>Ga0114968_10002300_pt1 | contig 14654 bp, 20 predicted proteins | sample M_130807_EF_Meta_FD_87020 | JGI IMG/M metagenome (GOLD analysis project Ga0114968, IMG submission 87020) | Freshwater microbial communities from Lake Montjoie, Canada to study carbon cycling - M_130807_EF_MetaG | ecosystem: Environmental > Aquatic > Freshwater > Lake | place: Lake Montjoie... | reverse complement strand
GTTCTGATTCGGATGAACAAGGTTGCTCTCGCATTCACTGCGATCACCGACTTTGTGAACATCGTCTTTGATAACTGGCCACAGACTACTAGCTACGCGGATGCGGTCAAGTACGTTGACAACGATAACGCAGGAGACCTGCTGTGCAGTCGTCCTCTGGCAGTTGAGGATGAGGATGAGGACGACGAGGACGAGGACGAGGAGGGCGAGACCGAGGCAGAGGAGGAGGAGACCGAGGAGGAGTGGGACGCCAAGAATTACTACACCGAGAAGGATGCAGAGGAGTGGGAGCGGCAGTACGATGAGAGGGAGAAGGAAGAGCTGCTGCAGAAGATGCTCCAGCTGCAGCGGCAGGTGAATCTGATCGTGGAGCACGGCTCTGGGATTCATCAGGTCAAGGAGACCGAGGAAGAGAAGAGGGAGAATGCAGACATGCTGCAGAAGATGCTCCAAGTGGAGCAGAAGGTGAATCTGATCGTGGACCACGGCACTGGGAGTCTGCAGGTCAAGGCGACCGAGGAACAGAAGAAGTACTGGGCAGAGCTGCTGCAGAAGAGGCAGCAGCTGCGGCGGCAGGTGAATCTGATCCAGCTGCGGCGGCAGGTGAATCAGATCGTGGAGCACGGCTCTGGAATTGAGCAGGCCAAGGAGATGGTCGTAGATCCGAGGTGCGCAGAGGGTGGTCCCCATTGCGAGTGCAATCCCAACGAGCCCCCCCAGAACGAGCGCGGTAACCACCTAGGTCGCTATTTCATCAACGGTGTCGCCTATGTCCCAGAGAAGGTAGACGATGAGATGCCTCCCCTGGTTGCATTTAACCATACCGAGCCCTCCCACACCACGCCACAGAGGGCCAACAGAGAGGACTATGTGCCCCATTGCCCTGGTGCACCACCCAGAGTTCACAGGACAACTACGATGACGCGCAACGGTCCTCGTGTGCACACCTACTTCTCCTAAATGTCTAAAGAAAGTAGGCTAAAAAGATACAATGTACAAACTTGCTGTAGGGGCAATCTTCAAAAATGAGCAAACCGTACTACAAGAGTGGCTGGACCACTACATTTTTCACGGTGTAGAGCATTTTTATTTGATTAATGATAGAAGCACCGATTCGAGTCTAGATATTCTAAAACCGTATGTTGATAAGGGTCTGGTGACCCTCTTTCATTCGGATCTGCCTTACTATTTGGGGAGGCAGAAGGATGCGTACAACAAGTATATTTTTCCGAGAATGAAGGAAACCCAATGGCTGTTAATGGTTGATTTGGATGAATTCGTGTGGTCAGAGAAGACGATAGATTTACGTGAATTACTGAAGAATTGTTCGCATCTTGCGCAAGTACAGATCCACGACCATATCTTTGGATCGAACGGCCATACCAAACAGCCTGCGAGTGTTGTGCAGGGGTTTACGCGCCGCACTGCAAAGGATCGTGATTCAAGGGGAGTAATGAAATATCTTATCAATACTTCCTATGAATTTACAAGTATAAACATCCACAGTGCAAAGCATGCGAATAAGGTCGAGGAGAATACGCTGTTTTTGCTGATTGGTGCGCCACATTTTAGACTAAATCATTATTGTTGCCAATCGAGGGAGTATTGGGATCGTGTGAAATGTAGTAGGGGGGATGCGGATAATTATCGCGTTCGAACGCCGGCCGATTTCAGTCTGACAGATGTAAATGAGCTGGAAGATCTAGGGTTGGCCGAGCAGAACCGCCAGATATCACCGCGGTAAAATTGAACTGGGGAATACAGTGAATGGAAGATACCATTACAAATGTTCCTGCGATTTCTTGTCATCGCAATCGACAGGGTTCTGAATGCAATCCAGCACGACCAACTTCCAATGACACTACCTGATATTTCCCGGAATAGAACGGTTCCGTTGGAGGAGATTGTCATTCACAGTAACAATGGTACGCGAATTCTGCAGATACTGTACACTACACCAAATCTAACCTCCTCTGTAGATGAGCCAGTCAGATGCGGCTAGAACATTGTACAAGGGATTTAATCTAACTGCGTCTATTCAAGACGAAATGCTCCGATATTTTTCCTGTCTCGAAACCGCTTACAGGCCTACGATGGATATCGAAGCATTTATTTTCGGGGTGCGTTGTTTTTTCTGTCTGCACAGTGTCGACGGATTCGAGCACGACAAGAAGACCCACAAGTTTTTACGTGATACGTGGCTTCACCAGGCCGATGCGTTCTACGCTTCCTGGCTTGCAAGTGGTAAGGATGATACCCAGGATTTACTGTGGTCAAAGTGGACATTCCAGGCGAAGAGCTCCATTTTCGAGGAATGGCTGCAGGGCAAGTTGCTCGTGTTTCATTCTGCGATTTCATCCGAGAGCATAGAATAACATCATTACAATTTCTCCAAAAGCTCCGGATACTCATAAAATCCAATGAAAATAACGATAACCAATACAGCACATAGTAGCAAATGAATATGCCGCTTTCCCCTTGAAACCATAGCAAGTGTATCATCCACAAGCGTCCAAATACACAACCACCAGACAATTGTTATGGCGCTGAAGACAAGAATCCAAAGTGTACTTTTACCTGCGAACAGCGTGTTCATATCTACATGAGTGGCGGTAAAAATTGATATCTGGTGCCTGCTGTCGAGCAGGTAGCACAGAATGAACCCCCCGCTTGTTATTACTGCCTGTCTTCTTGCCTATCTCGCCTCTGTTCATTTCATAACGCATCCGTCCGTTTCGCAGAATTTCGCGATTGTTATCGAGACCTTCTTGTTTAGCACGATTCTTGCGAATGCGGTAGATCTGTCGATTCTGAAATGGCTGAATTGGGGAGCGTGGTTTCTCTGTTTGGCAACCGATCTTATTATTCTATACGACATACGAGCACATGTAACCCATATGCTCGTATGTATTATAGTGATCCTAACTCTTCAGGCGATCTCGTATTATTGGAAGCGCCTTTCATTGCAGGAGAATCTTACTTCAATCGTCCTGTTGGAGATTACGATACTGGATATCTTTGCCCTTGCATTGACTGTAGCGCTTCAAATCGACACTGTTAATGCGATGACTGCACGATAAACAGATACTCCTTGATCGCGACATCCTCGTTGTACTCAAATGATTTGAAGCGCTTGTAGTCGCGTTCAATCACGGTGACGGTTCCTTTTTCACCGAGAATTTCCAACATACGATCTTTCGAGACGAGGCTCTCACTGTTGTACGATAGCACGATCCATTTTGCTGTCAGGCTGCCCACGAGGCTGCGAAAGGCCGCGTCAACACCTGCTTTGGAACAGAAGGGTGATACGAAGCAGAGCGCGGGGATTCCTGTTTTTCCTTTCAGCGGAGCGGCGGATGCAGTCAAGCTCGGCGGCATTGCGATCATATTCAGTGGGAAATAGTTCTTGGAGTACTGGCGGGCGTTGTAGGGTGGGTCCAGGTAGATGAGATCCATTGGCTCCACGGCGAGTTCTAGAACATCCGAGTGAGTCGTCTTCGCCCCTGGAGCAGCCGGCAACACGCACGAATGGATCGGTTTTAGGACAAGAGCCGCCTCGGCCTTCTTCTTGAAATTCTTCAGATAACAACCGTAGACTGCGGGGACATTACTCACTGCATCTGCCGCAAGGAGAAGGGAGGCTTTCATACAGACCGTGTCATTCGCGTTAAGCTGCTCGGACTCCAGGCGCTGCCGAATGTAATCGATCCGCCGCCCATTATCCACCGTGAAGAACATCCGTTCACACGGAGCCAGGGGGCAGTAATTGCGCGTGATGTATCCTGCAACCTCCTTGTGCCTACCTGCCGCGATGTCTGCATTCAATGAGGCAATGAGCTCAAGGCATTTAGGTGTGTAGACCCCCGTTGTCATTGCCTCGCAGATTAAGGCACTGTACAATTCGGCATCGTTGCTGTGGATAATCCCCCCACGGGAGCGGAAATTGTAGGAGACAATTCCAGTTCCAGCGAACAGATCTGCAATTCGTTTTCCAGTGTAGTCCGCCCATCCTGTTGCGGAGAGAATTGTCGCATCGATCCACTCCAGAAGTTGGAATTTAGATCCAATGTAATTTAATCTGTGTAAGGCTGCCATACTTCCTGCCAGGGAGGAAAGTATCCCCAATTTTACGGGGGTCTAGCTGGGTGAAAGTTGAGAACCTATAGGGAATCTAGGAGTTCAAATCCGCCGGCTTCCAGAATTTTTTGTACGCGGCGGGGGTGCCATACGTTCGCGGCAAGTTCTTCTTTGAACACCTGAACTGCTGCTCGTTTCCGTTCGGCCGGTTGTAGAATGCAGGGGATGTATGTATCCCACCACCAGTTGATTGTAGCCCGAACTTCATCCTGCTCTTCCACTGACATTCGTTGAGACCAGTCCTCCTGTAGAAGGATGCAGGGGTACACGTAATGGTTGTATGCCGGTCGTACGGAATCATTATCAATATAAAAATCCATTACGAATCCCTTTCGGCATCGGACATTACACTTGATTTTCGACACTTCCACCTTAATACTGTAAATGTAGCTGTAGGTCTGGTTAACTTCCACGGAATCTTCAATGTACGTTAAAATCCGACGACGAGACTGAATCTTACAGAGGTCGACCGCGCAGTCTGTTCGATCGACGATGGCGTTTCGTAGGAATTGTAAATAGTCGTTCATTTCATTCAGAACATTTCGATGATCTGAACTCATGAAGGTATACTATCGGGTAGTGTTTAGCCCTACAGGGACAGGGTTATTGAGTACGAAGTACCCTACAGTGTAAATATTCACACGAGAGATTGTCTCGTTCTTGCTGAACTCGTCGATCTTCTCTTTGAGTTCGCGAACGGTACGAAAGGGAATCCTGCGCTTCCACGGCCAAAACCCGAGCATAATATCACCCTGGAAGAAACATCGTTTGACCTTCATTGCATTCACAACTTCATCCAGATTCTTCACGTCGTTGAACATCTTGTTATCCCATGCCTCTTGCGTGGCTAGACGTGGGATGAATGAGTACATTCTAGTTGCAGTATGTCGTGCGGAGACCCCCCATCTTCAATTTTTCTTTAACAATTCTCGGATATCATCCATACTATCTGCTGATACAAAGGTTTCAGGATCATCGTGCTTGACAACGGGCAGAATACATATGTGTGATATTTCCGCCTTTTCTGTCAATTTACGATCCAGGATCAGTTCTGACAGGGTGTATGGATAGCCATTGTACATGTCCGATTTGAGTTTCTTTTTTGCGACGATCCTCATTAAAGTTTCCAGATCGTCAAATGTGTATACGATGGATATGTATGTGCCCCAACCAGAAATCTCGGATTCTAATTTCTTGACAGGGGGTAATTTTCGGCGTATGTAGTCGACTAGTTTAGTGTCAATTGCAATATCACCGAAGAGTTCTTCCAATGTTTCGCGCATTGCAGTGTCAAACACGTCCCTATCTGCGTCATCGCGTGTACCTCCAATGCCGCTTATTGCGGGCTGTTTTTTGCCAGGTTGATATCCTGCAAGTAGTACGCGTCCGTTTGTGAAGATACATCCTGCCCCTGCCCATTCGTCTGGGAGAACGATTGGAAGAGCGCTGCCGCGTGGTTTGCTGCGACGAGTGAAAAATCGTCCTAACGTATTTTTAAGCGTAGTAAACCGCGATGACATCGTCCCGTCTAATTCTGACAGATGTTAGAATTGTGCGTTTAGCCATACGGAATAGGATACTGTGAATAAGTAACAGATGCCGTGTTCATGTCAAATTCCTGTTGAATTGTATCCGGACGCAACAGAATGGGGGCCACTCCTGTGGACGGTATTACACTGTCTAGCAGAACATTCTGGGAGGGCAATTACGCCCCTGTACCAGGAGGATGAACGCAGGGCGTGGCTTGCATTTTTCAAATTAACGGGGGACATTATACCCTGTAGTATGTGTAAGCGGCATTTCGAGGAGTACCTCAAAGAACATCCTGTGGAGCAATTACGAACAATTCCCTACAGTGAATTACACACCTGGGTCCGAACCTGGTTCTGGGAAGTTCACAATTGGGTGAACGACACTTTACAGAAACCGTATTTCCCTCTGGAGAATTTAACAGCGATGTACGCAGGAATTCGAATTCGGACGGTGTTAAATTCTCTGGATATTCCGATGAAGAACGCAATTCTAATTTCGGGGAACAATTACAAGAAATTTCTAGAGTGGAAGTCCAAGTGTATTCTGCTCAAGTCAATTCTAGGATTTTAGGGTGAACCCCTTCGCCTTCATGAATTCCACGAATTGTAAATTGTCACCTGCCTCAAATTGAATTTCAGAGTCTGTAGACCAACCCCGTTCGAGACAAATTGATTCCAGCGTTCGTTGTAAAAAATCCAGAATTGTCATTTCAGCAATTTCCTTCTCTGTGTAATTTACATAGTAATACTTGAACACCATATCTATAGTTGCTTATAGTAATTACAGGGGTGGTTTTGCGCGGTAATCGCAGACCCGCCCAATTACACGAGCGCAGGCATCCACATGCGGACCTTCTGTCCATTCGCGAGTTTGAAGGATAGTACACCCTCCTGTTCTTCCACCGTCTTGGAAGACCCAGGAGATGCACAGCGCATATGATTTGCGTACTCTGCTTTATAGAATCCGTTATCAAGGATTGTAAGAGAAGATTCAATGAGATTCCGAATAGTATCGGGAAAGATGGCAGCGTTTGCGCTCAAGAGGGTCGGTGACAGGAAGGCCTTCAGTGGAACGTGTTTCACAACATCATCGTCGAGAATACACGGGATGCACCAATTCTCGTTGATGAACGTGATATAGGACGGATCTGCCACGGTCCCCTCGTTAAGTTTCCAGCCGCCCTCGACCACTCCACTCGTCCGCATAATCCGGATACTGTCCCTAAAGTATTTCAGGAGGGAGTAGAGTCTGGGTTCCCTCAAGGCATCTGCGAGGCTGACAATTCTGGCTCCGTGCATATACGCCCTGCAGTCGCGCTTGGCCCACGCGCTGTGTTCGGCACAGTGTCGAATGCCGAGAGTCCATTGGATTCGGTAGTCTGATTGGGACTCGCCGCCGCAATAAAAGCACGTCTTCTCCCTCATAACGAGGCTGGATGGCTCTAGGGCGCTGTTACGGAGGGGGTTCTGGTCAGACATTGGGGTGCAGAGCAGGGCGACAGTCCCGACTTCAATTTTTCTGCTCCTCCCATTACAATTGGCGTAGAACGGTGGAGAAGAGCGGGGCTTCTGTTAGGCCGCGTAATTGCATCCACCACACCTGATCAATGCGTTGAATCGGAGTTCGTAGATGATGTTCTAGGGCGGCAACCCTCGGATCGTATCGATAGAGTGGACTTCCCAGTCGTGCCTCCGAAAGAACATGTATGAGGCGGTTGAAGAGGAAGAACCGTTCAGAGTCGGTCATTTTCGCGTAGTTGGCTTTGAACAGGAGATAGGATGCGTGATGTTTCATTCTACTATCTGTCGTGACGCAGCGCTCTCTACAATTTTACAAGGGCCGCCCAGGAGACAGGGAATGCCGATGCTACGAGATCGCGGACGGCGGCGGCGAATTCCTGAATTTCCTTTTGTGCGTGGGAGTCCAGGCGAAGATTGCAGAGGCGGGCGTAGGCGGCGAGGGAGCCAGTTTCGATGAATTCCGTGTACATGGATTGGGGTAGGACAGCCCGCGCGATTTCGGGTGCCACTCCTGCGTTCAGCAGGGTGTTATACGCAGTCAACGAACTGTCAATCGTATCAGTGATTAGCATATGCATCATATCAGAGTTAGGAATTGCGGTAGGTTTGGATCCCTGTTTGAGATTGGGATCGCGCTCCCGAAGATCGGTAGGAATCCAGGCTTCGGGTACACTGTCGACGTATCTGCGACTCACTTCATTGCGTGCGAATCCGATAGTGTGTCGGTACCATTCACGCGCAATGAAGATGGGCATTTTGATGCGGAATCGGAGTTGTGGGTGGAAGAAGGGGCTGATGTGATCGTGTTTGGCCAGGTAGTTAATGAGCCCTTCATCCCGTGATGTCATTTCGGTGGATTCCTTGTCGAAGGACACCCGTGCAGCGTTGACGACGGTGAGGTCGTCGCCGAATGTGTCCAGGAGTTCCACGAAGCCAGTTCCGCCAACGGTGATAATGGTGGGTGGTTGCGTGCAAGAATCCATTGATATGTGGTTGGGACTAAATGATGTATTTTCTACGCGGTCCCCGAGTTTAATCTGTGATCGTTAGTAGTATATGGAATATGAATGTATATAAATACTTGATTATAGCTGGTGTATGTTTAACTCTATTTGTAGTGGTATGCCTGATAGCATCTGTTGCATACACGTTTAGTATTAAAAATTCGATATTGCCTGATTTATACGAAATGCCATTTCATATAGAATCTATAAACGGTGATGGGCCAACGGAGTTGGGGACAATGCCGCTGACAATTTATCATTCGTGGCATTCCAATAAAGTCCCAACAAAAATGCGTGAGAATATCCACCGACTCCTCGATATGAATCCAGAGTTTGATTATTACTTGTATTCGGATGAGGCGTGCCGTCGGTTCATTGAGATGAATTACACCGAGGAGGTTGTCAGTGCATTCAATGCATTGAAGCCTGGAGCCTACAAGTCAGATTTATGGAGGTATTGTATTTTGTATAAGCGTGGTGGAGTGTATATTGATATAAAGTTTTATTCGTTGGTCCCGTTAATCGATATTATTAAAGAAAGCCCTGTTATCTTTACGAGAGATATGCCCACCTGTAATAATATGAAATACCGCACAGGCATATACAACGCATTTATGGTCTCGCCTCCGAAGAATGAGGTGTTCAAGAAATGTATAGATGAGATTGTGGAATCCTGTAAGTTGAAGTTGTATCGTTCGAATTCGCTGGATATAACTGGCCCCTGTCATTTAATGAGGATGGTACGTGCCAACGATACATCCTTACATATTGAGAAACTGCCTATGTATCACGGATATGATCCAAACGTAATTTTTTCGCTGTTTAGTCCACAGGCGAGGGTGTATTATAAGGGTAAAACGATATTAGTCTGTTATGCAGAATATAGGGATGAACAGAAGTTATTTCAGAAATCTGCGCACTACAGTAAGTTATGGGACACGAAAGATGTCTATAATTGATCGGTTATCCCGGAATAACTTCGCGTAACACTGTAGATGAAGGTGGAAAACACTAGTATAAGAATAACACTTATTTGTATACTAGTGGTAATTTTACTCTATGTATTATATTCAAATTCTCTTCCCAAGCCGCAACTCGAGTTAGTGGATGTACCGTTTCACATACCGAGGAAAAAGGATGATATCAAAGAGGTATCAGGTGTCCCCTTGACAATTTACCAGTCTTGGCGCACGAACAAAGTGTCTGTGAAAATGCGGGAGGCCATCAATAAGACATTGGATATGAATCCAGAGTTCGAGTATTACATGTATTCGGATGAGAAATGTATGGAGTTTATTAAAGAGAATTTCGGGTCTGATGTGCTAGATGCGTTCAATACCTTGAAGCCTGGGGCGTATAAATCAGACCTGTGGAGGTACTGTATTTTGTACGTAAAGGGTGGAGTGTATTTTGACGCAAAATATTACTCGCTCGTTCCGTTGCTACCTATTATTCGTGAGAATCCAAATGTGTATGTCAAGGGTGTGCCATTTATGTGTGCCTCAACGGATCCTTTTTTGAGGGATGCGTACAATGGATGTATGGTATCTCCACCGAAAAACAGAATCTACAAGGATTGCATTGATGATATTGTTAACTCCTGTAAGTTACGACTGTACAAGGCAAACTCGGTAGACATAACTGGTCCCTGTTTACAATTGAGGATGATGAAGAAGTATATGTCAAATCATGAGATACGAAATGGATTTTTTAAGTATACTGCTTCGCCATTGTGGACTTGGACAGATTATATTTATTATAGAAAAACTATAATTCTTACATCGTACCCAGAGTATAGGTCAGAACAGAACTCAAATAGAAAAAACTATTATGCCGTTATGTGGTCAAAAGGAGATGTGTACAATTAACGTAACCCGGTGTATTATATCCCCTCCTTATAAGGATGTCTCTAAACAGCATCATAGATAAAGTCTATGTGATAAATTTGGATAAAGATACGGAGCGCCTTGCTCGGTTTGATGAGCAGATGAAAGAACATCGAATTGAGTATACGCGTATATCTGCGGTAGTAGGATCCACTGTGAAAGATAGTCCGAAATTAACACCGTGGTGCAATCAGTTTTGTACGAATGGAATGAAGGGGTGCGCATTATCTCATCAGCAGATTTGGAATGATATGCTCAAACATTCCTATAAGAATGTTCTTGTGTTCGAGGATGATGCAATTCTTGAGCCGAATTTTAATGCGGTTTTTAAGGAAGCGTGGGATGAACTTCCGCACGATTTCGATATCTTTTACCTAGGTTGCACAGTTATGTGTGACAATTCGTACAAGATATCAAAAGCAATTAATACGATTAGGGATACACCCCCCGTTCCTCTTTCAGAGCACATACATAGTGTAAAGGGTAGTATTGGGACACACGGCTATGTTATTTCCAATAAATGCGCAAAACTCTTTTCGAATCTATCAATTAATTTTCATATTGACACGGAAATTACCAAGTGGATAGATCAGTATGGATTATCTGCGTATTCCTGTAATCCTCTAATTGTTAAGGTACGCGAATCGGACATTGGGAGTAATTTATCAGAAGCATACCCCCCATTATTAAACACGCTTCTTCGTCCTATTAAAATATCCGAAGGTGCGGGGCTTGATTGGACGATGGGAGAGCATTTTATACAGGTTGGGCCATATAGCTTAAATGCGTTACAGTGTATTCTAATGATTCTAATTGTGCTGATTCCGTACTCCTATGTCCCGTATGTGTTCCTATGGATTCTTGTCGAGTGTATAGTATCTAGGAATTACAGTTCAACTGGAAAATTAGTGTCCCTTTTGTGTATAGCACTTATTTTAAAGTATGGTGTGCTTCGAGTATTTAACCGATAGGTGCGCTATCTATTCATATCCCGATATGGAGTTCTACAAGGAATAAATCTACTGCATGATACAGGGGATGTTGTGTAGTGTGATCGCTATATGCATTGTATTTGTACTAGTAATTTATTATAGTCATACTTGTTCAATTGATAATTTTGAATCAAAAAAGAGTGTTGAAATCTGTATAACTGTCTTTGAGGAAGATTTAGAATGGATAGAGACAATTCCCAAGGATCTGTATTCTCGTATAATAGTGTATAACAAGGGTTCTCCTAAAAAGATTGACATACCAAATCTAGTAGTTGTGAATTTACCCAATTATGGACGAGATGTTCATACTGTCCTGTGGCACGTCGTAAAGAATTACGATACGTTAGCAGATGTTACCTTCTTTTTGCACGGGTCGGTGGATACAGACCCTGTTAAAAAGCACGACTACACTATAATTAAGGAAAAGTTAGCAGTGAAGCCTGAATCAAGTATAGTATGTTCGATAGCAGATCAAAATATTATAGCCGATATACTGCATACCTTTGAAATAGATTCGTATCTAAATTCGAACGAAAAAAATAGAAGAGCCAACCCGAGTTCTACATTGGAAAGGTCGAAATATCGCCCAATGGGAGTATGGTTTAACAACGTTTTGCCTGGAGAGAAGTTGGATTGTATGACGTTCAAGGGAATTTTTGCAGTCTCGCGTGAGGATGTACTAAAACGCCAGAAAACCTTCTATGAATCACTCCTGTCACAGGTCTCTGTCAAGGATCCAGAAGTTGCTCACTATATTGAGCGGGCGTGGATCGCAATTTTCTCAATTCAAAAAGAAAATTACCTCTATTACAACACTGCAGGCTTTGTAGAGGGATTTATAGCAAGTCATACGGCATAGTATGTTCATGTGTTGGTGTACTATGATTTTTATATACCCTATAATAAAGAATGGCGGTATCAATACGAGTAATGCTAGTCTACTGTGGTATAGTAGCATTACTTGTAGCGTTATATTACACGTCGATGATGAATGGTATAGATGGATTTCAAGATGCACTGATGAGTAGCAATACGATGGTAAACAAAATCCCTTCTTTTATAGCAAAAACTCTTGACAAAGGCGCGCATAACAGGCACAATATTCCGCTCGTAATATATCAAACATGGCATTCGAATGATATACCTCGGCGAATGTATGATAATATTAAACGACTGTTAAAGACAAATCCAGAGTTTGATTATCATTTCTATAGTGATGATGACTGTCTGAAGTTTATAAAAGATAATTTCGACGAAAACGTCGTGAATTCATTTGAAATGCTTATACCAGGTGCTTTTAAGGCTGACCTATGGAGGTATTGTGTTTTGTACAAAAAGGGTGGGGTGTATTTAGATATCAAGTACTATTCAACAGAACCGCTGTATCCTATAATTGAAAGGCTTGATAAGGTGTTTGTATTAGATTCACCTGAAGCATACTGTGTTGATACTAAATACGGTATATACAATGGATTTATGGTAGTACCTCCAAAGAATCCAACATTACTGATGTGCATTAATGACATTATACAGTCTTCAAAACACAAGTTACTCCGTAAAAGTAGTCTTGACGTAACTGGTCCATGTCTATTGGGAAGAAAGTTGTATGAAAAAAATCCAACTATGAAAACGCATTTTCAGTACGAAAATTATGAAGAGACGAGTGGGCCTATTAGACTTCCAATGGGTCGTATTAAATTTATGAATCGTATAATTCTATTACATTACAATGGCTATCGTGAAGATCAAAAATCGCTGCAAAAAACGGAACATTATCATGAACTGTATCAGAAAAAGCGTATATGGAATGATTTAGAAAAATACTCATTTCATGTTAAAAAGACACACAATATTGGAAGCGCAGTAAATAGTATTCCACTTGTTATATATGAAACGTGGCACACGCGAAACATAACAGCTGCTATGAAAACTACGATCGATAGACTATTATTGATGAATCCAGAGTTTGATTTTTACCTATACGACAAGGATGACTGTGCTAAATTCATACAAAAGAATTTTAATAAAGAAGTGCTAGATGCGTACAATTGCCTAGGCCCAGTAGCATTTAAAGCGGACCTATGGCGGTATTGCATCCTGTACAAAAACGGAGGTGTCTATATTGACATAAAATTTACAACCAATTTAAAGCTGCTGTATTTTATAGAAAAATATGGTGCAATTTACGTTAAAGATATTCCTACCTTTTGTAAGAACGGTATTATAAATGGATTTATCGTAACACCGCCAAACAATCCAATTTTCAAAGAGTGTATCGACGAAATTGTAGCATCCTATAAATCAAAGTCTGTAATGAATAATGTACTCGATCTTACTGGCCCCTGTCTATTAGGTCGTAAATTAGAAAAGTTGAACGTGTTTCAAACATCGCCGTTCTATTTACAAACTACGCCGAATTTAACCATTAATCACAACGATGAAGTATTTTTACAGGCGTATGGTACCTATATGGAAGAACGTGATAACACTCAATTGACAAAGCATTATAGTGAATTGTACCCTGAAAACGTATGGTGCACTGGTTCATAATGTAAATGTGGTGATGGAACAATCACCTCGATGTTAATGTAGAATGACTTCCAAAAAGTATATTGCAATATATATAAAATGAATTGTATAGTAGGTATGCGCATAAGTAGAAAACGAAACCGTACTCGGCATAAGAGGTCTCGTAGACCCAGGCGTTACACATTACGAGGAGGTAATGCAGAGAAGAAACATTATCATATATACAATAGATACCATTACGGAGATAATATATTTAATTTAAAGCTGTTCTTTGGAATTGTAGATATTTTAAAGCAGCAGGCAATCGTTATACACTACTACTACGATCCATCCTATATTAAGAATCTAGATGAGTTACAGCGCTATGTGAATCCAGAGGTAGTTATCCTAGAACCGCTTGACAAAAAGCCAGCAGATAGTTATGACATGTGGATGGGTCACTACGATAATGCAAAGATAGAAACTGCAATGAGTAAATTGTACAGTGATGCTTTAAGGCATTTAAAGATAGATAATCTCGGAATCAACACATCGATCTATCAGCAGGAGGATTACTTGCTTGATATCTATAGCAAATTAGATCCCAAATTCAAGGATGTGTATATCCTAATTTTAAACAACCAGCCGATGAGTGGACAGTTCCCGTACGATAAAGCAAACGTCGATGCGATGTGTTTACACGTTGCTAGTAAATTCAAGAACGTTGTTGTAATTTCCCCTGTAGGAGATATCCCCTGCACACTAACAGACGGTTTGAAATTGCAGGATATAGGGGCAATTTCCACGCACGCAAAGTATATAATTGGATTTAACTCTGGTCCAGTAGTACCATGTTTTAATATACATACCAAAAAATCTGTTAAGAAGTGGATTCTATTTGATAGAGTGAATACAGTACTACATGATGTAAAAGCGGTTATGTTAAAAACACTTGATGATATGCATCCAATCGATGCTGAAATTGATCCTAATTGATACAAGGACTTTCCGGATTCGATAAAATCACATTGAAACATAGTTTCAATATTGGAGATTTATCTCCAATGTGATTTC
>Ga0114968_10002299_pt1 | contig 14658 bp, 20 predicted proteins | sample M_130807_EF_Meta_FD_87020 | JGI IMG/M metagenome (GOLD analysis project Ga0114968, IMG submission 87020) | Freshwater microbial communities from Lake Montjoie, Canada to study carbon cycling - M_130807_EF_MetaG | ecosystem: Environmental > Aquatic > Freshwater > Lake | place: Lake Montjoie... | reverse complement strand
GGTAAATCAGGGGATGCGCTGAAGAAACAATTGGTCACCATGGGAAAAAAAATAGGATTTCCTACCCTCGCGTTTTTAGATGCCTGGGAAGGCGATTTGTCCTTTCGAGAAGGGGGAACGGTAAAATCCAAACAACGAATCATTGTTTCTGAATTGGATGAGGATTTCAATGTTCGCGAAGTGACAAAATTTCAAGACATCGAGGTGCCTGGGTACTCGATTGCATTTAACATGAATGAAAAGGGACCTCAATTTATAAACACCTTGTTTCAAAAAGGATTGCTCCGAACGGAAGAAAATAAGTTGCGGTTTTTGTTTTCACCATTGCTCACCATGCGAAAAATGGACAGTTATTATTTCTTCACTTCTTCTTTGCGCACGCCTAAGTTGGTTGATCAATCTGAAAATCATGTGCAATGGAATTATGAAGGTAGTCCATTTCGAGTGGACCTCAAAAAAGCATCGACTCAAGGAATTGAAGGTACCCTGATGCTTCCCGCAAAACAATTGATTTTGAAACTGCAAAAACGAAATGCTAAAAAATCAATCGGCAGTATTTTCTAAAGCGAAGTCGATGTTTAAATAGGTGTTTTTTACCTCTTCAAGAATGCTTAGCACTTCCTCCAGTTCTGAAGATGTCACCAAACGGGTTTTGAAATCTTTAAAATGTGGAATTCCTCTGAAGTAATTTCCATAGTGACGTTTCATTTCTGCAATGCCAACCTTGTTTCCTTTCCATTTGATGCTCATTGCCAAGTGATCTTCCACAGCGGAAACACGCGCATCCATGGTAGGTGGGTCTATCATAATCCCTGAATTCACATAGGTTTTAATTTCGTTAAAAATCCATGGATACCCAATCGAAGCGCGACCAATCATAACGCCATCGACACCATACCTTTCCTTGAATTCCTTTGCTTTTTGTGGCGAATCAATGTCTCCATTTCCAAAGATGGGAATGTGCATTCTCGGATTGTTTTTCACTTCGCCTATCAGCGTCCAATCTGCTTCGCCCTTATACATCTGTTTTCGGGTTCTTCCATGGATGGAAAGTGCTTCAATGCCAATGTCCTGCAAACGTTCCGCATTGTCGACAATGTTTTTTGTTGAATCATCCCAACCCAATCGGGTTTTAACGGTAACGGGAATTTTCACTGCGTTTACAACCGCCTGGGTCATTTTCACCATTTTCGGGATGTCTTGTAAAATACCAGCTCCGGCACCTTTGCATGCGACTTTTTTCACGGGACAACCATAATTGATGTCCAATAAATCCGGGTTGACTTTTTCGATGATTTCTGCTGCGTGTACCATGCTTTGAATGTCAGAACCAAAAATTTGGATGCCAATGGGTCTTTCATATTCGAAAATATCCATCTTTTGGACACTTTTCGCTGCGTCTCGAATCAAACCTTCAGAGGAGATAAATTCGGTGTACATTAAATCTGCACCATGTTTTTTACACAAGGCACGAAAAGGAGGATCGCTTACATCTTCCATGGGGGCAAGCAACAGCGGAAAATCGCCCAATAAAATATCCCTGATTTTTACCATTACAAGAAAAGAGAAGGGTTTTTTTCTTGCATTTGCTTGAGGTATTTTTTGAGGTCCTGCTCTTTGTCTTTTCGAAGGATCATGAGCATGCCATCGGATTCAACTACGATCGTATCTTGGATGCCATCGAGCAATACCACTTTATCTTTTGGCAAATGAATAAGGCAATTGTTTGTATCGAACATAAACACATGGTCACCTACAATGGCATTTTGGTTTTCATCCAACTTCATGTGGTCGATCAAACTTCCCCAAGTACCCAAATCGCTCCAATCAAAATCTGAAAGTACGACGGAGACGTTTTTCGCATGTTCCATTACGGCAAAATCGATGGATATGTCTTCACACGCCGCAAAGGCATTTTTCATGAAGCCTATCTCTGCCTCTGAATTGTACGCTTGGGTATTTTTACAAAATATATCGAACAAATCGGGTTGAAACGAATGCAATGCATTGAGAATGGTTTTGGCTTTCCAAATGAAAATACCGGAATTCCAGACATAATTTCCAGCCGCGACGAATGCTTTGGCGGTTTCTAAATCTGGTTTTTCACAAAAACGATTCACCGCATGCACATCACCCGCGGTTACTTGATCTGCAGTAAATTCTATGTATCCATAGCCCGTATCGGGTCTTGAAGGTTGGATTCCTAAGGTAACCAATTGTCCTTTTTCGGATTCATTGAGCGCAACATCGACCAAGGATTTAAAACGTTCGATTTGCACAATTAAATGATCAGAAGGCGAAATCACGAGGTTTGCCTGAGGGTTTAAATCATAAATCTTTGCAGCGGCAAAGGCAATGCAAGGCGCTGTATTTTTTCTTTCCGGCTCGCAAATTACCTGAAGGGCGGTCAATTCGGGCAATTGTTCCAACACCAAGTCTAGGTAGGATTCATTGGTAAGCACATAGATGTTCGACACCTCAGAGATTTTTTCCATTCTTTCGAAGGTGAGCCTCAATAAGGACTTCCCGATGCCGAGGACATCTAAAAACTGTTTGGGCTTATGTTGGGTAGACATCGGCCAAAAACGGCTACCTACCCCACCGGCCATGATTAAACTATAGGTATTCTTCATCATCGTCTAATTTTATTACGGTTGCCAATACGTGGACCAAATAGACCTTTCCGGTTGAGACTTCGGTGCATTCATACCTGGTTCGCCGCTTGTTCCCCTTTTCAAAAGCTTTGTTATTGAGTACAAATTTACTGCTTTTTGGTAGTTTTTCGAGTATCACCTGCCCATGAATGGGTTGATCGTACGCTTGTAATATCCTACTCAAGTCTACGTCGGTGCAAGAAGACGCTTTGAGTTCATAATGCGACTTTTTTAAACTTGCATTCAATTCCTTAGGCAATTCCGGGTGGTCTAGGATCAAGTCTATTAAGGTTCGGTAAGCCAATTTCCATTCAATTCCATGCGGCGCCACTTTCGTTCCGTACTTCACAAAGGTATGGTAGTGAGCAAATTCGTGTAAGGTGGTGAGTAAAAAGGCATAGGGATTCAAATCTCCGTTTACGGTAATCTGAGGTTTCCCTTCCGTTCCTCGCACCCGAAAATCACCCCATTTGGTTTTTCTCCCTTTTACGATTTTAAAATGAACATTGGATTCAAGCAACAATTGAGAAATCACCCCTGTAAATGCAATGGGTATGTATTTTTCAAAGACATCTTGATATTTTGCTGCTTTATTCTGAATCATTGTCAAAGATAGGAATCCCGTCGCTTGTAGATGGTGTCTGTAAAAATTAATACTAACTTTAACCACGTGAAAATGATTAAAAATATTGGGATTTATTTCCTCATGATGGGATGGGTGCTTCGTCGTCCTAGAAAATTCGGAATTTTCTGGAAGATGCTTATGAGTGAAGTTCATTTAATTGGCATCAACTCAATTCCCATTGTGGCATTGATGTCGACCTTTATGGGAGCGGTCATTTCACTTCAAACGGCTTCGAACATGGACAGCCCATTGTTGCCAGATTACACCGTAGGGTACATCACCCAATCCAGTGTGATCCTGGAATTTTCACCCACCATCATTTCGCTTATTTTGGCAGGTAAGGTTGGGTCCAACATCGCCTCTGAAATTGGAACGATGCGCATCACCGAACAGATTGATGCCTTAGAAATCATGGGTGTAAATTCCTTGAATCATTTGATATTGCCTAAAATTGTGGCCTCCATTTTATACTTCCCCATCTTGGTGATTTTTTCAATGTTTCTTGGCATGTTTGGTGGTTACATCGCGTTGATAGTTTCAAATTTAACCAATACTGAAACCTATGTTTTGGGATTAAGGTCCTGGTTTGAAGTCTCTAATGTTTGGTATGCACTCACCAAAACCGTAGCTTTTGGATTCATCATCGTTTCCATTTCTTCGTTTTATGGATATTATGTTAAAGGAGGTTCTTTGGATGTTGGACGTGCCTCGACCAAAGCCGTCGTAATCAGCAGCGTGGTAATCCTAATCGCGAATTTTATCATTACGAAATTGATGCTTCTATAAAATGATTACGGTACAAAACATCAACAAGTCCTTTGGTAAACAGCAAGTTTTGTTTGACATAAACGCGCAGTTTGAAACGGGGAAAATCAATTTAATCATTGGACAATCTGGACAAGGAAAATCGGTTTTGGCGAAATGCATGGTTGGACTGCACGAAGTGGATTCAGGCAACATCCTTTTTGACGGCAGGAATTTTTCGGAAATGAATTTGACGGATCGAAGTGAGATACGACAAGAAATTGGAATGTTGTTTCAGGGCAGCGCTTTGTTCGACTCCTTGACCGTGGAGGAAAATGTAGGATTCCCTTTGACGATGTTTAAAAACTTAACCAAAAAAGAGCTAAGCCATCGCGTAGACTTCTGTTTGGAACGTGTAAACCTCGCCGGTAAAAACAAACTTTATCCTTCGGAATGTTCCGGGGGTATGCAAAAACGCGTAGGCATTGCACGTGCCATCGCCATGAATCCAAAGTACTTGTTTTGCGATGAACCAAATTCAGGATTAGACCCCAAAACATCCATCTTAATAGACGCGCTGATCAAAGACATTACCTATGAATACGGCATGACCACCGTAGTGATTACCCATGACATGAACAGTGTAATGGAAATTGGTGACAACATACTTTTCATTTACCAAGGTCAAAACTGGTGGAGCGGTGATAAAAACAGCATCATTACCACCGACAATCCAGAAATTGTCAACTTCGTTTACGCTTCGGAGTTCATGAAAGAGATTCGTAATTCCTTGAAAGCGCAAATTCGCTAGCATTCAAATGCGTTCCGCAGGATTATACAAGCAAATCCTCCTCAACGGGTTTGCTACTTTTCATTTCTTTTGTATCTTTGCCATCCAATTTAGCTCAAAGGAGATAAATATTGTGACATGCGGATGTGGTGAAATTGGTAGACACGCTAGACTTAGGATCTAGTGCCGAGAGGTATGCGGGTTCGAGTCCCTCCATCCGCACCAACAAGGTCTCGTTAAAATAGCGGGGCCTTTTTTTTTGAAAATTTTATTGAAAAAACTATGCAAGTAAGTAGACAAGACCTTGATGCACAAAACGCATTGTTAAAAGTTGAAATCGAAAACAAGGATTACGCAGAAAAAGTGCAAAAATCGCTTGACAAACACAGAAAAACAGCAAAAATACCAGGTTTTCGTCCCGGAACCGTTCCCTTAAGCCTCATTCAAAAAAAATACGGAAAGGCCGTACTCGCGGAGGAGCTCAACAAACTTTCAAACGAAGGGGTATCGAACTTCATACGTCAAAACAACATTGAGATCCTTGGTCACCCGATTCCCAAAATGGACGCCGATGTCGTTGGAGACTTCGACCGTCCAGATCAATTTGAATTTATCTTCGAAATTGGTTTGGTGCCCACTTTTGATTATCACTCTGTGTTGAAGGGAGGCATTGAATACAATACCGTTCGCGTGGATGACAACCTTGTTACCCAACAAATTGAGGACATCCAACGACGCTATGGAAAACTCGTCAACGCTGAACATGCCGAAGCAAAAGACATGGTTTTAGGTCAGTTGGTTGAATTAAACGAGGATGGTACAGTCAAAGAAAATGGTGTAAAACACAATACCACGGTGAGCTTGGAATACCTTGACAATCCAAAAGGAATCGAAGTGTTGCTTGGAAAGAAAAAGGAGGATGTCATACGTTTAGACCCTGATTGGGTATCGAAAAATGAAGATGACAAAATTTCTTTACTGGGCATCAAAGCCGAAGACCTTCCCAATGTTGGCCATTCTTTTCAATTCACAGTTACCGAAGTAAAACGAATGGAAAAAGCCGAGATGAATGAAGAATTATTCGCGAAGCTTTTTAGAGAAGGAGAAATTACCGACGAAACAGGACTCAGGGCACGGGTGCACAAAGACCTTGAGCAAATGTTCGAGCAAGATGCGGACCGTTTGCTTACGCGAAAAGCCTATGATTTATTGGTGGAAAAAGTAGAAATGAATTTTCCAGAAACTTTTTTGAAGAAATGGATAAAAATGAGTTCAGAGAATCCAATCTCAGATGAAGACCTGAACAAAGAATTTGATGGCTATTTGAAATCACTCAAGTGGCAAATGATCCAAACCCGGATTTTTAAGGATGCAGAAATCAGAATTTCCAACGAAGAAGTAATCACATTTACCAAAGGATTGATGTTGAACAACTACGCGCAGTATGGAATTCCTGCACCTGAAGATGCTGAATTGGAAGCGTCAGCAAGAAACATGCTTAGCAACAAGGAACAAGCAAATGGGATTTATGATCAATTGGCTGAACAAAAATTAACCTCTTTTTTCAAGTCCAACATGAGCCTAAAAATGAAACCCCTAACCTACGAGGTGTTTGTTCAAGAACTCAAAAAATAATTATTTCCAATCCAATAGCTGAAGAGGCCCTGTCGCTTTTTGCGTGGCGTATTTCAATTGAATTTCCCTAAGGATGATTTGAATGCTAGTTGTTTTGTGTGTCTTGTGGGCAAAAACCCCTAAGATTTCCCTTGCAGGCATCCCATAGTTTGATTGTAGGCTTTTCAACTTCCCGGAATCCATTTTTGGCGATGCGTAGTTGGCAGGAATTAGGGTGTATCCTCCGTTGATGTTGACCATGTCGACCAATATCTCTAAACTTCCCCCAATGTAATCCCACTCGATGGGGTCGACGGCATCTTTGAGGTTACAAAAATTGACCATTTGTGTACGCAAACAATTCCCTTTGCTCAACAACCAAGGCTGTAAATTCGTGAGCGACTCTATGGCTATTTCACCCGTTGAATCTTCATTCGTGTAAATTTTGATTTCCTCTTGGTATAAGGGAATGCTGCGGTGCCGAGGGTCCGAATAAGGCCCAGCGAAAATCGCCAAATCTACCTTATTGGTTTCCAGTGCCAAAAGCAGTTCTTCGGTACGGTATTCCATGAAAAGCAATTTTGCATTGGGCAATGCCTTTCGCAATCCCAAAAAAACATCCGATAACAAATAGACCGCAATGGTGGGAATGACCCCAATCCTGATTTCTTCGAAAACCTTTCCCGACATTTTTTCATTCAATTGGGTTATTTTGTCGTTTTCATTCAGGATTTCACGCAAAATCGGAATGACGGATTGACCATATGGCGTAAGGGTAAGGGGTTGTGTCACACGGTCAAAAACAGGATGTCCCAATTGTTCTTCGGCCTTTTTTACTTGCATGGATAAGGTAGGTTGGGTCACAAAACACCTTTCACTCGCACGTAAAAATTGCAGTTCCTCACTTAACACCACCAGGTACCGCATCTGTTGTAAAGAAATCATATTGATAATTTTGATTCAAATATAAAAAGTATTGATTAATCCTATAGTGCTTTGCGTATAAATTTGCTGGGCGTAAAGAAATGAACAAGAGACTTTGAAATTTTGTTTTTAATTCATTGCGTGTGGGATTGTTTCCTACTTTTGTTTCGTAACCTTAAAAATCAAATAAAATGTCAACATTAGTTGGAAAAAAAGCTCCGTCTTTCAAAGCATCGGCGGTCGTTAATGGGGGAGAAATCGTAAATGATTTTTCATTGGACCAATTTATTGGTAAGAACCATGTATTGTTCTTCTTTTACCCGAAAGATTTCACCTTCGTATGCCCATCTGAATTGCATGCATTTCAAGCGGTATTAGGAGATTTTGAAGCACGTGGGGTAAAAGTTGTAGCTTGTTCTACAGACACTGAGGAGTCGCATTGGGCTTGGTTACAAACCCCTAAAAACAAAGGTGGAATTGAAGGCGTTACCTATCCAATTGTAGCGGATACGAGTAAAACCATTTCAGAGTCCTTTGGGGTTTTGGCTGGTGAGTATGACTACGACATGGATGGAAATTTATCTGCAAATGGACCTATGATTGCGTACAGAGGACTGTATTTAATTGACAAATCGGGTACGGTTATGCATCAATTGGTTAATTTTTTCCCATTGGGAAGAAACGTAGACGAAGCCTTAAGAATGGTGGACGCATTGCAATATTTTGAAGAACATGGTGAAGTTTGTCCTGCCAACTGGCATAAAGGGGACACGGCAATGAAAGCGACCTTTGAAGGCGTTGCAGACTACCTTACAAATCATTAATCAAAGATTTAAAAGCCACCTTAGGGTGGCTTTTTTTATGCATTCAACTTTCAATAACAATTCAGTGTGGAAATCTAAAGCGATACCCTTGAATACATTTACAAGCAAAGAATTAATTTTAGCCTGAAAAATTTTTTTACATGAAAAATAAAATGAAGATATTCTTTACCTCATTGTTCCTCCTTGCGAGCAGTGTGTACATTTTTGCCCAAGGAAGTTTTGGGGGAGACAGCGCGACGGCAGGTACGGAAGCGACTGCGGAAAAAGTACAGAAAGTTGCGGAGGTTTCTGCATTCAGCTTCTTAATGAAAGGCGGCGTATTCTTGATTCCCATCATTCTATTGTTGTTTTATACCTTGTATGTCATCATTGAACGATCCCTATACCTTCGTCGTGTGACTAAATTTGATTCAAAAATCATGGACAGCATCCGCCCTCACATGCTCAAAGGAAATTTTAAGGATGCCCTGGGAACGATTCAAAGCAATGACACTGCCTATGGGAATGTACTTAAGGAAGGATTGGCCTGTATCGATTCAGACAAAAAAGCATCGGAAGTAGAGTCCAACATGGACAAAGTCGCAAACATTGAGATTGGTAAAATGGAGAAAAACATGGGCAGCTTGGGACTGATTGCGGGCATTGCACCCACCGTTGGTTTCATCGGTACCATTTCAGGGGTTATTAAAATCTTCTATTCCATTTCCATCACAGAAAACGTTTCCATTGGTAACATTTCTGGAGGTCTTTACGAAAAAATGATTTCTTCTGGAGCAGGTTTGATCGTAGGTATTATTGCGTATGCAGGTTATCACATCCTTAACGCCGTAATTGATGCCTATGCTTTACGCATTCAACAAGTGAACTTGGAATTCATCAAATCTACACAACCCTAGGTTATGGCCATCAAGCGAAATAAACGTTTTCACATCGAGGTTGCTACCAGTGCCTTGAGTGACATCATGTTCTTTTTATTGCTATTTTTCTTGATCATATCCACCTTGGCAAATCCCAATGTTATCAAGGTGCCATTGCCAGAATCCAAAACAACCACCAAGACGAATAAGCAACATTTAACGCTTACGGTTACCCAAGACAAACATTATTTTCTCGACAAGCAAGAAGTACAATTCTCGGAACTTGAATCCATGTTGGTAAGCAAGACCAATGAATTAAACGACAAAACGGTGATTTTACGCATCCCTTTTGATTCTGATGTACAAGAATTGGTTGATTTACTCCGCATTGGAATGGACAACAATCTTAAAGTTATCATTGCCACCAAAGGCGATAATTAATTTTCAAAGATTCAGTAGACAAAATCCACAAAAAAGTAACATACGCCATTATCATAGATAACACAAGTGGCAGCAATGGTATTTGAATCATAACCCTTTTCAAGGAAGAAGGTATTGTGTAACAAACTTCTTTGGGTACATCGGTGCATAAATGATGATTCCCAACACGTGATCATATGATCCGCCAACTCCTCATAGGTTTCAAATTTATAGGTAGTGTACCCTCCATTTTCAGTTAAGGTTAAACGAAATCCTTTTTTCTTCGTGGGATAAACTTCATCTAAAAACATAAATTGATTTGTATCATTGGCCCACCAAGGTCTTCTGTCGACATGAAAGAGCCTCCTTTGATTTACATTCTGCAATGTATTTGGTAAAACAACTGAATCATATAAAGTTTGAGACCACGTAAGTTTCATTAATGGATGATTGTTAACCAGTGAAGGCCAGGCGACCTCTAAGTCCTTACCGTAACCGGTTTGCGTAATTGTGTCGCGAAAATAATTGAGTTTTTCAAACAACATTTTCGAAGCTGTTTTTGTATCAAAATTCTTATAATCAATTCGGGTAGGTTGGGCGTGGGTTGCGGTTGCGATGAATAAGCAAAGCAGCAGTTGAATTCTATTGATTGGAATGCATTTGAACTTACTTTTGACGTCTTTCATTTTTAGCATTTTTTTTAATAGAACCCCCTGGAAAGATTTTGTAACATTTAAATCATTTCTGATTTTCAACCTTATGATGCGATGCTTATTACTCCATTTAATTTTGTTGTCCTGTATGAATGGCTATGGTCAACAAAAGCTCATCATTCATGTATATGAGCGTACCGAACACGTTTGTTTTCGGAAAACAACCATAGACTCAACCCTTAACGATCCTGATATCGCTTATGACTTAGATACGGCCCATACCAGATATGAAATCGACTTAGGTAAGCTCACTTCTTCCTACTACGTCAATGACGAACTTCTGAGTGTATTGCCCATTACGCTATTTAAACCCAGTGAAAACCTATTGAAGATTTCCATTATGGAAGAAGGCTTCGATTATGGTTTATTGGTACAAACGGATCCATTTCACGAAAATGTAACCTGGTTTTGGTTCTTGGACCATCAAACCACCGTTAAAAAAATCAGCAAGTTTTACATTGAAAAACCCTCCTAGACAATCCGACATCACCCATGACGCCATGTAGCGTTTACCCCAGACAAACAATCACAATACCTTAACCATGAAAATACTCCTTTTGACCTTGTCTTTGTGCTTTTGCGTTCTGACCTTTTCGCAACAATTGATCATTCAAGTAGATGAGGTTCAATCGTATTACGGAGACACCACTCAGACCTTGGAGGAAGTATTGAATGGGCCGCTTCACGACGACATCCCCGTCCCCAAAAATTGTAGATATGTAATCAATACCGCTAAGCCTTCGGTAGCCTTTTACAGAGATGATGTGCTCGAAGGTTCGAGTCCTGTAAAAATTACGTATGACCAAGATTATATGGTAATTGATCTGTTAGAAATAGGATTTGACATTGGTCTCATCGTGAACCTAAACAACGAATCAATCCTACTGTACGACAATCGACCGCCTTATGTAGAGTATATGAAATTCACAAAATGCCAGATTTTAAAGTCCCCTTAATTCTCAAAGATTTATATCGAACAAGAAGTTACAAAAAATGCCTCTCTCTCGAGAAGCATTTTAATGTGGTACCTCCAGGAATCGTGCGCTCCGCCGCGGCGGAGGCGCACAGGGACACAAGGCTACTTGGATACTTGGATACAAGGAGTTAAAAACCCGTGATATTTTTAATGAAATCTCTACCCTTTCCCGTTTTGAGTTCTTTTTCCCTTATAATCGCCTCCCTTTTTGTCTGAAATGTTTCGGAATATATCAATACCCAAGGTCCTTTTCCTTTGGTATATTTACCTAATAACCCTTGATTGTGTTGAATAATTCTTCTTTCAATGTCTTGCGTGAATCCTGTGTATTTCTTTTGAAAAGTCTTGGAATATAAAACATATACGGTAAACATATGTCGCTAACGCAAATCACCAAAAAGAATTATTTGTAATTGAATAGTGATAAACAAAAAACCCTGACGATGCGGTCAGGGATTTAATGTGGTACCTCCAGGAATCGAACCAGGGACACAAGGATTTTCAGTCCTTTGCTCTACCAACTGAGCTAAGGTACCAAGCTTTGGTGGACTGCAAAATTACATCTTTTTTAATTTTAGGCAAATGCAAAGTAATAGAATTTCAATTCTTCGCAATAAATGTCGAATTCATTAAAGATTGTACCTTTGCTTAAATGACCCATTTCCCAAGCATTTACGCCCTAGACATCGGCAATACCCGCGCAAAACTCGCCCTTTTTGTGGATAACGCTTTGCATTCAATTTCTTTTGCAGACAACCCGGATTCCTTAAAATTACTCCTGACGCATGGTTTCCCCATTGTGGTTTCCAATGTTTCCCACACGGAATGGACCGATGCCCTTTCCCTACTTCCAAATCCAATCCTCGACATTCAACGTGAAGGGAACTTGCCTTTTCATTCAAACTATGCTTCGCCAAAAAGGCTGGGAATGGACCGTATCTGTAACATCGCCGCACTTTGCCATCCGCACCAAATAATGCAAAACCGACTGGTCATTGACATTGGCACATGCGTTAAAATGGACTTTATCGATGAAAACAATACGTATCTTGGTGGTTCCATTGCGCCTGGCATTCAACTTCAGCTGAATGCTTTGCACGATTACACAGCCCAGCTCCCGAAACTTTCACCAGAGGAATCATTCTCAATTTTACTTGGAAACGATACCCATTCTTCAATGCAAAGCGGTGTCATGGGTGGAATTCATGCAGCCATCCAATGGAGAATCACTGAATTTAACAATCGTTATCAGAATTTACAGGTGTATATGACTGGGGGAGATGCCCATTATTTTGATTTGGTCCAAAAAAACAACATCTTTGTGGACGAAAATTTAACCCTTAAAGGGATATATGCTTTATACAAAATTCAAAGTCTACCTATTTAACATCCTGCTTTTCGGACTGAGTATTTCTGCCTACGGCCAACAAATGGTATCGCACCCCCTCACCTATTTTGGGATTGGCGACCATCAACTTCAAAACCATGGTATTTATTCGGCTTTGGGAAATAGCTACAGCGCTGTTTTTGACTCTACCCAACTGAATTATTTAAATCCAGGGACCTACGGAACCTTGAGTACAGGAAATACCTTGCTAACACTTGGAATCAATGAACGCATCTCGTTTTTCAGCCAAGGTTCAGAAAGCATGGTTAAACCCGTTGGTACGTTAAATCACCTCATCTTAGGTTTTAAGATAAAAAGACACTTTGGGATGGCCTTCGGTATCAAACCCTATGCTGCCAAGGGATTTTACATGAGCGAAAAGGTTTTCACAGGCGTTGACTCCATTAAAAACACCTATCAAGGTAAAGGATATGTCAACGATGTTTTCGTAGGCGTCACTTATGCGCCCATCGCCACCAAATCAACCTACCTTGGATTCGGCGCAAACCTCTCTTATTTATTTGGCTCCGTTGAAAACCAACGTACGAGCCAACTCATTCTTGGAACCACCACCTCTGGAGGCATCATGTTGGATAACATTCGTGTACAATCTCCCAAAGTAGAATTGGGCATCGCTTATTCTCAAAGAATTACGGATCGCTACACCCTTAAACTCGGAGGAACCTATTTCCCTACCCAATCTTTTAACGCCACCCTCAATCATTCCTTTTACACATCAACCAACCTTAACAACGCCAATCTTTACGACACCCTTTTTTCAGATGCTTACAAAGGAAAGGTGACCCAAAATCAAAATTTTTCAATCGGGATGACACACGAAATAAAATTGAAAGACTATAAACACAAGAGCAAAACCCTTCACCCTAATTTATTGGTTTCCTTTCAATATGCAAGGAAAGGTACCGTCAACTATCAATTTGAGGGTTATACCTTGGATTCTTTGAATTTAAGTGCGACACAATATTCAAATCGTTTGGGAGTGGGCATTGAATTTTCACCAGAAAGCAAATTGCTTGAAAACCAATCAACCCTTCAGTTTTTTGATAAGTTTCATTATCGATTGGGTGCTTACTACGGTAACTTACCCTATGCTGATTACCTCAATAATCCTTTTCAAGACAGGGGGGTAAGTTTGGGCTTAGGCATTCCACTTTTGTCAACACCCTCTTTGTCAAACCTCAACATCTCTGTAAACCTTGGACAAAGGGGAACCTTTAAAACAGGCAGCTTGCAAGAAAACTACCTCTCCATCCAATTGGGTGTCATCGTATCTCCAGCTTCCTTTGAACGATGGTTTAGAAAACGCAAGGTGGATTAAGCATGAAATGGCTGGCCTTCTTTACAATCGCGCTTACCCTGATGGCATGTGAAAACAACTTAGAAGATGTACAACGCGTAACCTTCAATTCCAAATCACCAGACGAAGCCATTGTAAACTTCCAAATGGTCTACAGCGACTCTGGTTTTGCAAGGGTAGAATTGTTTTCTACATTGGCAGAAACCTTTCACAAGCCCGCGCACATTACGCAAATGAAGGATGGTTTAAAAGTGAATTTCTTTTCCGCTACCGGCGAAATCATTTCCACCCTTACTTCAAAATATGGAGAAGTAAATTTTTCTACAAACCAATTAATGGTGCGTGATTCTGTACGGTTATACAACCACAAGAAAAAACAAACCTTAAAAACCGAAAAGTTGTTTTGGAACCAAAAAGACAGCAGCATTTACACCGAAGAAAAAGTAATTGTGACGTCACCAAAAGGATATTTCACGGGCACGGGATTAAAGACCAAACAAGACTTCAGTCGTTATGAAATCATGAAACCTCAAGGCCACGTGTTTTTGGAAAAAGAAGATGAACTAAATTAGCACTATGAAAATTTACAATAAAATCATGCTTTATTTTTGGCTATTGGCAGCCATTGGAAGCTTCGCCATCGTTACCTTTAACGGAATTACCGAAGGGTTTGCTCGTTGGACCATGTATTATACGTTTACAGTGATGGCCCTTCTCATGTTTGTCATGAAACGCTACATGGTGAAACGTTTTGAAAAACACCAATCTTTTTTAAACGAACAGAATTCTTCTGATAAAAAATGATCCCCTTC
>Ga0114968_10002296_pt1 | contig 14667 bp, 23 predicted proteins | sample M_130807_EF_Meta_FD_87020 | JGI IMG/M metagenome (GOLD analysis project Ga0114968, IMG submission 87020) | Freshwater microbial communities from Lake Montjoie, Canada to study carbon cycling - M_130807_EF_MetaG | ecosystem: Environmental > Aquatic > Freshwater > Lake | place: Lake Montjoie... | reverse complement strand
CAATGATAATACGAATGAATATATATATATTTGGGAATATATTATTGATGATATTAATAATCCGATTAGTAATAAATATGCATTAGAATTATATAAAAATCTTAATAATAATTCGCCATTGACGGAAGAAGATATACCAAAAAATAAAATCGTAGAAGTTTTATTGAGATTGAAACAGGACAAGAATTTAAAATTGGGAATTGGAATTGACAATAAACATAAATCATGTAATTCGCCTAAAATACATGAAAAAGAGTTATTTGAATTATTAAATAGACATGAATATTTATTTACTTCATTGACCATAGATATGATCATACAAAATATAAAAGCGATTAATATGAATATTTCGCAATTATCGTTGAACCAAATATATAAAAATAGGACAATTTTAAGTATGAAAGAATATAAGATTTTCGAAAAAGCGAAAACTTTAGATTTCTATTTAGGTATTAAGGATTGTAGCTATCCTCCTGCTTATTGGATTAAATATTTGATAAATCCAGAATGTCTTATTTATACTTAAAAATAATATAAATATAAAAAAATAAATGTATAAAATTAAAATTGATTGTACAACACAAAAAGATTTAACAATCAATAATAAAAAAATAACTAGTAAATCTTATAATAATTCCGAGTTTAGTGTTAAAGATTTCAATTATATAGCTAAAATAGCAATTTTATATGAAGATAATCTACATTCAAGAAATGAATTTTGTTATATTACAAAAACCTTAGAATTCTTTTGTAAAAGAGAAATTACAAAAGAAGAATTTATTGAGTTCATTACTCATTTAAAAAATAATGGTTTTGTTTCAAGAAAGAGAGAGCCAAAAATTCTCTTTACTGACAATGATGGTAAAATTATTTATAATTACAATTATAATCTAGTTTTTCCATTTCATTCGAATTCTGTGAAATCAATACATAAATACCAAAATTTATTTATTTCTCACGATATAAATTAAATATAGACTTCCTAAACATACAACACATAAAATCGATTTGACAAATTTAATTAAGGAATTTTCAACTTCAACTGGTAGATTATTAGTAATAAAGTAATGATATTTGAGTTTGTTAAAACCATCCATTAAATCTTCACATGATAAAGTAGTTAATTTGCTTAAATCTTCGATGGTCAATAGTTTATTTTTTTCCGACATTTCAATTGCATATCTAACTAATTTATATTTAATTGAATTGACAGTTCTTTTGTGATCATTTGCAATCGTTTCAATATCGATACCATTTTCAACTTGATCATATAATTGCGCAGTTTCGTTATCAGTCCAAGTATTGCCATGATTTTCTGGATAATCATCTTCCAAATCATCATAATTATATTTGAGTTTATTGAAACCTTCGATTAAAACTTTGCGAGATAGATTTGTCTTATTACATAAATCTTTCAATGTTAATTTTTCATTCTCATCCGCCATTTCAATCGCATATCTGATTAATCGATATTTAATAGCACAGATAGTTCTTTTATGGTTATTTGCAATTGTTTCCAGATCAATGTGGTTTCTAGCTTCTTTATATAATTGAAGATTTTCTTTATTAGTCCAGCGAGCGCGATGATTTTCCATTTAATTTTAATATAAATATTTCCAATAAAAATAAATCATTTTTTTTCATATATAAAAATAAAAGCTGATTAATAATTAAAATAATGGTATCAGGTCTCCATCTTATTGTGGATGTTTTTAATATCACTAATACCAAACCATTGGAAACTATCGAGGGTATTGAACCATTGATGAAACAAATCATTGAAGCAGGTAAATTGACTGTTGTGGGACAAACACAAAAACAATTCGAACCTATTGGGGCTACGATGTTATATTTATTGAGCGAAAGCCATTTATCAATTCATACATATCCTGAAAAGAATTATTGCGCAATTGATGTATATTGTTGTAATTTAAATTTGAATGTGCCTGAAATCATAAAAACAATCAATGATTATTTCAATGGCGATTGTGTTTTAATGAAAAAACTTATTGATCGGTAATATAAAATTTCTTATTTTCATGTTTAATATTAAAGTAAAATGATGTAATCCAATCTTGACACATATCGTTTTTTTTATTTTTAGCAAATAATTCAATATTTCTAAAATCATAATAAATACATGGCAATGCAAAGAATGGAAAAATAGTAATGCCAGAAATGAATGTATATAATATTTTATCTGTTAATAAAATTTGTTGATTATTTTTATCTTTTCTATCAATATTATAAACAATACCTCGCATTAAACCATATAATTGCGTTGAAAGTACTAATTTGTAATAAGCCATTAATAATAATTAATAGATATAATTAAATCATTTTTTTAAATAGATATATAATGAATACTTATTATAATAGAGATTCAGAGAAACGAAGAAATAGTGGTGTTGTTAGTCGTCCATCACCAATGCCAACATATATGAATACGAATTCAACTAGATTTCAATCTACCTCAAGAGATCCGCTAACTTCAAGTCGGCAAAGTGTAAGATTAAGAGGACGACACCCAACAAATAATGAAATAACTGGCGGACCAATAACTAAACAAACCGTTGATATGTTGGATGAAAGAACTAGAAACCTCATAGCTCGATTGGCTGAAATAGAAGAAAGGGGAAGAGTTCAAGAGGAAGAAAGAAGAAAAGCAGAAGAATGGGAAAGAGTTGCACAGGAACAAGAAAAAGAATGGGTTGCACGAAACGAAATATTAGGTATGCAACAACAAAGAGAAAGGGCTGCACAATACGAAATATTACATATGAGACAACAAGAAAGAGAAAGGGCGGCAGAATTAGAAACATTAGCAAAAGCTGAAAGAAAAGAAATAATAATGAACCAAGAGGAAAAAACAAGACGTATGATAGAAGAAAATAGGCAATTGATGAACCAAGAAATGTCAAGAACAGGAACAGCAATTCTAGAAAAATTAAGGGCAGTAAAAGAACAAGAAAGAATAGCTCAAGAAAGAGAAAGAGCGGAAGAACAAGAAAGATTAAGAATAGCTCAAGAAAGAGTGAGAGCGGAAGAACAAGAAAGATTAAGAATAGCTCAAGAACAAGAAAGATTGAGGTTGGAAATAGAAAGAGTGAGAGCTGAAGAACAAGAAAGATTAAGAATAGCTCAAGAAAGAGAAAGAGCGGAAGAACAAGAAAGATTAAGAATAGCTCAAGAAAGAGAAAGATTAAGAATAGCTCAAGAAAGAGAAAGATTAAGAATAGCTCAAGAACAAGAAAGATTAAGGTTGGCAATAGAAAGAGATCGACCGCAAATAAGAAGAATAGATCAAGAAATACAATATATTAGATTATTGCAAACATGTGCTGATATTAATGACGCGGATGTATCTACAACAATAAGTTATTCGTGTGATAAAACAAACCTCCGAGGCGAACCTATATGTTGTAAATTTAATGATATAAATAAAGAAGAAGCAGAACAATGTGGTATATGTTTTGATAATAAAAGCAAAAAATCAAATGTACAATTGGCATGCGGACATATTTTTCATGCTGCATGTCTTTTAAAAATGGATATAAATAAAAATCTATGTCCATTATGCAGAGACAAAATATATGAAATTGTAGAGCAAGAATCATAAAATGTATTAAAAGTAAACTATATATAATAAAAAATGATTAAGCCATAGTATAAAATTAATCACCTAAGGGTCTCAGCTAGATATGACAACAATGTGCAATACTGATGAGAAGTTTTTCGAGAATGACGCCGGCGTGTATTTCAAGTCTGGTTATCCGTCGCAGTGGTTTAGTGCATCCTTCGTTTTGGATGGAAACACCTACAACTGCTGTGAGCAACGGATGATGCATGCCAAGGCGACATATTTCGGGGACATCGAGACAGCGGAGCGCATCATGCTGGAGAAGGAGCCGAAGGAGCAGAAGAAGCTGGGGCGTCTTGTCAAGAATTTTGACGACGAGAAGTGGAACACAGTTGCGGATCAGATCGTGTACGAGGCGAATGTTGCGAAGTTTTCACAGAACAGCGAGCTCAAGGCTCTCCTTCTGGCGACAAACGACAAGCAGTTCGTCGAGTGCTCCCCCTACGATAAGATTTGGGGGAACGGTCTTGATATCACGACTACTCTCGCGACGCCGCAGCACCAGTGGGAGGGCACAAATCGGTTGGGGAAGGCAATCATGCGTGCTCGGGAGACGTTGAGGTCAATGGACTAGACGCGAGGTTGAAAAAAAGCCATTTTTTGGCTTTTGAAATAGAACATGGTTTATTGTGAACAATTTTGTTTTTGTTGTAAATATAAACAATAACATAAAAGACTAAAGTTGATTATATATAAACCATTGATTTTATAATTGATATTATTTTTTTTAGAATTATAAATATTATCGAAAATCGTTTTAAATTGAAAATTGCCCAATCTTAATACTCTTTCGTATTTATCTTTGTTATTCTGATATTCACTACTTTTTCTATATTTGATTTCATATTCATCGCGCAATACTTCTTCTTTTTTGATTTCATCGAGATATAATAGAAAATCTTGCCAAGTTATTTTTGTATCTTTATATTCTATAACATCGAATAACATTATTATAATTAAATAATCGAAAAAAAAATGATTGTCTATTGTATATATATAATCACTAAAAATGTTTAGTTATGGATGCAACCCAATGGTTGAAGCAAATAGTGGTATCTGGTTTAATGAAGAAGATCCAGATGATGAAAATTATAAACCACAATGTTGTCGCAGTGTTTATGTGGATCTTGCAATGGGATATTTCGATAATCTCGATTTATATTATGATGACGAAACCGAATATTACTAAAATAAATTAGTATCGTAAAGAGATTTAATAACTTTATGTAAATTTATAACATCATATTTAGAATTGTGAGCATTTTCGATATTTTCTTTAATGACAAATTTATATAATTCTGCCAAGGATGGATCTTTAATACCATATTTATTTTTGGCTTTTACGATTTGTTTTGTGTTTTTCATCGTACATATTATTTTTTTTGTTTTAAGTTCCATTATTATCGAATGTAAACCATTTCTATATAATTCACTAAAAAGAATATTAATATCGAAATTTGCATTATGTGCAATGATACATGAAACCTGTTTTATATAAATTAAAAATTCTTCCATTATTTCTGTAAAAGGTCTTCCGCTATTTAAAGAAATTTCATTTGTAATCCCGTGGAATTCATGGTTATCTATTGTAAAATCATTTGCTTTCACAATAAAATTTTTTAAATCAATTTCTTCATATTTGTCATTACATAACATCATACTTAATTGAACGATACGAGAGGTATTATACATCTCAATATTTTCATAAGGATGATATTTGCCATATGGAAGACCTTCGCGAATAGGCAACCCAGTCGTTTCAATATCAATAATAAGAGCCATTTAAAAAAAATATTTATAAAAATATCAATTTTTTTATATTTTTAGTTTCATTTATATTTCTTTCAATTATTTTCAGTGATTTATTTTTATTTTCAATGTATTTTTCAATTTCAATACATAAATCATTTTGGGTTTCTAAAGGTGGTAATGGGATTTTAATTTCATAATTATTTGTAAAATTTATTAATTGTAAATAATTATAAATATATTTTAAATTTACATTTGCTGTATCTTTATTTTGCATAATAATGCAATTGTCGGCAGCTGAAAATTTAATAGCATAATAAATCGTTGTTTTATTATCTTCTACAATAATTATGCTTTCATTATTATAATCATTGGTAGTTGTATATTTATTTATTTTGTCGGCATTATTGAAAAACGGATAAATTCCTTCATCGTCCCCGTCGGTTGGCGATAAAGAACTTTTTGGAAGAATTTTGCAAATATCACTTAAATTTATTTTTTCATAATTTTTATTTAAATATTTAATATATATTTCAGTTTCATAATGAAGATTTTTTAATAATATTCGCTTACTTTCAATAATAGTATTTAAATCATCAATATCTTTAATAATTTCTTCTTGTATTTTTAATGGCGGTAATGGTATTTGCATATAATTAAATATATGGGTATCCAGTGATTTATTTGTTAATCCTCGTTGATATGTCGCATCAATATATGACTTTTTATATAATAAATAATGATAAATATATTTAATATTAATTCTCAGATTATATTCTGTATCTTTCAATTTACATAATGCCATTGTATTTGCGTAATAACATCGACCTTCATTATATTTAATTGAAATTTTATTATTGATATTCACCAATCCTATGAAAATATTATTACCATTTGTAATTGCAATATCATTCAATGGTTTAATTTTTTTATTTCTATTTTCATTTGTAATAAATGTAATTCCTTTATCATCATAGAGAATATTTGAATTATTTATATTATTTTTAATTAAATCGAATATATCACCGAATTTGATAGTTATCATTTCGTCTGTGATGGATTGTGATTTTGTTTTAATATCATTTGTACATTGTGGTTTTACAATTTCTGGAAGTTTAGTTAATAGAGTTATTAATGATCGTTTTGCCATTGGTTTCTTCAATTTAGTCATATAATTAATCTGTTTATCTTTACAATAATCAATCAATTCTTCATGAGATAATTTTTTTAAATCCATTGTTTAAAATAACTATGAAATCAATATAAAAATCATTTTTTAATATTGTATTAAAATATACAATATTGAAAAAAAAAGGATTATGTTATTATAAAAATAATAATTGCGTTAAAGCCATGATGGAATACAGCGAAAATCATTGCAATGACATGCCGACTCCTATCAAGTTTGCTATCTACGAGTGTCTCCATAGTTTTGTTGAAAAGCAATTTTACCTGATGCGTATCAAGGCGTCCATTAAGGTGAAAAAGCTACGCAAGATGACGACGATTTGGGAAGACCCGTACATGTGATATTGGTGCAAGAAAAAAGTCAAGAGTAATTTTTTGGCTTTTCAAAAACAAAATTCATCTATTAATAGCCGAAAGTCGATTTTGCTTTTTTCCATTCATACTGATTCACGTAGCTCCTGCTATTTTCTTTCACAGTGTCGGAGTTATGATATAACTGTCTCAATTTGCCCCGAACCTGATCATCATTGTAAATATATTGATAATTATTTCTATCTTTTCCACGGTTGAGTTCTTGCTTGAATCTTGTTAAGTTTTGTCTCACAAACGCCTCCTGCTTTTCGATGCGATTGTCATAACTACTTGAGCCAGACCCCATGATGAGTTTGTAAATTTAAATAAAAACTGATAATCATTTTTTTGTTATTTTTATATAATTATAATACAATGAATAACTTTTCCCTTATTAATATTGGTTCATGTTATTACGATAACAATAATATAATAACATTTACATCTTATATAAATATCAATCAAGAAGAAATTTATACAATAGAATATGAAACATTGAATAGTTGGAATATTGAATGGTTTAAAAATGCGACATTATGCAATGAAATAAAAAAAATAATTTCATGGTTAAATAAACAAGGTTCTGAAATTAAATTAATCAACGATGAAATATGTTTAATAGGTGTGAATTTATATAATATTGAAGAACATATTATTACAGATACATTTAATAAAATCCCCTTTAATAATAAATATGAATTCGATTATATTGATATAATTACACTAAAAACACATTTTACCAATAATATCGTTAATGATATTATCAATAATATTATTATATAAGAATAAAAATGTTAATATTTTCATAATAAATGGAAATTATACAAATAAGTCCAGACACTTTAACTGCAATGCATGACAGCAAATTACCTATAACAATTTTTATATTAAATAGAAGTAATGAACTGGAGACAAAGATAATCAATGATTATAAAAATTATACGATATCTAATAATGGAACTAATATAGATATAAATTTCAATCATCATGGATATAAGACTACTTATTATGTATCAGATGAAATTTTTATAAATAGAAATAAAACCAATTTTTATTGTTTACAAAATTTATCGATGTTATTTAATAAAAATACAGAAATGCAAGTTCTTAAAGATAAAATTCGCGAATATTATAATTTAAATATTATTATAGAATAGATATGAAACAAAGTTCAAGATCTGATACTAAGGAAGAAGAAAGATATCGTCCTTATCATAATTTAAAAAGAGCTACATATGGATTAACCCCTGTTAAAAGAAATACTGACGGGTATGTGCCAAAAGGCACAACACCTGACTATATGCTTATGAATTTTGGCAATATGAATACAAAAATGGAGAGAGAAAAAATAATTCCATATAAAATATCATTTAGAAAGACTGTACCAAATGATCTCTTTTTAAATATATATTTATTTACACCATATAGAAATGGAGTTAATAAATTCACAGTTATGCCAATAACTCATGATGAATTTAAAGACAATTATAAAAACAACCAATTTGAATTATATATATATAAAAACAAACAAAATTCCAATTATATATATATATTCGAAAAACCTACTAGCAATAGTCAAGCGGACGAGTTAATAAAGTTAAAACAAACAATAAAAAAAGAACTTAACATAAATTTTATGGATGGACGTGTATTACGCGACTCACCTGATCCACTTTCTAGATTACTTGAATTGAAAAAGGATTCACCTGATGAACTTTTTAAATTAGGCGGAGCTGCAAAATTGAAAAAATACGTATTATATAATAATAAAAGACGTTTAGTAAAAATAAATGCTGAAAATAAAAAATATATAGTATGTGATAGAACAGATATTCTTTTATCAACAATAAAAGGTAAATTTAGATATATATTAGATTAAATTTTATTTTTTTTCCGTAATAATTGATTTTCTTCATAAAGTATTTTATTTTCCATAATCAATGCATCATTTTCTTTAAGTAATATTTCATTTTCGCGTAAAATTTTATTGTATTTTTCCATAATTATTTTACCGTAATTTAGAATATTTTTTGCAGACATGTTTTTATTATTATAAAAACAAAATCATTTTTTAATAATCAACAAGATCATAATTTTTATATTTTTTAGATGTATTGTTATCATTATTACATTTACCAATCTTTTGTTTTTCACCATTCACGATAATGAAATTGCGAGTGGTTTTTTTATTATTTCCGCCATAGCGAATAGTATTGCCGGTGATCATTTCGTTTTTATAATTCTTGTGCATTTTTATGCAATAATATGATTTACATAAAAAAATCATTTTTTTTCTATTCGCCAAATAAAGCATCCATTAATTGACTTGTTGCTTCTTGTCCTACACCAAATCCAATACCAAAACCTAGACCATTTTGTATATTTTGTCCAAATGTTGTATTATCTTGAACAGCGACATATTGTTGTCGAGGCATTTGTTTTCGTCCTGTTTCTATATCGTATATTTGCTCACCGCTATATGTAATTGTATTTTTTCTCTTTTGTGCAACGGGTGCCTTTTTAACAGGCGCAAAATTACTGGGAGTATTTCTTTCTAATTGTTGCAACATTCTACTTGCTTTTTCAACCTTCGCATTTGGAACAAACTTATTACCAACCAATGAAATGAGTTTATTATTCACTTTGTCATAAGTATATTTTCTTATTAATATTCCATCGATTGTGCCATCGCCATCAAAATCAATTTTTTCTATGATATATTTATATTCAATTGTATTGGCATCTGCGGCTCCCCCATATTTTTTTAAAACTTTTTTAGACATTGCTTATAATAAAAGAAAAGACAAAAATAATTTTTGCCTTTTTTTTCAACCCCAACCTACCTACACCTTCCCAGAAAGTCCCAAGAGCTTGACCACCTCCGCCAATTGATCGGGGGTAATCTTGTCCTTGTTCCTCTCCACCCAACTCGCGGCGTCCTGCGAGCGGCTGTTCTTCTTCCAAGCTCGAATGATAACCGAGCGACCAGCATAGTTGCAGAAGTGCTTGAAGTTGCATGTTTCCTTGTTGCAAAGGACACCAAAGTTGCAAACAACCTTTCGCACTCCGTCAGGATCTGTCTCGTTGTGCTCCGCCTTGTCGTAAACCTCATCCCAAAGCTCCTTCATCTTGATCCTGTCCTTCAACTCGGTGATATAATGAGTGTAGGTGCAGGCATCTCGATTGCAGGTACAATTGAAATTACACGTCTTCGCAGTAGGGGCAGTCGGTTTTGGATCTGACATTCTTGACCTATTTGGTGATATTTTAATACTACTAATAAATCATTTTTTAACCAAAACTCAAAAAAATAATACAAATTATTTATAGATAATAAAAAATAAATGTCTGATAATACAACATTATTTATAATTTTAATAATATTTTTCACAGGTTGTATATATTTATTAATATATCATTTGCAATTTTCAAATAAAACGCCAACAAAAAGTCATAATAAACATGCGGGAACTTGTGATACCATCACGTGTGGTGCATTAGATCCAGTAAGTGATCCAGCATATAATATGCAACAAATCGTGAAACAATCTATTTTGTTAGAAGAACATATTACAAATAAAAATAAAAGATGCAGAGACTGTATTACAAAACATTTTCTACATATAATAGGTTTAGCGGAAGAGGCGCAAATGTTAGCGACGACAAAATGTAATAAATATCAATTATTGAACGAGAGTGTTGAACTTTATAATAGATTATTTACTAAATGGATGGCTGTGAAAGATGATGATGTTGCGATTTTAACTATAAGCGATGAATTGAGAATACATAGAAAGAAATTAATTGCCATATATTTCTTCAATGATACTTATGATTTAAATAATTTTTCAAAATCTTCAAAAGGATAATAATCAATAATAAACGGATGTTTCATTTTATCTTCTTTTATTTTTGTTCTAATCATATTATATGCTTGTTTATGATTTTCATAATGATGTTCATGTATTTGTGATTTAAAATTAATATTAGGAAAACAAAATGGCAATGTCGAGACATAAGTCGTTGCACTTTGGAAAAGCAGTACATCCGCTAATTTTAAAAAATTGCAATTATTGAAAGTATATTTATTGGTCATTTTATTTGTATATAAATTAAGCAGTTTTTCAGCTCCAGCGCGTGTAATCAAATAAAAGCCAGCAGATGGTGTAATTGGATTATAATTTAGAAAAAGGATATTATTTGCATAATATTTTTCATAAAAAAACTCGGTATGACCTGCGCTAATAACCATCATTTGTATAATATCGAAATTATTAGGGAGGTTTTTAATCATAAAATCAAAGTTTATTTTAAAAGGAAAATAGATATCATCCTCGCATATTATAAAATAATCATCGCCTGAATTATAACCCGCTTTTATTGCTTCAAAATGCGAACACAATGTTGAATATTCAATTATACAATCCTTGCATTTATTATCTAAACATTCAGGATAACCACAAAAATAAGGTGGTTTATCTTCTAGAACACTCGCCAATGTTTCAGGGGTAATTGCGGATATCCGTTCATTCTCAATATTATGAATTTTAAATTGAAGTTTCATAAAATCACTTCGTTCCGTCGCATTATCTATATTTATCCAATAATATTTTAATTTCATTTATATAAATGAAATTAATTAGTTTTTATATAGACAAAAATTAATTCGCCGTAATCTTTTCAACCTCAACGCACGCGATCCCTGCTTTCTTCAATCTAACCAATGCCCGACGTAGTGCGTCCTTCTCATAGTTTTTGTCCATTCCATTCAGCCGCCGACGTTTTCTGCATTCATAACCGCTCCAATACCAGTGTCTGAAAATACACCCAGCATAATCACAGTATAAGAAATCATTGCATAGAACCGTCTTTGGCTTTCGTGGCGTAGCAACAGGAAGAGGCACCGCCGTTGGAATAATTTCAGCGATCTCTAGTTTATCTTTTGCTACAACTGGGAAATCGTCGAAAATTCCATCAAGCCATGGTTTCTTCACGAGAGACATTCGTACGAAGGTGCTATTTATAATAAAGATCTAAATCATATTTATATGTATTTTTTTATACTTTAATACAAAAAAATGATTTATATTTAATCACCCATTATAAAAATGGGAAATTGCATTACTAGAAATTCTATTCATGATGATAATACAACCACGACCGTCGTAGTAGATAATATTACGTATCATATTAAAGGAGATTATAGTTATAAGAAGAATGAAAAATAAAAATGTATTATTTTTTTAACTTTTAACTAAAAAGTGATATGAAACTATAATTAAAACTTCCAGCACACAGGTGAAATGTCGGCTCGCAACATGAAAACGTGTAATTTCAATTGTACCTGCAATCGTGAGGACTGTGGTTTCTATCATCATATCAGCGATAGGAAAGACAGACTTAAGATGAAGGAGATTTGGGACGAGGTTTTCGACAAGAAGGAACACAACGAGACTGATCCGTCGGGTGTTAGAACGGTAACTTGTCATTTCGGCATCCTCTGCAACAACGAGGGCTGCAATTTCAAGCATTACTGCAATTTCACTGGGCGTCAGGTTCTCGCGCGCGCTTGGAAGGCGCACAAGGCGGAACTTCGCACACAATTGGTGGAGAGCATCAAGGGCAATTCGAACAAGATCAGCGACGAGGATCTGACGCAGTTGATGAAGCTGCTCGGCGTCGCTGATGGGACGAAAGCCTAAACGTGTGGCGGAGGGAGATGGAAAAAAAGGCAAGAAAGATGTTTTTTGTCTTTTTGACACCTTTGGACATTTAAAATGCCGATTTAACAGCAAAAAATATCTAAAAATAGTAAAAATTTGGTTATTACATAGCGTGGACTATGTATGAATTCTCGTAAATATGTCAGGTCTTCTTCCTATTGTAAATATACTCTTTACAATATTTAACATATTTTGAACGGCGTTCTTATCTCTATTATGAATTATCTCGCATTTCTGCTTATCCTCTTGATGAGAAAGTAATCCATTAATAGTTATTTTTTTATTAACTTTTATATCATTTGGTTTATGACTTTGCCTTATCATAAAGGGTGATATCTCACGATGGCAACAATTGCATAGTTTAGATGTCCTAAACTCATTCACTAAATAGGTTCTAAATCCAGCATTCTTAAATATTTTTCTAAACTTTTTACAAATTGTAGGTTCTAACCCTCCTATATTACTACTACCCTTATCATAATCACCCATTATAAATACTACATCATTTGGTTCTCCAAACTTTTTAGTAAAGTTTTTTATCATTTTACTCTCGCTTTTTTGAGTATTGATATACCTGTTTAATTTGAACTTTCTAAAAAAGGTCTTTTCATAATGAGAAAATAACAATAGGTTCAGTTTATTTTTTTCAATCAAGTAATTCTTGAATTTTTCATAATTACAAGTTTTCTTATTATGATTACTTAAAACGCTCTCAATTTCTTTAATATTTTTTCCATTTATAAAAGTTGTATTATTAACTTCTTCAATAATCTTATTATATTTTTTTGTTCTTGTTTCTAATCTTCTTTGATTTTGAGTATATCTAAATGTTTCTAAATTACCATCATTATCTTTGCTACCACAATAAATTAAATCACTACAACCTGGATCAACACAAACTATTTTTTTACTTCTTAATTCATCTGTAATAATCTCTTTTTCTATATATTTTGTATTTTCTTCTGGTTTATTAATAGGATTATAATGTTTTAATGGTAATCCATTACTTCCTAATCTAATAAATAAAATACCAACAGAAATACCATCAGTTCTAATCATATAATTAAACTCATAATTATTCTTTTTGAAAATTTTACTATCTAACTTTAAAACCCTATTCCATAATTTAAATTGATTATTCTCTTTTTTATAATTTTTAAAGTGTGTTGTCGTGCTTTCATCACCTAAAAAATTACTAATTAAAGCACATGTATCAATGCATATATTTTTAGGAATAATATTACTTCTTAATGGTAATATATTAAATAGTTTAATTTGTTTAACCTTATCACTATTAGTAATATCTTCTAATAGTATATCATTAAGTTTTTCAAGTTGAATATTTATATAGATAAATGACTTTAAATAATCTTTTGTATTAGAATGTAGGTCATAATAAATGCTATTTTTATCAAATGAAGGTTTATTAGGAACAATATGTATCTTTTGTTCTTTTATCCAACTATGATATTTTTCATCTGCTTTTAGATCATTTGTTAGTGATACAAGGTCATCTTTTACTTTTTTAAATTCATTTGTTAATGATTTATACCTTTCTTTTCTTGCTTCTTTATCTTTTATCTTTTTAATCTCATCTTTTTGCTCTTGTAAATTAAAGGAATGATTAACGAATTGATTAAGATGTGTAATAAAATGTTCTTGTATGTTATTATTTATATTTTTCTCAATATCAATTGCTTCGTATGCTAATATATAACTTAATTTATCATAATAGATTATTTCATTATCATAAATGGTAGTTATATAGTGTTCATTATAAAACTTATAAAGGTTCTTTAACAAATCGCTATAATCTTTTTCAGGTGTTGCACCTCTATTATCTTTTCTTTTAGTAATAACTTTAAAGACATCACAGATAAAATTCTTATCAATTAAAGGGAACTCTAAATCATTTTCATATAGATAAATACAATATAATTTAATAAAATTACATGAATGAATAACAATCTTATTGGTTCTAATGACTAAATCATTAATGCTAGGTAAGACTGCTTT
>Ga0114968_10002294_pt1 | contig 14685 bp, 13 predicted proteins | sample M_130807_EF_Meta_FD_87020 | JGI IMG/M metagenome (GOLD analysis project Ga0114968, IMG submission 87020) | Freshwater microbial communities from Lake Montjoie, Canada to study carbon cycling - M_130807_EF_MetaG | ecosystem: Environmental > Aquatic > Freshwater > Lake | place: Lake Montjoie... | reverse complement strand
CTCCACTAAGCACAATGTCAGCTTCCCCAACCTCTCCTGTTAACCCAGCCAATGCTGCAAGTGCTTTGAAAAATACCAAGGCTCAGGCAGATGCATTAAAGATTAAATTGCCTTCGTATGCCAAAGTGGGCTCATCCTCATCAGCGAGTTATACACAAGGTAGTTGGTAACTATCTAGAGTAATTATTTGGCTACCCAAGGGTGTCAATTGCCTTTCCAATACATGAAGGTCCTAGGTTCCAACCTTGCCCGACTTACATAGCTTTTAAGAGCTTCAAAGGCAAATCGTTTTTGGAGCATTTTTCTGTTATGTCAAATGTAGTAGCGATGAGCGAGCATGAAGGCCCAAGGGGTATGGCCTCATCAGGCCTTTTAAGAATGGATCAGGAGAAACTTGATATTGAGCCGACTTAACTAGAAGATGTATCCAACACCTAGAAGACCGGTACTGGAATTGAGGCTGATGTTTGATGAATAAGTGAGGCGTCCATTGCTATTTACAACTGAGTAGGACTGACTTCCGTAGCCGGCATAGTTATATTCTGCAAAACCGTATAGATTTTTGAGGCCAACTAAATTGCCCAAGGTAAAACTTTTCACTCCCAGACCCAGAACGTAGCCACTGTAATTTAAGGTAGTTGCCCACGAACCGTCCGCATTATTCACATTCTCTTTGGTGTAGCTGTAACCTACCTTACCATACAAGAGATTATTTGAATCGAGCAATACACCAGGAATTACACTGAAATCGTACCTCGATTTGTTTTGGAAATCAGTTAAAGAGCCTGGATTTTTCTGAACCTGAATACCACCAGAGGTTATTGGCTGTAGAGCAGCCTGCACCCCCAAAATATAATTATTCATAATCGCAAAGTTATAGCCAACATTGAAATTAGCATTGCCTGAGGTTTTGTTAGTGGATCCAAACTGCTCAGGCACGGATCTATAGGTTTGACCATTAATGGTTTCATTGGGATGCATTTGCTGGCCACTACCTGTGTTCACAGTTTGTAATGCAAAACCCACTCCGAGGTCTAGCCCAGAAAAAGAGTTTTCGGCAAAAGCACTAGAGCTAATTACTAGTGACGAAATACATAATATATAAATTTTCACATTCAATTTCTTATAGGTTAAACAAGATTGGTAGATTCATAAGGAGTAAATCACGCTAGGGGACAATTCATAAAAATTCTGCGTCTATCTTTTTATCCATGCCTATTTGCAAATTAAGCAAAGCACCACCGATAAAGACGCTACTTTACCCAAAGGCATAAAGTATTAGTCTACTAATATCGGTGAGTACCAAAACTCATGAGTTCGCTGGGTAGCTATATCCTCTAAAGTTTTACTTCATTGTTATTTTGATTCAGGGGCTACCACGATCACTGTTGTATTACCGTTTCCACTTGCAATGGCAGTATTACCACTTCCCTTAATATCAGTGTTACCACTATTCGCAACACTGGTGTTGCCATAAGCTCCCTGAATATTAGTATTACCATAAGCGCCTTGAATATTAGTATTACCATAAGCGCCATTCAGATTAGTATTACCACTACCATTTACGGAACTATTTTGGGTGGTACTAATATTGGTATTGATGCCGCCTTGACCGATGCCGATATTTTGCGGTCCAACATTACCTGGCTGGGCAAATGCTAGTATCGGTAAAAAGCTTGCAAGTAAGACAAATAATTTAATCATCATGAAATCTCCTTTAGAACATTGTCAGCACCTATTTATAACCCTTAATTGTGTGATTCTGTTTTGAACTATGTACACATTTTTATATTAAATAGCCTATCAAATCCCCAGTGAATACTGGGTCTGATAGGCTTAATTTAACCCCCACTATTGCTGTACACATTTTCAGATGCCCAAAAATAACAACATAGATTTTTTAAGTGCCAAGCAGGATAGATCAAAGAGAACTTTAGACGAGCTCATTGAGGCTGCTTATGCTATTGTCGAGACCGAAAACCCCGAAGCTTTTACTAGTCGGGCCTTAGCTAAAAAATCTGGCTATGCGCTTGGAACTTTAAATAAACGATTGGGTGCGATCGAAAATGTCTTTTTATGGGTCATCCAAAAAGGGCGAGATAATAAATTTAAGGAGGTTGTTAGTTACATAGCCAACCATAATCCGAAGTTGAACGTTCAAGCTTTTGCAGAGGGATTAGTTGATTTATGTTTTTCTCTTGTCAACATTGTTAATCCTAAAGTAATGCAATTTTACGATCAAAGATTTACTCTAAAATACGGCCTTACTGCTAATTATTTTGAATATGTCGATGTACTAGTTGAGCCCTATATTGAGATGTTGGGTAAAAATAAAACTGATACCTTTAGAGAAATGTCGTTCAACGAGGCAAAATTAAATTTCCGGGCAATGTTAATACTCACAGAACGTCCATTTGCAGAAGGCAACCCTATCGCCGGGACTGAAGAGCATCGTAGATCAGCAGTAGAGGCGTGTACTAGGCTGCTCGCTAAGTAATTAATTAGTAAATTTTTTTGGTTAACATGACAAATCGGTGTCGATGCCAGTCGCCCCCCACTTCAAATATCCGAACCCGATCAACCGGCTGCCTATGTCACACCTGTTTTTAGAAAGATTTTAGTAAATGTTTTAGCTACTGTTAATCATAATTCTTGCGTCTTTTAATCCATTAGTCACAGGTACGGAAACGAAGTTTTGGCGCAGCTCTCGCCCAACTGGCTAGCTATAAAAAATCTACCCCCGCAACCAAACAGTAGAAGGCTTCTAGGTCAATTGACTCAGAAGCCTTTTTGCTTTTGATGCCCCTTGTAAGCGCAATGTAAGTAAACACTACTAGTGCAACTTCACAATCGAGTGTGTCCTACGATGAATTAAGCGACTTAAAGTATCCAAGGCTACCTTTACCCAACCATGAAGCGCCAGTTGATGCAGCTTATAAAGACTTATGTACATACATTTGGCAAATAAGCCCTCTACCATCAGACTTCCACCAATGAGCCCACCCATCATGCTGCCCACACTACTGTACTCGCCAAGCGACACTAGAGAGCCAAAATCTCGATACTCGTAAGGCTTCAGCGGTTCCCGCCTAATGATCTGATTAATTTGTTTGTATAAATGTGAGGCTTGTTGGTGGGCTGCTTGAGCGCGAGGCGGCACAATGCCTCCTTTGCCATTATTCGCTTCAGACCAAGGACAGGCTGCACAGTCTCCAATCGCAAAAATATTGGGATCTAAGCTAGTTTGCAAAGTTGGGAGAACCATTAATTGATTGACATGATTAGTCTCCAGCCCGCCAATCCCTTTTAGAAAATCCGGAGCCTTAACTCCAGCTGCCCAGACTATTAATTCAGCGGGTATTTCCATACCATCTGAGAGCAATACTTTATTCGGCAGGACTTGTTGCACCTTAGCATCGGTGATCACCTCAACACCAAGATCTACTAATAGTTTTTGAGCGGCAGTGGAAATTCGATCTGAGAGTGCTGGCAATATTTTGGGGGCTGCTTCGATCAATATTACTTTTAGATCTTTTTCTGGGTCCACCCTATCCATCCCAAAAGAAATAATGGCACGAGTAGTTCTATGCAACTCTGCAGCAAGCTCAACTCCAGTTGCACCTGCACCAATAATGGCGACCTTAAGCTGATGAGGAGCTAAGGGGTCAGCTTGCACTTGTGCCCTCAAACAGGCATTCACTAGACGCAAATGAAAACGCTTAGCATCAGACAGGGACTCTAGTCTTTGAGCGTATTGAGCAACACCTTGGGTCCCAAAATCATTTGTCAAACTACCGATGGCAATAATCAGCGTGTCATACGGAATGGTTTGTATTGGGGTTACCAATTCTCCTGCTTCATCCACAACAGGAGCAATTTGAATTTGCTTTTTCTCTCGATCAATACTGATAAGCTCGCCCAATCGAAATTTAAAATGATGCCAATGCGCTTGAGCAATGTAGTCTAACTCTTGATCAGCGATATCCATTGAGCCTGCTGCAACCTCGTGGAGTTTAGGTTTCCAAATATGTGTTCTATTTTTATCAACGAGGGTAACGCTTATTTTATTGGAGCGAAAGTTATCGCCTAGCTTGGTTGCTAACTCTAAGCCGCCTGCACCTCCACCCACTATGACTATTCGATGTGCACTTGTCATAGTTTTCCCAAAAATTTACCCAAACTTAAATCATCTTCTAACTGGACTACCATTGAATTATCTTGAGAATTTAGTGCAATTGCTCAACATAAAAAGTGGCTTTTTCAAGCGCATCCTCAGCGTTCATTCCAATCATATCCGCACCAAGATCATCTATAAGCTCAGGGAATTGATTAAAAACAGGGCTGCCGATGATGACACCTACATTAGGATTTTTTGACTTAGCTTTAATGCTCTTAATTAATTCCTTTAATTGCGGAAATTGTTCCCGAACGCTAGCCGATAAACCGACAATGTCGAACCATTCATTGGCGGCCATAGAAACAATCTCCTCCTCAGTGGCAGCCAATTCTCCCCATATGCGCCACCCAGCTTTTGCAAAAAACTCGGAGACCATAAAGAGGCCCAAGTTATGTTGTGAGCCAGGCAATGGCACCAACATAATGCTAGAACCAGTTTTACCCTGTCCAGCATACTGCTGAAAAATAGGGCTTAAGTCATACATGAGCTGCTTGATGCGCCAGAGAGCAATAGTTACCTCAGTAAAACTAGACTCATCCTCTTCCCACATTGCCCCCAATTTTCTGGCCACTGGAGTTAGCAGGAGTAAATAAATATCTTCTAAAGTAGTGCCTGAAGCATGCATCTCTTTTACATACTGAACAGAAACCCGCGCATCTTCTTGCAAGACTAATTTAGTTAAATCATTAACAGATTTTTGATCAATGATTTGCTTGGCTGAAAATTTTGCAGGGATAGATGAGTCTAAGTGTTGCTCAATAATGAGGGGAAGAATATTGCGCTCAATGGTTTTTACAAGAGATTCGAGATACTCGCCTTCTGTACAGGCTTTTTCTATTGGATGCGTTTTTTTGTCTTGGTCAAACGTTGACTTTGTGGGCGCATTAGATACCAGGCAGTCTTCCCACATATCATTCGACGCTTTGGTCGTCTGCTGTTGATTTGACTCGAAATCGTCACGAGCGGATTTCTTTCTAAATCCTGCAATGCTCACCAGCTTTGATAAATTCATGAACATCACTTGATCAAGACACGGTCTCAAAATAGTTTTTGAAAAAAACCGTGGCTGCCTAAGAGCCTCTATATTGGAATATTTACTTTATAAATTGATTTGGATCAAATCACAAAGACTTATTGCTAGGTGCTTTCCCTAGAACTCTTGATTTCATCATATTGAGGCTTTAATCCATATGTCCGTACAAGTTTCCAAATATGTTGCGGAATCATATTCTTCATTTTGTGCGGCGCAACCTGACGTAAATGAATCACCGACTCTATGGCCTTCATCTCAATCCTTGCTTTAGCGAATTCAAGGCCTCGTGGTCCAAACCGAGGCATTACCCAAGCAAATATTCCTCTTAAAAAATTGGGCATTCTTTGGAGTGGCAAGCCACCTGCAGCTAGTTCTACATTCTTCATAAAACCTTTTACAGGACTTAGGCGATTACCAGCAGAAGTTACGGGCTCCAAAACAAGTTCTGCAGCAAGCAAGCTCGCTAGACCTTTGCCTTTAGTATTACGAACAATGATCCACTGCTCACCTGTGCCCGCCATATACCCAACCGTAATGTCTGACAGTACATTGACATAGTCAACGCAAGTTTTACAGGTAGTAGGGAAAAAATCTGCAGGCAAATTAGACAGAGGCAACTTTAAAAAAGGTATTTCTTGCTTTTGGCCATTCTCAAAGCGAATCTCAACGTGATAGTCCGCTCTAAATTCCAAATAAGAAATGGTTTGCGGCTTTTCGGAAAGTAAGCCTAAGAACTCATGAAAATGTTCGGTGGTCGTGTTATCGGAACAAGGTGATCCAATAATCAGCAACTTCTCAAAGCCCAATTCTTGTTCGAGCGCTCTAGCAGCATAAACCTGACATGGAATACCTACCATAGCCACTTTTTTATATCCTAGGTCTTTTGCTTGCTCAAGGTATTGAATGATGGGGGCATAGCCCATCTTCATCCCCCTGCATTGCGCCATGTCTTCAGATCTCGTGACGATCACAGGCACAGGCTTCCAACGATCATCAGGATCAGAGCTCATCGTGATCACTGCATCAACAAGTTTTTGCTCTAGTAGCACCTCACAAAGTCGCGTGATAATTCCAGTCCACTGAGCGCCCTTTAATGGCGTCTTTAATCTAGCCCTAAACATTTCTAAATAGGGGCCAAAAAAGATCTCGTCAGAACCATCCTGAGCACGCTCTCTGCCGTGAGCTAATGCTTCAAATTTAGGATAATTGGGTTGAATAAACTGACAGGCCGTTGCACAACGCTTGGGTTGTGAAGTTCGAGATACGCCGCAATCGGTACATAAATCACGAAATGGGGCAATCTCAATTGGCTCCACTCTTCATCCGACCTTATAAGAAACGCGCTAAAACTCTTTGTTTAATCTTTTCCTTAGACAGCCCATAGCTATCTAAAAGTAAATTAAGCTCACCATGTTCTACATACTCATCAGGTAAGCCTAGTAATAAAGATTGAATATGGACATTGTTATCTGACAAAACTTCTAAGCAAGCGCTACCAGCACCACCCTTAGTAGCACTATCCTCCACAAAAACTAGTCCATCGTGACTATCAGCGATTTCTAATAACAATTTCTCATCTAAAGGCTTCACAAAACGCATGTCTACAACGGTGGCATTGATTTCTTCAGCTACAGATAGTGCGCTATAGAGTAAGGGGCCAAAACATATGAAAGCAATTTTTTTCTTCGGAGGTAAGGCTTTATCTATTGATCGGACAATAAGTCCTTTGCCGATTGGCAAGACATTCAAAGGCTGACCCGTTGTTTCCAATCCAACTCCAGAACCACGTGGGTAGCGCACCGCTGCTGGACCATCGTGCTGAAATGCTGTTGTCAGCATTGCTCGGCATTCCTGCTCATTTGATGGCGTCATCAACACTAAATTTGGTAAGCAGCGTAAAAATGCAACATCAAATACTCCAGCATGCGTTGCCCCATCAGCCCCTACCATGCCTGCTCGATCAATAGCAAATACCATGGGCAAATTTTGCAATGTCACATCATGTATCAGTTGGTCATAGCCACGCTGCAAGAAGGTTGAATAAATCGCAACCACTGGCTTTAGTCCCTCACAAGAAATTCCAGCTGCAAAGGTAACCGCATGTTGCTCTGCTATTCCTACATCGTAATAACGATCAGGAAAACGCTTTTCAAACTCCACCAATCCCGAGCCCTCACGCATAGCAGGTGTAATCGCTATCAAGCGTTCATCTGCCTGTGCCATATCACACAACCACTCACCAAATACTTGGGTGTAGGTTTTCTTAACCACTGGCTTAGAGACTATCCCCGCTATCGGATCAAATGGGCTTGGACCGTGATAGGCAATTGGGTCTTGCTCTGCTAATGTGTACCCCTTACCTTTTTTGGTAATAATATGAAGGAACTGGGGTCCTTCAGTCTGGGCAAGTGTTTTCACATTTTCCAGGGTAGAAATTAATGTCGCCAGGTTATGGCCATCGATTGGGCCGTAATAGTCAAACCCAAACTCTTCAAAAATAGTAGCAGGGCCAACCATTCCCTTTGCATGCCCCTCTAATCTCTTTGCAAACTCACGAATAGGCGGCGCTACAGAGAGAACTTTATCTATCCCCCGTTTAGTAGCGGCATACATAGAACCAGAAATCAACTTAACTAGGTAGCGGTTCAATGCACCCACTGCTGGTGAAATTGACATCTCGTTATCATTCAGAATCACAATGAGCGGTACTTTTTTATTCACACCGGCATTGTTCATCGCCTCAAATGCCATTCCAGCACTCATTGCGCCATCACCAATAATTGCTACTACATTACGCTTCTCATTTTTGGTTTTAGCAGCTACTGCCATTCCCAAAGCCGCCGAAATACTAGTAGATGAATGGGCAGTGCCGAACGCATCATATTCACTCTCGCTGCGCTTAGGAAATCCTGAAATGCCGCCGAACTGTCTTAAACCTGACATCGCCTCTCTACGACCTGTGAGCACTTTATGAGCGTAGCTTTGATGACCCACATCCCAAACCAAACGGTCATAAGGGGTATCAAAAACATAATGCAGTGCAATGGCGAGCTCTACAGTTCCTAAATTAGAAGAAAGATGTCCTCCAGTACTTGAAACGGAGCTTAATAAGAAGTTTCGTAACTCACGCGCTATTTGGGGAAGCTTAGATACTTCGTGCTCCCTCAAATCTTGCGGATTAGAGATAGTTTCAAGGAGGTTAGTCATTTTGAGCATAGCCACCTCATTTCGATGAGTAGATTTTAGAGATAATTTTTTTATATTCTTCCAAATTTGCATCGGAAGACTGCTTCAAAGCATGAATTGGTGCGTGCATAAATTTATTAGCAAGCGCTATCGCCATATGTGAAAGCACCACCATGGGGTCATCACCATTCGCAATTCTTCTACTTGCCTTTTCTAGTTCAATCTTTTGATATTGCTCACCAACATCTTGAATTGACTTAATAATAGGAACAACTGCTCGCTTGCCTAGGGTTTCATAAAACTCCACCACCCCTTTTTCAATAATTTTTTCGGCTTCCCCAATAGACTCAAGGCGGTTTGCTTTTCCTGCATTGACTATTTCACCTAGATCGTCAATAGAGTAAAGATAAGCATTTTTTAAACTCTTGATTTCTGGTTCAAAATCTCTAGGTACCGCTAAGTCAATCAAAACCATGGGGCGAGACTGACGAGCTTTCAGTGCAGTTTTAACCATCCCCATACCTACAATTGGTAAAGAGCTGGCTGTACAGGAAACAATCACGTCGTATTGATTTAGGTGCTGAGGTAAATCCGCCAAAGGAAAGACTTCTGTCTGCAGGTTTTGACTAGCAAATGCTTGAAGCAATTCACTACCTCGGTCAATAGTTCGATTGGAGATAGCAATCTTTTTAGGATTCTTACCCGCAAAATGATTTGCGCAAAGACCAATCATCTCGCCGGCACCAATAAATAACACATTACAGTCGCTAATTTTTCCAAAGATGCGTTCAACCAACTTGATAGAGGCACCTGCCATGGAAACAGAGTGAGCTCCAATTTTCGTATTGCCTCGGACAACTTTAGCCACTGAAAAGGTTTTATCAAATAAAGGCTTTAAGTAAGTACCTAAAGTTCCTACCTGGTTAGCATTTTCGATTGCCTTTTTCATTTGCCCAAGGATTTGAGTTTCACCTAGGACCATAGAATCTAAACCACTACCAACTCTGAAGGCATGCTTTACTGCATCACTTTCCTTGGCAGAGTAGATATATGGGCGTAGCTCATTTTTCTGAACATTGTTTTGCGCAGCGAGCCATTCGAAAGCGCGACTTTCTAAGTGGTGATCTTCATACTCGACATCATTGGCAGCGCAATAGATCTCCATGCGTTTACAGGTAGATAAAATCGCAACTTCTGGTTGATTCTCCGCATTATCTATTTGCAAATATTTGCGCAAATCAATTAAAGAATCATGCAAAACCTCAGGCGCAACAGCAACACTCTCCCGAATATCAATTGGAGCTGTATGGTGATTAACACCGAGGTTGAGCAATTTCATGCTTGACATATGTCTAGTAAGCCCCTGGATTCAAAACAAGCGTCTCCCAATTCAGACGCATCGCAATCGTGACCCAAATAAGATAGGGGACCATGAGGTAGGCAGCTAATCTCCGTATGGGCCACATCACCAAAATAATGGCGAGTACTGAACCCCAAAGGAAAAATGCTTCTATAAACGACCAGCCTGGATGATGCATCCGGAAATAAAAAACACTCCAGAGCACATTAAAGATGCCGTTCAATATAAAAAGAATCGTGATTTTATTTTTCTGAGCCTGTGTTGGATTACTCTCAAATGCAACCATCCATGCCAATGCAGATAAAACAAAAATGATGGTCCAAATGACTCCGAAAGACCAATCTGGTGGTTTCCAAGGCGGCTGAATTAAGGAGAAGTACCAAGGGCCTAACTTAGTGGCTAAACCGCCCAAGACCGCAGTTGCAACCATCCAAGTGGCAATCAGCCAAATATACTTTTGTTGAAAAAAGCTTTTCATACCTTAGCCAACCCTAAAAGATGACCCATATCCTTAATAAATATTTTGAGATGAGCCATCGGTTTTTTGCGCACCAGCTTTTTATTCATATAAGACTCAAATGTGAGTTTTTGAACATCTTTGTCTTCACACATCTTGACAAAGCTCTCGCGTCTTTTATCGGTTGAATACCAAAAATATTGCATGATACCCAGAACCAAAAAGGTCATGCGGTGTTCTTTCATAAAGCGCTTACGGGCTAACTGAAGTTTTGCGGGATCCTTACTCTCGATAAACTCAGCAACAGCTTCACCAGCCAATTGACCGCCGAGCATAGCGTAATAAATGCCCTCACCTGAAGCCGGAGCAACAACACCTGCAGCATCGCCAGCCAACACCACTTGCTGTCCATCATCCCATTTCTTCAAGGGCTTCATTGGTAATGGTGCTCCTTCATGACGAATGAGTTCTGCTCCATCTAAGCCGATATCTGCGCGCAGCTTTGCAACTGCATTTCTGAGAGAGAAGCCTTTATCTGCACTTCCCGTACCAATGCTAATAGTGTCGCCGTGAGGAAATACCCAACCATAGAAATCTGGGGACACTGGCTTTTGATACAAGACATCGCACCTTGTGCCATCAAATGAAAGGGGTTTATCAGTCGGGGTTTTAATAATTTCGTGATAGGCAAATACATAATTTGCTTCAGCACACCCTTTTACTCCTGCGCTTCTACCAACCTGTGATTTAGCGCCATCTGCACCAACCACTGCTTTTGCTAATACACTCTTAACCGCCCCCTGATCACCATCAAGAGCGCCTCGTGTGCGATAGTAGATGCGAACATTGACGCCCTCCCGCTGCAGGGTTTCAAATAACCCATCTTCACGTACCGCCCCAGCTGCAACTGCACGCTTTCTTAACCATTCATCAAACTGGGCTCGATCAACCATGCCCACGAAACCGTTTTCAATGGGGATGTCTACTGTTTTTCCAAGAGGTGAAACCATCCGAGCTGATTTTGCTTTAGCAACCAATAACTCATCTGGAATCTGAAAATCTTTGATTAGGCGCGGAGGTATTGCTCCGCCACAGGGTTTAATGCGCCCACGCTTATCTAATAACAATACCTGCTTACCCATTTGAGCAAGCGTTTGCGCTGCAGTAGCCCCCGCAGGTCCACCACCAACGACTACTGCATCATAAATAAATTCTGTTGTCATGTTTTACCTCGCTCCACTAGCGCTACTTTGTTTACTTTCAACCAGAGATGCCATATATGCAGAAGCAATAAATAGAATTGCTTCAATAAAAAATACTGAAGAATATGCTGATGCCGGATTAGTAAAAATAGAGCGCGCAAGATCGCTTGCGCCAGCCCCTAAAAGACCGCCCAGGCCAAATGCAATTGCTTGCGCGCCTCCCCAAAGGCCTATGCGGACACCTTCTTTACCGCCGCCGCCAACAACTGCTAAGCGCATCATGGATGCAATAGCTGCAATAGAGAATGCCCCGTTAGCGAGACCCAAAACAAATACGTTAAGCTTTAGTGGCCAATCCCCTTCTAGGATTCCAGCAATCACCAAACCAAACATTGCCAACGCTGAAGCTAGGCAACCATAAATCATCCAAGATCTGAGCGAGCCAAAGTAACGTCTTAATCTGCTGGAACCGCATACCGCTACTAAAAGCATTCCAGTGAGCACTCCTGAGTGCTGAATCCCGGACAGGCTAGTTGTCTCACCTAGAGAATAATTAAAAATCATTCCAGCGAATGGTTCCAAAATCAAATCTTGCGCACTAAATGCAAACATTGATAAGAAAATAAAGATGGTGAATTTTTTAGTATCTGGATCCGACAGAATGTCAGTCAATGCCGCTCTAAAAGGAATTTTTTGAGCAGTACTAGTGCGTTTATTTGCTAACTCATGGCCCTCAAGCTTATATAAAGCTAACGCTGCAATCACACAAGCAACAGACGAAATAATTCCTGAAATGAGGATGACTTTTTCTGGCGAATATGGGTCTAAGAATTTTCCTGCGATCCCACTGGTCATAGCGAATCCAAAAATCATCATGAGCCAGACTGTTGTTGCTGCGGCTGCTCTTCTCTCGTCACTGACGCCCTTTGCCAGTAGAGCCAGCAAAGAAGTGCCGCTCATGCTGACACCAATACCAATCAAGAAGAAGGCGACGATTGCTGCTGCAATACCAACTATTAAATGAAAGCCCATGAGTGTCGTAGCGATTGCAGCACCAAAGCCTCCTAAGGCCAATAAACCTATACCGCCCAGAATCCATGGCGTTCTCTTACCGCCAATATCAGACTCAAAACCCATGCGAGGCCTAATTACCTGAACGAAATAATGAATTGCTACCAATAAGCCAGGAAGACTTGCTGGTAAAGCCAACTCAACCACCATAATGCGATTCAAGGTTGAAGTGGTCATCACCACAATAGCGCCGATAGCTGCCTGCACTAAACCTAGACGCACAATACTGATCCATCCAAAGGTGGAGGATTGAAAGAGAGGTTGGGTTAGAGCGATACTCATGACTCGATGCCCATACTATTCACTGCAAAGGCAGCCACCATCATTCCGGAAACCAATAGAGGCACACCAAAGCCACTATAAAAGAGTGCTTTTTCAATCGGTCTTTTTAAAAAATCACGCAATAAAAACATTTGTCCAATCATCAATGCACCAATCGCTGCTGCATAACTAGACTTATCCCATGACAGTAGTAAAACTAGTACGATGACTTGTGGTGCCAACATCAATACTGCAGATACTTGAGCCGCTCTCTTTGCGCCGAGTTGGACAGGCAGCGATCGCACACCCATTTGTCGATCGCCCTCTATTGCCTTGAAATCATTTAAGGTCATGATGCCGTGAGCGCTTGCACTATATAAGCCTGCAAGCAGAAGAGATGGCTTGCTTGGTATTGCTCCAGCAGATAACAAAGTGGCACCGGTAACCCAGGCTAAGCCTTCATAACTCACACCACAAGCTAGATTGCCAAGCCACCCATTATTTTTAAAGCGGATTGGTGGCATGCTATAGAACCATGCCAGCACAAGAGCAAGTGTGGTTGCTAGAAATCCAATTTGACCTAAGAAACTTCCTACCCATAAAGAAATCAGTGACCAAATCACGGCGATATAAAGACCCCATCTCCCTGGAATACGGCCTGAAGGAATGGGTCGATTTGGTTCGTTAATGGCATCTACATGTCTGTCATACCAATCATTTACCGCTTGGCTTGAAGCGCATACAAGAGGACCTGTAAGCAATAGCCCGAGAAAAAATATAGGTAAATTTTCAACAATTTTTTCACTGCCAGTAATCGTCCCACAAGCAAAAGCCCACATGGGCGGAAACCATGTAATAGGCTTTAAAAGCGTCAAAATTGCTCTTGGTTCTGGCAGATTCATGTAAATGATTTTGTCATTGACATATTAAAGTGTCAATTAAATTTGACACTTTTTTAGCCTGTTTTTACCAGTGAAAACCCTTATATATCAAGGGAAAAGGAGGGATTTAGACCTAGGCGGCCTGTAATAAGCCTTTTGGTAGGGAAAAGCTGACTGTTTCTTCGATTCCCGGAATGGGAACAACTGAACCCCTGTAACGAGAATTGATTGCTTCAATGATTTCGCTCGTTAAAGACTCTGGGGCTGAAGCACCAGCTGTCACCCCAATATTCTTTACCGACTTAAACCACTCAGGCTTGATCTGACTAGGATCATCCACTAAGAATGCTGGCACCTTCAAGCTACTTGCCAACTCTTGTAGTCGCTTGGAATTAGAGCTATTTTGACTGCCAACCACAATCACGATATCAACGTGAGGAATCATTGCCTTGACCGCATCTTGTCGATTTTGAGTGGCATAACAAATATCTTGCCTTTTAGGCGCATGAATTTGTGGATATTTTTTGATGAGTGCAGCAGTAATTTCTTGTGTCTCATCAACCGACAAAGTGGTTTGAGTCACATAAGCAAGCAATTCATTTTTATCGAATGTCAGTTGGTCAACATCTGATACATGCTCAATTAAATGAATAGATGAATCGACTTGACCCATAGTACCTTCTACCTCTGGGTGCCCACGATGTCCAATCATAATAATTTGAAAGCCACGCTCTTTTAAGCTGACGACTTCCGCATGAACTTTGGCAACCAAGGGACAGGTAGCATCAAATACCTGAAATTGACGTTCATCTGCTTCATAACGAACAGCTTTAGACACCCCATGTGCGCTAAAAATCAGAATGGCCCCCTTGGGCACTGTATCTAACTGATTAATAAATACCACTCCGCGCGACTCGAAATCTTTGACCACATAAGCATTGTGAATAATCTCATGTCGAACATAAATTGGAGCACCGTATTTCTTTAATGCTTCTTCGACTATGAGAATAGCCCTCTCCACTCCGGCGCAAAAGCCTCGGGGTTGAGCTAGATAGAT
>Ga0114968_10002293_pt1 | contig 14701 bp, 12 predicted proteins | sample M_130807_EF_Meta_FD_87020 | JGI IMG/M metagenome (GOLD analysis project Ga0114968, IMG submission 87020) | Freshwater microbial communities from Lake Montjoie, Canada to study carbon cycling - M_130807_EF_MetaG | ecosystem: Environmental > Aquatic > Freshwater > Lake | place: Lake Montjoie... | reverse complement strand
GCACTGGTCAGGCTGCTGAAGGAAAACCACATCGAAGTCCTGGGCGTGAGCTTGCTCGAAGCCACGGAGATCACCCTGCTGCGCATGGTGCTCAGCGACCCGGAGTCGGCGATGACGGTGTTCATGGAGCGCGGCATCCCGCACACGGAAGCGCCGCTGGTGGTGGTGGAGCTGCGCGAGGCCTCGCTCGACCTTTCCCATGCTCTCAGCGTGCTGCTCGCGGCGGAAATCAACATCCGCTTTAGCTACCCGCTGCTCACGCGCCCTGGTGATTTTCCGCTGCTGGCCCTGCACGTGGATGATTTGGAGGTCGGTAGCGCGGCGCTGAGCAACGCCGGCTTCCGGGTGCTCTCGCAGGGAGAGCTGAGCCGATGAACATCGGCTTTGGCCATGCGCTGCGTGGCTTGGCTTTTCTGGTGCGCACGCAGCGCAACGCACGATTGCATGGTGTGATCACTGCCTTGGTTCTCGCTCTTGGCGTGTGGTTGCAAATCAACCGGTTGGACTGGTGCTTGATCGCCCTGGCCACTGCCTCGGTGTGGGCGGCGGAGGCTTTCAACACCGCCGTGGAAAGGCTGGCCGACCGGGTGACCACCGAGCGCGATCCTTTGATCAAGCAGGCCAAGGACCTGGCCGCCGGGGCGGTGCTGCTGGCCTGCGCGGGAGCCGTTGCCGTGGGGCTACTGGTCCTGGGGCCGCCCCTGTGGGCACGCCTGGGCGGGTGAAGGATGCCGTTTGCAATGGTCCCGCGCCTGCGGCATGGAAGCCTGACAATCATGGCCAGACACGAACCGCGCAAAGAAGAACCCGAGCATCCCGCCCCGAAGCTTGCGGCAAAGAAGAAGTCCTCGCTGCTGGGCCGCCTGAAAGACGGCATCAAAAAGCTGATCGGTGGGAAAAAGAAGCCGGAGCCCAAAGTTAAGCCGGAGCCGCGCGCGCCGCTGGAAAAGCCCGCCAGACCGGCACGCGAGCATGGCCCGAAAGCATCGCATGAGCCGCGCAGCCGAGACAAGGAGCGTGCCCCGCGTGGCGACCGTCCTGAGCGTCGTGAAGGCGGGCGTCCTGAGCGTGGCGGACGCGGCCTGCGCGGCAAGGACCGTGCGCCGCGCGAGGAGCGCGAGCCGAAGCCCACGACCCGATTTGCCCCGGAACCGCCGCCGCCCGCGCCCCCGGTGCCTGAGGGGCCGTTCCCCGAGGCCTTTGAGGCCCTGGGCTTTTCCCCTGCGGTGCTCGCGGGCATTCGCGACCTCGGTTATGCGACGCCGACAGAGATCCAGTCGCGCGCGGCACCGGTGGTGCTCGCAGGCAGAGATGTGATCGGAGCCTCGCAGACGGGCACCGGCAAAACGGCTGCTTTTGGCCTGCCAACGATGTCGAAACTGGGCGCGCCGGGCAAGCTGCGCTGCCTGATTCTGGAGCCGACGCGCGAACTGGCGGCGCAGGTGGTCGAGGCATTTGAAAAACTAAGTGCGCATACGGGTTTACGCACGCTGCTCGTGCACGGTGGCGTGGGCTATGGCAAGCAGCGCGAAGGCTTGGAAAAGGGCGTGGACATCGTGGTCGCCACGCCGGGCCGCTTGCTGGATTTCCTGGGCGACGGCACGGTGTCTCTCGACACGATTGAGGTGCTAATTCTCGACGAGGTGGATCGCATGCTGGACATGGGCTTCCTGCCGGACGTGCGCCGCATTGTGGAGCGCACGCCTTCGTCGCGCCAGACGCTGTTCTTCAGCGCCACGATGCCGCCGCAGATCAAGTCGCTCGCCGATTGGGCATTGAAGGAGCCGGAGGCCATCGAGGTGGGCATCCGCTTCTCGCCCGCCGAGACGGTTAGCCATTGCCTGTATCCAGTCGCTGGCGAGCAGCGCGAGGAGCTACTGCTGGCCATTCTGAAGCAGACGCACTTCAACAGCGCGATGATCTTCACGCGCATGAAAGTGCAGGCGGACAAGCTGTTCGCCAATCTGAAGGCGATGGGTGACTACAAGTGCGCTGTGATGCATGGCGACATCGCGCAAAAAGATCGTGAGAAGGCGTTGAAGGACTTCCGCGACGGCACCTGCGAGATCATCGTGGCCACGGACCTTGCGGCGCGCGGCCTGGACATCAGCGGCGTGACCCATGTGATTAACTTCAATGTTCCAGACAACCCGGAGGACTACGTGCACCGCATCGGCCGCACCGGCCGCGCGCAGAAGGAGGGCGATGCTTTCACCCTGTTTGCCGCTGATGAGATGAAGCAGGTGGAGGCCATCGAAAACCTGATCAAGCGCAAGATCGAGCGCCGCAAGCTGGATGGCTTCAGCTACAAATACACGTCCATTCTGGACGATGAGAGCCACGCCCGCAGCGTCATGCGCACCGGCCGCGGCACAGTGCGCAAGCGCCGCTAGAAACTAAGGCGAATACGCTCTGGCTTTCCGAGCCGCGATGCATAGCTTCGCGGCTCTTTCTTTCCCCCTCCGCATGGTTCGCCTCATCACCCAGCACGGACAGCTCATCGACTGGAACGACGAGAAGTTGTATCCCTTCCCGGATAACCTCGTGTTTCTCGACCTGCTCAACCCGAGCCGCCCCGAGGAGCTGGAATCCGAGAAGTGGCTGGAGTATGCGCTGCCGACCCGAGAAGAAATGCAGGAGATTGAGGAGTCCAGCCGACTCTACGCGGAGAACAACGTGCTCTACATGACGGCCTGGGTGCCGGTCGGCCTGGAGACGCATGAGCCTGAGAACACTTCCATCTCCTTCGTGCTGGGCCAGGACTGCCTGACCACGGTGCGCTACGCCGATCCTCACGCCTTCCGCACCTTGGTGGACCAGACCAAGCGCCAATGCGCCGCGCCGGTCAGCAGCGATGCGGTGTTCTTGCTGCTGATCGAACTGATTGTGGCGCGCATTGCCGATGCTTTGCAGAATGTGGAGTCGGATCTGAAGACGGTTTGCCGCGATGTGTTTTCCCTTCAGCCGCACAAAGCGAGCGCCGGGGCCGAGCAAGTGCTTTCCGAAGTGGTCAAGCTGCTGGGCCGCCGCAGCGCCCTGGTGGCGAACTTGCGCGAGAGCCTGGTGAGCCTGAACCGCATGTTACAGTTCTTCCTGAACAACGCGGCGACCTGGATGCGGCCAGAGCTTGCGGCGGCTTTCCGCTCGGCCGTTCGCGACATCCGCTCGCTGGACGAATACACCAACCAGCAGAGCAACGAGATGACCTTCCTTTTGGAGAGCACGCTGGGCCTGATCAACATCCAGCAGAACCAGATCATCAAAATTTTCACGGTCGCCTCGGTGCTGTTCATGCCGCCTACGCTCATCGCCAGCATCTACGGCATGAACTTCGAGCACATGCCGGAGCTGCGCTGGATGGCGGGTTATCCCATGGTTATCGTGATGATGGTGCTCTCCGCCATCGGGCCGATTCTGTATTTCAAGCGCAAGAAGCTGCTGTAGGCAGCTGCTGGCAGGATGAAGCTGCCTCGTGACGAGGCTGTGGCGAAAGCTCGGGTCCGTTGGCCAGTCCCGGAAACTCACCTGTGAGACAAGTGCCGACGAGAAGGGAGCAGCGGCTGAAGGCCTGAACCTTAGCCGCCGGTAGCCGCCTTCGGACAATAGCATCCGAGCGCTCTCGATCTGCTCACAGGCTGGGATCTGGATAAAAGAGCGCGCGGCTCGCTGACCCTGTAGGGCAAAGAATGGAGTCTTTATTTTGAGAATATTGTCAAAAACCATAATTAAAACTTGCCTCCATTATTATGGTGGCTATAATTGGCGAAACAAATTGCAAAAATGAACACTTCACATTCTAGCCGCAGCCCCCTGGGTTTCACCATCAGAGAGATGGTTCTAGCCTTGGTGATCATGCTTTCCATCGCCAGCTTGGTGGTTCCTCTTCTGATGGGGAACAACGCTTTTGAGGTGGCCGAAAGCCGCCGCCATGCGCGGATGCTCTCCTCGATCTGCCTGCAAGCCCGCAAGGACGGTGTGGACTTCGTGAAGCCGGGGGAACTCGGAGTCACCCTGCAAAATCTGCTCGTCGGAGGCAGCGCCGCCAATGGTCGCCGCTATCAGGCGATCGGCATGACCAATCGTGACGTCGAAGCGGCAGCCCGCCACCTGCGGTTGCAGGAAGGGGAGCTTCTTTACAAACCGGGGAAGCTTTGACCTTCGCTTGTCTCGCGTCTCTCACTTTTGAAACGCGAAACCGACACCGCAATCATTTCCAAGCCGACACGCGCTTTTGCCCATGAAGACATCGTTCCACAGTCGCTGCCGATCAGGTTTCAGCCTTTTTGAACTCCTGATGTTCATTGCGATCCTGGGCATCCTGGTGGGAATCGTGCTTCCCTCGGCGCTGGCGGGCGATGATTTCAAGGCAGCGAAAGACCGTCGCAATGCCCAGGAACTGGTCTCTGTCTGCACTTGTGCCCAGGTGGCCGGGCTGAACTTCGTCATCGCTGGGGACGTGCCCGCCACCATTCAGAACCTCAGGATTGGCGGCGCTCCCGCAGAAGGGTCCTTCAAGGGCCGCAAATTTTTCGTTTCAGGCATGAAGGACAGCGACGCTGAAGATGCCGCGCAGTATCTCGACATCGAGAATGGCAGCCTGATCTACCGCTTAAACAAGAAGAACTGAGGATTTAAGGGGCACCAGCGGACTCAAAAGGACTGGCTTCGACAGGCGCGGCCAGCGCCGGCTGGTTCAGGCTCAATACGTAGGCCACTACGTTCTCGACATCCTGGCGGGTTTCGGCGTAGCGGGACGCAAGCGCCATCTTGAGACCGTTGGCATCCTTCGGCGAGGCAGCCCCGCGCGCGCCGGATTGGAATTTCAGCAGTTGCGAGCGCAGATACCAGGCCTGGAAACCCAGCAGCGGAGGGCTGCCAAACACCTGCTCGCCAGTCGCGTTGTAGCGGTGGCATTCCATGCAGCGTTCCTGGAAAAGCAGGCGGCCCTCGTTTGTGTCCGCTTCCAAGGCAGGGGCTGGGTCAGGCGCAGGCACCTGGCGTGGAAGCGACTCCACATACGCAGCGATGGCCCGGCGTTGAGCCTCAGAAATCGCCTTCAGCGTGGCGGCCATGACCATGGCCTGGGGCCCGTCGGCAACCGTGCCGCGACGACCTTGATCAAAGTGCTGGAACTGGCCCAGGACATACCAATCCGGCAGGCCGGCGATCGCGGGCACCTTCAGCTGCTCATGGCCACCGGCCTGCGTGCCGTGGCACTGGACACACAGGCTCTGAAACAGCAGCCGACCCTCCTGGAGCGTGGGCTCAGCCTGCACGGCTGCGACCAGACACAGTCCGGCCGCAAGACAAAAAACAAAGCCAGGGAACATCCCTGGCTTTGCGGAGGTGAAAGGGCGGGAAGCGTTCATGGCAGGCTGAAACCGCCACGAAAACGCCCGGTATGGATTCCTTCTTGGCCGCTTCAGCGGGTTTGGCCGTGGATGGCGCAGGAGTTGCGGCGGGCTCCGCCGTTTTTGCGGGAGCTGGAGCTGGGGGAACGGCGACGGGTGGCGTGGTCACTGAGACCGGAGGAGAGGTTGGCGTAGCGGGAGCCGGGGCGGGTGTGGCCTCGGCAGCAGGCTTCTCTTTCAGCGTTTCGCCGCGCTTCTTCAGCACGTTGCTGATGACGTAGCTGCTGACTTCATAGACCCAGCCTTCGTGCTTTTTCTCCTTGGCCAGTTTTTCCTCCTGGGTCTTCTTGGTCGCGGCGAATTCTTCATCGGCCTTCTTCTTGTCCTCAGGCTTCTCGTCTTTCACGGGGGCGCGCTCCTTGGGAAGGTTGGCGCTGACAGCCACGGTCAGGTAGTGCTTCTCGTCGGAGCCTTCGCCCTTCTTCAGCATCTTGAAGTCGTAGATGAAGTTGTCGAAGGTGGTGATTTTCACCGCATACGCGTCCTTCAGGAAGTCGCCACCCGCCTTGTCCTTGGGGACAATGTCAGAGAAGGTGGCATTGGATAGCAGGGATGACAGAGAGGCCTTGGAGTTGTCGAACTCGTCGCCGGGCTTGGCATCCGCCAGCACGAACTCACTAGTTTCGTCCTTGCGGGCGACCTTCCAGGAGTCCTCCGCCTTGGGCGCGGTCACCTGCATTTCCTTGATCTTTTGCACGTCGATGAAGGACTTATCGATCCAGTCCTCCGCCTTGGGCTGCAGTTCGTAGAACTGGTTCTCCACGACCCAGACGGCGTCGGTGTCGCTGGTCACCCGGACATAACGCTCGCTGCCACCGCCACCGAAGGGCGAGGCTTCCTTGCCGACGGTGCTGCTGTTGACGTTCTTGCCCAACACGAAGGTGCTGATGGCCTTGTCGCCCTCGCCGAGGAGTTCCACTTGAAGGCCGGTTTCCTCGGCCTTGCCGTCGCCCGGCACCTTCAGCTTCACATCGCCCCAGGCGTTCTTGCCCAGGGTGCGCTGCTTGCCGGCCTTCTGGTCCTTCAGCTCGACCAGCAGGTTGCCGATCTTCTCGAACGCGGCCGGGTAGTTGCTGCGCTCGGCGACGGTCCAGGTGTCGGCGGTGAAGGCTAGGGTGGCGGTCGTGTCGCCTTCTTTGATGCGAATCTTGCGCACGGCATTGACGTCGAGGTCCAGGATGAGCTTCTCACGGCCGGCGACGGGCTTCAGGCGTTTCTCGCTGCTGTCCTTGGTAAAGAAGGCGACGCCGACCAGCGCGGCGAGCACCACTAGCAATAGGATGATCTTTTTCATGGTGAATCCAATGGAGTCAAAGGTGGTTGCTTACTTAGCGGCGGTGGCTGTGCGGCGGTTCAGCGCAAGGATGAGGCCGATGGCGATGACCACGATGGGCATGAGCAGAATGTTCACGAGTTTGATCTTGGTTTCCTCCCAGTCGATGGCCTTGCGCTGCTGCTTCTTGATGTTGCCGATCTCCTTCTGAATGGCGACCTGCTTGCTTTGCCAGTCGTCGATCTTCGACTGCGAGGCAGGATCAATGATGATGCGCTGGGTCTTCTTGTCGAACTTGCCTCGTAGGTTGGAGAGTTCGTTGGTGGCCTGCTCCAGCTCGGTGGTCAGCTTGGCCATCTGCGGGCGGAACTGGTCCTCCACCTGGCTCTTCTTCTTCTGCATGGTGGTGAAGGGGCGGGTGGTGGAGGCGCGGTTGCGGACCGCGATGAGGTCGCCGCCGCCGCTCATCAGCTCGATGGCGCTGAGCATCATGGACAGGTTGCCATTGCTCTCCTGCACGCCGCCAAAGGCATCGCGCTGCAGGCAGAGACCGTCATAAATCATGTCGGCATCGGCGAAGAGCAGCACCACGGCATCGCTGTTCTTGGATTCCTTCAGGAAGTCTGCCTTGGGAGCAGCGGGCGCGGCGGCAGGAGCCGGAGCAGCGATGCCAGGAGGAGGTGCTGGTGCTGGCGCTGCGTTGGGAGCGGGCGCTGGCGCTGGCGCGGCAGCCGGAGCTTCCGGGGCCTTGGCCGGGGCCTCTGCTGGAGCCTGGGCACCGGGCTTGGCTTCGTCCTGGGCACCGCCGCCTTCTTTCGGCGCGGCAGGCTTGGCGGGTGGGCCATCCGGGAAGGCTGTCTTGAACTTGCCGGTGAGCTGCACCACCAGCGGCAGATTGCGGCCGCCGGGGGAGAAGTTGTTCAGCTCGCCACGGTTGGCCTTGTCCACCTCGGCGCTCGGAATGGTCTGCGAGTATTCGGAGGAACTGACCAGGGCAACGGCGTTCACGCCATCGGTCTTGGTGATGTTCAGCGCACCAGCGGTCAGCATGAACAGGGAGTTCAGGTCCTTGGTCAGGCGGTTTTCAGTGTCGAAGGCCTTGGTGTTGAGGTTCAGGGCTGTGGGATTTTCACGCTGGCCCATGACGGCGCGGTAGCCCATGTCGGCCACCACGGAATCGTTGTCGAAGCCGATGCCCCAGGCGCTGAAGAGCTTCTTCAAATCGCTCTGCGGATTGATCATGGCCGGAGCCTGGCGCATCATGGGGTTCTGCATCTGCTGCCCGCTGAAGTGCTCGGCCACCACGCTCTTCGGATCGACAAATGCGATCAGCTTGTCGCCGCGCAGCACATACTGGTCGAGGGCGAACAGGGCGCTGTCCTCAATGTTGGCCGGATGGATGACGATCAGCACCTTGATGTCCGCGTCGATCTTGTCGGTGGTCATTGGCACATCACGCACCTCGTAGTCCATCTTCAACTGCTGCACGAGCATCCAGGCGGGCTGCTGGTTCTGCTGCTGCATCATGGGCATCATGCCGCCGCTGCCCATGACAGGCAGCGCGCTCATCACGCTGATGACGGGTTTGTCCTTCTTGGAGACCTTCTGAATGGAGCGGGCGACGTCGTATTCCAGCTTGGTTTCATCGGCAGGATTCAGGAAGGGCAGCACTTCCTTCTGGTCCAGGCACTCGATGGCCAAGCCCAGGTAGAACTTGTCGCCATCGCTGTTGGCGGGCACGCCTTGGATCTCATCGGTCGTGGCCTTGTCTTCCTCATCGGTGTTGGGGTTCGGGGAGAATTTTTCCACCACCAGCGTGCCGCCGCCGGCCTTGCGGAATTCGTTTAGCAGGTCTTCGATGGAGCGCGAGTAATTGCGCAGCACCGGGGGCATCACACGGTCGTCCGTGCTGGAGTAGAAGCGCACGGTGACGGGCTTGTCCGGGTCGAGGCGGCCTAGGATGCTCTTCGTGCCGTCGGACAGCGTGTAGAGCTTGTCCTGCGTCAGGTCCAGGCGGAAGAAATTGCCCAGGCCGCTGCCGCCGACGATGAAGTTGATCACCACGATGATGGCGATGACGACGACGGAACTCAGGGTGCCGACGACGTGCTTACTGTTCAGATCGAGTTTCATAAGATGAAAGGGTGGGGGAAAAATCAGGCGCGTTTCGAGCGGATGGCCTGGTCGGTGACGATTAGGCCGACGATGATGACGCTGAGGAAGTAAACAAAGTCACGGGCACTGACGATGCCCTTGGTCATGTCGTAGAAGTGATCCATGAAGCTGGTGTAGGCGATGGCCTTGACCACGAAGTCCAAGGACGAGGGCAGGCTGTTCAGGAACATGGTGACCACGGGCGGATAACCGATGAGCGTCAGCACCAGGCAAAGAGCCACGGAAACGATGAAGCACACCACCTGGTTCCGAGTGAAGGCGCTCGCCGCCGAGGTCACGGACAGGCAGGCCAGCGCGTAGCAGTAGCTGGCGATGTAGCCGCTGATGATCGGCCCGGGGTCAGGGCTGCCCAGGTAGAACACCGTGCCCACGATGGTGAAGGTGAGGGTAAGGGCGATGAGCCAGACCAGCGCGGCGGCCAGGTATTTGCCGACGATGGCGTGCCAGGGGGCGATGGGCATGGTCATCAGCAACTCCAGCGTGCCGAGGCGCTGCTCCTCCGACCACAGGCGCATGCCCACGGCGGGAGCGATGACGATGTAGATCCACGGATGCCAGAAGAAGAACGACTGGGTGAGCGAGGCGTTGTTCGTGCGCAGGAAATCGCCGAACAGGAAGGCGAAGCTCATGGTCGCGAGCAGGAAGATCACCACGATCACATAAGCGACGGGCGAGTTGAAGTAAGCGAAGAACTCCCGCTTAAAGATGGCGGAAATGCTGGCGAAGTCTTTTTTGGACATGGAATGAAGAAGAGAAAGGGTTGAGTGCCGGAGAGATCAGCCTTCGGTCTTGGTGATGGCGCGGAAGACGCCGTCCAGCGTGTTAACGCCGGGCACGAGCTTTTTCAGGCCTTCCGGTGTGTCGTCGGCCACCACCTTGCCGCGGTCGATGATGATGGCGCGGGAGCAGGCGGCCTCGACTTCCTCCAGGATGTGCGTGGAGAAGATGATGGCCTTGTTCTGGCCCATGCGCTTGATCAGGCCGCGCACCTCGTGCTTCTGGTTTGGATCGAGACCATCGGTCGGTTCGTCCAGGATCAGAACATCAGGATCGTGAATGATCGACTGCGCGAAGCAGGTGCGGTGCTTGTAGCCTTTGGACAGGGTGTCCACGCTCTGGTTGCGCACGCTGTCCAGGAAGCACAGCTCCAGCACGCGGTCCACGGCCTTGGTGTTGGCCGCGCCCGTCAGCCCGCGCAGTTCGGCGCAGAAACCCAGGAAGCTTGCCACGGTCATATCGGAATACAGCGGCGCGTTTTCCGGCAGGTAGCCGATGCTGCGCTTGGCTGTTTCCGGGTCGTCCAGCATGGACACGCCGCCAATCTTCACGCTGCCCGAGGTGGGGCGGAAGTAGCCCGTGACCATGCGCATGGTGGTGGATTTGCCAGCGCCGTTGGGTCCGAGGAACCCGAGGACTTGTCCTTTTTCGACGGAGAAAGTGACGCCGTTGACGGCCACCTTGCTGCCGAATTCTTTGCGTAGGTTGTCGACTTGGATCATAGGTTGAGAGGAAAGCTTTGCCTTTACGACCGACCTCCTCCGATTGGATGAACCTGCTGATACAAAACTCAGGCGGCCCAACCACGACCGGAAGAGAGGCGCGTTCTATGTATGGACGTTGTGAATTTTCAACCGAAACTTGCGTGCGGCATCATTCGGATGCCCCTCAGCCGCTCTTGCTGAAAAATCTGAGAGCGGAAGGGGGGTAACAAACAACCCCGCCGGGGAGGGCGGGGTGGTCTCTTTATTTGCTGTGGCGACCGGTCACTTTCCGGGCTGGATGCCAAGTCTCACCAGTTGCCCGATTTGCGATGGACGCCCTTTCCAATGTCCTTACTCTCACCGGGCTTGCTTTCCCCGACTTTTGTCAGGCCGGTCTTGGAGGAGACGTTGTGTTCATCATCACCGAGGTCCTCCAGTTTGCTTTTGCGTGACTCGAGGCTGAGCTTCAACTCCTTCATCACTTCCTTGACTTCGACATTGGCCTTCACCTTGGGCTTTTGCTGTGATTCGTCGACCACCTCGAAGCCTGACTGACGCAGGTCGCGTTTGCCGTCTCGGGACAGCTGCACCTTGGGCTCTTCTGGTTCGAGCTTCGCACCGGACTTCTTCTGCTGGAGGAGCTGTGTCATCTCCTCGCTTTGATATTCATAGGTTGCCCGGGCGGTGGCCGGGGTGTTGAAGCGGTTGGAGAGCTGCGCGGCGAGTTGCAAGCTACCTGGGCTGCTGTCGTTGGGCTTGATGGTGATGACGGGTTCTTTTTTGGAAAAGAACCCAGGCTTTTTGATCTCTACGCTGGCTTGCTTGCCATGCTCGTCAGTAACCGTCATTTTCGCCGTGTAGCCGGTGAGGCCGCCGAAGAAGGGCTTGCGTTGCTCCACGCTGGCGGTCATGCCTTCCAGCCCCATGGTCTTTTGCACATCGAGCTGTTTTTTGCCAAGGCTTTTGTGGAGGCCTGCGAGGGTGGGATCGGTCTTCAGTTGCGCGGCCTTCAGCTCATAGGCGCTGTCCACCTTTTGCTGGTTGGGCAGCAGCGGGCGGGAGGTGAGATTTGAATAATACGGTTTCAGCAACTCCTCGGAAAAATCTTTGCCATTGTTGTAGTCGCGCAGATTCACTTTCAGCCCCTCATAGGTCATTTTGTCTTTCTTTGCGATGGCAGGATTGTGCGCGTCCGTGGCCAGCATGATGGCTTGGAAGGCGAGGATGTAGGATGCTTTGTTGTCAGCGATGCCGCAGCCAGGGTTTTGCGGCAGGTAGGCATCGCTGAACGAGTTGATGACACGATCCAGGCGCTGTGCCTCTCCTGGGGGCTTGATGTTGCCAAAGTATTCGCGCAGAGCGGGGACGAACTCCTTGCCTTTCAAAGAGGGAGCCAGGTGCCCGGTGAAATTGCGCAGCACCTCCTGGGACTCGGTTTCCGGACCGCTGAGGTATTCGCCCACGCCAGAGGAATCCAGATTCTTGTTATTCTCGAAGAAGAACTTGGCCAGTTGCTTGCGCGTTTCCGTGTCGTCCAGCCCGTTTTTGCTGCAGATGTCCTTGATGCGCTCAATCCCGGTTTTGGCTTTGGCATTAAAGGCCTCGAAAAGCTCGCGCTTCAATTGCGGGTGATTGTCGATCTCATCAACGGTTGGAGTGTCTGGATATGGCATGGCTTCGAAGTTGGGTTCATTCTGTTTATTCGGCTGCGGCCGGCAGAAGTTATCTCGAATCCGCTTGGCGCGCCCGGCCCGGGCCGGTTAATGTCCTTCCCCTCCGTGCTTTCCACCCAGGACATCGACCCCAACAACCCGAACCAGCGCCGTTTTTTTCTGCTGCGCTGGCTGGTGAATGTCTGGCATTGGGTGCTGCCGCCCACGCAGGCGCATCAGGACCGTGAGTCGTCCGGCACGCGTCGTCTGCGCGCCGGGGTGCTGATCACGGTCTGTCTGACGGCCATTGTTCTTGCCGCTGTCTATGCCAAGCCGCTGCAAGACGCCTACCAGGTCTGGCAGGCCGACCGTTATTTGCTCGATGCCAAACGCTATCTCGACGACGAAGACATCGTCAGTGCCGTGGTCAACGCGCAGAAGGCGCACCAAGTCGCGCCGGATCACGAGCCGGCCGTGCGCATGAACGCAGAGCTGCTGACCCTCGTGCGGCGGCCGCAGGCGCTGTATTTCTGGGACAAGCTGGAGAAGCAGGCCGCGCTGAGCACGCAAGACGAGCTCGGCCGGGTGCGCGCCCTCCTGGGCATCAACCGCCCGCGCGAGGCGCAGCAACTGCTGCAGGCCGTCATCGCGAAGGAGCCGCTCAATCCCGAGGCCATGAAGCTGGCAGAAGAAGTCGTGGGCAAGCAGGAGGCCACCGACATGATGATGGATGTGCTGAAAAACTTCGCGGACAAAAATCCAGACGATATCGAGAACCGTCTGCGTCTTGCCCGCCTGCAGCTGAAGTCTTCGCAACCGGCCGAGGCGGGGCAAGGAATGGAAACTCTGTGGAGCGTGATCGGCGGCGATGACCAGCGCAGCCTGGATGCCATCCGCGAGCTGGCCGGTCTGGAGAAACTCGACTCAGCGCAGCGCCAGCAACTGGCCGGCCGGCTGGAGCAGCATCCCCTGGCCGATGGCTGGGACTGGACACGGGCACTGACCTTGCGCACAGACATGGCACCCCTGGAGCGCGATGCCCTGATCGACAAAACGGCCGAGCGCTTTCATGGCAAGAAAGGCGAGGCTTTGCTGCCGCTGATCCGCTGGTTTGTCACCCATCAGGAACACGGCCGTGTGCTCACTTGGCTGGGCGAGGACGATGTGAAACGCGTGGAGCCGCTGCTGCTGAACTACCTGACAGCCCTGACCATGCTAAACCGCCTGCCTGCGCTGGAGCGCCTGGTGAACGACCCTGAAGTGATCATGTCGCCCGCCACCCGCGCCTTCTACCAAGCGCATCTGGCCGTCGTCAAAAGTGTCTCCGATCGGGCCTCAGGGATCACGCGTGAAGACCTGAAGCAGAAGCTGCGCGCCGCGCTGGTCGCCACCGCCAGCGAGGGAAAAATCGACATGGTGCTGACCATCGGTGCCTACTGCACCGACAAGTTGCATGACTTCTACGACGTGGCCGCCGATTGCTACCAGACGGCCACGCGTTCCTTCAAAACCCGCATCGAAAAGCCCGCGTTCGAGGGCTGGATCAAGGCCGCCCGTCTCTCAGGTGACAGCTCCCGTCTCTCCGAGGCCGCCAGCGAGGCGAGCCGGCGCTGGCCCGATGACAAGACCTTCCTCGAACACGTCCTCTACGTGCGCCTCCTGCGCGGGGAGCTGCTGGAGACGTCCTCGGTGGAAACCAGCCGCTTGCTCGAGGCGAATCCAGAGGACTCGATCCGCAAGTTCCTCCGCGCGATGGCCCTTTGGCGGCTTGGCGATGCTGAGGGAGCGGTCAGTGCCGCGCAGCGCATCGAACTGCTCAAGGTGTCGCCCGGGCAGCAGGCCGTCTTTGCCGCAATCGTCCGCGATCTCGGGGCCAAGCGCGTCACCAAGGGCGACATGGAGCGGTTTGAGAGCACCGTGCAGAGCATTTTGTCCGCAGTGCCCCGCGATGTGCCCTTGCTGGCCGAGGAAGCCAGGTTGATCACCCGCGCTGAGCAGCGCTGACGGCAGGGAGCGTCAAATCTGACGCATTTCGCCCATTCTTTGTCGTGGAGCCTAGCGGCTGATGTTCGTTATGGTTGAGCCATGAAGAGACTGCTCTGCTTTCTGATCCTTGCTACTGCCGCGCGAGCGGATGACACTGCCAAACTCGCCGCTCTGCTGGCGAAGCGTGGTGTCGTGACGATCCCGGCAGGCGATTACCGCTTGGATGGCGCAAAGCCGATCCCGCTGCATTCCCACACGACGGTGACGGCCCATGGTGCCCGCTTCATCTTGCCGGAGGCGCTGCCAGATCAGGCGCGTGTCGTTTTGTTCGCGGGCGAAAACATCGCGCACTTCGCCTGGCATGGCGGGGAGTTCATCGGGCATGTTTTTGATCCGGCGAAAAGGGACAACACCTGGGAGCCAAATGCGAACACGAAGGGCATCGAGATCACCACCACCCTCGCAGGCGGCACGCACGACCTTTTGTTCCGCGACGTGAAGTCCAATGGCATGGCCGCCGCAGTGATTGGTGTGCACGGCCAGTATGGCAAGAAAAGCGAAAGCGAGGTCGAGCACTACGCCGAGCGGGTCGCCATCGAAAGCTGCACGCTGTTGCGCAGCGGCAAGCTCATGTGGGCCTACGGCTACCTCTGGCAAATCATGACTCGGCCCGAGGCCTATGAGCCCTGGGAGGTCGAGCGCGCGAAGAAATACTTCCGCACT
>Ga0114968_10002291_pt1 | contig 14704 bp, 15 predicted proteins | sample M_130807_EF_Meta_FD_87020 | JGI IMG/M metagenome (GOLD analysis project Ga0114968, IMG submission 87020) | Freshwater microbial communities from Lake Montjoie, Canada to study carbon cycling - M_130807_EF_MetaG | ecosystem: Environmental > Aquatic > Freshwater > Lake | place: Lake Montjoie... | reverse complement strand
TTCATCCGCGAGTCGCACCAGCAGGGCATTCGCTGTGTGCGGGTGATCCACGGCAAAGGTCTGGGATCGCCCGGCAAGACGCCGGTGCTCAAAGACAAAGTGCACCGCTGGCTGGTGCAAAAAGCCGAGGTCGTGGCTTTTGTGCAGGCCCCGCCCATGCAAGGCGGGGCGGGTGCGCTGGTGGTGCTGCTGCAACCCTTTCGGACAGCCAGCGCGCGGCCCTGACCCGCAAGGGCCTGGGGATCGCCGGGTGGCCTATTTGCCCGCGTTGGGGAAGAACAGCTGCTGGCCTTCGATTTTGTAGGCGGCAATCACGGTCTGACCGGCGGCCGACGTCACCCAATCGGCGAACTTCTGGGCATCGGCCGCTTTGGTGTGCGGGTGCTTGGCGGGGTTGACCACCAGCACGCCGTATTGGTTGAACAAGCGGCTGTCGCCCTCGACCAGCACCGCCAGATCGGCGCGGTTCTTGAAGCTCAACCAGGTGGCCCGGTCGGCCAGCACATAGGCGCCAGTGCTGGCCGCCATGTTCAGCGCCGGACCCATGCCGCAACCGCATTCGCGGTAGCCGCTGCCTTTGGCGCTGGCGGCGGCGGTGAGTTTCCAGTAGCGCAGCTCGGCGGCGTGGGTGCCGCTTTTGTCGCCGCGCGAGATGAAGGGCGCATTGCCTTGGGCTACTTTGGCCAGCGCGGCGGCGATGTCTTTGCCGCGCAGTTTGGCCGGGTCTGCCGCCGGGCCGATCAGCACAAAATCGTTGTACATCACGGCTGTGCGCTTGAGGGCAAAGCCCTCGGCAACGACTTGCTCTTCGGCCACCTGGTCGTGTACAAACAGCACGTCGGCGTCACCGCGCCGCCCCATATCAATCGCCTGGCCCGTGCCCACCGCCACGACTTTGACGGTGACGCCGGTCGCCGCTGTGAAGGCGGGCAGCAGGTGCGTAAACAAGCCGGACTGCTCGGTCGAGGTGGTCGATGCCATCACGATGCTCTGGGCCTGCGCCAGTGATGCAGCAGCCAGCAGGGCTGCGGCAATCAAACGGTGGATCCGGTTCAAGCGCGTTCTCCTTGGGTAAACAAATGGGCGCTGGGGCTGCGCGATTGCAGCACAGCGGGGTTGAAAAAGTCCGCCACCGGCAGGTCGGCCAGCACCCGTCCGCCCTCCAGATAAATCACCCGCTGCGCCAGGCGCTTGACCTGCCCCAGGTTGTGGCTGGCAAAGACCATGGCGGCCTGCGGGTGGCTGCGGGCGAAATCGTCCATCAAAGCTTCGACCTCGCGTTTGGCGTGCGGATCCAGACTGGCCGTGGGTTCGTCGAGCAGCAGCAGCGCGGGTTGCAGCGCAATAGCCTGCGCCATGGCCACGCGCTGTTGCTGCCCGACCGACAGGGTGCGCGCCGCGCGGTCGGCCAGGTCCTCCAGGCCCACGCGCTGCAAAGCCTGCAAGGCTTGCGCCCGTGCGGCAGCCCAAGGCGTACCGCGCAACCACAGTCCCAAGGCCATGTGGCGTGTCACCGACAAGCGCAGCATGTGCGGGCGCTGGAACAGCATGGCTTGCGACACGCCGGTTTGCGCGTGCACCCGCCCGTGCAGCGGCAGCAGCAGCCCGTTGATCAAGCGCAGCAGTGTGCTTTTGCCCGAGCCATTGGTGCCGACCAGCGCAATGCGCTCGCCCGCCGCGATGCGCAGTGAGACATCGCACAGCGCCAGTTGCGATCCGGTCTGCGCGGAGAGGCGCACGCTGGCTTCTTGAACCGACAAGAGTTCCATCACAAGGCCCCAGCCATCCCGCGCGCCCCCCGGCCATCCCAGGCCGACCAGCGTGCCAGCAGCGCCACCAGCGCGTTCAGCACAAGAACCACGGCCAGTAGCACCAGCCCCAGACCGAGGGCCAGCGGCAAATCGCCTTTGGAGGTTTCCAACGCAATGGCGGTGGTCATGACGCGGGTGAAGCCGTCGATATTGCCGCCCACAATCATCACCGCGCCGACCTCGGAAATCGCCCGCCCGAACGCCGTGATCACCACCATCAGCAGCGCCAGCCGCGCATCCCAGGCCAGCAGCAGCGCGCGCATCGTCGTGCCCGCGCCCCAGGAGCGCAGCTGCTCGCCATGCAAGACCTCGGCGTCGTCCACCACCTGCCGGCTCAGGGCTGCGGCCACCGGGAACACCAGCAGGGCTTGCGCCAGAACCATGGCCTGGAAGCTGAACAGCCAGCCCCACGCGCCCAGCGGCCCGGAGCGCGATAGCAGCAAATACACCAGCAAACCCACCAGTACCGATGGCACGGCCAGCAGCGCGTGCAACACCGTCAGCACCGCGCCGCGCCCAGCAAAGCGCGCCACACCCAGATAGGACCCGCACACCAGCCCCGTCGCACAGCCCATCACGCAGGCCAGCGCGCTCACGCTCAGCGAGCGCGCCACGACGGCCAGCAGCTGAGGATCCAGCGAGGTCAGCAGCTGCCAGGCGGTGTGCAGAGCGCTAGTTGGCATGGGGGGTGTGTCGTTCAGGTTGCGACGTTGCGCATCCAGTCAGCGGTCTGGAAAAATGAAGTCGCCAGCCGCAGGCGCAAATCTTCGGGGACGCCGGTCTCGGTCATGGCTTGCGCCATGCAGGCCAGCCATTGGTCGCGCTCCAGGATGCCAATCGGCGCGTGCATGTGCCGCATGCGCAGGCGCGGGTGGCCAAAGCGTTCGGTGTAGTGCTGCGGCCCGCCCATCCAGCCGCACAAAAACCAGAACAACCGCTCGCGCGCCTGCTCCAGCGTGCTGCCATGCACCGCGCGCAGGGCTGTGTAGCCGGGTTCGAGCTCCATCAGGTCGTAAAAGCGCTCGACCAGTGCGTGGATGGCAGGCTCGCCGCCGATGCGGGCAAATGGGGTGTCAGACGCGTCTGCGGTTTCTTCCATAGCCGGATTGTCTGCCACTGCAGGGTATGGGCGGAAGGCACAATCACGCAGCCGCCGGTTTGCGGGCAGCGCATCGTCAAGATGCCAACACGACAGGAGTCTGAATTGAATGTTTTGCACGCGCCTGCTGGCGTACTGGTGCTGCGCTCGGAGAGTTTGCTGGCCTGGGTATTGCCGTATGGCGCACGCTTGATGCAGTTGTTCTGGCTGCATGCCCCTGAGGGCCCGCGCCCGCTCACCTTGGGGTTCGCCGCGCCGCAGGCCTATGCGCAGGACACCATGTCAATTGGCGCGGTGTGTGGCCGCTACGCCAACCGCATCTGCGGGGCCGCCCTGGAGCGCGACGGGCGGCGCTACCAGTTGGACGCCAATCACCCGCTGGGCCATTGCATACACGGCGGCAGCCACGGCTGGGGTCAGCGCCATTGGGAGTTGGCCAGCCATCGCCCGGACAGTGTGGAGCTGTTGCTCGATTCAGCCCACGGGGATATGGGCTTCCCCGGAAATTGCCGGGCGCATGTGACCTACCGATTGGAGGGTTCGCGCCTGGTTTGGCAGGCGCGGGTGCAGGTGGACCGCGATTGCCCGATCAATGTGGTGCAACACAGTTATTGGAATTTGGCTGCGCAGCCCGACCTGCGTGGCCACCGCTTGTGGGTCGATGCGCAGCACTACCACCCGGTGGACGCACGCGAATTGCCACAGGCGGCGGTCCCCGTGGCGGGAAGCTGTTTTGACTTCCGTCGTCCTGTGTCGATTGCGCCGGCCTGCATCCCGCATCTGGATGCAGCTATGGTCTTGAGCCCAGCGCATGGTGCGCTGCGCGCGGTGGCGCGCCTGGAGGGCGCAGGGGTGGCGATGGAGCTCAGCACCGACAGGCCTTATTTGCATGTCTACGCCAGCGCCAACCTGCGCGCCACGCAGCCGCCGCTGGGCGTGGCCCACGGCCCTGGGGCTGCGCTGTGTCTGGAGACCGAGGACATGCCCAACGGTCCGGCGCTCGATGCCGATGTGTGGTGCCGTCCGCAGCGCGACTATGCGCACACATTGGCTTTGGATTTTTCTTTCACACCTGACAACGGGAGTCTGGATTGAGCACAATTGATTTTGCAAGCCGCGCCTTTTTGACGCAGCATGTGGACCGCACCCTGGCTTTTTACGCGCCCGTGGCACGGGACCCGGAGGGAGGGTTTTTCCACTATTTTCTCGATGATGGGACGGTTTACGAGCGCAGCCACCGGCACCTGGTGAGTGCGACACGCTTTGTGTTCAATTGGGCCATGGCTTACCGGCACACCGGGCAAGCCGTGTATCTGGAATGGACAGGCCATGCCCTGGCGCATCTGCAGGCTTTCCGTCTGCCCAGTGGTTTGTATGGCTGGACGGTGGATCAGGGGAAGGTGCAGGACGCCACCGCCATGGCCTACGGACAGGCTTTTGTGTTGCTGGCCTACAGCCACGCGGCGCGCGTCGGGGCGTGCACCCGCGACGCGGTGGCCCAGGCCTTTGACCGCATGGAGGCGGCTTTTTTTGAGCCCCAGCACGGCGCCTATGCCGATGAAATCACGCCGGCCGGGGTGCTGCTCGATTACCGTGGTCAAAATGCCAATATGCACATGTGCGAGGCGTGTTTAGCCGCATTCGAGTCCACCGGTGAACAGCGGTACTGGGACCGTGCGGTTTTACTGATCGAGCGTTTTGCCTTCGGGCTGGCTGCGCAGTCGCATGGTTTGGTGTGGGAGCACTACCGGCGTGACTGGTCCTTGGACTGGGATTACAACCGCGACAACCCGGGCAATATCTTCAAACCCTGGGGCTTCCAGACCGGCCACCAGACCGAATGGGCCAAACTGCTTTTGATCGCGTACCAGCACCAGCCTGATCCGCGCTGGCTGCAGTGCGCGCAGGCGCTGCACGAAGCCGCCTACCGCTACGGTTGGGACGCACAGCATGGCGGCCTGGTCTATGGGTTTGACCCCGACTTGCGGCACAGCGACACCGACAAGTATTTCTGGGTGCAGGCCGAGTCATTTGCCAGCGCCTGGCGGCTGTGGCGGGTGACCGGGCAACAGCAGTACCTGGACCACTACCAGCAGACCTGGGACTGGAGCTGGCGCCACATGGTGGATCACCAGTACGGTGCCTGGTTCCGGATTCTGGCGGCCGATGGCAGCAAACTGGAAAACACCAAATCGCCCGCGGGCAAAGTCGATTACCACACCATGGGAGCCTGCTGGGATGTGATGCAGGTGGGCGGCTTGCGGGAATGAGGCCAGCCGGTTTATCCGGCTAGTAGCGCGTCCACGTCCGCGACGCGCACCTGCCGTCCAGTCTGGGCACTTTCCAACACCGCCAGCGCAACGGCCAGTGAATGCGCCCCGGCGCGGCCATCGGCCATCGCATGGGGCTCGCCCCGGATGGCACGGTGCAGGTGCTCCAAACACGACACGTACAAATTACCGCCTTCTACGGCCAGGATGTTCCGGCCTTGCGCGGTCACCAGCACAAGATCGCCGCTGGGTTGCTGGCTCATCATGCCGCTGCCGTGCAAACTGCCCTGCGTTCCGTGAAGTTCCAGCCCGGTATCGGCAAAAGGGGTGTTAAAGCCCTGGTGGCTGGACGCGGTAACCCCACTCGCAAATCGCCAGACCGACATGGCGTTGTCCTCCATGCCGGTGGCCATCCCGCTGTTACTCACCATCGCGCACACCTCGACCGGGTATTCGCCCAGCAGGAAGGCCAGTGAGTCGGCGTTATGCACCACGATATCCAGCACCACGCCGCCGCCAGCGGCGGGTTGATCCAGGCGCCAGCCTTGCAGATGCGCGGGCAGGTAGACCGAGTGCTGTATGCGCGCCGCCACCAGCTTTCCAAGGGTGCCGCTGCGAACATGCTCCCGCATAGCGCGGTGCGCGCCGTTATGGCGCAAATGGTGGTTGGTGCCCATGACCACCCCGGCCGCGTGGCAGGCGCGAACCATGCGCACAGCTGCCGCCATGCTGGTGGCAAGCGGCTTTTCACACAGCACATGGCAACCGTGCGCGGCGGCAAAAAGGGTTGAGGCTTCGTGTTTCTCGTTGGTATTCGAGATGTAGGCCGCGTCCACGCCCAAAGCGGGGTAGTCCTTCTCGTCGGTCAGTGCATGGGCTATTCCGTGTTCGGCTGCAAACGCCCGGGCCCGTTGCGGGTCGCCGGACACCACCGCCACGACCTCGTCACCCACCGCGCGTATGGCTCCGACCATCCATTCACCAGCAATCGTGCTGGCCCCGATCAAAACCCAGCGCATAGTGTTTCTCCTAGTAGAAAAGTCCATGATAACGTTTACATTCGCGTGTCGACCCCATGAAAACCCCTAAAGCGACCACCCAAACCATTGCCCAGGCCACCGGTTTGTCGCTCGCCACCGTGTCGCGGGCGCTGGCGGGTAGCCCGCAGGTGCTGCCCGGCACCCGGGAGCGTGTGCTCGAGGCGGCCAAGGCGCTGCACTTCGTGCGTGACCGGGCGGCGGTGCGCCTGAAAACCGGCAAAACCCAGGTGCTGGCTTTTCTGGTCAACCGCTCGGACGCTAACCAGCCGGCCTTCAAAGACTTGATGCTCGGCATGAGTGACGCCTTGCAGGACACCGATTACCACCTCATCGTGATGCCCGAGGGTACCGACGCCAACCGGCTGAAGGCTTTGCGCCACGTGGTGGAAAACAAGCTTGCCGACGGTGTGGTAATCACCCACACCATGCCAGATGACGCGCGGGTGCATTACCTGCAGCATGCGCCGCTGCCCTTTGTCACACATGGCCGCACCTTGATCACGCCCGGGCACGCGTATGTTGATTTCGCCAACGAGCGCTACGCAGCGGATGCCGTGCGTGCACTCTATGCCCACGGCCGGCGGCGTCTCGCAATCTTGCTGCCGGAGGCAGGCGGCACATTTTGGGACCATTTGGCCAGCGGCTTTCGTGGGGCCTGTGCCGAATGCGGGTTGGAAGGCCGCGTCATCCAGGACATGGACCTGGATCAGAGCCCGGAAAAAATTTACCAATGGACGCGCACGCATGCACGCAGCTTTGACGGCTTGGTGCTCACCCGCGAGGCGCCGGTGATGGCCTTGACCACGGCCGTACTGGATGCCGGGTTGCGCCTGCACCAGGACCTGGATCTGGTGGTCAAGTACAGCAGCCATATGCCGCGCTATGTGCGCCAGCCCTTGTTTGGTTGCTTTGAAGATATCTACCGGACCGGCACATCATTGGGTACCAACCTCTTGCACCAGATGACAGCGCCGGCCGAGGCGCCCCAGCACATTCTTTTCCAACCACCACCGATCGAGAGCTTGTATGACCCCGTCCTCCGCTGAAACGCAAGACCCTAACGCGCCCTACCTGGACACCATCCGTCAGACCAAGCGCGCTCTGCGTGCAGCCATGCCGGATTTGAAGGAGCGCTTTGCCGCGCTGACGCAGGAGATCGAAGCGCAAGTGCAGGCGATTGAAGCCGAGCGCGCTGCCGGGCTGCCCACGGTGCCCAGCATTCAGGCTGCGGACTTGGAGCACCTGGACCGCGCCACCATAGACCGGGTTCGTCAACGCGGTTGCGTGGTGGTACGCGGGGTGTTCGATCCCGCGCGCGTGCAAGCCTGGAATGTGGAGGTTGCCGACTATCTGGAGCGCAACCAGTACCTGGAAAAAGAGGTGAGCAAGCGCGGGATCGACAAGTATTTCAGCACCCTGGCCAGCTCCCGCCCGCAAATTTTCGGTGTCTATTGGTCGGGTCCGCAAATGGAAGCACGCCAATCCGAGGAGCTGGCGCGGGTGCGCCGATGGCTCAACCACTTGTGGGCGTTTGAGCATGCGGGCAAGCAGGTGTTCAACCCCGATCTGGAGTGCACGTACTCAGACCGTGTGCGCCAGCGCCAGCCGGGTGACAAGACACTGGGTTTATCACCGCATACGGATGGCGGCTCGATTGAGCGCTGGATTGATCCCGGTTACCAGCAGGTCTATCGCCACGTGTTTGGCGGCAATATCCACCAGTACAACGCTTTTGACGCAGCGTTTCGCACCGAGACCCGCGAGATACCTTCGCCTGCGGTGTGCCGCATGTTCCGCACCTTTCAGGGGTGGACAGCGCTCACCGCCCAAGGCCCGGGCGACGGGACCTTGCGGGTGGCACCGATCGCCAACGCCATGGCCTGGGTGCTGCTGCGCGCGTTGCAGGACGATGTGCCCGAGGACAGTTTGTGCGGTGCGCGCGCAGGACGCGCTTTGGGCGTTAACGCCGAATTCCACAGTCTGATTTTGCGTGCCTACGGTCCTATTCCCAAAGTCGAACAGGGTGACACTGTGTGGTGGCATCCCGATGTGATCCACGGTGTGGAAGACGAGCACACCGGCAGCGTGTCGAGCAACGTGATGTACATCGGCGCAGCACCCGATTGTGAAAAAAATCGCAGCTTTCTGGCCCTGCAAAGGCCGGCTTTCGAGGCCGGCCTGTCGTCGCCCGACTTTGCGCCAGAAAACTACGAGGTCGATTTCATCGGCCGCGCCACACCGGCCGATTTGACGCCCTTGGGTTTGCGTCAGATGGGTTTTTCCAACGGATAGATCGCAAGCGGGCGGGCCGCGCCCGGCTTCGTCAGTTGGCGGCTCAGTTCAGACGCTCACCGTTGCTGGCGTCGAACACGTGGATTTTGTGGCTTGCCACCGCCATGCGCAGGGTGTCACCGGGTACATAGCTCGCGGCACCGGCCATGCGCAAGGTGCATTCGCCCATCGCAGAGCGAACGAGCACATAGCTCTCGGCTCCGGTGGGCTCGACCAGCGTCACCGTCGCTTGCAGCATGCCTGCGTCGTGTATGACCATGTCCTCAGGGCGGATGCCAACCCGCACAAGCCGTCCCGCCAGGGCGGGTAAGACCAGACCACTGTTGTCCTGGCCCAAATAAATTTGGCCCTCGGCACCGACTTGGCTTTCACTCCAATTGATGGCCGGGGATCCAATGAATTCCGCGACAAAGGTGTTTGCCGGGCGCTCATAGAGTTCCATAGGGGTGGCCAATTGCTGGATCTGCCCGTCTTTGAGCACCGCGATACGGGTACCCAACGTCATGGCTTCGACCTGGTCATGGGTCACGTAAATGGTGGTTACGCCCGTGGCCATGTGCAATTTTTTGAGTTCGGCGCGCATATCGACGCGCAGTTTGGCGTCTAAATTAGACAGGGGCTCGTCAAACAAAAACAAGGAAGGCCTGCGCGCCAGTGCGCGGCCAATCGCAACGCGCTGGCGCTGTCCGCCTGACAGCTGGCGCGGCTTGCGTTCCAGCAAATGGCCTATCTGCAACAGGGTGGCTACTTCGTCGACTGCGACCTTGCGCTGGGCGACCGGTACTTTGCGCATCTCCAGAGGGAAGGCGATGTTCTGTGCGACCGTCATATTCGGGTACAGCGCGTAGCTTTGGAACACCATGGCGATGTCGCGGGTGTCGGGAGCTTCACCCGTGATGTCGCGCGCGCCCAGATGCAGGCTGCCGGTACTGGGTTCTTCCAAACCGGCAACGATATTCATCAACGTGCTTTTGCCGCAGCCCGAGGGGCCGACCAAAACCAGAAACTCACCGTCGGCCAGATCGAGGTTGATGTTGTGCAGCACCGTGGTAGCGCCGAAACTTTTGGAAATACCTTTGATCGTTAGCGTTGCCATATCTATCCTCACCCTTTTACCGAGCCGGCCATCAAGCCACGTACAAAATATTTACCGGAGACCACATACACCACCAGGGTGGGCAGTGCCGCGATAAACGCCCCGGCGAAATGCACGTTGTATTCCTTCACCCCGGTGGAGCTGCTCACCAGGTTGTTGAGCGCCACAGTCAGCGGGTAGGAGGAGAAATCACTGAAGGACGCGCCGAACAAAAAGTCGTTCCATATATTGGTGAATTGCCAGATGACATTGACGACGATGATGGGTAAGCTGTTGGGAAGCAGCAGGCGCCAATACAGCACGAAAAAACCGGCTCCATCCATGCGCGCGGACTTCACCAGCTCATGCGGGAACGCGGTGTAAAAGTTGCGGAAAAACAAGGTGCCAAAGCCGATTCCGTATACGGTGTGCACCAGTATCAAACCCTTGACCGTACCGGCCAAGCCCAACTCGCCCAGCAACTTGGCCATAGGGATCAGGACGATTTGAAATGGGATGAACACGGAGAACAGCAAGGCGCCAAAGATCAGCGTGGCTCCGCGCATCTTGAACTGCGTCAGCACATAGCCGTTGAGCGATCCGATCAGCGTGGAAAAAAGCACGGCCGGTATCACCATCAAGAAAGAGTTCATGAAATACGGACGCAGGCCGGTCGGTTGCACGCCGATTTGCGCCTTGCTCCAGGCTTGCAGCCAGGGTTCGATGGTGGCGTTCAAGGGCAGGCTGATCAGGTTGCCACCGCGGATTTCTTCCAGTGGTTTGATCGAATTGACTACCATGACATAAATCGGGAGCAAGAAAACCAGGGCCAAAAATCCCAGAACCGCGTACAAGAGCACGCGCTGCAAGCGGTCGTTTGCGCTGCGGTTCATGCTTGCGTCTTGTCCCGCAGTTCACTGCGCACGTAGGGAATGACTACGATGCTCACGGCGACCAGCATCAATACCGCGCTGGCTGCACCCAAAGCCATTTCATTGCGGGTGAAGGTGTATTGGTAGACAAACACCGAGGGCAGCCACGTAGCCCGCCCCGGGCCGCCACCCGTGAGCGCGATCACCAGGTCGTAGCTCTTGATGGCCATGTGCGCCAGAATCACAAAAGAGGAAATAAAACTGGGGCCCAGCTGCGGGATGACGATGCGCCAGTACATATCCCAGCCCTTGGCGCCATCGACACGGGCCGCGTTCATGACCTCGGTGTCGACCCCGCGCAAACCGGCCAAAAATAATGCCATCACAAAGCCGGAGGTCTGCCAGACGGCGGCGATGACGACACAGTAAATGGCCATGTCACCGTCTTTGATCCAATCAAATACAAAATCCGGAAAACCCATCAGATGCACAGTGCGTTCAAAGCCGATGCTGGGGTCCAGAATCCATTTCCATGCGGTGCCCGTCACGATGAATGACAGGGCCATGGGGTACAGAAAAATAGAGCGGAAAGGCGTTTCTCCGCGAATCTTTTGGTCAATCAAAATCGCCATCAGCATGCCAAGCAACAAGCTCAGGCCGATATACAAACCCGAAAACAGGCACAAATTCTTGGCCGAGAGCGCAAAGGTACTTAGGCGAAACAGGCGGTAATAGGGGATTTCCTGTGCCAGCTCAAACTGCGGCATCAGCGTCGATGTGGTGAAAGAAAGGTAAATCGTGAAGGCGATAAAACCATAGACGCATGCACCAACCAAGACCAGACTTGGTGTGATGGTGAGCGCGGGTAACCAGCGGTTTTTCATAGATAAAAAAACAGGGGAGGGGCAAGCCCCTCCCCTTGTCAGGCGTATGCCGGGACGCGCTTACTCAGCGGCCGCAACCATGGCCTTCACGGCGGCAGCGCTGTCGAGCTTGCCGTTGAAGTGCTGGGTAATCACGTCATAAAAGCCGTTCTTGACCGAAGCCGGTACGGCGTGGCCATGGGCCATGGAGCCGACCAAGGTGCCTTTGGAATTGGCTTCTGCCAAGTCTTTCATGCCCTTTTTGCCGCAATCGTCAAACGCCTTGTCTGACACGTCGGTGCGCGCAGGAACCGAGCCTTTGACCACGTTGAACGCGCTCTGGAAAGAGGGGTTCATGATGGCGCTGGCCAGTTTGGTTTGCGCTGCCTGGGCACCTGCACCCACTTTGAACATGCCGAACTGGTCGGCATTGAAGGACACCATGCCCTGCGAGCCCGGAACGCGGAAACACAGGAAGTCTTTGCCCGGTACCTTCTTGGCGTTCAGGAACTCGCCCTTGGCCCAGTCGCCCATGATTTGGAAGCCGGCTTTGCCTTCGATCACCATGGCCGATGCCAGATTCCAGTCGCGGTTGGAGAAGTCCTTGTCCACGTATTTACGCAGAGCTGCCATGCGGTCAAACGACTTTTTCATGGTGTCCGAACCCAGTGCCGCTTTGTCTTTGTTGATAAACGCTTTGCGGTAGAAGTCCACGCCGCCGGTGGCCAGCACCACGCCATCAAACATGGTGGCCTCCTGCCAGGCTTGGCCGCCATGTGCCAGACCGATGAAACCGGCTTTTTGCACTTTGTCCAGCGCAGCGAGGAAGCCATCGAAATCGGTCGGCATGGTGGTCACGCCCGCTTTGTCCAACACGGCCTTATTGGCCCAAACCCAGTTGGTGGAGTGGATGTTCACCGGAGCGGCAACCCATTTGCCCTGGTATTTAGAGAATTGCTGCAAGGCCAGCGGGACAGTTTTATCCCAGTTTTCTTTCTGTGCCAAGGCGTTCAGGTCGCCGAGTGCGCCTTGCTTGGCCCAATCCTGGATGTCAAAGCCGAGCATCTGCACGGCAGTCGGCGGATTGCCGGCGGTGACCCGCGCACGCAATGCCGTCATGGCGGCTTCACCACCACCACCGGCCACCGGCATGTCGTTCCATTTGACGCCTTGGCCTTCCAAATCCTTCTTCAGAACGCCCAGCGCGGCGGCTTCGCCACCCGACGTCCACCAATGCAGCACTTCAACCGACTCTTCCGCAAAGGCGGGCGCGGCAAGCGCCACGCTCACCAATCCAGCAATAATCGTACGCTTCATAGATATCTCCTAGTTATGCTCAACAGCCGTGTCGATGCACCACGATGATAACGTTTACATCGATCGAAACGGTGTTGGGACTTTCCCCTAGAGTGTCCCGACGGAACCACCTGTCGGTGCCTGGGTAGAGGGTTGACCGCAGCGCCGGTGCCGCCGCGCCGATACGATCCAATACCGCCATGGGACAGCTTTACCTCGTCAGACACGCGCAGGCCTCGTTCGGCGCTGCCGATTACGACCAATTGAGCGCTTTGGGCGAACGCCAGAGCCTGCGCCTGGGCGAATATTTCGCCGGCAAAGGGCTGGTTTTCGAGGCGGTGATCACCGGCAGCCTGCGCCGCCACGCGCAGACTTTTGCCGGCATCGCGCAGGGCGCGGGCCTGGCCCACAGCCCCCTGGTCTTGCGCGGTTTGAATGAATACGACAGCGCCGCGGTGATTGCCAGCGTGCACCCGCAGCCCCTGCCCAAGCCGGAAACACCCGAGGCCTACCGCCATTACTTCCGGGTCTTGCGCCAGGGTTTGACCCAGTGGGCGCATGGCGCGCTTGCGCCGGTCGGCATGCCCACCTATGCCGAATTCACCCACGGCGTGCGCGAGGCCTTGGACCATGTGCGCAGGCAGCACAGTGGCAACGTCTTGATGGTCAGCAGCGGCGGGCCGATTGGCAATGCCGTGGCGCAGGTGCTAGGCGCGCCACCCGAGGCTGCGATCGAACTCAATATGCGCATCCGCAACACGGCGGTCACCGCGTTCAGCTTCAACCCCAAACGCCACAGCCTGCTCAGCTTTAACAGCATCACGCACCTGGACGATGCGCAATATGCGGATTGGGTGACCTACGCTTAAATTGGGTGAGGGCACCCGGGCGCGCCTGCTCGTTCAGGCCTGCGCGATTTGCGCCAGCAGTTTGGCGAGTGCAGCACCGGCGGCATCGCGCACTGCACGGCCGGTTTCAGCATTCGCGGCGGCGGCGTTGCCCATGGCCCCGGCCGGGTTGTAGTCTTGCGCCGCCCAGGCCAGTTTGGCGCTTTTGCCGTTGCCCAAGAGGTCAAATTTTGCTGCGCGCTGCTCGGAGGTGGATGCGAAGTTTTGTGCTTGGCCCATATCGACCAACTCCGGGTTCAGAGCGAGCATCAGCGACGTCTCTATCTGCCCGGCGTGCGCGCCAAAGCGGTGTTCGTGGGCGCTGAAGCGCTGCGCCAGGTCTTCGCCGTTGGCGTCGATCAGCGGCAGCTGGTACCAGTTGACGCTGTACACGGTCAGGCCCAAGCGCATGCGCAGGTCGCGCCCCACGATGTCCATGAAGCCAGCCTGGCCGCCGTGGGTGTTGAACAGCACCAGTTTGCGTATGCCACTGGCCGCCGCACTCTCGGCCACATCGGTCCACAGGCGCAGCAGGGTTTCCGCTTTGAGCGTGAGCGTGCCACCGAAGCTGCTGTGTTCGGGGCTGTAGCCCACCGGCAATGTGGGCAAAAACAGCGCGCTGGTAGCCGGCATCAGGGCGGTGATGGCGGCTTGCACCAAACCGTTGGCGATGGCGCTGTCCACCTGCAGCGGCAGATGCGGGCCATGCTGCTCGGTGGCACCCAGTGGCAGCACGGCGATGGTGTGTTCCATCGCACCGGCGGCGCGGGCGGCGGCAAAGTGCGCGCTGCTGCATTCGGCCCAGTAACGGGAGGGGAAGTGGTCGGGAAAGTACATGGTCTGCGTCCTCAGGTGTCAAGCGCCGCCAGGGGCGTGGTGTCGCGGTGCAGGCGCTGGCGCGCGGCCACCTGGCTGGCGCGTGCGGTGGTCGGGATGCTGCGCGGCAGCAGGTCGCGCAGGCAACGGGGTTTGGCGCGCGCGCCGCTGGCCAGGTAGTCGGCCAGCAAGGCGGTCTGCACCGTGGCTGCATCCAGCTGGCGCGGGCCGCTCAGGTAGTCGAACAGGGCGTCGGTCAGGTATTCGGGTGTGAGACCGGCGGTGCTGCCGCTGTGCTGCCACAGCCAGGCGGCGAAATCCGCAAACGCCGTAAAGGCGCTAGGCCCGTTCATCAGCAGGGGCAGGCTGCGGCCGAAGCGCCC
>Ga0114968_10002290_pt1 | contig 14704 bp, 15 predicted proteins | sample M_130807_EF_Meta_FD_87020 | JGI IMG/M metagenome (GOLD analysis project Ga0114968, IMG submission 87020) | Freshwater microbial communities from Lake Montjoie, Canada to study carbon cycling - M_130807_EF_MetaG | ecosystem: Environmental > Aquatic > Freshwater > Lake | place: Lake Montjoie... | reverse complement strand
GAAGAACAAAAACAGATTAAATTAATTCAAGAAGAGGAAGAAAGAGAATTTAAGAAAAGTTTAACTAAAACAAAAAAAGAAAACATTAAAAAACCAAATACCAAAAAACAAAAAGAACCAATAGACGATTCTTACAATCCTGATGCTGAGCCAAAAATTATCAGAGAAGATGGTGATTTGAATAAACCTGAAATGGAAAAAGTAAGTAGTATTGATGTTGAAAAAATTAAAGGGAAATTTAAAAAATGAAATTAAATATTCTAATTATTTTTATATTTTTATTTTCTTGCGCAAAGGAAAAAGAAAAACCTTTCATTGCAAAAGATACGATTTTAAAAAATGCACGTGAGAGTATGGATGAAACAATTGCTTTTGGACCGAAACCTTTTTCTGAATCAGAACAATACAAAAGAGCAATGGAAAATAAACGTAAAAATATTACCTCAGAAGAAAGTAGAAGTTTTATGACAATTTCATCAAAATATAAAAATTTAAAACAAAATATTAGTATTAATTTTAATAATGTAGAAATTAAAAATGTTCTCGAAGCAATGGGTGAACTTGGAAATATTAATATTTTAATTGGAGAAGAGGTTGGAGGTGTGGTTTCTATTAAACTTGATGATGTTGCGTGGGATAAAGCTTTTCAAGCAGTATTAGATCTTAAAAATTTCGCTGGGGATTTTGATACGGAGGCGCGTGTTATAAGAATTCAGTCGCCTGAAAAACTAACGCAGCAATATCAATTTAAATCACAAATGGCAGATACTTTAAGTAAGCGTTTGGCACTTGAAACAAGTGTTGAGCCAGTAGTGACTGAAATGTGGAGATTATTTTATATTACACCAGCACAAGCTAAAAAAACCTTAGATGATTTATTTTCAACTGGAGCAGCTGCGACAGCTGGAGCCTCTGTGCAAACTACTTCCCAACTTAAAATCACAGTCGAGGATTATACGAGGTCTATTATTGTAAGAGGAAGAAAAGTAGATTTAGATATTGTTAACCAATTTGTAAAACAAATCGATACTACTTCTGAACAAGTACTCATAGAGGCATTTATTGTTGAAGCATCTGATGATTTTGAAATGAAACTAGGATCAAGAATAGGCTTGATGACAAAATCCAATCAGGACGGAGGAACTAAATCTACAACTGTCTCTGGAGTAAATAGTTCAGGCACAACAAGTTCATCAACTTTAACACTTGGAGATAAAGATAATTTAACTAATTCTGCAGCGGCATTAGCTGGAAGTGTAACTAATTTCCCAATCGCAGGCGCAACGAGTGGAATTGGAATTATCAGAATGATTGGTGCAACTGCATTAAAATTTCAATTGGAGGCGATGCAAACAGAGGGATTAAGCAAAACTTTGTCTAATCCAAAAATTTTTACATTAAATAATCAAAAATCTACAATTACACAGGGAACCGAGATACCCTATCAATCGTCATCAAGCACATCAGGCCCCACAACTTTATTTAAAGAAGCTGCTTTAAAATTAGAGGTAACACCGAGCATTGTTGGAGATGGAAATGTTTTAATTGAAATAAAAGTAAATAATGACGAGCCAACACAAACTGCTGGAGCAAGTCAGCCCTCAATTAGAAAAATGGAAATTAACACTAAATTATTAACGAGAGACGGAGATATTATTGTAATTGGAGGAATTAAAAAAGAAAAAGATGTAAAAAATCTTTCTAAAGTTCCTTTATTCGGCGATATCCCTATTGCCGGAGAATTATTCAAAAGTCGTGAAAATTTAGATACGATGAGTGAATTAATAATTTTTATCTCAGCAAGAGTTATAAAAATTTAAAATTAATTATTATATTATGTTCAAAATTGATCAAAGAAGTGAGCAAAATATAATTAATATGCTCATGGACCATTCTCTTGTTGATTTTAATCAGATAAAAAAAATAACAGAAATTAGTAAAGAATCTGGAAAATCTAGATTAGAAATTGCTTTTGATTTAAATTTAACAGATGAAGCTAAGGTTCTAAAATTATTATCAACCTCTTATTCTCTACCAATTATTGATTTAAAAGATCAAACTCTAAGTGAAGATATAAAAAAAATCATTCCAATTAATTATATTCAAACAAATTGCTTAGTGCCTTTTGAGATATTGGGAAAAAATATTAAAATTGCAATTACTGACGGCTCAAAGTTAAGCATGCTTAAAAATTTAAAAACTATTACCGGACTAGAACCTGAATTATACGCAGCTAGCATTTCAGATGTTCAAAACTTTATAGAAAAATTACAAAAGGATGAAAATATTAATATAAAAGAAATTAACAAAAATTCAGCAATTGAAAACATTGATCTTTCAAAATTAGAAGACGTTACACTTGAAAGTGAGAAAAAAGAAAAAGAAATTACTCCAATTGAAAATGAATCTGATGTTATAAAATTTGGTCATGCCATTATTACTGAAGCTATTTTAGTAGGTGCTAGCGATATTCATATAGAGCCATTTAAAAAGACTTCACGTGTTCGATATCGTGTTGATGGTATTTTGATTACTATGGACAAATTTACAAAATTTTTGAATGAAAATTTCTCAGCACTAGTTACGAGAATTAAAATTTTAAGTAAACTAGATATCTCTGAAAGACGACTTCCACAAGATGGTGCGATTTCTTTTAAATATAAAACTATTGAATCGGATCTTCGTATTTCAATTTTACCAACCAATAACAATGAGCGAGTAGTGATGCGTATTTTAAATAAGAATGCAGGTGAAAAAAAAATAGAACAACTAGGTTTTGCCGATAATGATCTTAAAATTATTTTAAAAGCTATTAGCTCATCGCAAGGTATGGTGTTAGTGACTGGACCTACAGGTTCAGGAAAAACTACGACGCTGTACAGTATTTTAAATCATATCAATAGCCCGAAATTAAATATTTTAACTGCAGAAGATCCTGTGGAATATGAGATGGAGGGTATAGCTCAAGTACATGTAAAAGATGATATTGGTTATACATTTGCAGCAGCGTTAAGATCATTCTTAAGGCAGGATCCTGAGGTGATATTAATAGGAGAGATTAGAGATAAAGATACGGTTGATATAGCACTAAAAGCAGCTTTAACAGGCCACTTAGTATTTAGCACTATTCATACTAATGATGCAATCAGCACTATTACAAGATTACAAAATATGGGCACTCCTGATTATTTAATTTCTGCAGCCTTATCTTTAGTTATTGCGCAAAGATTAATTAGAAAAATTTGCCCGGATTGCAAAACAGTGGATGAGAATACAAATTTAAAATTATTAAACTCCATAGGAATTAGCATTGAAAAAGCCTCTCGAGCTAAGATTTTTAAAGGTGCAGGTTGCACCAAATGCAATATGACAGGGTATAAAGGAAGAATGGCAATTTATGAAGCCTTAGATATTAGTCGAGAAATAAAGCAGGCGATTTTAGCAAATGTGGGAACCCTTGAACTACTAACCTTAGCAAAAAAAAATAATTTTAGAACAATGCAAGAAATGGGTCATGATTTATTGTTATCAGGAGATCTTTCCTTTGCGGAGTATCAAAGAGTCTTATTAATTTAATGTTTTATTTTGACTATACTGGAATTGTATCTGGCAAGTATGTTGTGGGTGAAATTCAGGCTATAAATCAGGAAGAAGCTGCTTTTAAATTAAAAAGCGATAAAATAATTATCACAAAATTAATTAAGTCAAAAAAAAAATCAGTTGTTGAAAAAAAAGAGATTAAAATTCTAGATTTTGGTTCTAAGACAAGCGTTCCTGCAAAAGAGGTTATGATTTTTACTAAGCAGTTTTCAACTATGATTAGAGCAGGACTTCCAATTTTGAATATTTTAATTATGCTTGAAGAACAGATTGTTCATAAAAATCTTAAACGAATCGTTGGAGAAATTAAAAGAGATTTAGAGTCTGGAGTTATTTTATCAAAATCATTTGAAAAATACCCATCAGTCTTTGATAACATTTATGTAAATCTTACTAAAGCAGGTGAGGCCAGTGGAAAATTAGATATTTTTTTAGAAAGAATTCTTATTGGACTTGAAAAAAGAGAGAAAATAAAATCTAAAATTAAAAGTGCGCTTTTTTATCCTGCAACTTTATTTACTGTTGCTATTTTAGTGACTATTTTTATGCTTATCAATGTAGTTCCTGTATTTGTTAAAATGTACAAAGGTATGGGAGTAAAAGTACCTGCTCCAACAGCTGCAATAATGGCAATGAGTGATTTTATGAGGAACCCTTTTGGCGGAGGCTTAAGTTTAGTTTTAATTATTGCCACTATATTTGTATTTAGACATATAATTAAAACGAATTATGCAGTTAGGAAAAAATGGCATAAATTTATTTTTAATATGCCAATTTTTGGTACTTTGATTCAAAAATCTATTTTTGCAAGAATTGCGCTGGTGCTTGGAAACTTAAATCAAGCAGGAGTTAATTTAATTGAAAGCATTGATATTGCAAAATCTATAACCACAAATGTACTAGTAGTTGAGGGATTGGAGGGAATTAAAAAGGGTGTTTTTTCTGGAGAATCTTTAACTAAATTATTTAATAAAGAAAAAATCTTTCCTCAGACATTTGCACAATTGATATCCGTTGGCGAGCAAACCGGAAGTTTAGACGACATGTTTGGCTCCATTGCGAGATACTATGAAGAAGAATTTGATAACGCGGTTGCAAATTTATCGAGTTTAATTGAGCCTATAATGATTGTTTTTATGGGAATCACAATTGGTGGACTCATGATTGCAATGTACGCCCCAATCTTCAATGTGGGTGCACTTATTAGGTAAAAATATGATTAATAATTAAAAAAATATACTTTATTTATGTATTTTTTTTGTTTATATTATTTATAGAAACATTAAATTATGAAAAAAAAAGCTACTAAAGCATTTACGTTAATAGAATTATTGGTTGTTGTTGCAATTATTGGAATTTTAGCTGCAGTAGGGGTTGTAGCTTATAATGGTTATACAGAAGGAGCAAAAACATCTGCGACTAAAACTATTCATTCTCAAATAGCTAAATATGTAGCTGCAGAAACAAAAAAATGTGACATTGGAACTTCTACTGGAAAAGTTATGAATGAACTTTTAACATGCTCTGGAAGAACCCCAGCAACAGTTATAACGGCTTTAATAAATCCATCTACGGGTGTAGCAAAAGATTTTAAAAATCCATTTGAATCTTCAGCTGCCACAGCATTAACTTCTGGTGGAACCATAACAGCAGATACCGATGCTGGTTATATAAGACTTTCCAAGGGTTCAGGAACTTATGATTTAGATATTAAAAGTTGCAACAAGACTTCTTGTAGCGATACAGCTAATCAAGTAATTACGACTATTCAAATTCAGTAACAAAGTATGTTAGTCTTAAACTTAAGATGTTTAATAAAGACAAAAATATTTTTTCAGGTTTTACTTTAATTGAGTTATTAGTTGTTATAGCGTTAATTGGAATTATATCCTCCATTGGAATAGTTGCGTACAATGGTTACACTGCTTCTGCAAAACAAAAAGCAGCTGAAAATACTTTAAATGCATTGTCCATTGCACAGTTAGAGTATAAATCTAACAGAGGGTTATTTTATCAAAGTTCAAGCCCAACCTCTGCTACCGCTTTAACAACGGCCGAGGTAAATTTAAATTTATTAGGAGTTCAAGCATTTCAAGTTTCAGGATCACAATCAGGTGATAAGTTAGTAGATCAAGATTATTTTTTTTCATCATCTGGTACAGCCACAACTTTTATCCTAAGAGCCCAAGAAAAAAATGGCTTATGCGTTATTACTTTAAATCAGGATAGTTTATTAACTAAAACGAGTTGTTAATTTAAATGAATAAAGCTTTTACACTTGTTGAGCTTCTAGTCGTTATAGCTATTATTGGAATTTTATCAGCCGTTGGAATTGTTGCTTATAATAATTATAGTTTGGAAGCAAAAAAAAAAGCTACGATTGCAAACTGGAGAACAGTAATAGCATTTATAGAAAATACTTTTGCTCAATGCAAACTTAAAGGACCTTCTGCTACAATCCAATTAACCGTAAACGCAGCGCCTATAAGTTGCAATACTACGTTATCTTCAGCAGCTTCTGTTAATACTATGGCGGATACTTTTATGATTTATTTGTTAGAAAAAGGTTTTACAAATCCTTATAATAAAACTGATCCTGCTGTTATAAGAACAGGAAGTGGAGGGGAAACAGTAGATGGAAGATTAAGATTAGACGAAACCACTTGCACTAATAACAGGTTAGGACATGAAATGACAGTTTGGTACAAAGTGCACGATAACACTGGAGTAATTGCTAGAATGAAAATGCATCATTGGTGCCAATAAAAGTATACTATAATTGCATATTAAAAATGTTTATAAGTGACAAATCTCATATATAATTCAGCATATATTAGAAAAATTAAGATATTTAAAAGTATACTTTAAGTAAAAATCTTAACTCTATAATTATGATCGCCAAGATAAGTGAACTTACAAAGACTAATCTAAAAATTTCAGATTTTCATTTACGAGAGGGTTCTAATATTGCTTACCGAATTCTTGGTGAAATTTTTCAGTTGCCAGATTCAGTTATTAATAAGCAAGATTTAAATGATCTGCTTAAAAAAAATTGCACTGCTGATGAAGTTATGAATTTTGAAAAGAATAATGAACTGGATTGTGCAATTTATTTAGCTGATTTTAGATTTAGAGCAAATTTTTTTAAAACTTTAAATGGTACCGCTGCTGTACTTAGGAGAATTGTAACTAAAATTCCAAGTATGGAAGAATTAAATTTACCTCAGATTATGTATGAAATTGTTGAGGCACATAAAGGTTTAGTTTTAGTCACAGGCCCAACCGGTTCTGGAAAATCAACAACACTTGCTGCAATTATTGGAAAAATAAATGAATTTAAGTCTAAAAATATTATAACCGTAGAAGATCCAGTAGAATTTATTCATCATGATAAAAAAAGCATCATATCTCAGCGTGAGGTTGGAAAACAAACCAGTTCATTTGCTAGAGCCTTAAAGAGCGCACTAAGAGAAGATCCTGATGTTATTTTAGTTGGCGAGATGAGAGATTTGGAGACAATTTCCATGGCATTAACGGCTGCAGAAACTGGACATTTGGTTTTAGGGACCTTGCATACAAGCGGAGCTCCAAATACAATAAATAGATTAATAGATGTATTTCCATCTGCTCAACAGGGTCAAATAAGAGCTCAGATCGCAGAATCTTTAAAAATGATTATTACTCAACGTCTAATTAAAAAAAAAGATGGCACTGGTAGAGTTGCAGCGTTTGAAATTTTAACATGCACGCCACCAATAAAAAACTTAATTCGTGAAGCTAAAGTTCATCAAATTCCAAGTGTAATGCAAACATCACAAAAAGATGGAATGATAACAATGGAAAAATCCATAGAAACTTTAACTCAATCCGGAGTAATTACTGGTGTCCTTGAATAAAAAAGCCTTTACCCTAATAGAACTATTAGTAGTTATCACTTTGATAGGTATTGTTTCTTTAGTTGCAATTCCTAATGTTAGAGAATTTATAATTAATAGAGAGTATAGGAACGATGTATATAAAATCGCTACAATCGCTAATTCCTTGAGAAATGATCTAGAGTCCAAAAAAGCAAATGCCACTTCAACTTTGCCTTATCAATTAGCAAATATTTATATTTCATATGCTGGTGATGTAATGACAGATGGAGTGCAAATTACTACTGGAAAAGCTGATAGCAGTATACTCACAACTTATAAATCTACTATTTGTGACATTAATAATAGAACTAACCCCAGTTATTGGAATGAAATTAATGTTTATAAGTTTAATATAGATAAAAATATTTCATCGAACACTAATGAAACTTTTAAAAACCTTCGCATAAGTTCTCCTAACTGGGCTTGTTATTCAACAGATATGAGCCAAGATATTTCGCGAGCGTGGTTTGATAGTTATTCTGGAGGAGTCCTTGGCATTTGCCATCAATCAAAGATTGACGTTGGCGCCAGATGCACCCCATCGATAACAAATGACCCTTATTACGGAATTTCAATTACAAAATTTGGACGACCATCAATTCATAAATATGACTATAAAACATCGACTTGGAAAGAAGAAGCAAATTAAAAATTTTGCTGGAATGAGTTTAGTGGAGGCTCTTGTTGCAACAGTGGTAGTAGGCATTGGGCTTGTCACTGTTCTGCAACTAGCAGCTTTTGTAACCCGAGGAATTGATAATTCAATTGAAAAAAATAAAGTGAATTATTTGTCAGAAATGATGATGGAAGATATGCTTTCCGATAAAGCATCTTTAATATCATATCAAAGAACTTTAACATGCGGAGTAATTCCACCTCCAACTCAAAACCTTTATGATCTACGCATAAATCAGTGGCAAAATGATTTTAAAAATAGTTTAGATGGAGGTTTGGCTGCTCAAGATACACGTTGTACTAGTTTGAACACCAAAGAAGTTGTTTTCTTAAGTCAAGTTGGTGGAACTAAAATTAAATTTGTTTCTAATAATGGAAAATTGGAAAAATATCTAGGAGCAATTATTAAATGAGTTTATTTTTGAGCAATAACAAAGCATTTACATTAATTGAATTACTCGTTGGTTTTATTGTTGGAACTATAATGGCTGCAGCTATTTATTTTTCTTACACAATATTTTCAAGTTCCTATCAAGCTATAATAGAAAAAACTAGCGTGAATAGAGCTCTCCGCGCTACCATGAATGATATTACATTAAATGTCAGAAAAGCAGGATATGTTGATCCTAATCAATATAATCCGGATGACACTCGAAATTCATTTTCATGGAATATGAATGGGAAGAGTTATAATTATAAAAATAATTCAATAAGAATTCACGGATCACCACTTATATATTTTAATGGAGGATCTGCAGCACCAGATGCTCTAGCTATATACTTTGATGATAACGCACTTAATATGCGTTATATTAGTTACATGGGTCGAGTTGAACCAGATGGTATAAGATATTTAATGAGAACAGAATATAAATGTCTACCAAGAAGCTTAGCATATCCAAGTGGTGGCTGCCAAAATCTTGACAATGAAAAAATGTTTTCAAATTTAGAAACAATAAAATTTACTTTTTTTGATAAATACGGGGTCCCGCTTCCAGTTTCTGCAGCTAACAAAGGCACAGCTAATTTTACTTATTGGACAGGTGCAATTACAGCTAGCATTGATCCTTTAGCGGTAAATTATGTTGAGATATCTATTATTTTTAAATCTCAAAATGAAATTTATAAAAACAATCAAGCAAAGACTTTTACAGCAGGAGGAAAAAATTTTTCTTATAATGATAAGTATTATAGAGAAATTTTAACTGCATCAGTTTACCCAAGAAATATAATTACAAGTAAATGAAAAATAATGAAAAGGGGTTTGTTTTAACCCTTGCGCTTTTAATGTTGGTGGTAATGTCTGTTATGGGAATTACTCTCGTGGCTTTATTATCAAACGATATTAGACAAAATGACTCAAAAGATGAGTACCAGCAAGCATTATATACAGCAGAATCTGCGGCTAGCCTTGGAAAAATTGAGTTGCAGAACTTGGTGACTTCTACAAGTGCCCTACCTCAAGCTGGAAGTTCACCATGGAGTACAACTAGTGCTCCTTCATGGTGTCGTCCTAATAGATTTTCTAATGTGATGAATCAAGACCCAAATGAGATTTATATTGTATATGCTCTTCCTATATTACCTGAAAAAAAACTTGGTGATGCATTAGATATACCTACAGGAGCATTAACTCCAGTTGAAAAAAGCCGTTTTAATAAATATGCAATTTATTATTTTATTACTAACGCCTCAACTAATAACGGCAACACCCCAACTACTTCAAACCCGGTAGCAACACTCACAACTAAAAATGCAAATATAGTTAGCGGAGGAAATTCTGGTTCAACTGTTGCTGAAAAAACAGCTTATAAATCTACTACAAGTGGCGGAGCCCAAAATTACACAATTTATGCATGTGGCAGACATGTTGATAGTAATGTCATAGCTGCCATAGATGTGACAGTGTCATTAGCAATGCAATAAAATGAAATATATTATTAGTCTAATTTTATTTTTATCCTTTTCAACAACAAGTTATGCATGTGATATAAATTTTATAAAATTTGGTTCTAATCCTTTAAACTTTCCATTGAATGCTCAAACAAAAATTAAAAAGCACACCAATGATCTTGTTACTATCACCGCTCCTATAAACTTATTTTGTAATAAAGTAGAATTAAATGGAACAAATGTAGATTTTTTATTTATAAAAAATCAATTAGTTAGAATTAAAATATCGAGAGAAAATTTTCAAAATAATTTGCTATTAGATTTAGCAATAAATCAATATGGAGACTTTAAAAGAACCCTCGGACTTGAAAAAAATAATTGGCGTGGAACACAAGGATTTGAAAATAAGCAAGAGTATGCCGCTTATGTTTCTGTAATTAATAGGGACTATCGAGTTGAGAGTATTGAAATCGTTTCTAAAAATCTCTTAAATTCAATGACTGTCTATTCACAATTTTTAGATAATGAAAAATAAAATATTAATAATAATTTTTTTTTTATTTTTTCAAAATAATATTATTTTTGCTAAAACAGCACCGATTGGTAGCACTTCTTCAGTTGGTTCAGCAAATATTATGTTTGTATTAGATACTTCAGGCTCAATGACAGGCACACCTTTGCAGATTCTTAAAAATGCTGTTAATAAAATTGTTCAAGACCCAAGTTTATCAACAAATTCCAAATTTGGAGTTATTGAATGGAATTCCGTTCCATATTTGAGAACTGGAATAACTCCTTCAACTTCTACTGTCACTTCTATCGTCAATAGTTTAAGTGCAACTGGAGGCACAAATGCTTCAACAGCTTTACAATTAACTTCAAATTATTGGACTACTAATTTTCCATCAACTGTTGGCTGTAATAAAAATTTTAACATTTTTATTACGGATGGCTTTTTTGGAGATCCTCTTCAAGCATCCCTCAATGTTGCAACTAGCATGTATTCTAGGACGAATGCTCAAGCCACTACATTTGTTATAGGTTTTATAGGGGGTAGCGCATCACAACTTACACAACTTGCAAGTGCAGGAAGTGGAGGAAAATATCAATATTATAACGCACAAAATGAAACAGCTTTAGTAGATGCACTTAAATCTGCAATTCAGTTGGCGCAGGCTGAAAATCTTTCATTTGAAACGCCTATTATTACATCAGAAGGCGCGACAGAGAACAAAATTTATCAATCAACATTTACTTACAAGCCCTACAAACAATGGGAAGGAACGATTACAAAAAAAGACTATGTAAACGGTGTTATCGGATCAACAATTTATTGGGATGCTGGATCTTTGCTTAATTCAAGATCTTATCTAGATAGAAAAATTTGGACTGTTGGACCAGGATTAGCAACTGAATCAACTTTAAATAATTTTACAACAACTTATTGGTCTAGTTTAAAAAATTCTTTCAATCATTCCTATATTACAGATCAAATATCAACAGAAAAATTAATAAACTTTGTTAGAGGATTAGATACCTATAATCAAAACAATTCTGGCACTTCAGTTCAAAGATGGAAACTAGCTGACATTTATAACTCTAGATTAACTATTGTGGGACCTCCAAGCGAGTCAGTCTCTGCAAGTGCTAATGCTAATTTAGATATACGCTATAGAAATGATAATGGTTATGCAGCATTTAAATCTTCCAATGTAAGTCGTAGAGAAATTTTATTAGCAGGATCTAATGGCGGAATGCTACATGCTTTTGCGACTGATAGCGGCCAAGAATTATGGGCATTTATTCCTCCTAGTGTGTTACCAAAATTGCCACAAATAATTAGTCAAAATGTAAATATAGGTACTACAAACTCATATCAAACAAATTCTATTTATGGTGTAGATGGATCACCGATAGTAAAAGATATTTATTCTAACGGTCAATGGAGAACTGTTGTAATCACTGGACTTGGCAGAGGTGGCAATAGTTTTTTTGCACTTGATATTACAAATCCTTTGCTTCCAAAGCATTTATTTACAATTGAAAATGATTTTCTTAATTCTAAAATTTATATGTGGGATAGTAACGGTGTCAAAACTGAGGGTACACATACATCAATATCGGGATCGACCAATAAAAATTACTCCAGATTAGGAGAAACCTGGTCGTCACCACGAATAATCCGGGCCAGAATAGGAGGTATAGATAAATGGGTGGCAGTATTTGGTTCGGGATATAATGGTGCAGGTGGAGTTAGTTCAGTTTATGTTGTGAGTCTTCAGTCAAATACTCTCGGAATTTTTGAAGGAACTTATGAAACTAAAATAGATTTTCAACAAGATATTACTGGGATACCTAATTCTATAACAGCAGATCTTTCTGTTATAACTCCAAATACAACATCATTATTTGGCAGTACTACTTATGGCGCGATGGTTTATGCGCTAACTCTCGAGGGTATGGTTTATAAAATAAATTTAACTAACAGCGGAACTTTTGGTCAAAGTTATAAATTATTTTCTGCAGACAGCAGCAGCACTAATGGAAGATATACTTTTAATACAATGGAAGCAGGAATTAATAGCGATAGTAAACTTTGGTTATATTTTGGAACAGGTAATATGCTTAATTTGGAGGATAAGTCTTCTACATCTCAGCAAAATAGACTAATTGGTTTCAAAGATGTTGATACGCTTCCCACTTTTGTACAAAGATCAACTTTGACCACAAATAATAATTGTACGAATGCGACATCGGCAACCTCATGTTTATCCATTACGTCAGGATGGTATGTCAATTTAGCAAATTATAGAAAAGTAACAGCGCAACCAACTATAGTCGGAAATATTGTTTATTACCCTATTTATGAACCTAATGTCGCTTGCTCTGTAGGAAAGGCTATTTTAACCGGTCTAGATTCAAAATGCGGTTACCCAATATTAGCGCAAACAGAGGTGGGAGCTGGTGTGCTAGGCCAAGTTACGACAACAACTAATAAACTTGTAATTGGAGTAAGCACTAAACAGACAAAAGTTACAGGAGATTTTAATCAGCAAGGCAATATTATTACAACAAATAAAATCGGAACCCAAAATTCAACTGTTACAGTTAAGGGATGGAGAGAAAATTAAGTATTTCTAATTGAAATATTAAAAAGATCAAATTTCCGAAAATTATAAAAGGACCAAAAGGAATTTTAGATTTAAGATTTAAATTACCCTTCATTAAAGAGGGAAGTATTGCTAAAAGTGCCGTAATTGATGCTAGAAAAATTATAATAAATACCGATTGATAACCAAACCACAACCCAATTCCACAAAATAATTTAGCATCACCAAGTCCCATGCCCTCAACTTTTTTTAATCTCCTATATAATTCAATAATAATCCAAATCATTCCGTAACCAAGAATTCCCCCCACTATTGAAGAGATTAGATTCGTAAAGACAAATTCATCGATATCAGGCATGAAGTTTTTTATTAATCCTGAAATTATTAAAATATAATTTAGGGAATTTGGAATAATATAATGCTTAAGATCAATAAAAAAAATAATGAGGTAAACAAAAAATAAAAAAATTAAGAGTAATGTATCGATTGTAAATCCAAAAAGGTAATAAATAGTAGGAAAGCCTAGGGCTGAAATTATTTCAACTATTAAATATTGAAGAGGAATTTTTTTCTTACAATTTTTGCATTTACCCTTAAGATAAAGATAAGAAAATATCGGAATATTGTATAACCAATTAATTTTTTTTTTACAATGAGGACAATGTGAACCTTTGGTTACAATACTTTGTTCTTTTGGAAGTCTGTAGATACAAACATTTGCAAAGCTTCCAAATATAGCTCCTAGCAAAAATAAGAGAATATAAATTTCAAAAAACATCAGGTTATTAATTTAAAATTATAAGCAAATAATGTATATTTTATTAGTTTATAATTAAAAAAACCAATGAAAATAAAGGGTTTTACTCTCATCGAGCTTTTAGTTGTTGTAGCAATAATTGGAATATTAGCAGCAGTCGGTGTTGTTTCATTTAGTGGATATTCAGAGAGTGCAAAACAAAATATATTAAAGCAAAATCATCAAAATTTAGTAAAATTAATTAGGAATACAATTGCAATATGCGAAACAGGAATTCCTTCTATAAAAATTAATTATCGATTAGTTGTTTATTGTAAATCCAATAGTGCATCAAGTTTGAGCTATTTAATTAGAATGTACATTGACGATGAAGGTTGGAAAAATCCTTATACTGGGCAGCCGGTGTATTCAACTGCCGGAGGAAAATGGAACGGAATATCTACCGCGTGTTGTTACAATGGAAAAGAATATATAAGTATTCATACTTTTTTAACTGATGGCTTTTCTCAATCAAATCCAGACTTAGAAGATAAAATTTATTTCTAATAGAACTCTATGAACGGCAGAGCATTTACATTGATTGAATTGTTAGTTGTTGTAGCAATAATTGGAATATTAACAGCAGTTGGAGTTGTTAATTTTGGAGGATTTACTGCGGGCGCTAAAGCTAGTGCAGTCAAAGCTAACCATGCTTCTGTAGTAAAGTTTATTAATACTAAAATAAAAGAGTGCAACATAATTGGCAGTGGTAG
>Ga0114968_10002289_pt1 | contig 14709 bp, 27 predicted proteins | sample M_130807_EF_Meta_FD_87020 | JGI IMG/M metagenome (GOLD analysis project Ga0114968, IMG submission 87020) | Freshwater microbial communities from Lake Montjoie, Canada to study carbon cycling - M_130807_EF_MetaG | ecosystem: Environmental > Aquatic > Freshwater > Lake | place: Lake Montjoie... | reverse complement strand
GTGGGTTGTGGGGTGATGGTTTATTTTCCGGTGGTGACCCCCATAGAGTGGGGTCATATTTGAAAATTCGGATTTTGTTATGTATGATTATGGTTATGAAGATCAAGGTAAATTATTCTGAGAAGTATTGTGTTTATATGAAATATTCATCCATTGAAATTGAGACGGATGATTATCCTGAGTTAAGTGGAATGACGTATGATGAGATGAGGTCATATATTTCTGAATATTCTGATGGGATGGATCCCGTTAATACGGATAGTTATTATTCTTTAAGGGATCAGTTAAAGAATATGGATATTGAACAGGATATCTATTATGATGATTCTTCAAGGGTATCTTTTGATGATGAGAAGTATTTATGAATATGAAGATATTAATAAATGAAGTTCAGTATTTGAGATTGATCAATGAGCAAAGACTGTATACACCTGAAGAATTGGAAATAATCCGTAAGGAGATTATGGATTATGTATCACAATTTGATACGTATGATGAATTTAATAAATCACCTTTGTATAGAAGGTATTGGCGTTTTATGGATTTATATTTTCATGGTAATTCTGAATGGTCCTCACTTTTAAATAAGTTGAAGGAGGGGGTAAAATTAAAAAAATTGAAGACATATCTTAATAAGATATCTAATTTTGAATCGTGGGAGGATTTGGTGAATTCACCTGATTATAATACGTTTTCAAAGTTTTTCATAAAGCATTTTAAAAACCATCCTGATTATAATTGGGTAAAGATTATTGAACCTTTGAAAGATAAATCAAGGACAAAAAAGTTAATGGATTATATTGATTATATTCAGCAATTTAAAACAGTGAGGGATTTTAGAAGGTCTCCTGGATATAAAAATATTAAGGGGTTTCTGAACAAATATTATAAAAATGATCCTTTATATAGTTATGGTTCATTGACTTCCAATCTTGATCGCAGGGTTGAAGATGATCGTCCTGATAAGTTATATCTCAGTGCTAGTGAGGATCCTGAAGGCAGTATTCAAAGGATTAAGGATTATGCATCACAATTTGATACTTATGATGAGTTTAAGAAAACTGATGAGGGTCGTCGTATTATTCAATGGTTATATGGTGCGTATAGTCGTTATAATGATGATAAATATAATTTGTGGAGGTTGGTGCCTCATTTTGAAAGGAAGAGTTCTGTCTCTGGTAGACCGGATCCAAAATCAATGTTTGATGCAAGAATTGATAAAAGGGCCGGTGCAAAACGAATTAAAGATTATATTTCACAATTTCAAACATTTGAAGAGTTAAAAAATGACCCTTCATTTAATAATATTCGTAAGTTCATACTAGACCATTTTCATGATGATGACACATTTAATTGGAAAACCTTAACATCTCATTTACCTAAAAGGGTTGACCAGGAAAAAAGACTTAAGGAAATTATTGATTATCTAAACCAATTTGAATCTTATTATGATTATTTAAAATCAGATGAATATGATAAATATAGAGTGTATATCAATTCTGGTAAATTTGCAAATCATCCTGAATTGAAATCTGTCATTGAACGTTTAAAGGATGTTGATAAGGAACGAAAAGTTAAGGAGATTATTGATTATATATCACAATTTGAAACTTATTCCGATTTTTTAAATTCTCCGAATTATGAAACATACAGAGAATGGTTAAGAAAATATTTTAAACACCCCCATAAATATAGTTGGCAAAACCTAACAAAAGATTTAAAAAAATAAAAAATAAAAACCATAACATATATGAAATATATTATTAGTGAAAGTCAGTTAAATGTTTTGATGGAACAATATGATCCTGATCAATTATACTCTCGTGATTCTGTTGTTCGTCGTTTGATGCAAAAAGTAAAAGGTGAATATGTTTATCCTAAGTATATTCGTGATTATGCCAAGGATCTTTCGAGAATTGAAAAGGATGGTGTTATCTATACAACCATCCCCGAGGTTTTGTATATCTACTTTCAGGGTCGAGGATAAAAATTTTTTTATTTTCCTTTTGGTAATTCAAATTTTTGTTATACCTTTGTGTTGTTAACTAAAAAATGTATGACAAGTTTAATAAAAAGACGTAGAAAACGTACTAGTAGACGTGAACGTAGGGTTGAGGGATTAACCCAGGCAAATTCAATGAGTGGGGTTATGGTATTACCCCAACCATCCAATGTAAAAACAATTAATGATGATTTGAAAATCACCTTACCTGATAAGGTACCATCTGAGTTGAGGAAATTAGGAATGGCACAAAAAAATTATGAAAAACTTTTTGTATTGTATTACGACTTTCAAGATAAAAGACCTAGATATGAGGCAAATAGGGAAAATGCGGAAGTTATTGGAATTTTAAATGGGTTTAATCGTAGTCCGTTATTTGATGTGACAACAACGAAGTTTTTCAAAACGGGGTTACGGTCTAACGAAGCGAAAAAATTAAAGGATAGGGGTTATACATTTAAGGATAAAAAATTCACCTACGAACATCCTATCAATAGGACGTTAGCTGCCAAATTTATTATGGAGGAATTGTGTGAGAACCCACGAATGAGTATCGTTGAGTTTTGTTATTTAGTGAGGAAGTATTGTTCAGTTGTTGTTTTGACCAAGGTGGAACATAATTTGGTAACAAAACGTATTAAAGAACATGAGGGTAAATTATCTATTCAGTTATATAAGGAAAATGGTATTGAGATTCCAGGGTTGTATGAGTGCGTTAATAAATTGGGACTTATTCAAGACTTGAAAAAACATGGGTATAATATTGAAGGATGTTTAACCAAATAAATAAAAAATTATGAACCTTATTTTTAGAAACGACATTGAGGTTTTACGGGAGTTGACCGAGGATGAAATCACAGCAGAGGTTCTTGAATCCCTCTATGCTGATGAATCGATTAGACGATATGAACTTGTATTCAAGGAAGGTGTCAAAGTTAAGGAATGTTATGACTTTGATGACATTACCCCCGATATGTTGTCCGAGGTTGTTATAACAATTGCTCATTGATTTGGTTATTGAAATGTAAAACAAATGATGAATAATGTAGAATCCGTCACTTATACAAAACCGATGTTAGGTGTTGTACTTTCGTTATTTGATGGTATGAGTTGTGGGCAAATTGCCCTCAACAGGGCGGGAATTTCTTATGGTGAATATTATGCTTCGGAGATTGACAAACATGCCATCAAAGTAACACAACATAACTACCCAAATACAATACAACTTGGGAGTGTTACTGAAATTAAGGGTGTTGATTTACCCCAGGTGGATTTATTGATAGGTGGAAGTCCTTGTCAGTCTTTTTCCAATGCTGGTGATGGTAGCGGGTTTGATGGTAAAAGTGGATTATTCTATGAATATGTAAGATTACTTAGAGAGTGTAACCCCAATTATTTTTTGCTTGAAAATGTGAAGATGAAACGGGAGTGGTTGGATGTTATTTCGAAAGAATTGGGTTGTGACCCAATTAAAATAAATTCCAATCTTGTTTCAGCACAGAATCGTGAAAGGATGTATTGGACTAATATCCCCATACTTGAATTGGAGGATAAACATATATACATTGAGGATATATTGGACGAAAATTTTGACGATAAGTATTGGTTGAAAGAAAGAAACACGAATTTGCTTTTAAGGAAAGTAAGCATTGAAAACGCTCCCAATATTGCTTGTATTGATGTTTATAATAAGAAGGTAAAAATGGATAGGAAATGTCCGACACTTACATTACCACACCATAACTCTATTAGGTTATTGCAAAATGGTAGGATTCGAAAACTCACCCCTAATGAATGTGAGAAATTGCAAACGGTACCTATTGGATATACCGATTGTGAATTGTCGGATATTCATAGATATTCGATGTTGGGTAATGGTTGGACGGTGGATGTTATTGCCCACATTTTTGAAACCCTGTGTCAGGTTACCACTAATGATTGATTTATCCCTTTTTTTTATTATGTTTGAGGTATGATTGAAAAAAATAATTTGCGTATATTGGTTGCGTGTGAGGAGAGTCAAGCATTAACCAATAGGTTTAGGGAATTGGGACATGAGGCATTTTCTTGTGATATCCTTCCTTGTAGTGGTGGACATCCCGAGTGGCATTATCAACAAGATGTTAGGGAGGTATTAAAACAGAAGTGGGATATGATTATTGCCTTCCCTCCCTGCACGTATTTGACCGTTACCGGAAATAGATGGTTTAATATTGAACGTTATGGTGAGAAAGCCGTGCAGCGGCATATTGACCGCAAGAATGGTATTGACTTCGTTATGATGTTTGCAAATGCGGATTGTGATTATATTGCGATTGAAAATCCTGTGGGGATAATGAGCACGGAATGGCGTAAACCTGACCAAATTATTAATCCATTCCAGTTTGGTGACCCTTATGAAAAGAGGACCTGTTTATGGTTGAAGGGGTTGCCGGCCTTGACCCCCACCGATGTGGTTGAACCCGAACCTAGACGTGTGTATAAAAGTGGAAAGACCATGCCTGGTTGGTATGCGGATGCTTGGCATTTGCCGAAAGAACAAAGATCAATTCTTCGAAGCAAAACCTTCCCAGGAATTGCTCAGGCAATGGTGACACAATGGTCCGATCATGTTATGGGACAAATCAATAAAAAATCAAAGGTGGTTTAATTAATCACCTTTTTTTATTTGTTTTGTGAAAATTTTTTTAACGACCTTCGGTTCGAATCCCCCAACCCCCTTTTTCTGATTTGTGATATATTTATCAATAAAATATTATTATGAAAAAAGTGGTTAGATTAACTGAATCAGATTTGGTTCGTTTGGTTAAAAAAGTTATCTCAGAACAAAATAGAAGTCTTGTCGGTATGTCAGGGTTTGTTTCAGAACAATCAAATGATAATGAAATGTTCGGAAAGAAATTGGCAAATTTGTATTCCAAAAATAAAATGGAAGCAAAACAATGGTTTAAGATTAATAAGAATACCGCAATTGTTGATGCAATCGAACGTTCAATCAAAATGAATGATTTCAAATCTTTGGGTGATGTATATTCCAAAAACAATATTGCTAAACGTTTTGTTAAAGAAATGAGCAAATAATATGAAAAAGGTTGTTAGATTGACCGAATCTGATTTGGTCCGTTTGGTTAAACGTGTTGTTGTTGAACAAAGTTCAGGTTATGGCTTTTTACCTTGCAAGAATAATGAAACCATCTCCGCTTGTATGAAACGAAATAAGATTACAGGTCGTTTGATGTGTTCCCCATCTGATAGACAATATCCAGGTCAAGATTTTTATAAAGTTAAATCAGGTGATACTTGGGATCGGATTATGAACGATGTCTTAAACTTTGATAACTTCTTCAAGTATAAATCAAGTAGATGGGAGGATTTTTCAAAAACAAATTTGGAAGCCAACCCAAACCTCAAAGGAAACAAAACGGCAATCCAAGCCGGAGATATCCTGAAGTTAATACCTTATACAGATTAATAAGATAAACCCATCATCCGCGGGTTACTTAAATCAAGATTGACAATATTATTTTAATTTCATATTATTGATTTATGGAAGAAAATATTATTAAAATATCAATGGGTGAATATTATTGCACCGCATTGAGACGAGAACCTGTTGAAATCAACATTGGTGATTATCCCGTATTGTTGGATATGACAATTGAGGATGCTAAACAACATATCCTTGAAAATTATTGGGATATGGAAGATGTTAATGGTAACCTCTTGGCTGACTTGCTTCGTGACCAAGACATTCTTTGGGATAAAATTAAAAACGATTCCGAAGACATCTATTTTGATGATGAAGATGGTGAATAATCTCATAAAAACCCCCGAAATACTTTGGGGGTTTTTTATTTAATACCGATATTTATTAAGTATGAAAAGAATTGTAAAACTTACGGAGTCTGATTTGGTTAGATTGATCAAAAAAGTTATTGGTGAATCGTATGATGAAACCGCATATAATAAGGTTTTGGACTTATATAACGAAAAAGGTATGGAAGGTCTTTCTGGTGAAGAAAGATTGTATCTAACAACGGGTGGTAAATCTGAAACCCCATCATCTTTAATGGATGATGAAGGTGGGTATGATCCTGATGAATATTATAGAAACATGAATGTGGATCGTGAAGTTGAGGAGATTGGTAGAATATTAAAAGGGATTATTAGAAAGTATAAAGGTGATGTTGATAGAGAAAGAATGAGGGGTTCTGCATCAGGGTTAGATAAGTTGGTTGTGAAATTTAAGTATAGTAAATATTTGTTTGAGTACTTAATTGATCTAATCAACACAGCACCTGAAGAAATGGATATTGACATTGATGCTACGGATGAAGAAATATCTTTGTACTTACCTTCTGAATTTAGAGGATTACTTTGATTTTTTAATCCTCTTTTTAATTAAATCCATTGCCTGTCCAATTCGTGCCGAGTATTATCGCATGTCTTGGGAAAGGTGTTAAGATATTCCCTCTAAATATTGAGGGCTTAGGACCGGTTGCTGTTGCGACCAAATTAAAACCCCGATTCGCTACTGGGGTTTTTTTATTTCAAAAACATTTGGATGTTTAATTTTTATCTGATACCTTTGTGGTATGGAAAAATATTTTGATTTATCTAAAAGTGACATTAAGAAGTATCTTGATGTCAATGCGGGATTAACTCCTTACATTTTGGAAGAACGTGAATTGCGTGCAACACAGATGGACGTATTCTCTCGTCTAATGAGAGATCGTATTATTTGGGTATCAGGTCCTGTTGATCAACACATGTCTGACATTGTTCAAGCACAACTCCTTTATTTGGATTCTGTGGAGAAACGTGATATAACCCTTTATATCAATTCTCCTGGTGGTTCGGTAGTTGATGGTCTCGGAATAGTAGATCTCATGAATTACGTCAAATCTGACGTGTCTACGGTCAATATTGGGATGTGTGCGTCAATGGGTTCCGTTCTATTATCTTCAGGTACTAAAGGTAAACGTCATTCGTTAATTCATGCTAAGGTTATGACACACCAAGTATCACATGGAATGAGAGGAAATGTACAGGACACTAGAATCTCTCAAATGGAAGGTGAAAGGTATAACTATATCTTGTTTAAAATCTTATCTCAGAACACAGGTAAAAGTTTTGACGATGTTTTGAATGTATCACGTCGTGATAAATGGTTTACTTCTGACGAGGCGGTTGAATTTGGTTTGATTGATACCGTTATTGGTACTGAGAATAACCAATCCATTACTAGTCTGTTGGAAGGGTTTGATGATTATTATCAGAAGGAAGTATTATCAAGATGAGTCCGATTTTAACTTATTTAATCATTGGTGTATGTTTCGGGTTTGTTGTTGAATGGTTGAACGACATTTATAAAGCAACAGACCCGTTTACTTGGGGTGAGAGATTGGTAATGATTTTGTTTTTTCCTTTTATGATTATCGCATGGATTGTATCTTTAATTAAAAATAAAAATTTATGACAACATATCCAAAACCTGGAGAAAATGGAATCACTATATTTATATGAAATAATTACATTGGCTAAACATAATGAATTGATGAATATAAAAATTAAAGAAGAAAAGATTTACCAATTTATCTTGAATTACTGGAAATCTAATGGTGGTATTTATGATCGCCTTGTTGGAAAACCATTTAACATTCCTGAACTAACTCTTAGATCTTGGTATGAGACAAATTTTGAATTTGATAACTACGTTACATATATCAAAAATAAATACGAAGGGAAGGAAGCCAATTCTACCGGAGAATTTCCAGAAGAAAACATCAAGTTCATAATTAAAAAGATAACACCTATTGTTGTTGGCAACACACGGGATGGATATTTTATGGTTGATGTTGAGTTAATTGATTATGATCAAAATACCGAGATATATGACATTCAATCAATTATTGAAAATTATTTATACGACTTGTTCCACTGGCCTGTTTGGAAGGTCGATGTTGTTTAATTCTGAGTGTTTCTCACAGTAAGCGGATTTAGGATCTCGTTTTTCACCTCGTTTTATATATTCAATCGGAATATAACATTCTTTACATAAAACGGTTAAACCACCAGTCCCCCTATCCCCCTTAAGGATATATTTTTTTTCACTCATTATTTTGATTTTCAAATAAATATGATTATTTTTATAAAAAAAAAACAATGAAAATTTTATTTTTAGATTTTGATGGTGTGATATGTCTACCATCTGAATGGGGTTCAAGATATAATAAAAAAGGACATCATTCTAACCATGAAAATGTTCATATGAGGTTTGATAATTTTAATAAAAAGGGCTTGGATGTTCTCAATTCAATTATTGATGAAACTGATTGTGAAATCGTTGTTTCTTCTGATTGGAAGAACTGGGCGGATATTCACGATTTTGGTCAATTGTTTGATTATTGGGGAATAAAGAAAAAACCAATAGGTGTTACTGAAAGTTATAATTCGGATATGGACACCTTTGATGTTACAAAAATAGATCCTAATGAAATATTAGAATATGAAAGATGTTGTGAAATTAAACATTGGTTAAGACAACATCCATTAGTGTCTCATTGGGTTGCGGTTGATGACTTGGATTTAGGCGTAACTCGGAAATGGTTTGAGGAAGGATACGAGAATGAGTGGGGCTTAACAAACTTTGTTCATACACCTAAAGAGAATGAGGGATTGAAACAATGTGGTGTTAAAACCAAAATTGTTAATATGTTGAATAGACCATTACCTAGATTTACCACTATTGATTGATTTGTTTATATTATTAGCGATATTTATAATAATATGTATAAATTTTTAATAACTGAAAACGAAAAAATACAAATCCTTTCAATGTATTTGAAAGAACAAACTAATGTTTCATCATTAACTAGTGGTTATACAAACTCATCAGTAGGTACTGATGTTAGTAAATTCACTTCAGGATATGGTCAAAAGACAAAAGGTACTGATATTAGCTCCATTACGTCAAGTAACGATCAAAAAACAAAGGGAACTGATGTTTCTTCATTTACGTCTGGCTATCGTCAACCTGTTTCAGGAACGACAGCTATTGGTGAACCAAATGTTAATAGACCTGATTCACAAGAAACTTCTCCAACCATTGTTGAATTATCATCTAGAGATTCAAAAATGTTATCAGACAAGTTTGTTAAAATTATTAATGGTGTTAAAGATAATAAATTACAAACAATATATGATGGGCTTTATACTTCTTCAGAAATATACGGAAGACCACAATTGAAAAATTTATATAGTCAATTAGACAGATTATACAAAAATGAAAGAACCAAAAACAGACCCGAAGTTTCTTATAAAAAGAATTGGGTTACAATTATTAAAGATAATTTAGGTTACATCAGAAGATCGGATAAAATATCTTTATCTTCGGATGTTGATAATTTATTAAGAACTTTAAAATGAGGAATCCCGAATCGTTATTTAGAATATTATCGGCAGCATTACCAAAAGTTAAAATTGGTGATGTTAATTATGTTTTGATAGGTTATAAATCAAAAGAAAACGTATATGGGTTAGAAGAACCCACCTTAATTTTTGAAGCACAACCATTGGTTGATGATTTTGTAATAAGGGTTGATCTTGTTGGTCATATTATTGAAGCTAAATATACAACTTGGATTGATAAATTAGATATGAATTACATCTTTTTTGAAAGAAATAAGACAACTCCAATGATTGATATAGAAATACAATATAAGAATTTGGTTTTCCCTTGGAATGGAGAATGTTGTTGTGAGTTATATCAGAGTCCTGAGTTTAGAAATAAGGCGGATAGATTAGTTCAAAAAGTTACCGAACTTAAAAAAGGTGATGAGGTGGTTAAAGTATCAATGGAATCAATAGACATTAGTATATCATATTGTGATGTTTCTTTTAATTTAAGAGGTATTGTTCGTGGAACTAAAAACGTAACATTTTGGGATGAGTTTACAGATAATTATCTTTGGGACTTTCATTATCATAATGATTTTAATGAGGTTTATGAGTATTTAGAAGAAAAAGCCTTGGGATATTTATCCTTACATGACTTAATATTAAGAGAATGAGAGATAGTTTAGTAGGTGTAATTAATGTATATATTAAGTTGAGATTACCTAAATTTGAATATGATACGGTTGATTGGGTATATGATCATTTAGATCATGATGGTGAAAAATTATTATTTTATTATAATATTGTCCCTAAGAAAGATGTTTGGTGTTGTAGTACTTGTGGTAATTATAGGTTATATAATACATTACGTGCTTTATTACAAAAATTTAATATCAGAGAGTTCAGATTATTTTCATTATATAATAATGAAGAATATGAAAGAACTGAGGATTATGAAGAGTCAGATTGTGTTACAATATATAATCAAAAGTTCACAGAATCATTTATAGAAAAATTAAATAAGGTAAAAAAAATTACCGTAGAAGGATCTTATAAATCTTTTGGTGGTTCTTTTGATGTAAAAAAAGTTAATGGATTTATAATTAATGATTTAGAAAATAATGATACAGAAATTGGTATTAAACTCATAGCCGACAATGTTAAAATAGATGATTGGCACAAAGAATACGAACCTACTTTAGATGATTTTAGTAGTAACATATTATATGAAGATAGAGATATAACCGAAAACATAAGAGAATTATTTCCCATATATAATTTTTTACGTAGTACTGATATTGTTTATACTGATATCTTTTTTTACGATTAAATAACTTCCAAGGTACTAATTATTATAACTTTCTCATCATAACCCATAAACTTAAAGGCACGGCTCACAAGGTGATGTAATCCATCAGGAAATGATTCTTCACATAATTCAGGTTCATCCACAATTAATTTAATATCAACAACATAGCTCTTTTTCTGTGATGAAAAAGTTGTGGATAATAGTTTTATTTTTGAGTTTTCGCCAAATAACAAAATTCTGTCGCTTTTGCGAAGATCGTTAATTAGTAATTCTAATAATTTTAATTTTTTCATAGAAAAAGGACCACGAGTGTGGCCCAATCAATTTTAATCTTTTATTTTGTTGTATCAACAACTGAGGTATCACAAGGAATTGTGTCACAAGTCATAGAATCACACATAGTTGAATCACATATCGTAGTGTCTATCATTGTTTCATCGTTTGATGATTGTTCATTTTTACCACCACAAGAAGACAATGCGGTAATTAGACCAAAGGTTAAAATTAAATTTTTCATAGAATATAATTGTTTAAGTGTTTTACTAATTCAAATGTAATAATAATAATTATTTTGTCAAAGTTTAATATGTTAAAAAAATTTAATAACTAAATAAATCTTACGTGATATTTATAGTAAAACAGGATAAATTATGGTATTACTAGACACAACCGCAGCAGTTGCCAAAACAGGTCAAGATTTTGGTGTATTCACAATGTTAACCGATTACGGTGCATTAGGACTAATCGTATTAGCACTTGGTTTCGTTGCTTGGAAATTTATTGACAAGAAAATCAAAGAGGCTGACGATTTAAGAGACAAGTTAGATAAATGTCAACAAGAACTTTATAAAAAGAAGTAAAATATGATACTACAAACGGTACCGTCAGCAGGAATTTTTGATTCCCTGATACAGTATGGTGTTCTCGGTATTGCAACTTTGGGATTAGGTTGGGTTTGTTGGAAGTTGTTACAAAGACAACTCGAGACTGAGGAAAGACTTAATAGCAAATTAACAGATCTTGAGAACCGTCTTAATTCTTATGTTGAAGATGACATCAACCAATTAAAAGATATTGCTGAGACAAATAGAAAATCATATTTGGAACTTAGAGATCTTATTGTTGTTAAGAACACAAAGAAATAAGTTATGTTCAAGAAAGGAATTATCGCTATCGGCGTAGTTGTTGGTTGTGTAGGATTTGTTGTATTTCAGGTTGGTTTTGCGGGTGATAAACACGTAACGGTTGTTAAGGAAAATTTACAACTGTATAAAGAGAATAGTGATTTAAAATCTGAAAATGAAAATCTTAAAGAGGAAAATTCAGATCTTAAATCTGAAAACTCCGCATTATCGCAAGGATTATCTGATAGTACTAAAGACGCTATGAGTTCGGCAATAAATTCTGCAATTCAAACTACTGAAAAAAAATATAAAACTCAAATAGAAGACTTAAAGGATGAAATTAAATCTTTAAAGGATGATTTGAGAGAATTAGACACTGAAGGTAAGAAAATTCCTTTAGGACCATTGAAAAACTAATCATGAAAAAGTTATATTTATTGATTTTTCTTACATTGATATCTTTGATGTCATTTGGTCAAGGACCTGGTAAACAAAAATATCCTCAAATTAAATATTATAGAGGTGATAGTGTGGTTATTATTACTTTGGATCAGTCCCGTAAGATTGATAGTACGTTTAAGAGTCAAGTAATTGCTTTAGATTCATTTAAGACTATTACTGATACGTTAGTTAGATATAAGGATAGTGTTACCACTAAGTATGTCTACACCGATTCAGTATTGATCATTACAGACTCTCTACGAAGAGAACTATTGTCCTATAAGAAAAAGGTAGAGGATGCCGCTAGACTCGGTTTATACGTCACTTATGATACAATCAGGGAACAGGCAAAATTCTTACCATTTGATAAGGACTTCAAGGTTAATATGAAAGAAACAGAAAATGGTGTCAAATTATTTGCAACAAGTTTTGATCAATTTACTAAATCACGAATAACTTTAGGTTGTGGATTGGCGATGGTTGCCGGAATGTCCTATGGTATGAATAGTGAAATTATCAATCATCCTGGTCAATTCAGGAACACTTTCCCAAATATGAATCCTACATTTTGGAATCACATGGGTTGGGGTGGTCTACCGAGTAGTTGGGATAGAGAAGTGAGAATAGGTAATTTATGGTTTAAGTCAGATCTATGGCATATTACTAAAACAAGTTACATTACTTCAGTGTCACTAGCATTTCCAATAACAATGTATGAAACCACTACGTGGTCACAAATTATTAAACGAACCCTTTTGATGTCTGCATCATATACGGTTGGATATAATTTAATGACCAATGTGATTGTTAAATAAAAAAACCCACCGATTGGTGGGTTTTCTTTTAGACCTTGTGATTATTTGATTAAATTTTTGTTCCGCAGTTTGGACAGAATTTATAACTATCCTTTTTTATCTTACTTCCACAATTAGTACAATATTTTTTAAGATCTTTTGAATCGTATGGTTTAACTGATGTTGGTAAGATAACCCAAGACCATTGATAATACGCTTTATTTTCAAATTTATCCTTTGATGGAACGAATTCTTGGTTACTATTAGATCCCTTCTCAACTCTACCGGTTTCAATAGTATTTCCATTTACTAAACCAAGACCGGTTGTCGTAAAATAATTACTAGATAAATTAGTGTTAATAGTTGAGTTTGTTGTAAATTGAACTCCAATTGGAATATAATTAGAGTTATTGGGGAAACCCAAAATAACATCTGGTTTCCAAACATTATTATTATAACTTAATAATGTATTAGGATTAGATTCCTCTTTATAAAAACTAATATCTACGTTTCCATTATTTGATATAGCGTTTAATACCTCATTGGTATTTTCCACATCGTAGGTTTCAAATAAAAGTTTAGATTTAGAATCCAAGTATCTTTCCAAGAAAATTCGTTGTCCTGGGTTAATAACGATACCACCACCTGTCATTTTTTTCCCATTCAGGGTTATAACAGCAAGTACTTTTTGATTAGTTGGATTATAAAGTTCAATCTCGAACTCTTGATTGTTGTCCATATAGACATTTTTACCGTATTGTCTAATTCTTTTCTTATTTACGGTAATGTAAGCCTCAGGATTGAGGTTAAAGTTTTGTTGATAATACATATTACCTTATTTTATTTTATGTGTTTATTTTAAGATCGTTTTGTTGATTTTAAAATCAACTCAAAAGTCATTTCTAACTCACGATATTAAACCACAAGGTCTGATAATAAATATATGTATTATATTATTTTTGTAAAGTGGAATGTTCTAACTTCCAACCATTTCTAGCGACAGGTGTTGAATTTGTTTCTTTCATAACATTTTCATATACGTCCATTTTTAATTCTGATAGTTCTTCTGTGGTTGGTGTCTCTGAAAGGAATATTGTTGGTTCAAAATAAACCTTTTTTCTTTTTTCATCTATTGATATTGAAATGTTTATATTTTCCAAAAAGTTTTGATATTTACTTTTTAACATTTCACAAATAGATGAACATAATTTTCCTTTCATAATTGTAAATATCATAAAAATTAGGTAAATTTGCGGTATGAGTACAAAAAAAATTGACGATAATAAGTTTGAGGTGATCTATGAGGATGATGATTGTGTTCAAATTTTTACCTACAACCATAAAATAAGTAAAAATGGACCAATTTCATCTGAGATTAAATGGAAACCTAGTAAATATCCTGTGGAAAAGAAGGTAATGAGTGATTATATTCCGAAGAAATCTAAAAGGAATAAAAGTACTTGATATTTATCAGGTATGAACCTACAAGAACATATAAGAAAGGTATTAAGAGAAGAATTGAATGAATCCACGACTGGCTTGGATGAATTCTTAAATAGTGTTACCAATAGATATCCCGAAACAATTGACTACATTGATAAAATTAAGTCGTTTATTGAGGAATCTAGATGTAAAAAGATT
>Ga0114968_10002287_pt1 | contig 14712 bp, 14 predicted proteins | sample M_130807_EF_Meta_FD_87020 | JGI IMG/M metagenome (GOLD analysis project Ga0114968, IMG submission 87020) | Freshwater microbial communities from Lake Montjoie, Canada to study carbon cycling - M_130807_EF_MetaG | ecosystem: Environmental > Aquatic > Freshwater > Lake | place: Lake Montjoie... | reverse complement strand
TAGTATATAAAAAGAACAAGGTTAAAAAAACTCTTACAGGAAAAACACTACTTACTGCATTACAAAGTTATTATGTTAATCAACCGAATACAGCAGAAGAATTAACAAAACATATATTGAATAGTCGTGAAGAACAAATAAAAGAGTCAATACGACGAAAAATAATAAAAATGTAAATTGTGAGTGTTTACATTTTACTAATATATTTATATTATTAGAAGTAATATAAATATAATTTATTTATTATAGTAAAATGTTACCATCGAACAAAAATAATAATTCAGATTTGTATGTTGATTCGCCCAATACAACAATCAATACAACAATCAATACAGCATATGATAATTATATAGATAAAGTAGAAGATTTCAATAATTTATTAGAATCTTCCTTAGAAAATAGAACACAAAATATCATGTCAAATCAAGAATTAGATAATGATGATAATAAATCATATTATTATCAAGCAAAAGATTGTTTAAATAGTGATATAAATACGGTATATAATAATTGTCTAGATGGTGCTAGAATACATTTATGTTTATATAATGTAAATACGACTGCAAAACATCCTTTTTTGGAATTTTATTTAATAAAAAATAGACATGATGATGTTTATCCTGATATATTATGTTTCCCAAGTTTCTTTTATTACAATGAGATGAATATTGACATTTCAAGTGAATCGCAAAAAATTTTTAAAATGTTATCAATCGATATCGCAAATATCAAATTCAACGGTTATTTATTAGAGGAAACAAATCAGTTGAGTGATTTATATTTGTTTTATGAATATGAATATAAAAATGTGGTAGACGAACCTCCAACTCCAACACCAACAACTGACAATGTTATAGGTGGAGGTGAAATGTATAGAAATGACATTGTATGGAAAGTAGTACTAGATGAAATAGTAAACACTCGTCTAGTATGTAATTTTCCTATTGATGATATGGTTACCTATTTCTTTTTGAAAAACCCACAGTTTATGTTTTTGTATAAATATAATAACAAAGACAACAATTTCATATATGAAACACCTACTACAGTATATCATGGTGCAAATGAATCGATGTTATATTTTAAATATATTTTTGGTATTCCAAAAACAAATTATGATAGTATAATGGGTCCATTTTATTATTTTACAAATTACAAAAATGCAGTAAAAATGAGTATAGATAGTTATAATAATAAATATAATAATACACCCAATTCAGATGGTGATACCATAACAAATTCATCACAACCCACAAAGCCAAATGTATTATCCGATGTATTGACTAGTACATTTATGAAAACAGATAAAAAAATAGGCATTGTAAGAACTGTTATATTTTTAGGAGTAAATAAAGTACCAATGAATTATCCAGAGGATGAATTGGATGAATCATTTCATAGTTCTATTTTATCGTCTATTGATAATGAAAATGCTCAAATAAATAGAATAACAGACCACAATGGTTTATGGACAGAAAATTACGACAGTGTTTATGTAGGTAAAATGTTATTAGATAATGGTAAGTTTATAACAGGAACACCAATGTGGGTTGTAAAAGACTATAATCAACAATCATCAATTTCATATCATTATCTATCATTGAAAATATTAAATGACGACTGGTCAGATAGTAATGATTATTATATTTTATAGGATTGCCATGCAAATAAAACAAAAACAAAAACAAAAACAAAAACAAAAATATATAATTATGTTTTTCTTTCTAACATAATTATATAGTTAGTAAATATACAAGATATAAAATAACAATATTTATGGATACGATAACAATAATAGGCGCTACATTTGTTTTGTTTTATTGTGCAATTCAAGTATTTTCATTTTACAATATACCACCAAATGTATATATAATTTATTTGATATTTTATGTTTTTATTGTTCTGACCTATCTAATGTTAGGTAACAAATAGTGAATAATAAATAATTAGTAATATTATACGATATTGTGTTGCTCTTCTTCATAATCATTGTAAAAGTCATTAATAGTAATAGATCCGCGAAGATCATTTATTATTTTTTGCAATAATTCAATATCTAGTTTATCTTTTAAATTATCAATAATTTCAGAATCAATAGGATATCGATTATTAATATCAAAAAATGTTTGTTTGAACGTTTGAACAACCAATATATTTTTCTCTTCATCTGATTTTGCCATATTTTCTTTTAGTCTTTGTTTTAATTCGTTTTGTTTAATTGTTTTAATAACATTTTCGTCACTATTCCATTTATTTCTAAATTTTTCGGTTGCAATTAAAACGTCACATATTTCAGGTTTAGCAATATTTTTGATTTCATCACTATTTCTAAACGAATTTTTAAATGCCAATATTATTTTTTCTGGTATATTAGGACTTGTTTCCATAAGACGATCAAACTCCTCTTTATTCATTTTTAACATTTGACTCACTTCCATTCTCTCATCAGGATGTTTAGCTAATTCAATTTTAATATTTCGGTAAAATTTATCCCATGCAATTGCACTGACTCTATGAGCTTCATTTAATTGTGTTATTTTTAAAAATTGTTGAACAGTAGTAATAATTCCTGCTAAAATGTTGAATCCACCGACAATCATTGCAAAATAATTTTGATAATCTACTGGAACACGTTCTTGTGCAAAATTAGCAGTTCCAGTTACAGTAGAAATAACAATCACGGGAATAGTATACCATGCGTTTAAATAAGAGTACAAAGCGTTTGATTTTGAATGTAACCATCGATTACACATAGCTTTATCAGCCCATTCTATTAAAATGGCTTCATGTTCAGGTGTCCATGTGAAGTGATTTTTATCATTTATATTGTTAAGTGATACACCATTATCTTCATTGATATTGATCATAGTTTTCAGTAAATTATAAATATATATTTTTTTTTTCAAATTTTTTGCGTTCAATTGTTTATGATTTTTTCATAATCATACAATTAATATTTTTTAGGTAAAAATTATATTAATAAATTATAAATAAAAATGGACGCGGATTCAAGATTACACATATTAAAAAATACATTTTCTAGTATATTAAATAACCGAAAGGATTTATTAAATACATTTATACAACAACAGGTAAAAATACAATTATTAAAAAATAATTATGCAGAATATGTTAAAAATAATAATTCCACATTGCTAGTTTTTGGACTAGATACTTTTCATTTTCAATCCAAATTATTGGATATGGAGTATGATGAACTAAACAAATTTTTTTTGATAATAAATAACCGAATATATTGCGAGTATTTTAAGTTGTACAAAATAATAATTGAGTATTTGAATAAAAATATAAAAGAGCCTAAATTATTGGATATGACAAAAACAATCAATAGGTTTCCTGTTTATAAAGATTTAGAACCATACAAACAATATGACATACAGATTATATCAGATATTCATGAACAAATAATATTACTATTAACAGGATTTGATATATTTATTACAAATAAAGAAGATGTTTTAAAAACACACATTCAAAAGAAAAATATCGGATTTAATTTAGATAATTTTGTAAATACATATAATTATGACATAACTATTATACGTGAAAAATTGAGTTTGTTTTTGGATTATATTGATTTTTTTCACAAAATTCATTCTAAATATTTGAATACTTTTGCAGAAAAGTTGAATTTGATGATTACAGAATTAAATAGAGATATACATCCAGACACAATAACTGATGATCATGTTATATCAGAAATAATGCCAGTTGTTGAAGAAGAACCAGTGGTAGAAGAAGTTGTTGAAGAAGCAGTTGTTGAAGAAGCAGCGATTGAAGAAACTGTTATAAAAGAAGCAGTGATTGAAGAACCAGTTGTTGAAGAACCAGTGATTGAAGAAGCAGTGATTGAAGAAGCAGTGATTGAAGAACCAGTTGTTGAAGAAACTGTTGAAGAAGAACCAGTGGTAGAAGATTCACTAGATCAAAATAAAGATACAATAATAGAACAATTAATGAAAGAAGCGATAATAGATTATAAAGAAAATAATAATTTATTAACAGAAGAAATAACAACGATAAAAAAAAGTATTAACAACTTGAAATTAACAGTTATCGTTGAAGAAGTTGAAGATGAAACAAGTTTTAAATCAGTAGAAGAAGAAGATTTTCAAGACGAACCAGTAGTAGATGAACAAGTTGTTATTGAAGCATCTGTAGTTGAAGAACCGGTAGTAGAAGAACCATCTGTTGTTATTGAAGAACCTGTAGTTGTTGAGGAACCAGTAGTAGAAGAACCACCTATTGTTATTGATGAACCTGTAGTAGAAGAATTAGTAGTAGAAGAAGATCCATCAGTACTTGTTATTGAAGAACCTGTAGTTATTAATGAACCAACTGTAGAAGAACTACCTATTGTTATTGAGGAAACAGTAGTTGTTGAGGAGCCAGTTGGTGATGTTATTGTTCAAGAAGAAGTTGTAATTGATGAAAAATCAAACTAGTATATTTTAGAACGTTCTCAATAATTAGTTTTGATAACTATAAATAACTAATAATATAATATTTTATAATATATATTATAAAATATATGAGCAATAATGATGTAATTCTAGGAGAATATCGCAATTTATTAGAGCTAGGAAGAGAACAAATTAACGGGACAATTGCTAACGATTTAGAAGAACATGCGGAATTTGATAAATTATTAAGTTTGAATCGTTATGTATATACGTATTATAGTACAAATCAAAATGATAGAACATATTCAATAGAATTTGTAGTTCTTGCAGATTCTATGGATGCAATAGTAAAAGAATTAGATAAAAAAGGATTTTGGTATTGTGCGAAAAACTATAAAACCAATAAATATATAGAAAAGTATGATCCTGAATTAAACAATATTACTGAAAAATTTTATATGAATATTGACGAAAAAGATTTAGATAGATATCGTTTGAAATCACTGGAATACCCAAATGGTTGGGAAAAAGTTATTACAAATAATGACAAAGGAAATGTGATTACTATAAGTAGAGACCATAAAATACATTTTTTAGAATCAACTATAATAAAAAAATTTGATAGCATGTATAATGATGATAATTATTTTTTAAATATGTTTTTTTTGCCAAATATAAAAGATATAGTAAACATAGATTTATTGTCAAATAATGTAGCAATTATTGTAGTAGAAGACCCTGAAATAGACAGAAATACATTATATGATGAATTACTAACAATTTTTCAAAATAATAATGATTTAAAAAAATTATGTGTGAATACAAGAAAAGGAGGAAGACGAAATAGGGGAAAAGACAACATGAAAAGAACTAGGAAAGACAAGACAAAAAGAAGTATAAAAAAAAACAAAAAGAAATTATCTAAAAAGAAACGTTTGAAATGAGAAAAGGCCTAATAAAATGAGTAAAAAATAAAAAATTATAATATAAAATTGAAATAGAATTTATATTATAAGAACCATAAACAGAATACTAATAAAACTCATAATAAAACCATGGAAAAGCGAATTAATAAAAAATTAGAAACTTATATTACAGATTTTAAACAAAATCTTCGTGATAAAATCGACTCTATTGATTTTACGGATGCAGAAAAAGATAAAAATAGCATAATTCAATATATATATGAATATGAACGATTAAATATAACAAAAGAGGATTTCTCAAAAAGAAAACGTGTCAAAAATATGGTACCGTTATTTGATCGTTGTTGTGCAAAAAGAGCAAGTAATGAACAATGCACTAGAAAAAAAAAGACAGGATTTGAATATTGTGGAACACATATAAAAGGAACGCCACATGGTATTGTTTCTCAATCAGAAGAAAATGTACAAACAACAAATAAAGTAGAAGTTTGGGCTCAGGAAATTCAAGGTATTATTTATTTTATAGATGCAAATGAAAATGTATATAGAACTGAAGATATTGCATCTAATATATGCAATCCAAAAATAATAGCAAAATATAAGAAAAACGGTGATGTATATACAATACCAGAATATGGCATATAACCCACAATCTAAAAAGAATCAAGGTCTTTTCTATAAATAACCGTATTATTCAATAATAAATCAGAAAAATGTAATAATTTACCGTAATTTTTTTTCAATAAATCAAAAGCAGTATAATATGCATTTTTTACTAATTCTAACGACTCTTTGTCCATCATGAATTTGGTATGTTCGGAATATTTATCGCCAATGGATAAACTTCTACCTAAAAATGGATTAGAATCATCACTAACATCCTCATTGAAAAAAACTTCTAATTCATCGCCCATACCAAAATTACCAATCATTCTTTTTGCTAATTTGTTAGCTTGTCGTAAATCCTCAATGGCTCCTAACGAAATATATTCATTACCATAAAATAATGATTCTGCTGCTTTACCACCCATACTTACAATCAAACGTTTTTTCAACATATCTTTTGTGTATAATCCACCGTTTCTAATTTCAGGTTTTTCACTGAAAAATGTATATCCTCCTGCACCATTATAAGTAGGTTGAATCGATGCTTTTTTGAAATCAAATGTGTCATTGAATAAAAGAGTAAGAATAGAGTGACCACTTTCATGGATTGCTACTCTTTTTTGTGTAACAATATCAACCGTAGCATTTTTTCTTACTAACCCAACAATGGATTTTTCAAAGGATTCGAATATATATTCTTCTTGTAGTTTTGTATATTTATTTCTTGCTGACAAAATAATAGCTTCATTAATCAAATTTTTTATTTGTGCACCAGAAAATCCCTCGGTTAGTTCCGCAATGGATGCAATGTCAAAATTATGTTCAATGTTTTTGTTTTTGAAATAGTAATCGATTATTTTCTCTCTAGAGTCCTTGTCAGGAAGTGAAACACGGATAATTCTATCAAATCTTCCTGGTCTTAAAATAGCTTGATCCAAAACATCTCTTCTATTGGTTGCAGCAATTACGACAATATTTTCGTTGTTATTAAAACCATCCATTTCATACAATAATTGATTAAGTGTTTGTTCTCTCTCATCATTCGCCATATTAATTCCAGCCCCTCTCTGTCTAGCAACTGCATCAATTTCATCAATGAAAATAATACATGGGTTATTATTACGTGCATTTTGAAATAAATCACGCACTCTAGATGCACCCATTCCAACGAATAGTTCTACAAATTCGGATCCAGATATAGCAATAAAAGTGGAATTTGTTTCACCAGCAATAGCTTTGGCTAATAAAGTTTTTCCGGTACCTGGTGGGCCTTCTAGTAGGATGCCTTTGGGCATTTCCGCTCCCATTTTATTGAATAATTCTTTATTTTCAATGTATGAAATTACTTCTCTGCATTCTTCAATTACTTCTGGACTACCAGCCCAATTCGCCAAAGTAATATTTGACTTTTGTAATAAATCGCCTCCTTTATTTTGTGTCATTGATGGCATAAATGAATTTAGAAAACCTTGATTTCTTTGCCCATTTCCATTTCCAGATTGAATAGTAGGTTTAAAACCTTGACCGTTCATGATATTATTTGAATTGATACTTCTTCTTATAAACGAAAATATGGATGAAAGCAGTAAAAATGGAATGATAAAAGAAACTGAATTTGAAATAAAATTAAAGCCATTTTCAGTATTTACAATAAAACCAGGACGTAAATCTGTTATAATTATAGGAGTACGTGTTTCTGATGATTTTTCAATTACATTTGGAATTAATACAGGATTTACACTAGCAATATGATAATGGTCGTAATTGTAATTATAATCGTAATTTGAATTTGATTTAGAATATGATTGATAATTTGATACAATATCTTTTTCTATTTCATCGTCAATTTCATTATCAAGTGTGATAATTTCATTCATTTTTTTATCTAGATATATTTTTGATACTTTATGATCGATGATATCATTAATAACATTGTTATAATTGTCCTTTTTAAAGTAATACTTGTACTTGGTTAAAAAATCAATATTATCATTCGACATAAAAACCGCTTTTGTTTTTGAGACACTATATGAAATACTATGTTTAATGATATTATTCAATCCTACTAAAACGTGGATTTGTGAAAAAAATAACATGCATATTAGATGTAGATTTTTTTGCATTTTATACTATTACTGTAAATATATATTTAAATATTAATATAAATATATAATTTAATATATATATAACAAGAACTCAATGTATCAAAATATAATACATTTATTATTCTTTGTATTTTTAACGAATTCAAATAGTTTTTTTGTAAAAAATTCAGTGCATACAAGAAAACCCGTTTTGCGTTTATCACAACAAAATCAAGAAAATCAACAAAATCAAGAAGAACAGCCAATACAAAAATCCAAATTACATAGATTTGGTTTGTATCCCAGATTAGATCCACCCAATGATAAAGGGCAATTAACATGGTATCCAATCGGTTTTGCAAAAGATTTTAATATAAAACCAAAAAGGGTAACCATCAAAGATGTCAATTACATTGTTTGGAGAGATAAAAAGGAATATTTTGGTTTGAGGGATTCATGTAGTCATCAAGGATCATCTTTTATGCGTGGTGAATCATGTAAAAATACAATTACTTGTCCATATCATGGATATGTTTTTAATGGTGAAAATGGTGAATTAGTGGAAATCCCAAAAATAAAATGTGTAGAATCGAAATTACATAATATTGATTGTTACAAAGTGGTGGAAAAAGGAGATATGGTATATTTTAATACTGTTCCAGTGTTAAATTCTACAATGAAACATGAACTGGATGAATCTGTTATTTTTGTAGAACCAGAATATTATTCAAGCGACCAGAGGGCTGTTATGCTTTCTGAAAATTTCGAACATTATGCGAAATTTGTAACAGTGAATAGTTTAGATATATGTCATATAGGATTTGTTCATACTTTTGGGAATAAAAAACATCCGAATCCGATCAAAAACTCAAATGTAATAAAGTTAAATGATACAGAGAATCATTATAAAATAATATATGAATATATTGCTGGAGAGAATTCACTTGTGAATAAAGTATATAAAATAGATAATATTACAGTTGAAAATGAGTATGCATTACCTCATTCTACAGTAGCACGTGTTAAATTTGGTGGTTATACATCTACAATCATAACACATGCATTACCAGTATCAACATTTAAAACAACATTATTTGTAAAGGCTTACAGAAATTACTGGAGTTATAATAACAAAGAAAACAACTATTTAAATGTATTGTATCCATTCGAGTATTTGGTAAATTTAGTGGGTGATAGATTTACATATAATACAATGTTTACAACACTGAAACAGGATAAATCAATTGTTGATTTTATAGATAAATCAAGTTATGAAGGAATGCATGGAAAATTTAGTATTGTTTATGATATTTTTTCAAATCATTATAGAAATAATTATAAACGATTTTATGAAGAAGATCATATGTTTTAGATTTTTTTACTATATATGATATCAATTTAAATATATAATTATATGTAGTATAAAAAAACATGAAACTATTGGATTCGCAACATAAAAATAAAATAATGGAAAAAATGCATAGTATATTAAAATTAACAAGAAGTGTTAATTTGTTACCGACATTATTATTGACTTTTTCTGGAGGATTTATCACAAATCCATCATTAAATAAAATATTATTTTCATATCCGTTTATTTGTACAAATATAATAACACTATTAATAATGTCTTTTGGTATGGTAATAAATGATATATTTGATATAGAAATTGATAAATTAAATAATCCGTCTAGACCGTTGATTACAGGAAAAATATCAATAAATGAAGCATATGTATTGTGTTTTAGTATTGTTTTATTTATTAGTATTTTAGATTATACATTACCTAATAATCTACAATTATTTACAAATATAATGTTATATGGAATAACAATATATACACCTGTTTTAAAAAAAATACCTTTAATTAAAAACGTATATTGTGCATCAACTATTTCTTTTGCAATGTTATATTCTGGTTTATCAACGAATCAAGAATTATATCAATCATATCAAACAATTCATTATAACAAACATTTTAATATTCTTTTAATTACAATGAGATATGTGTTTTTTGGTTCATTTAAAAATGAATTATTATTAGACATATGTGATATAGAAGGTGACAAAAAAAATAATATTATTACTATTCCTATTTTAATAGGAAAATCCAATTCATGGTTATTGATTAATGGATTGTTATATAGTAATTTAATATTTTTAACATTTTCATTAAATAGTATATATAACAATATTTATATAAAAATTATACCTCTTTCATCATTTATACCGATGATAATAGATATATATAAAATAAAAAAATCAAATTATGAAAAATCAATTATCGATAAAACATTGAAAAATGCAATGGGACCAATGTTTATAATATTATTATATATGTGTTTTTTATCTTATAATATAAAGATATAATCTAAAAATAAAATTTCTGAAAAAATAGTAAAAATATATTTATTATATTGGTATATGTTATACTATGACACGATATATAAAAAATTTATCCCATTACGGTGATATATTAGCTATACCATTTTTTTTATTATTATCAATGTATTTTTATAATATTGAAAATAAAAATTTATTAGAGTATATATTATATATATTCTGCATAGTTGGTTTTATATTAGATATATTATACACCTATATTTTTCTATATAAAAAACAATGATAACTGTATAAAGATATTTTTATTGAGTAATTATATTCAATAAAAATGCGAAATTTTTATTTTTTATTATACTCTTTATTTTTTACATTGAATATTCAATCGATTCATGGATTTATAAAAAACCCAAATCAAATAATAAATAAAAAAATATCAAATTTATTGAACTTATCTGACCTATCAAATGACGAAAATGAAAAGATCGATCCAATTAATGAAATTCAAAATGATAATATAATAATAAAAAAAATACATAGTATATCAAAATTAACTCGAAGCGGTAATATAATACCCACACTTTTATTATCATTTTCAGGGGGATGGATAATGAATCCATCGATATCAAATTTAATGCATTCAACGTCATTTATAACATCAAATATAAATGCTGTATTGATAATGTCTTTGAGTATGATTTTAAATGATTTATTCGATATAGAAGTGGATAAATTAAACAATCCATCCAGACCTTTAATAACAGGTGAAATTTCAAAAAGGGAAGCAATATCTTTATCTGGATTGTTATTTTTAACAACCGAATATTTTACTAATACATATTTATCTAGCAATATGCAGTTTGTTACAAATCTGATAATATTAGATGTTTTATTCTACACACCCTTCTTAAAAAAAATAACATTTATTAAAAATTTCAATTGCGCATTAATAGTTTCATTTGCACTATTTTATTCAGGATTATCTGTATCAGATCATAATGTATTATTAAATGATAAACACTATGAGCTTTTAAGTATAACCATGAATTATATATTTTGGGGATCAATAAACAATGAATTAATGATGGATATATCTGATTTAGAAGGTGACAAACAATCAGGGATAAAAACGCTCCCAGTAATTATAAATAAACCAGCATCTTTATTTTTAGTACATAGTATTTTATTTTGCAATACAATGTCAAATTCATTATCATTGGTTTATATATATAACAATGTTCAATATGGTATAATGCCAGTGTTATTATATTTACCAATTTTTGTAGATTTGTTAAAGGTAAAAAAACAGGGATACTCATCGTATATAATAAACAAAACATTGAACAACTCAATGATACCAATGGTGATATTTTTATTATACATGTGCGTTTTATCTTATAATATATAATTTTTGTAAAAAATAGAATATACAAATGGATGAAATCAGTAAAAAAATAGTAAAAGATACATTGGGTTTAGATCCAGATAATTTAAACGATTCGCTTATTTCGAGAGAAATATTATTAGATAATAACAAATATGAAGAAATAAAACCTATCATACCAGAATTAAAGAAAAACATGAATTCAACGTTTCTAACTGCGTTACATAATGATGCAGAAGAAAAACAACAGTGGCCTTTATTAAATTTAATAAGGCAAATTTTACATGTATATAAATACAAAATGGAACCAATTCGAAAATCGGATGGTTATACTGTAGATAAAAAGAAAAAGTTTAAACGGTACTTTATTATTCGACATATATAATTATTTATGATTGAAAAAATGTATGATGCCATCCTTTCCAATATTACCATAAAAATCGTACATTGTGTTATTTTTGTGTAAAAAAGATTGAATGTATTTTATATAAGCATATAAATAATATATTTTTTTGAGATTGCCATTTTTATAAGTTATTTCTTTGATATTGTGTAAAATACAATGAAATCCGTTACGCGTAATATCTTTGTTTCTCTCACCAATTGTTTTAATAAATAATTTGTTTAATTGATTATAATTGAAATTGATAATTTTTTTAATAAATTTTTTGCGCGTGAAATTTTTATTAATAGTTTGAGACGCTAGAAACTTACCAGTATATATTTTATTTTTTCGATTGTGATTTAACAATAGTTCAATAAGTGATACAATGATGCATTCCATATTTTTTGTGTCATTTTGAGTGGTAATAATATATTCTTTGAAAAATTCTACAATTAACATTTCGTCTAATATATCATGAGTAAGTTTATAACCTTGTTTAGTAATACCCAGTTTTTCAATAATAATATCATTTTGAAAATGAATATGATATTTATTTTCATCATCAGTAGTGCCAAATAAATTTTTATTTAGATATTGTTTATCATTCGTCATCATTACAATTTTATTTTCTGGTTTTTTATTATTTTTGAATAAATAAACAAAAACGTTAAAGCAAATAAAATGTCCTAACAAATCATCTGAACTGGAAGATATCTTATTATTTTTTTTATATTGCAAATTATAAACATTCAGTTTTTCTTCATTAAAATATTTTTCATTTATAACAAGTGAAGTCATTTTTCTTCCTTTAGTAAGAACAGATTGAATATTGAAATTAAAATCGACATTCGATATAGCAACATTTTTACTAATAATAAATATAGTTTCATTGAGTAATAAACATTTGTATATAAACTTATAAAATGATGATATTACGCTATTAACATCATGATAATGATTATATAAAATATGAATAACATTAGCGTAATCTATAATGTATATTTTTTTTGAATGTAATAAATTAAGAAAATTTTTCGTTAAACTAGTTTTAAATGTTTGATTTGATGTATTGATAATAGTATAGGTTCCGTTATAATAAGTAAAAATAGATGATAAAATGCTTTGATTATCATAATGTGTTATAGTGTTGTTATATAATGGTTTATTAAAATGATTAATAAAATTATTTTTCATTGTTTTATGTTTATATATATTTAGAAATATAAAATTATATAATAAATGTTTAGGTGGTGGAAATGTTTGCCGTTATTATTTATATGTAATCGTGTTAAAACAAATTTGATCAATAACAACAATCCAATACGGTTTATTAGTATGAAAAAAACCAATCTAAATGATCGTAAATACATACCATTGTATTATCCAAAAACAAAAAATCAAATTAATTATGTTGATAAATTAACAAATGAAAATAATACGATAATAGTAGCATTGGGACCTGCAGGTACTGGTAAGACTTTATTTGCATGTTCGGAAGCAATAAAACAATTAAAATTTGGAATGGTAGATAAAATAATAATAACGCGACCACTTGTTACAGTGGAAGAAGATTTGGGGTTTTTACCGGGAAACATAAATAAAAAAATGGATCCATGGACGCGTCCTATTTTTGATATATTTTTAGAGGTGTTTTCGCAGAGAGAAATAGATCTAATGGTATCAAATAATGTTATCGAAATATCACCTTTAGCATATATGAGAGGCAGAACATTTAAGAATGCATTTATAATAGCGGATGAGATGCAAAATAGTTCGCCAAATCAAATGATGATGCTTACTACTAGAATAGGATTAAACAGTAAAATGGTAATTACAGGAGATTTAAAACAAACAGATAAAGGTAATAGTAGCGGTTTGTCTGATTTTGTTAGTAGATATGAAATATATAAAAAGTATGATATAGATACATATAAAAATGAAAGCGACAATAAAAACATTGAGGTCATTTATTTAGGGAAATCAGATATAGAGAGAAATCCGATTGTCAAAAAAATTATAGATATTTATCAAATTGATGTTAAAAACGGAAATAACAATATTAAACCAACAAAAGTTTATAATTATGAAAGTACATATGAATATGGATATGGTTATAGATCTGATTATGAGATTCCTATTCATAAAATAATACATGATAATTCTACAAATATTAATAATGAAACGAATATCAATCAAATTAAAAAATATGATAATGATGCAGCAATGATTCCATTAAGAGAAATAACTCGTCCGAAAAAATGAAAGAGTGAATTCCAAAATAAAAAAATCTAGTAATAATATATAAAATGCCTAGTCAAAGTCAATCGCAAAAACAACAAGGTGGTCGTCGTAGAACTCGTAGAATGAGAAAATCAATGCGCAAATCAAGAAAATCACATAGAAAATCTCACAAAGGAGGATCTTGGCCTACTCTACCACCGGGTTCAAAACCATTTTCTTTCTAAGAGAAATAACAAGTCGGAATCAAAACCGAAATAAAACCGAAATAAATAAAAAAAAATAAAAAAATAAAATGTAGATATAATATATAAAATGTCAGGTC
>Ga0114968_10002286_pt1 | contig 14713 bp, 11 predicted proteins | sample M_130807_EF_Meta_FD_87020 | JGI IMG/M metagenome (GOLD analysis project Ga0114968, IMG submission 87020) | Freshwater microbial communities from Lake Montjoie, Canada to study carbon cycling - M_130807_EF_MetaG | ecosystem: Environmental > Aquatic > Freshwater > Lake | place: Lake Montjoie... | reverse complement strand
GTGCTGCCATGGCTGCTTGTGTGCCGCACGACGTGGAAATCGTGCTTGGCAACGGTTCTATGGATGGCCGCAAATTCACTCGGTTTGCCGATCTGCTGGAAACGCCCGATACCCTCGCGGTGGACACAGCCATGCACGCCACTGGCGCTGACACCGTGGTGAAATTTTTATTCACCTCGGGCTCGACGAACATGCCCAAGGGCGTGATCAACACGCACGGCATGTGGTGCGCCAACCAGCAACAGATGTTGCAGTCCATGCCAGTGCTGGCCGAGTCACCGCCAGTGCTGGTCGACTGGTTACCTTGGAACCACACCTTTGGCGGCAACCACAACATGGGTCTGGTGCTCTACCACGGCGGCTCGCTTTATATTGACGACGGCAAACCAGTCCCCGCCCTGATGAACGAAACACTGCGCAACCTGCGTGATATCGCGCCCACCCTGTATTTCAATGTACCCACAGGTTTGGAAGCCATCGCTAACGCCATGCAAACCGACGACAAGCTGCGAAGCAATCTTCTCAGCAAAGTACGCATGTTTTTCTACTCGGGTGCAGCATTGGCACAACCTATTTGGGACAGCTTGCATGCATCGCAAGAGCGCGAGGTGGGCGAACGCATCGTCATGGGCACAGGCTTGGGCATGACCGAAACCGGCCCGTTTGGGATTTTTGTACCGCGTCCGGAAGTTGAGTCTGGCGACTTGGGTTTGCCCGGCGCAGGTTTGCAATTGAAACTGGTGCCGGTGGGTGACAAAGTAGAGGTACGCTACAAAGGCCCTAACGTCACGCCCGGATACTGGCGTGCAACTGCAGCGAATAGCGAAAGTTTTGACGAAGAAGGTTTTTTGAAAAGCGGCGACGCTGTCGTTTGGCGCGACCCGACACAACCCAATCTGGGTTTGCGGTTCAATGGACGCATCGCCGAAGATTTCAAATTGGCAACGGGTACCTTTGTCAGCGTCGGCCCATTGCGTGGGCGCATCATCGCCGCAGGCGCACCCTATGTACAAGATGCAGTCATCACTGGTTTGAACATGAAAGAAGTCGGCGCCTTGATTTTCACCACACCTCGCGTACGAGAAATCAGCGATTTACCTGCCGATGCGCCACTCAGTGATGTGTTGCAACACCTGAAAGTGACAAGCTATTTTCAACACTTGCTTGACGCCTTGGCCGCGCAATCCACGGGCAGTGCCAACCGGGTAGCACGACTGATGCTGCTCAGCGTACCACCGTCGATCGACAAAGGCGAGGTCACTGACAAAGGCTCCATCAATCAGCGTTCGGTACTCCAACATCGAGATGCCTTGGTGCAAGCCTTTCACGAGGGAACAGCACCTGGCATCTTGCTGCCACGCTGAACGATACTCGCGCATCAACCCAACCTCACCTCTCTTTGATCACACCCTATGAAGTCCCTCATGATTGATACCCACACCTCTCGTCGATTGGTATTGCAAACATTGTCGTTGCCCACTGTCTGTGCGGCCTTGTCACCGTTGTCGGGATTGGCACAAAGCGGACTGCCGATTGACCAAGTCAAGATCATGTGCGGCTTTCCCGCAGGGGGAACCGCTGACACCACCAGCCGACGTGTTGGCGACAAACTCAGTGGCAGCAGTTACACACGCAACAGTGCCGTGGTGGAAAACAAAACTGGCGCAGGCGGGCGTATCGCGATTGAGGCAGTCAAAAATGCAATACCTGATGGCAGTACCCTGCTACTGAGCGCCTATTCCATGCTGTTGATTTACCCGCATATTTACAAATCCTTGAGTTACGACCCTTTCAAAGATTTTGCGCCGGTTGCCATGGCCTCCGTCTTGTCGCACGGATTGGCAGTCGGACCGATGGTTCCGGCCTCTGTCAAAAATGTCAAAGATTTTGTCGCTTGGTGCAAAGCCAACCCAGATCGCGCCAATTACGCTTCACCTGCGGCCGGTTCGACCCCGCATTTCCTCGGTGCACTGCTCAGTTTGAACACAGGTGTGGCAATGACCCACGTGGCCTATCGAGGATCAGTTCCCGGCGTAACCGATGTCATCGGCGGACAAATCGCCGCTATGTTCACTCCCCACGGTGACTTTTTGGCCAATCACCGCGCAGGCAAATTGCGTATCTTGGCGACCTCAGGCAAGGCGCGATCCCCGTTTGTGCCTGAAGTGCCCAGCTTTGCAGAGCAAGGCTACGCAGATTTGACTGTGGAGGAATGGTTCGGATTTTTCGCACCCGCCAAAACCCCGACAAATGTGATTGCCGCCGCCAACGCAGCCATCAACAACTCTTTGAAAGACAAAACCTTGATCGAAAGCCTGGCATTGCAAGGTTTGTTGCCACTGGGCGGCAGCAGCGACGACATGGCCAAAGACATGCGCCGCATGTACGACTACTGGGGCCCGATCGTCAAGCGCATCGGCTTCACGGCGGAGTCCTGATGGTGCAATGACGGGCCATTACACTCCAGCGTTTAAATATTCCAAGGAACTTTCCATGATCACCACCGACAGCGGCCTGCAATACAACGACACACACTCTGGCGACGGCGACCTGGCGGTTGCGGGTCAATACGTTTCTGTGCACTACACCGGTTGGTTGTGGGAAGACGGAGAAAAAGGCGAAAAATTCGATTCCAGTCTGGACCGCAACGACCCTTTCGAATTTGGCCTGGGCCAAGGCATGGTCATCAAAGGTTGGGACGAAGGCGTACAAGGCATGAAAGTCGGCGGTAAACGCACATTACTGATTCCTCCCGAATTGGGCTACGGCGCATACGGCGCTGGCGGCGTTATCCCACCCAATGCCACGCTGGTGTTTGAAGTGGAGTTGTTGGGTGTGGAGGACTGATTCAAGGGTTGGCTGACGTTCGAAGGTGACTTTGTATGGAAACAGGCAGCCAAGAGCGGGCTGCTATGCAAAACGAAACCTGAATTTTGTCTTTGGCGGGCAGACTTGCCTCTCTCAACATTTGTATCCTGTATTCCTTGGCGATTAGTACCAATTTCGCCTTCAGTTCTTCGTGTGCGGCTGGGGTTATCAACACATTGAATGTATTGATCAGATCTACGGCGGGGTCTTCAAAACTATAGTTAAAGTAATTCAAAGCTTCTCTGCGGATCATGCCCATGATGGGACCGTCGGGTATCCAGCTGAATCTTTTGGAAATGGTCAACTTGAATTCATTGTTCGGTAAGACCGTGACCATCCCCATGGACTCCAAACGCTCAAGCAGCATTTTCAATTCCACTTTATGCACCTTGACTTTGTCCAAAATTTCTTTGAACGACATTAAGTACGTCGCAAAAACGGCCACCGCAAACAATTTCTTGTTGCTAATCAATTCAATCTCTTGTTGTGACGTTAAAAACTCCAGCAACTTAGGCTCTTTGGGCAAATTGCCAAAAAAGTCTTCCAACTTGACCCCTGCAATTTGACAAATGTGTTCAAGCACTTTGAACGAGCAATCTTGTTGGGTGAAAATGAGTTTGAGCGCTTCTTCAGAAATTTGAAGCTGTTCAGACACATTCTTGAAGCCGTTTACCTGCGCCTCCAAATAACGCTGTAAGCTGGTGAAAATGAATTTTCTTGTCATGGTGTACATCCCATCTTGCTATCACATATTGAAACATTAATTTGAGCATTTAATAATTACTATTTATGTATTTAATAACCAAATTGCCGCAAATATAACGCTATCTGTATTTTTCTTTCCCCTCTTGGTCTGCCCCTTGAATTCAGTCAAAACCCTCCCAACTAAATGGCTGAACTTCATACTCACCCGTCAAAAGCATGTCAGACCAGCCATCTTCAACCCCGCCCGACCAAACGGGTCAACCCGAGCCCGTCATGGACGCACATTCCACAGATACGCCAGAACAACCCGTCCAACCCTTGGACCCGTTGGCAGATGCACACGCCGAACTGGCCAATTTGAAAGCCGCCAATTCCGACTTGGCCGACCAGTTTTTACGCGCCAAAGCCGAGGTCGAAAACGCCCGCCGTCGCGCCGACGAAGAAGTCTCCAAAGCCCGCAAATTCGCCGTTGAGGCATTTGCCGAAAGTCTGTTGCCAGTGGCTGACAGCCTGTCGGCTGGCTTGGCTATTGCTGACGCCACGGCCGAGCAACTGCGCGAGGGCTCTGAAGCCACGCTGCGTCAACTCAAAAGCGCCTTAGAGCGCCACAAAGTCATTGAAATCAACCCAGACTCAGGCACTAAATTTGATCCGCATCAGCACCAAGCCATTTCAGTGGTTCCGGCTGAACAAGAGCCGAATACGGTGGTCACGGTGTTGCAAAAAGGCTATCTGATTGCCGATCGCGTGCTGCGTCCCGCCTTGGTAACGGTGACAGCCCCGAAGTAACTTCATTGTCAACACCGTCTGCACTTGAAATCCACCGACTTATCCACAACTGTTCAACATCGCTTTTAAGAAATGAATCAGCTGCCTTGAGGGGCTGAATCGCACAGGAGAAAAAAATGGGAAGAATCATTGGCATTGACCTCGGCACCACCAATTCATGCGTGGCCATCATGGAAGGCAACACCACCAAGGTGATTGAGAACGCCGAAGGCGCGCGCACCACACCTTCCATCATTGCGTACCAAGAGGATGGCGAAATTCTGGTCGGCGCATCTGCCAAACGCCAAGCCGTCACCAACCCGCGCAACACCTTGTATGCGGTCAAACGCCTCATTGGCCGCAAGTTTGAAGAAAAAGAAGTTCAAAAAGACATCAACCTGATGCCTTACACCATTGCCAAAGCCGACAACGGTGACGCCTGGGTCGAAGTGCGCGGTCAAAAAATGGCCCCGCCGCAAATCAGCGCCGAAGTGCTTCGCAAAATGAAAAAAACCGCCGAGGATTACCTGGGCGAAGAAGTGACGGAAGCCGTCATCACCGTACCTGCTTACTTCAATGACAGCCAACGTCAGGCCACCAAGGATGCAGGTCGCATCGCCGGTCTGGATGTCAAACGCATCATCAACGAACCGACGGCGGCGGCATTGGCCTTCGGCTTGGACAAAACTGAAAAAGGCGACCGCAAAATCGCTGTGTATGACTTGGGTGGCGGCACGTTTGACGTGTCCATCATTGAAATCGCTGATGTCGACGGCGAAAAGCAATTTGAAGTGCTGTCCACCAATGGCGACACATTCTTAGGTGGCGAAGACTTTGACCAACGCATCATCGACTTCATCATTGCTGAGTTCAAAAAAGACTCTGGTGTCGATCTGTCTAAAGACGTACTGGCATTGCAACGGCTGAAAGAGGCCGCAGAAAAAGCCAAGATCGAGTTATCTTCTGCGACCGGCACTGACATCAACTTGCCTTATGTCACCGCTGACGCGTCCGGGCCTAAACACTTGAATATCAAACTCAACCGCGCCAAGCTGGAAAGTCTGGTCGACGAGTTGATCGAACGCACCATCGCGCCTTGCCGCACCGCCATCAAAGACGCGGGCGTTTCTGTCGGCGACATTGACGACGTGATTCTGGTGGGTGGCATGACCCGCATGCCCAAGGTGCAAGACAAGGTCAAAGAATTTTTTGGCAAAGACCCACGCCGCGATGTCAACCCTGATGAAGCCGTGGCTGTCGGTGCCGCTATTCAAGGTCAAGTCTTGTCTGGCGACCGCAAGGACGTGTTGCTGCTTGACGTGACACCATTGTCATTAGGCATCGAAACCTTAGGCGGTGTGATGACCAAAATGATCACCAAGAACACCACCATCCCGACCAAGTTTGCACAAACCTTTTCAACCGCTGACGACAACCAGCCTGCGGTCACCATCAAGGTCTACCAGGGTGAGCGTGAAATGGCCTCGGGCAACAAGTCTTTGGGCGAGTTCAATTTAGAGGGCATTCCCCCCGCCGCACGTGGCACTCCTCAAATTGAAGTGAGTTTTGACATTGACGCCAACGGCATTTTGCACGTCGGGGCCAAAGACAAAGCCACTGGCAAAGAAAACAAGATCACCATCAAAGCCAACTCAGGCTTGAGCGAAGCTGAGATCCAACAAATGGTCAAGGATGCCGAACTCAATGCAGCCGAGGACAAGAAAAAACTGGAAATCGTGCAATCGCGTAACCAAGCAGAAGCCTCGGTACACAGCGTCAAAAAATCACTGACCGAGCATGGCGACAAATTGGACGCCGCCGAAAAAGAGAAAATTGAAGCGGCCACCAAGGAAGTGGAAGAAGCATTGAAAGGCGAAGACAAAGCTGCCATTGATGCCAAAACCGAAGCATTGATGACCGCGGCCCAAAAACTGGGTGAAATGGTTTACGCCAATATGCAAGCCGAACAAGCCGCGGCGGCTGGACCTTCAGCATCAGATGCAAGCAAGGACAAACCGCAAGACGACAATGTGGTCGATGCCGAGGTCAAGGAAGTCAAAAAAGCCTGACCAATTTAACCCCTGCCCCGCCGCGTTCTGCCTTGAAAAGGCTGACGCGGCGTTGGCACTTTTTTTTGCAGCACTCACATGGCCACTAAACGCGACTTTTACGAAGTTTTGGGAGTACCCAAAAACGCCAGCGATGACGAAATTAAAAAGTCGTACCGCAAACTGGCGATGAAATACCACCCTGACCGCAACCAGGGGGACGCCTCCGCCGAGGTGAAATTCAAAGAAGCCAAAGAGGCTTATGAAATGTTGTCCGACAGTGAAAAGCGCGCGGCCTATGACCAGTTCGGCCATGCCGGTGTCGACCCGAACATGCGCGGCCCCGGCGGTGCTGGCGCTGGGTTTGGTGGCTTTGGCGAAAGTTTTGGCGATATCTTTGGCGATATCTTCGGTCAGGCACGCCGGCAACAAGGCGCTGGTGGTCGACAAGTTTTTCGCGGCAACGACCTGAGTTATGCCATGGAGGTCACGCTCGAAGAAGCGGCAGCAGGCAAAGAGAGTGAAATCCGTATCCCCTCTTATGACGAATGCGACACCTGTCATGGCAGTGGCGCCAAGCCCGGTACTTCCCCCAAAACCTGCGGCACTTGCCAAGGTCAAGGGGTGGTGCAAATGCGCCAAGGCTTCTTCAGTGTGCAACAAACCTGTCCGCATTGCAGAGGTTCAGGCAAAGTCATCACCGATCCCTGCTCACCTTGTCACGGCCAAGGCAAGATCAAACGCCAAAAAACACTGGAAATCAAAATCCCTGCTGGTATTGACGACGGCATGCGCATACGCAGCACTGGCAACGGCGAACCAGGCACCAACGGCGGACCGCCCGGTGATTTGTACATCGAGATCCGAATCAAAAAGCACGAAGTGTTTCAACGTGACGGTGACGATTTGCATTGCGCTGTTCCCGTCGGTTTCACCACGGCGGCATTGGGTGGCGAAATCAGTGTGCCCACGCTCAGCGGCGAAGCCGCTATCGACTTGCCCGAAGGCACACAAACAGGCAAGCAATTCAGACTTCGCGGCAAAGGGATCAAAGGCGTACGCTCCAGTTTCCCGGGCGATTTGTATTGCCACATCACAGTGGAAACGCCAGTCAAGCTGACCGAACATCAGCGTAAGTTGCTGCGCGAATTGGATGAGTCGCTGAAAAAAGGCGGCGATAAACATTCGCCCTCTGAAGCTGGTTGGGCCGATAAGTTGAAGAATTTATTTAACTGACCATTTCCCCTCATCAGGTTTCAAGCCCTCATGCAAAAAAACCGTCCTTTCAGATTCAGCTTCGCTCAAACCTGTGTGGCGGTTTTTTTATTTGCAAATGTCGCTGCTCAAGCTGCCCCGCTCTTACGCTGCGAGGTCACTTACGCAGGTACGACCCAAGTCATTGAAACCACACCGGTCGAAGACGCTTATGAAGTCAAGCCGTTTGACATAGCCGGACGGTTTTTATTCAAAGTGGTGATGTCAGCACCCAAAGGTAAATTGAAACACGTGCTGATCTATGCCTACTTGCAGCAGGAAACACGCCCAATATTACTTCAGCAAGCTAAATATTCAGCCCCCTTCAAGCCAAGTTCACGCCCGTACCTGCTGACCGGTGAGCAGCATATTTACGGCGGCCCGATTGAAAGAGAACTCATTTACCGCTGCGAACTGCAAAGTGCCAAGCCATGAAGCTCTCGCTTAGTAAAAAAATATGGATAGGTGCATGTCTTTGGCTGGGCTTGAGCATTTCAGTAATGGCAGGTCAAAATGTCAGTTTGGTATTTGCCGGAGATACGGTGCTTGATGACACAGCAGGAAAAATCATTGAGCAAGGCGGCGATCCGTTTTCAGATTTTGCTGATTTTTTTGCCGGGGCTGACATACGCCTCACGAATCTGGAATGCGTGGTTGCAACGCGCGGACAAGCGAATGAAAAAATGTATACCTTCAAGGCACATCCGCGTGTCATTCCGGTGCTGCAAAAACATTTTGATGCCGTGACATTAGCAAATAACCACAGCGGCGATTTTGGACCAGAGGCATTTGCTGAAATGCTTGGCTTATTTAAGGAGGCCGGGCTTGCTCAGGTTGGCGGTGGCATGAATTTGAAACAAGCCCATACACCGCTTGTGTTGACGCACAAGGGATTACGCATTGCGGTGCTGAGCTATAACGAATTTCATCCGCGCAGTTTTGAAGCGGGTTTTGACATACCCGGCGTGGCATGGAGCGAAGATCAGCAAGTGACGCAAGATATTCAAACCGCGCGTCGCGTCCACCGCGCTGATTTGGTGATTCCCGTGATGCACTGGGGCTGGGAAAACGAAAAAACAGCCAACCCTAGACAACGCCATCTCGCCAGACTGATGATCGATGCGGGGGCTGACGCTGTGATCGGCAGTCACCCCCATGTCACGCAAGATGTATCTGTCTACAAAGGCAAGCCCATCATCTACAGCGTCGGCAATTTTGTGATGAAAGAAACAGACAACGAGTTTCAACGCAAAGGGTGGTTGTTAAAACTGCATCTGAATAAACGCGGTGTGATAGGTTTTGAGACGCTACCGGTTCGTATTGATAGTGAAGGACTGCCTTCGGTGGATACCGAAACAACCAGTCCTTGCTGGACACGCGGCGATAAACATGCGCGCGTGTGCGCCCAAAATAAGTGACGCCTGCATTCAGGCGTAGCATTCGAAGTTTTATAAAAAACGATCCAGCAATTTACGACTGTGACGGTCAAGCGTTGGCAAATCGCGAATCAAAAATTGCACGCCGTGTTCGTCTGCCACGATCAGCGTTTTGCCGCTGATGCGGCGTATATCCTCTTCGCCACGCAAGACAAACTGTGTGTCGCCGCGATGCGTTTGCACCGACCAAGTCGATGGTGTAGTGAAACTGCTGACCGCATCAACCCGCAAAATTTCAGGCATGAATTCGCGCGTCTGCAAGGCCGCCAGTACCGCGTCTTGTTGCGTTTGCGGAAGTTGCAATGGATGCGGCAACCACAAGAGCTCATGGCCTTCGGCACTCAAAACAGACACTGCTTCATCCGGCGCACCAATAGGAAACGCGCGCACCACCACCACCCCTTGATGCAGTTCACCGTTGAATTGCAGTTGCCAGTGACCGGAGGCGTTTTGACTGAGTTCGAAAGTCGCGTCGCTCATACCCGTTCCTCTCTGGCAGCACCCAAAGTCAAACCGTTTTCTTCCGCTTCTTTTTGTCTGGCTTGTGCTTCGTACAAGCGCCAATAAGCCCCTTGGCGTGCCAGCAATTCATCATGCTGTCCTTGCTCGACCAACTGACCATGCTCCATCACCACTAACCGATCAGCGCGGCGTAGCGTAGACAAGCGGTGTGCAATTGCAATGGTGGTGCGTCCGCGCACCAAGTTGTCCAATGCTTTTTGGATTTCCTGCTCGGTTTCAGTGTCGACAGAGGACGTGGCTTCGTCCATGATGAGAATGCGCGGATCAATCAACAGTGCGCGCGCAATCGATATGCGCTGACGCTCGCCGCCGGACAACCCTTGGCCGCGCTCGCCCACCAACGAGTCGTAGCCTTGCGGCAAACGCAATATGAATTCATGCGCATGCGCGGCACGCGCGGCTGCCACAATTTCTGCGCGGGTCGCCCCCGGTTTGCCGTACGCGATGTTGTCGGCGATAGTGCCGAAAAATAAAAACGGCTCCTGCAACACCAAGCCAATGTGACGGCGGTAGTCGGCAATGCGTACATCACGAATATCGATGCCATCGATGCGAATCGCGCCTTCGCTCAGGTCGTAAAAACGACAAATCAAATTGACCATGGTGCTCTTACCAGATCCACTTTGCCCGACAAGACCGATCATTTCACCCGGCGCGATGTCCAGCGTCAAACCTTTGATGACAGCGCGGTTGCCATAGCGAAAACCTGCGTCAGTGATTTGTATGCGGCCCACCACTTCGTTCAATGCCGTCGGGTTGAGCGATTCGGGCACGCTGGACACATGATCCAATATTTCAAAAATACGCTTGGTGCCGGCTGCCGCTTTTTGCGTGTGCGACACGATACGGCTCATGGCATCAAGCCTGGCGTAAAAGCGGGTGCTGTAAGCCAGAAAAGCAGTCAGCACACCAACCGTGACTTGATGGTGTGCCACTTGCCAAATACCAAAAGCCCAAACCACCAGCAAACCGATTTCAGTGACCAGCGTGACGGTGGGCGAAAACAAAGACCATAAAAAATTGATGCGGTCATTGACCGCCAAATTGTGTTTATTGGCCTCTTGAAAACGACGCGCTTCGCGGTTCTCTTGGGCAAATGCCTTGACCACACGAATACCCGGAATGGTGTCGGCCAGCACGTTGGTGAGTTCTGACCAGACACGGTCTATCTTTTCAAAACCGGTGCGCAAACGGTCACGCACGATGTGTATCAACCAGGCGATGAACGGCAACGGCAGCAACGTGGCACATGCCAACCAAGGGTCGATGCTGAACAAAATGACCGCGGTCATCAAAATCATCAACACGTCAGTGGCGAAGTCGAGCAAATGCAAAGACAAAAACACACACAACCTGTCGGTTTCGCTGCCGATGCGCGTCATCAAGTCGCCAGTACGGCGTCCACCAAAATATTCCAAAGACAGTTTCAGCAAATGTTCGTAAGCGGTGGAACGCAAGTCCGCACCAATGCGTTCGGAGGCCAAGGCCAGCACATAGGTTTTGAACCAACCCAAGCCCCAAGCCAACAAAGCTGCAGCCAGCAAACCACCCAGATACTTGGCAACCAGCATGATGTCGATTTGTTGTCCGTTTTGAAAAGGTATCAACACGTCGTCCATCAATGGCATGGTGAGGTATGGGGGCACCAGCGTGGCTGCGGTTGAGGCCAAAGTCAAGCCAAAGCCCAGCAACAACTGCCCTTGGTATGGCTTGGCAAAACGCCATAAGCGAAACAAACTCCAAGTGGATGCGGGTGCTTCTTCTTGCGCTTCCTCGCAACTGCGACAGGTTTCATCTGCAGTAGACAAAAGTGCGTGACACTGGGGACACCAGGTCTGCGTATGTCCAGCGGACTGACCCGCTTGCTGCTTGTTGAAACGATCCTGTAAAGCTGCCGCCTTGAGGTTGTGACCAAGCGTAAAGCGCCAATCGGCCAACTGCAGTTCGGCGTCCATCAATCGCAAATGGCCCACACCTGCGTGGTCAGACAAAAGCAGGCGCCAATCCGGCTGACAAGCCTGCGATTGCCAAGTCTGCGCCTTGCCGGGTGGGCACCAAAGCAGTCTGGACGGGGTGAGAACCAGCAAGCCTTTAGCGAAATACAATCGCTCATCGAGGTCAACCTCCAGCCAAGCTAGAACGTTTTCTTCTGATGTCAATTGAAGCTGCACATCCTCCCGCCAAAAGGCTGGCAAATCCAGCAGCACTGGCGCAACTTGAGAGGGAATATTCATTCTTATATCGATGACCTACAGTGAACCCATTCTAACCCTCTGCCCTGCTTGGCAGATTCACAGCCGTACCCCCTGATTCACTTTATGACCTTTCCTGACATCGCTATTTTGCGCATGCGTTATTTGCGCGGACCCAATGTGTGGACCTACCGTCCAGTCATTGAAGCCTGGGTTGATCTGGGCATTCTTGAAGACCATCCCTCCAACAAACTTCCCGGCTTTGTCGAGCGCCTCACCGATTGGCTGCCAGGCATGGTCGAGCACCGATGCGGTGTCGGCGAGCGCGGCGGTTTTTTGCTGCGCCTCAAGGACGGCACTTGGTGCGGTCACATCATGGAACATGTGGCTATTGAATTACAAACCCTGGCTGGCATGCAAGTCGGTTTCGGCAAAGCACGCGAAACCAGCCAGCGCGGTGTGTACAAAGTTGTGATTCGCACACGCCAGGAAGAAGTCGGACGCGAAAGTCTGGTCGCCGCGCGAGACCTGGTGATGGCTGCCATCAACAACACATCCTACGACCTCAAGGCCACGGTCAACCGGCTCAAGGCCATGGTCGACCGTCTGTGTTTGGGGCCAAGCACCGCTTGCATCGTCGACGCTGCAACCGAACACCGCATCCCTTCTATTCGTCTGACATCAGGCAATTTGGTGCAACTTGGCTACGGCTCATTGCAACGCCGCATATGGACGGCAGAAACCGACCGAACCAGTGCCATCGCAGAAAGTATTTCCAGCGACAAAGACCTGACCAAAATACTGCTGACCCAATGCGGTGTTCCCATTCCATCTGGCGAGGTGGTGAGTTCCCCTGAAGAGGCTTGGAGCGTTGCGCAAGACATCGGCCTGCCAGTGGCAGTCAAACCGACAGACGCCAACCACGGGCGTGGCGTGGCGCTGGACTTGCGCAAGCGCGAAGACATTGAGACGGCATTTTTGATGGCGCAACGCGAAGGCACCGATGTCATGGTCGAGCGCTTCATACCGGGAGACGAACACCGCTTGCTGGTGGTCGGCAACCAAGTCGTGGCGGCCTCTCGCGGTGAAACCGCTCGCATTACAGGCGACGGCGTTCATACCGTGGCTGAACTCATCGAATTGCAAATCAATTCTGATCCGCGACGCGGCGAAGAGGAAGACTTCCCGCTGGACACCATACGCTTGAAAGACTTGCCCACTGCGGTGCTGGAATTACAACGCCAGGGCTTGAACGCAGACAGCATTCCCGAAAAAGACCGGGTGGCCGTGGTTCAGCGCACGGGCAACATGGGCATTGATGTCACCGATCTGGTTCACCCCGAAGTGGCCGCTGTGGTGGTGTTGGCTGCGCGCGTGGTGGGCTTGGACATCGCTGGTATCGATTTGGTGGCACAAGACATCAGCAAACCGTTGTTGGCGCAAGGTGGTGCCGTTGTAGAAGTGAATGCAGGACCGGGTTTGCTGATGCATTTAAAACCAGCCATCGGCCAAGCACGCCCCGTCGGTCAAGCCATTGTTTCGCATTTGTTCGAACCTCAACAAGCCACGCGCATACCCGTGGTTGGCATCATGGGACGCAGCCACACCACAGAGTTGGCGCATCTGGTGAACTGGCTGATTCATTTAACGGGGCGCCGCACCGGTCTGGCATCTGCTCGCGGGTTATTCATGGACCAGCGATTGGTAGACCCCAAAGATGCGCGCGTGTTTGAAGCCAGCCAGCGTTTGTTAATCAACCGCGCACTCGATGCGGCCGTGTTTGAAAATACCGTCCTGCAAGTACTGGATGAAGGTCTGCCCTATGACCGTTGCCACGTCGGTGTGTTGACGGATATGCCTGACAACACGGGTCTGCAAGACCACGACATACTCACGCAGGAACAAGTTCGCAATGTAGCTCGCACACAGATAGACTTGGTGCTACCCGAAGGTGCTGCAGTATTGAACGCAGAAGATGATGCGGTGGTTGAAATGGCAGACCTGTGCGACGGGGAAGTTATTTTTTATGCCTCCGACCCTCACAACACAGCTATTCAGCAACACCGCGCCAAACAAGGGCGTGCTGTGTATTTCTCCAACGGACAGGTCATGTTGTCGCGAGGCTCACATGAACAAAGTTTGTTGAAACTCGATTTTCCGGCCATTGCCAAGCAACTGAGTGAGGGCACCTTGAGTTCTCACCATTTACTGGCTTCGGTGGCTGTCGCCTGGGCACTGGACATGACGCCCGATCTGATACGCGCCGGTCTGAAAAATTATGGTCAACCGTCTGCGATTGCCAATCTTGACATTGCAAGGATGAAAGCCTGATGGAAGTCTCACGCATTCGCGCTCTGCGCGGTCCCAATTTATGGACCCGCCATGTCGCTATCGAAGCCATGGTGCGTTGCGCACCTGGTCTGCAAAGCAATCTCAGCGCAGATCAACAAGCATTTGAAAAGCGACTTCGCCATTTGTTCCCTGGCTTGGGTCGCTTGCAACCCGGCGAGCGCGACGCGCACCTCAGCATGGCGCATGCCTTGGAAGCAGTCGTTTTACATTTGCAAATCCAAGCCGGCTGCCCAGTCACTTTCAGCCGAACCACAGCAACGCCTGAAGAAGGATTGTTCCAAGTAGTGGTGGAGTATTCGGTCGAGCAAGTCGGCAAACTTGCCATGCGCCTAGGCGAGCAATTGTGTTTGGCTGCGTTTGAATCCAGACAATTCGATGTCGATCAAGCCTTACAAGAAATGCGCGAATTGGATGAGGACATTCGATTAGGACCTTCTACCGGCGCGATTGTGGACGCGGCCTTGGCGCGTGGCATTCCATTTCGCCGTCTCTCCGATGCCAGTCTGGTTCAGTTCGGTTGGGGCAGCAAGCAGCGGCGCATACAAGCCGCCGAAACCGATGCCAGCAG
>Ga0114968_10002285_pt1 | contig 14713 bp, 16 predicted proteins | sample M_130807_EF_Meta_FD_87020 | JGI IMG/M metagenome (GOLD analysis project Ga0114968, IMG submission 87020) | Freshwater microbial communities from Lake Montjoie, Canada to study carbon cycling - M_130807_EF_MetaG | ecosystem: Environmental > Aquatic > Freshwater > Lake | place: Lake Montjoie... | reverse complement strand
TTGATGATTTAGTAATTGACGCTCGTGATTACGGAAACGAATTGCGATTTGTAAATAGTAATATGAATATATCTGAAGAACCAAATGTACAGTCAACCAATTGTTTCGTAGGAGGATTACCTAGAGTACTATATGTATGCATAAATGACATTGAACCTGATGAAGAAATACTAATAAATTATGGTGATGAGTACAATGAATCATTTTTATAATGGGATCCCTATTCGTAATTATATAATGCCAGATCTAAATTGCGGAGACCGCAAGGCAAATTGCAAAGCCGATGTTTTGGCAAAATATGGATTTACAAGCATGATTGCTGCCGAAAATTCCAAGGTTTCAGAAAATGTGAAAGCAGAGATTGCAAAATGCGTAGAACTTTTTGGTTGCGGTCGAGCTTCATCTATGAGTAGAAGCAGAAAGGGAAGCATTAAAATGGGAAGCGTAAGTAGACACGGTGGTGTACGTAAATCAAGAGCGAGAAAGTATCGTTCCTCCAAGCGTTCTAGAAAACATCGCCGTTAATTTAGGAATAGTTCGTTCAAATTATATTCAGCATTATCCACCGGGAGCCCAGGAAAATTGTGACTGTTTTCATCAAGAACCGGGGGTTTCCCTCTAATTATATTCGTTTATAACAATTTAGAAAATTGTTATATATAGTATAAACGATGAGCAATTCCGCCACGTCAGCCGCCAAGCGTAGACGCGCAGGGCCTCTTTTAACTTCCAATATATTCCAGTCTCAGCAATCTTTCCAGCCAAATAAAACTATTCCTGATAATAATGTAAATTTAAAGCAGGAAAGACCTATTAATTCTCAGCCCGTCGTTCAAGAACAACAAGCCCCCGATTCTAAATTTATGACCATACAACAAGTGATTAATTTAATTACAACGCGTCTTGTTGCTGTTGAGAGTTTTGTGAGCGAGTTTGGAAATAAGCCTAGATCAGCGGTGCAAGTAAATGCGGAATCTCTACCTGCTCCTTTAAATCTTGATTATAATAAAATCGCCGAAATATGTAAATCACTCATGGATGAACATATTGCGGAATTCGACCATCGCTATGCTATCCTCGCTGAGGAAATCTCCAATTTGAAAAATATTACATTAAATCTGCAAAATTATACAATGGGAGTAAATAAAGTTTTAATGGACGCACGTTTACAAAAAGATGCGGCGAATGATGACGCCCCCAATATCAACTTTCAATTAGAGACAGAGGAGCAGCCGGTGGCAGAGGAGCAGCCGGTGGCAGAGGAGCAGCCGATGGCAGAGGAGCAGCCGATGGCAGAGGATCAGCCGGTGGCAGAGGAGCAGCCGGTGACAGAGGAGCAGCCGGTGGCAGAGGAGCAGCCGGTGGCAGAGGAGCAGCCGGTGGCAGAGGAGCAGCCCGTAGTAGAGGAGCATCCGGTGGCAGAGGAACAGCCGGTGGCAGAGGAGAAGCCCGTAGCAGAGGAGAAACCATTGGAACAAGATCAAAAGGAAGAGGAAGAACCCTTTTCCGTAAACGTTGTGTCAAAAAAAGATAAAAGAAGGAGATAAAATATTATCCACCGGGAACCCCTAGTGTAAATGTTCATCCGTATAAAAAGACATAAAAAAATGAGCAATAAATATAAAATGGATTTGGAGATGGAATTAGAAAAAAAGGAAATATCAGATAAAATAAAAAATATAAAAGAAAATTTCATGTCTTCCCCAAAAACACTATCAATATTCAAAAGTACAAATAAATTGAATTGCGCCAAAACGGTTTCAGCCAATATAGATATTCAAGAATTGATAAAACATACCATTTTTATCATACCGAATACCAATAAAATTTACGTGGATTACATATTATTTAAAACGTATGCACATGATCAAATATATGACGTTTTGATACAATATGTCATTCATTTATTTAATGTATGCATCGAATCGCATAATTCTTTCGAAATTCATATCGATTTGAACACGTTTTCAATAAGTGCGGCGCAAAGATATAAACCGGCGATTCAAAAATTTTGCAACGAATGTTTATCCAATCATACAAATATGATGTCATATTTAAACATTTTTCGTATTTATAATACGCCTTCCATGATCGATTCAATATCGGCGATATTTAGGCCATTTATAAGCGATCAAATTAAAAACAAGGTAGAATTCGTAAATCGCAAAGATTCCGAGAATCATAAAGAAATTCTATTTCGATAAAATCATTTAAACGGATTTTCATTAAAAAATTAATGTCGCTATTAATTTTTTATTTGACTGACGCAAATCGTCATTTCACCTTTGAGCATTTTATTTCTATGCTCAATCAATCCTGTAAAAAAAATAGCTGGAAGCTATTGGTTATAACGAGCGCATTCGACGAAGATTTTTACGTCGAGCATTTGAAGTCTTATCCCGAGATACAATCCGACACGTTTCGCGTAGATTTCCAAAATAATTATATGAAAAAAGCGCATTACGCTGTCCATTATGCAGAGAAATTCGGGTTTCCTTATCTTATGAAGTGCGATAATGATCTGTTTATCAAGGCAGAAGTCTTGGATTATATGGTGGACAATCTATCAATCTTGGACAATAGCCGGAATTTGACCTTGGGTCCTACGCTTACCTCCGGAATTCCAGGAGTAGAATATTTTAAAGAACAGTTTTTTGATAAAGAGGCCCAAGATAAAATAGATGCCATGTTTTTAAAATCCGTATTTAAAAATGAATACGGAGCGGACTATACGTTTTTGAATAAACATACATTAGGATCAACATCTTGGAATAAGTTGGATTTTTTTGAAAGTGTTTACAAGATGAATCATCATTATAAAGGAATACATCCGATACGCGTAAACGAACAGGCGATACAATTTTTAAACCAATATATTATCGATAATAAAGCGCGGTTTTTAGAACCGAAAGAAATGGATTTGATATTCGATAATTTTTCGCCTTATTTATGTAATAGTGTATATTGTATTAAAACGGACACATATAAGACTATAATTAACGACGAGTCTTTATTCGTCGATACATTCGATGAAGTTCCTTTGAATAAATACGCGTGGAAGAATGCATCAAATCACGTATTTGTTAAAAATGGGTTTGCCATTCATATGTATTACAATTGGAAACCAAATTACGTAGAATTCGAACGACAGTTTTGTGAGAAGTTTTTTGTAAAATAAATACATAAGGGTATAAAAATAACATTATAATATATTATAATGTTTCTTCTGAGGATTACATTATTGGCGGCCGTAGCAACAGCCTCGATTGTGGATAAGTTCGAGAACTGGGCGCGTAATTTCGAAATCAAGTTTCGTGATTTGGAGCATCATAACTATGTATTTAGAGTATGGGCGGAAAACGATAAATTCATCGAAACCGCCAATTCGAGGAATGCGTCTTATGAATTGGGACATAACCAATTTTCCGGAATGAGCAGTGAGGAATTCAGCGAATTTTTGGGATATTCTGTGGACAAGCCTTTTCAGGCTCGTGGTCTATACGACGTTATTCTAGAATCTTTACCTGCGACTGTCGATTGGGTTTCTGCGGGAGCCGTAACACCAGTAAAAAACCAAGGGCAATGCGGATCGTGCTGGAGTTTTTCTACGACGGGTGCTTTAGAGGGCGCCTATTTCAATAAGATGGGTCATTTGAAATCGTTTTCAGAACAGCAATTGGTCGACTGCGACACTCTTCGCAACGGTGGAAAGGATCATGGATGTAAGGGCGGTTTAATGGATAATGCGTTTAGCTGGATCCAATCCAACGGCGGATTATGTTCAGAGTCAGATTATCCCTATGTTTCTGGAGAAACCAAGACGGGCGGGACTTGCCTTAAGAGCTGTTCCGTCGATTCTGGGAGTTCAGTTCGCGGTTTCATCGATGTTTCGCCTAGTTCAGATAATACGATGATGTCTGCTTTGGTAAAGCAGCCCGTTGCCATTGCGATTGAGGCGGACCAAAAAGAGTTTCAGTTATATAAATCGGGTGTATTTACCGGTACATGTGGAACTAAACTGGACCATGGCGTTCTAGTTGTGGGATACGGCTCGTTGGATGGTAAGGATTATTATCGCGTGAAGAATTCATGGGGTGAATCTTGGGGGTCGAGTGGATATATTCTTCTTGGACGCGGACCACAATATAATAGAGGCGATGGACAATGTGGAATGTTGCTACAGGGGAGTTTTCCTGAATTGTAAACTTCGGCTTAAACTGTCGACGATAAATTATCGGCTTAAACTGTCGCCGATAAATTATCGGCTTAAACTGTCGCCAATAAATTATCGGCTTAAAAATTGAATCATAATATATCGTTATTATTCAATTAAAAATCAAACAATGTCAGACGAACAGCATTATACACCGGGAACCCATGAAAATTATAACAGTTTTCCATCTAGAGATCTTATGATGGAAAAAGGTAAGGAATTGGAATGTTCCCGAAGGGCGGGAGGTCTGGAATCCGCTTCGCGGATTCTGATGAAGGGGGAACCCCCGGTTCCCCCTACAGACGAAGGATATTTGGAAATTATTCTGGGACCCATGTTCTCGGGAAAAACCACTCGCATCATCCAAATATATAAAGAGTTTGCGTATATACAAAAGAAGGTTTGCGTGATAAACTATGTTGGCGATAAGCGATACGATTCTTCGCTCCTTTCTACACATGACAAAACAATGATTCCTTGTGTAAACGCCGAACGATTGGATTCAGTAATGGACGAGTGGATAGGCTGTGACGTCGTTATTATCAACGAGGGGCAATTCTTCGCCGATATTTACGAGACAGTTTTGCATATGGTCGACGACCTTGGGAAAAAGGTATATATCTGCGGTCTAGACGGCGATTTCAAGCGAAATAAGTTTGGTCGTTTGCTAGACTTGATTCCGCATTCAAATACAGTGCAAAAGTTGAATTCTTTGTGTGCACTATGTAAGAATGGAAAGAAAGCAATATTTTCAAAACGCGTTTCTCAAGAAGACGATCAGGTGGTCATAGGATCTGATAATTATATTCCATTGTGTAGGAGCTGCTTTCAGGTCAGGGAACCTACGGTTCCCCGAACCCCTCCCTTCGTTGAGATGAAGAGATTTTGATTAATTATGCAAATGCTTATTAAGGGAGGGGTTCGGGGAACCGTAGGTTCCCTGAGTAGGTTCCCTGAACTGAAAAGAGAGTTTTGTAAAGTATATAAATAAAAAAACGATATTTTGTTATTGCACAATCTATGACATTAGATTTTTCATTGGACGAAGCGAAGAAAAAACGCGGTAGAAGAAAGAAGGATATGGACACGGGCGATATATTATCTACATCTGACGAAAACGTAAATGTCCAAATTGAAGAATCATCGGTTGTAGATAATGCGTCCAAGAAACGCGGTAGAAAGCCGAAAGGCGGTAAGCTTATTTCAAAAACGAGCGATAATGAAAACAAAGCCCCCGTCGTATCCAATATCATTTTACATTTAAAGTGTTCTCTAAAAGACTTGAATGATTATAATGCACAATTGAATAAGCAAATTAAAAACCCTCTGGATTATGATCCAGAGGTTCCTCCGACAATTATGAGTTATACTACCGGTGGCGCAACGTCTTTTTCTTTATATGAAACGAATTCTACCGGTGTTGAATCCAACTACGCTTACTCTGACGGCGCGTCAAAATCGGTCGATGTTGGAAAACAGATTTGTAGTGAATGTAATTCCAAAATAACAGACGACGTTATGTGCGATTATGAAGAAGATGCAATTAGTGTGAAGGATATTAATACTAAACTGAAAAGGTTGAAGATGAATCTCTATAAAAACGCCATGAGTGATAAAAAATCGGCGTGTTTTTGGTGCACATGCGAATACGATAATCAACCGTGTTATATTCCAAAATACGAAATGGATAATGAATTGTGTGGATACGGATCTTTTTGTAGACCAGAATGCGCAGTCGCCTATTTAATGAAAGAGAATTTAGACGATTCTACTAAATTCGAGCGATATCACCTATTGAATAAGATATATAGTAAAATCTATGATTTCAAGAAGAATATCAAGCCCGCGCCCAATCCGTATTATTTATTGGATAAGTTTTACGGAAATTTGACGATACAAGAGTATAGGAAGTTGTTGAAGACGGAACATATGTTATTGGTAATAGATAAGCCTTTAACGCGTATTTTGCCGGAGCTACATGAAGATACGGATGATTTCATTATGAATATTTATGGTAGTACCAAGGGATCGGCCACACAGGCTGGTGGGGTATATAAAGTCAAGAGACAAAGTGAAAAACAACAGGGTCCGACAAAAACGAGTATTATGCGCGATAAATTTGGTTTAGCATAATTTTGCGTTTATATATTATTTTCTGTTTTATATATATAGATGGCTAGTCGAATCAGACGCATTGTTCATGGAGATCCATCCAGAGTTGCTGCGGCGGCGGGTGAGGATAGAGCCATTGATGAACGATTTGGTGTTTCGATGGGCGAGGAGGATGATCAACCTCCCATGCAATCGGATTGCGCGGATTTAGTAAAACAAAACTGACAGTTAAGGGGGTTGGTTGAGGTGATGAATAATCAAAATAAATCATTGCGAGCCAAAATGAACCCTCAATCTAGTTCGAACTCTCAATCTAATGGAGGTAGATTTAGATCTTCCAAACGCAGATCTTTCAAGCGAAAATCTTCCAAGCGCAAACACGCCAAGAAATCAAGGTCGAGTCGCAGGAGGCGTTAGAATAAACTCTATAATAACCGCAAGTTTATTATAGACATGATCGAATTAACAAACCAAGATATAGATTTACTAAAAGATTTATCTTACCATGTAAATGCTTCGCCGTCATTGAAACCAGAGATATTTTGTAAACAAGCGAAAACATGCGCCAAATTTTTACCCGATCGAATCAAATCGAAACTCGACCATTTCGTAAAACTCGGGTCAGAAACAGGGTTTTTATTAATACGAAAAGTTCCAATGGACACGATTCCCGTAACGCCCACGACAAATAATCAAAAAAAAGGCGAAACTACATTTTTAGCAAAAGTACAGGCCATGTTTTTACAATACATGGGCGAAATGATCGCATATGAAGCGGAAGGATACGGTCGATTATTCCAAGATGTGATTCCCGTCGAGAAAATGTCAAAACAACAAACGAGCATAAGTAGCATAGAACTCGAACTACATACAGAACAGGCTTTTTCAGAATTACGCCCTGATATTCTTAGTTTAGCGTGTTTGCGCGGTGACCCAAATGCTAAAACATATATTTTGCCGGTTCATAAAATAATAGAAAATGTGACCCCGGAAGACCACGAATTATTGAAACAACCGTTGTGGTATACTGCTGTCGATTTATCTTTCAAGATGAACGGAAATAATTTTATCAAAGGCGATATTCGAGGGCCGTTTCCTATTCTTCTTGAAGGAGGACAATTATTATTTGACCAAGATTTAATGAAAGGCACGACGCCCGAATCGTGCGCCCTTATTCAAAAGATAATTGATATTTATAAAAATTATAGAGAGACACATTGTTTGCAACCTGGCGATATTATTTTCATAGATAATAATCGCGCGGTTCATGGTAGATCTTCGTTTTCTCCGAAATATGACGGAAAGGATCGTTTTTTAATCCGATGTTTTGCCACCTTCGATTTGGAAAAAAGCGTGCACGCTAGACCAAATAATGGAAAGATGATTTCTGCGATATATAGCTAATCGTTGGAAATAAAATTGAAACGGAATAAAGAGATTTATTTTAAAGTATCTATAAGCAAACATGCAGATTTTCGTGAAAACATTGACCGGAAAAACCATTACATTGGAAGCGGAATCAAACGACTCTATTGAGAATGTAAAGGCAAAAATCCAGGACAAAGAGGGAATTCCCCCCGAGCAACAGCGTCTCATATTCGCGGGGAAGCAATTGGAGGATGGACGCACGTTAATGGATTATAATATACAAAAAGAGTCTACACTCCATCTTGTATTGCGTCTTCGTGGTGGCGTAAAATCTAACACAATGGCGGCCATTATGGAGATGCATGAGTACATTCAAAACTCTCCGATGTTCATTCGGTTGAAAAAGAAGAACGATCGATTGAAGCAGGAAAATAAGATTCTACTTGGGCTTTTGCAAAAATTATCCAAGGCTAGAGAAGAGACACCTGATGTTGAATTTGTTAAGGAAACTCTCGCCGAACCTAGACCCGAGGTTAAAATTAAGACCGAGCCGGGGATTGTTTATGAACTGATTGACGACGAGGAGGAGGAAGAAGAGGAGGAAGAAGAGGAAGAAGAGGAGGCACAACCGAAGGTGAAGGAGGAGGAGGAAGAGGAGGAAGAGGAGGAAGAGGAGGAGGAGGCACAACCGAAGGTGAAGGGAGAGGAGGCACAACCGAAGGTGAAGGAAGAGGAGGAGGAGGAAGAGGAGGCACAACCGAAGGTGAAGGAGGAGGAGGAGGAAGAGGAAGAGGAGGAGGAGGAAGAGGAAGAGGAGGAGGAAGAAGAGGAGGAGGAGGAAGAGGAGGAGGAAGAGGAGGAGGCACAACCGAAGGTGAAGGAACCCGTCGTTACAGAGACAATCAACGTCGAAGAAGAGGAAGACGTGTATGAGATTTCAATTCGTGGCAAAAAGTATTATGTCACGAATGAGAAGAGCGGAACTATTTACGCAGTAGACAAGGACGGAGAAGTTGGACCCGAAGTCGGAAAGTTTGTAAACGGAGTCGCCAAAATTAAGTAAAATACGTCTCTACTCATCATCAGCATTATCCACCGGGAACCCATGAAAATTGTAACAGTTTTTCATATAGAGATCTTATGATGAAAAAAGGTAAGGAATTGGAATGTTCCCGAAGGGCGGGGTATGGAAATCCGAAGGATTTCTGAAGGGGTCTAGAATCCGCGAAGCGGATTCTGATGAAGGGGTCTGGAATCCGCTTCTCGGATTCTGATGACCGGGTGGTTCCCCCTATTCATCATCTTTTGAAAATTTTTTTACACGTTCATATAATTTACCTTCTTGACCGCATTTGCTACTATCACGTCTCGCGTAATCAGCGTATTCATTTACACCTTCATTTTTATTATAATCTAAATAATAAAATTTGGCGCATTTACTTAATGAGTCGGCGGATTTAAATTTAATATAATTCACGCACGTTTCGCACATAGGATATACTACGCGATACATTTACTATAAATAAAGATAAATTTTTATAACTTACATCGCATACCGCGTCCGTCGTCTAGATATTTTGTAACGTCGCCGAACCGTTTTTCCGCCTTTTTTAATAGGTTTCTCCTGTTTGGGCGCGCTCTTTTCTTTACGAGACGCGTCTATTGTCGCTTGTTTTTTTTGTAAAACATCAAGATCTACGAAAAACCGTTTTTTATTCACTTCGAATTTATTATGTTTTGAATCGGTCAACGATGAATATGCGTTCATCAGATTCGAGTCGCGAAAAATACAACTTATTTTGCCCACGGTTTCATCGTTCAAAAGACCTTTTACAACATCCAATTGCACTTGAATTTCAAACTCCGATTTTCGCATATCTATACTTTCCGACGGAGCCGACAAAGATTTATCTTTATTTTCCGTATCCCCTTTTTTAACCACTTCTACTCCGGTTTCCAATATTTCGATCGGATACGTAAGCTTATCTTTTTGTCTTTTTACATATACGTCGTGCATGGTTTTCAAGAAAGTTTCTAAATTAATCAATGAATCGTCGGTAAGTTTTAGATTCTCCATAAATTTTTTCTTCCTTTCTTTTATTTCGTCTTCCGTGTCAGAGTTCAAGTAAAAGTAAATCATATTCTTTAATAATGGATTACTTGACGTTTTTTCTTTTGTAAAACGATACGCCATCTTCAAAAACTCGAGAAATTTCCTGTATTTTTGTATCTCCGATTTGATCTCCTCATCTTTCAATAATTCTATACTTTTCTCTTCTTTCTTCACTTCGCGCTCGAATAATTCCGTATATTGCGACGGGTCGTCAAAAAACTCCATTGTCTTTTGCATTTTATATATATTCAATCCAATGGACTCTATTTTATCGTATCCAAATTCGCTCCTTATCTCAGATGGTATTTCATTCTCTCTGGAACTGTAATACCGGCTGCTCGAATATTCGCGCCTATTGTATTTTATGTAAAAGTATAGTTCAAAAATTGCATTTATTCGGTTTTTTATATCACTTTGGCCATTTGTATTATATATTAAAACCAATTTATTTTTGATATAATCTTTTGCAATTTTCTCAATGCTTTTTTCTGCGCCTTTTCCTAAGTTCAATTTAATGATGGCGTCTAATTCTTTTTCTTTTTTCGATACATTTGCATTTATTACCCGTTTTTCATTTTCCCACCATGATGATATTCCCTTTCCGAATTCCAATAATTTTCTATATTCAGGGTGATTTATAATATCATTGATCCATATTGTTCCTACCACTGTGTATACCGAGCTTTCTAATCGAATATAGGAATAATTATTTTCACTCGTAAACAAAAAACGCGATAAGAAATTAGGTAAAATAGATACTTTTGTTTTTACCGTTTGTAGTTCCTGTATTTTAGTTCGAAACGAGTCTGAAATATTTTCTTCTATAGGAAACGAAGTTGGAAAAAATATACTCAACATGGTAATTACGTTTTTCCTAGCATTATCGTTTTTAGCGTTTTTCTTGGATCGAGATATTGTCATTATTTTGCGGCGAAATAATTCTTTATCGAAAAAGAATTCTACGCTCTGTTTTCTACCCAGAGCTTCTATATCGGAATATGGTAATTCTACGTCCGTTGTGAAAAAAGGATATTGCGATTCTTCAGACTTCGAATCGTTTCCCTCTAAATCTTTTAAATATAAAACGCTTTTTGTCAAAGGAAAACTCGCCTTGCCTGGTATATTTGTATTTAATAATATTTTTATATTTAAAATTTTCCTTTCATTTTCTCTATTTGATGAATCCATATATATTTAATTAAGAACTTAATTTAGGGGGAACCCCCGGTTCTTCAGAAATCCGAAGGATTTCCAGACCCTTGCCCCCTCCCGCCCTTCGGGAGCATTCCAATTTCTTACCTTTTTCTATAATAAAATTTCTTGATGAAAAACTGTTACAATTTTCCTGGGCTCCCGGTGAATAATGCTGACTTAATTGAACGGCTGATAATTCAATTGCGTATTTTGAGATTTTGCTTTTTCTAAAACCTCTTGCGCCTTTCGTATCTCATCGTCGCTGACTACATCGGCGTGTTTTACAGTTAATCCTCCTGGCGAATTTATATTATTATGCTTATGATCATTATCCATTAGATTAGAGTGATAGGACGTGAATGATTCGGGTAAACAGCAAAATCGGCTTTCTTCGTTAAATAAATAATCCATACAAATAATAAACAGAACGCTTATAAAAAAAGCTATGTATATATCGCGCGTTCCCATCCAGGCAATGGCAAAAACAAGGATTTGTTTACTAAATGTATATTTCAAATAGGATTCCATCGATTTACTTAATTTTATGGTTACAAATTTGGACGCAATATTTAAAACTATAATCATGAATCCTGCAAAAATTTTACTATTATTCAACACTTGAACATTATTGTGTAGATACATAAAGGTTTGGCTAATTATATCAGCGGGCGCGACCGACGCAGTTTTTCTTGATGTTTTTATATTTTTGGGTTTTGCATTTTTCATTGCTGTATTCTATTATATATTAATAGAATACATTTTCAGTAGGGGATCCCCCCGTCATCAGAATCCGCGAAGCGGATTCCAGACACCTTCTTCAGAAATCCGATTTCTTACCTTTTTCAATATAAGATTTCTTGATAGAAAATTGATACAATTTTCCCGGGTTCACGGTGGATAGTTATGAGTTATCACGCCCAGGAAGGGAGGGGTACAGCGAAGCGGCGGGTCTGGAATCCGCTTCGCGGATTCTGATGACCTTAGGTTCCCCGAGAAATGAAAGATTCGAATAAACTATATTCCATCGGCGTTACATCCTCAAAATCATTAGATAAATCAATAGTTATATCGTGTAAAAGCTCATTATTCGCCTTTTCCTTTTCTTTTTTCATCAAGTTCATAAGTTTTTCGCCACATTTACTCGTTTTCGAGCAGTTCGGGTTTAGTGCCATATTGCACCATTCCGAATTGCCCATCATTCCTTCAACAGCATCGGTTTGATAATACAAAATTACAAATAGACAAACCAAAATTCCATAAATATAATGAATGGATGCGTAGAATAAAATTAGACCAACGACAATAAGGCGACCAAATGTTGTATGACTAAACATAATCATTTCATCGGAATGAGATACTAATAAATAAAAAACGATTAATGGAATAAATTCAGCTAAATATATTGTTATATTTTTGGACTCATGAATCATGGTATACTCTATATATTACTTATATATTTCAGGTCAGGGAACCTACGGTTCCCCGAACCCCTCCCTTTCTGGGCATGAAACGTTGTATATTTTATCATCGCAAAGTCATTTGCAAAATTACACGCCCAGAAAGGGAGGGGTTCGGGGAACCGTAGGTTCCCTGAAATAAATATCTAGCTATTTTTTAAGTATTTCAATTATATTTTATGTCATTAATAACCTCGGCATCACCATGGACAAATGAAGAATCGACCATTACCAAAAAAAGAATTCCATCCATACGAAGAACGATTAAAAAACAAAATATCACCGTCGATGTAGAGCCAGAAGAATATAATACGCAAAATCTAACTACTTTAGAACCGGAATCGAATACGATGGAATCTACGAAAGAAAAACAAGAGGAGCGAAATAAACGCATTTCGCAAATGATAAATAAAATGACGAGCGTAACCGCGGATAATGATGGTAATAAATTAGCAGATTTTACTCCGATTTCGAATCCCATCATACAAAAGCGCACGGATTATGAAAATGAATCTTTAGAGGACGAGCCCGACGAACCGGTTCAAATAAACCCGACTCTAAGATATAGACAACAGGCCGTTGGCCAACCCGCAAATTATGCACAGAACCCTACAAATTTAGGCAATTTTGGAAATTATCAACATGTATATTCGCAATCGGCGGTTCCAAACGGTCGCTCGATGTATGCTGCGCAGACCAATAATATGATGCCGTCTGGATTCACTGATAATAAAATAATGGAAAAAATCAACTATATGATACATATGTTGGAAGAACAGCAAAACGAGAAGACGAATAATGTGACAGAAGAGTTTTTGCTATATACATTTTTGGGCGTCTTCATCATTTTTATCGTGGACTCTTTTGCGCGTGCGGGCAAATATACGCGATGATCTATATCAAAATAAAACAATCTTGGTTTAAAAAAGGCATTCCGGGTACTACCATATTGTACAGATAATACGCCGCTTGTGTTTCATGAACCGGCGCGTATTTCTGTTTCCATTTTTCCAAGATTATCGGCGAGTCTCCCAAACGATTAAATTTTATGAATTTATATTGAATTTTATCGTTTTTCCCGTGTTCAACGGCTTGTTTTAAAGCTAGTAAAAACCCTATAAAAAACATATTCATTTTGATTCCTTCTTGGAAATTTTGATAAACTGAAGGATTCCATAGGGTTGAAATGGACTCCAACATTTGTCCTCCTTCTTCATATAACATATTTGAATTCCTGAAAAAATAAAGTCCAAGAATCACGTCTTTGCATTTTAGCGCATAAATGAAAATCCTCCGAGATTTTAAGAGAGAGAAAATGGATCCAAGTTCGGGATACAAAGCGATCGATTTCAACGTGCGCATTTCATTGATAAAATCATATATATCGGATGCATTCTTGGGTTCAATATTGGTCAAAAAGTGATGTGGTGGTAATCTTGGTCCTACTATTTTGGATCGTAGTAAAAAAATAGATGTAGTGAATTCGACAAGCGGAATAACTCCTTCATGCAGTGGCGCTTCTTTTTTCAAAAGGGATGCGGATATATCCAAGTTTCTGAAACGTTGATTATATTCATGAGTCTGTATCAAGTTTCGATCTATATTTTTGTGAATATCGTGGCGGTTTATACAAATGAGATCCCAGAGATAGATATTATGAAATCGATTTTCTTGGTGTAAGTAGAGCAAAATGGGTCTGGATGTCATTGCACCAATGGGTTCTACTTTGTCGCTTGTTTCGTCTGCTGCCTTTTCGTTATTTACTTCGTTATTTACTTCGTTACAGCCTACTTCGTTAAAAAAAGACACATAGCACGGATGACTATGTCCTATAAATAATGGTTCTATTGCTTCTTTCGCAATGGTAAAAAGAAGTTTCTCGGATTTCAAATAATGGCACTGTAGTAAATCAATCATTCTCGTCATATGGAAATCTTTTATGTCCGAAAAATCGATAGTTTCAACGTGTTTATTGTCGTAAAACTTGGTTTTTATGGGGAGTTTTCGTTGAATGATAAATGGAGTTTGGGAAAAGTATCGCCAAAAATCGTAACTATGATATACCGGCTGGATATTCCAAAATGGATATTTTAGTTTTATATAGACAATAATGGAAATGATTATTGTAAAAATTCCTATTAAAAAATATTCAAGCATTCATATAATCCAAGACCTAAATTATTCCTGTATTATATCTTTATAAATGAAAGGGAGGGGTTCGGGGAACCGTAGGTTCCCTGAGTTCCCTGCTATTGG
>Ga0114968_10002284_pt1 | contig 14724 bp, 9 predicted proteins | sample M_130807_EF_Meta_FD_87020 | JGI IMG/M metagenome (GOLD analysis project Ga0114968, IMG submission 87020) | Freshwater microbial communities from Lake Montjoie, Canada to study carbon cycling - M_130807_EF_MetaG | ecosystem: Environmental > Aquatic > Freshwater > Lake | place: Lake Montjoie... | reverse complement strand
ATCCTTAGAAAGTACCAACCGCCGTTCCTATAAAAAATTAGAGCTCTACATCGGAGGCTTATCCAGCATAAAAGCTCCCGTATCCGAAGTAGAAGCGGCATTGGTCATAGGGGATAAAACAGTCACGTTATCGCCAACCATTATTTTAAAAAACGACGAGGAAAAAATCCCATCTTGGAACTTGCCGGTCACGGCATTTGTAAAAAATTTAAAAGTAAAAGTGGTCTTAAAATCTTATGTTGCAGATCGCTCGCCCTACCTAAATAAACTAATTGTGAGATGGTAGTTAAGGCAGTATCATAGGCAAAAATTCCCACCAGGAGATGAGTATGCAATTTTTCATAGATACGGCTGATATTGATGCCATTAAAAAAGCAAACGACATGGGGCTTGTAGATGGCGTAACCACGAATCCAACGCTTATTAAAAAAGCGGGTAAAGACCATGAAAAAACAATTCGAGAAATCAGCAGTATCATTTCCGGCCCGGTATCTGTAGAAACCATCAGCGAAACGGCGGAAGGCATGTTAAAAGAAGCAGACACCTATATCAAATGGGGAAAAAATATCGTGATTAAAGTGATCATGACCCCAGAAGGCATGAAAGCCGTTAAAGCTTTGTCTCAACGCGGAATTAAAACAAATGTCACCCTTTGTTTTTCACCACTTCAAGCGCTTATTGCTGCAAAAGCAGGCGCAACGTACATCAGCCCATTTGTAGGTCGTTTAGACGATATCAGTCACCAAGGCATGCAGCTCATTGAAGAAATCCGCACGATTTATGATCATTATGAATTTGAAACAAAAATTTTAGTCGCTAGCGTCCGAAGTCCGCTGCATATTTTAGATGGGGCGTTAATCGGAGCTGATGTGGCTACTGTACCACCGGCAACATTGATGCAAATCTTTAAGCATCCTCTAACAGAAAGCGGGATTTCTGCGTTTTTAGAAGATGCAAAAGCATGGGCAAAAGGGTAAGATAGATCGCTTATAGTTTTACCGACCACCTTATCGTTTTTTATCGCGGTTTACTGTGTAAAAAAATAAAAAGGTAGGAAAACTATGAAAAAGATACTCATTCTTTTACTTCTTGCTGCTACAACTGGCTATAGCAGTATCGCAGAGGCTAAATCCTTCACCAGCAAAGTATTAATCGGAGCTGGTGCTACCATGCTTAACATTGATGGTGACACTGTCTCCGATGAAGCAAAGATAGGGTATTTAGTAGGCTATCAAGGCACTCAACCGATGGGAGACAGACATAGCTTCTCGTTTGGTATCGAGTATCAAACAATCAATTCAGACTATACCAAAACAGTTCTCGGATCGGACATTGATTACGATGTTCAAACCTCTTGGATACAAGTTCCGTTGTTATACCACTTCGAGATGATGCCGCATGTCAACTTCTATGGGGGCGCATTTGCTGCTCGAAAAATTGACGAAAGTGTCAAAGTGAGTGATGTCACTATAGATACAACCGAGTTAAAAAATACAAACTTCGGTCTCATTGCGGGATTAAGTTATCGTGTTTCAAAGCGAACAGACATCATGGTGCAATATGATTTTGGATTAAGAGATCTTTCAAACGACAATGATTTTGATATTCACACCTCCGCACTCCGCGCTGTAATAGGGGTATCCTTCTAGAACCCTTACGCTTGTCCCAACTCAAAATCCCCGGATGGGGGTTTTGAGGTAGGGATGCGCATCCCTAACCCCGTCGTAAAAAACTCTCCAAACTCCGACTCAAACTCTCCAAAATACACAAATCCACTTTCCCGATGAACAATGCCCTGCACCATAAACACCTGTTTTAATCGTTTCATTGCAAAGGCGATGGCCTTTTGCCCGTTGTAATACCGCTCAAACGGATTGGGATACGCCAAACAATAATGCCGGTTTAACGGCCCTTCAGCGGATAACTTACGCGTTGTAACAAAACCTTCCGTTGCCAAGTAATCCCCAAACCAATCCGAAATCACGCTTAATTTTTCTTTAAACGTTCCCTGTAACCGAGAATCGTCTAATAAAAACCCCATCGAAAAAACAGTATCGCCGGGGCTATGAAACACAATGCCGCCTCCCGTTGTACGAGGTGCATGGTCCACACGATGAAGCGTTACAGGAACACTAACGGATTTTGGATGCGTGATGCCGGGTTTTTGCCAGGTGTAGGATCTAAAAAAATAAGGGATGTTGCCCTGTTCTAATTGCTTTAAAAGCTCATCGTCAAAACGCATGTTGTCATTTGCGGTTAAAAAACTGTCCGTATGTGTAACTAAAAACATGGGAACATCTTACAAGGAACTCACATTTTAGGTACACTAGCGCTCTTGTGGTTACCATAGTGGATTACGGTGTTGGGAATAGTGCAAGTGTACAAAAAGCGTTTGAGTTTTTAGGCGCTTCCGCTCGTATTTCATCGCAAAAAGGCGACATTGAAAACGCCGATATCCTTGTTGTGCCAGGCCAGGGCGCTTGTGGCCAAGCCATGACACAGCTGACACAAAAAGACCTCTTAACCCCCATAAAAAACCATATTGCAAACGGCAAACCGTTTTTAGGCGTATGCTTAGGGTTCCAAATTTTATTCGAGTTTTCAGATGAAGACGGCGGCATCCCCTGTCTGGGCATTTTTCCAGGACGAGTAACCCGGTTTCAATTGCCCGATTTAAAAGTGCCACACATGGGATGGAATACAATCGATATTCAACCCAACCACGAAAACGCCCTAGCCCCCATGACATCCCGGCAACACGTTTATTTTGTTCACTCGTATGCTGTCGAGCACACCGATCCAGACGCCGTTGCCACCCGAACAACGTATGGCATTCCGTTTGTGTCCTCAGTAAGAAAAGACAACGTATGGGGAACACAGTTTCACCCTGAAAAAAGCGGCGATGTTGGCTTAACGTATTTGTCTGTGTTTTTGAAAGGAGCCAAAAAATGACATCCGAAATTCGCATCCAAGGCGCTCGCGTTCACAACCTTAAAAATGTATCCCTAACCTTACCGCGTGATTCCCTTATCGTGTTTACGGGTTTGTCGGGTTCTGGGAAATCGTCCTTAGCCTTCGACACAATTTATGCAGAAGGTCAGCGCCGCTATATGGAATCGCTGTCGGCCTACGCGCGTCAATTTTTAGATAAAATGGACAAGCCGGATGTCGATAAAATCGAAGGACTATCGCCGGCCATTTCCATCGACCAAAAATCGGCATCACATAACCCCCGCTCCACAGTAGGAACCGTAACGGAAATTTATGACTATGTGCGGCTGCTTTACGGCAGTATCGGAACGCCGCATTGCCCAAAATGCAAACGGCCTATCAGCTCGATGAGTATCCAAGAAATGACGGACAATATTTTTAATTGGCCGGAAGAAACACAGCTCACCATTTTGGCGCCACTTGTCACCGAAAAAAAAGGGGAGCACCGAGACATCCTCGAACGCTTAAAAAAAGAAGGCTTCAGCCGTGTCAAAGTAAATGGCACTATCGTTCGGCTTACGGATGACATTCTCTTAGATAAGAATAAAAAACATACAATCCAATTGGTTGTGGATCGCATCAGTATTAATACCGACAACAGAGCAAGGCTTTTCCAATCCTTAGAAACAGCAATAACCCAATCCAAAGGTCTCGTCGTAGTGGACCGATCCGATACCGGCGAATCCCACCTCTTTTCAGAAACCTTTGCCTGTCCGGAATGTGATATCGCCTTAGAAGAACTGAGCCCGCGTCTTTTTTCCTTTAACTCGCCCGTAGGCGCCTGCCCAGCGTGTAACGGCCTGGGTGAATGTTTTGATTTTGATGCCGATCTCGTGATTGAAAAACCAGGAAACCCCTGTAAAACCGCAACCGGAAAAGTGCTGAACCTCGATGGGACACATTACGGTAAACAAGCCGAAAAAACGGCTAGAAAACATAACTTTTCGTTAAATGATCGCTACGACACCCTCACCGAAGAGCAGCGCAATGTTCTGTTATACGGTGGTCCCGAAAGCGTGGAAGACAACCCTTTCCTTAACCGCACAAACGAAGAATACCAAGGCATTTGGGGCGATTGGGAAGGTATTATCACCAACCTAAGACGCCGTTATTTCCAAACACAATCCGAGGGTATGCGGTTCTTTTTCCGTTCCTACATGAGTGCAAAACCTTGTTTAACCTGTCATGGATCACGTCTAAGAGCAACGGCATTGGCGGTAACGGTTGCCAACATGTCGATTGCCGATATGATGCGCATGAATGTGGAAACCCTTGTCGACTTTTTTAAAACAATGAAGCTTACGCCCAAGCAGTTAGAAATTGTTGGCCAAGTTCAAAAAGAAATTTTGCACCGTTTGGCGTTTTTAAATAACGTGGGATTAGAGTATTTAACTTTAGATCGAAAAGCCGGCACCCTGTCCGGCGGCGAGTTTCAACGGATTCGCCTAGCCACACAAATCGGTGCCGGATTAACAGGCGTTTTGTATGTATTAGATGAGCCCAGTATCGGTCTGCATCAACGTGACAATGAACGGTTAATCGAAACGCTTAAACACCTACGAGATCTAGGCAACACCCTAATCGTTGTCGAGCACGACGAAGACACGATCCGCGAGGCCGACCATATCGTAGAAATTGGTCCGGGTGCTGGGAAAAACGGCGGAGAAATTATCTTTTCAGGTACACAGGCGCAATTCCAAAAAAATGGAAAAGGGTTAACCGCACAATATCTTCAAGGCAAAAAAGAAATTGCCATCCCAAAAAACCGCCGCGCCCCAAAAGACAAAGGGGAGCTGACCATTCTCGGTGCTACCGAAAATAACTTAAAAGACGTTACCGTGACCATTCCATTAGGTCGAATCGTCTGTGTGACAGGCGTATCCGGTTCCGGAAAAAGCACCCTAATCGACGATGTCTTACACAAAGCCTTAATGCGTCATTTTCATAAATCCAAAGAGCGCCCTGGTAAACACAAAGGCATTGAAGGGCTAGAACACCTCGATAAAATTATCACCATCGATCAATCACCGATTGGCCGAACCCCCCGCTCGAACCCAGCCACTTACACGGGTGTCTTCACACCAGTTCGCGAATTATTTGAAGAAACAAGGGAAGCCAAAGTACGCGGCTACAAAGCAGGCCGCTTCAGTTTCAACGTAAAAGGCGGACGCTGCGAAGCCTGTGAAGGCGACGGCCAACTTAAAATCGAAATGCACTTTTTATCCGATGTCTTTGTCCTTTGCGACGTTTGCAAAGGCAAGCGGTACAACAAAGAAACCTTAGAAGTAACCTACAAAGGCTACACCATCTCCGACATTTTACAGATGACCGTAACCGAAGCCTGTGACGTATTCGAAGCGCATCCCACCATTTACTCTAAATTAAAAACCTTACAAGATGTCGGCCTGGGTTATATTCAACTTGGCCAAAACGCAGCCACACTAAGCGGGGGGGAAGCCCAACGGATCAAGCTGGCCAAAGAGCTAAGCAAGCGTGAAACAGGGCGCACCCTCTATTTATTAGACGAACCCACCACCGGACTTCATTTTGAAGATATTAAAAAATTGTTAGAAGTGATTAATCGTCTCGTGGATTCCGGCAATACCGTTGTGGTGATCGAGCATAATCTGGACGTTATCAAAACCTCAGACTACCTCATCGACCTTGGTCCGGAAGGCGGAATTAAAGGCGGCCAAATCATTGCAGAAGGAACCCCGGAAGACGTTGCAAAGAACAAAAAATCGTATACAGGTAAGTTCTTAAAGAAAGTCTTAAACTGAGTTAGTAAGTGTTACTCACTTTCTCCTTTGAAATCAAAAAATCGATGTTAGACTAAAACTTAAGTGCTGCAATAGTGCCGATACGGCCTATTCAAAAAAGTAAAAAGTCAGCTGGTGAAACGAGAAGAAATTTTTTCATCTTTTCTATACCGGCAGAAACAGTTTTTTCTATATAAGGGAGGATCTATAAGTGAAGCGTATTAACACATTTTTTATGAAGATGGTGACCGTAGCCCTACTTGCCGTAATGGCGGGTTGTGCAGCGTCATCGTCATCTGATTCAACAAGTTCAAGTTCCGATACCAATTCCGCTATCCAAGGAAATGTAACATTATCAGGGGTTGTTACCGTTTCTGATTCGGCTCAGAAACAAGTATCCGATACGTTAGAAAGCTCAAGTGCCCGCGTATTGCGATTACAAGAATTATCATTACAAGCGCGTCATGCAACAGCACTTCAGCTTTTGGAAAGTACGGGCGGATCGGTTATCAACAGTGTTGATGACGAAGTTCCCATGGAAGGCGGAAAAGTTTATGTGAGCTATTTAAACGATACCGGTGAAGTAGTATCTACAGATATTTCCGTAGAAATCTCTGCAACAGGAAGTTACCAAATCGATAATTTAAAAGATGGAGTAACGTATATTTTAACGGCTGAAAAAGTAGGTTTTGACTCGGATGGAAACATTAACAAGATTAAAACAGAAGCCATTTCCCATATCGAATCCGGCGCAACGACAGCTGCGGCAAATGTACAGCCCGGAACCGACATCATCATGCGCGCCATTATCAGCGCGATCCAAGACACGGTAGATTCCCTTGTGTCGTCCGATTCTACAATCGATGACAAAACAAAAGCCATTATTAATACCCTTGTTCAAAACATCATTACGGTTGTAACTGAAACCGTGTCTAAGAGTATTGAAAGCGGCGAAACAACGGTAGAAGTAAGCGTTGAAACTGTAAAAACAAAAGAAGAACTAGCAACATTAAGTGATTCTGAAAAAGACGCAGAACGAGAAAAAATCGTAACCAATACTAAAAAAGTAGAGGTAGATACGACATTGTCTGATACGGACAAAAAAGTAAAAAGCCAATTAGAAACTGATTCTTCCGTAACGGAAGTTGTAAAAGAAGCATCAGCCAAAGCGCAAGCTGCAAAAGATGTTTCAAAAATGAGCATTGATGAAGCAAAACTTCTTATTGCACGTGTATTCGGTGTAACGGATACAGGTTCATCCGATAGCAATAGCGGTAGCGGCCGAACAGCAGAGAAAAACGGTCCTGAAGTACCAGATTTCTTTATTACTCAATTTGCGAATGCCTATTTGGGTAAAAAACAGGCGACACTAACAACGTTCGCACAAGCATGGAAAGATGCGAAGGGCGATCACGAACTACGAACGGTAGAAGAGTTAAAAGCAGACTTTGCTGAGATAATTTCTGACCAGTTAACTGTTTTATACAACTACTATGACACGTCTTCTACAGCCAACTTGAGTACGGTTGTAAACCTTCAAGGTGCAAAAATTGCATTTCCGTCTGATAAGAAACTCACCCTGCCGATCACAGGCAGCACCAGCTTTAATGTGCCTCAAATGATTTCTGTGTTCTGGATGACAGGATTATTTGATGAAACAGAAGGCGAAGGCGAAGGCGAAGGCGGAGGCGGAGACAACATGGATCCGTATACACTTCTAAAAGGACTGGGGATTCTCAATTTAGATGCCAACAAGATTTATATTATCGACGCGGGTGTACGTCCCGTACGGTTCTATGTGCCCGATGATTTAGACAATCAAACATCTGGAACATGGTCACAAACAGATGCTCTAAACGGGGATGTCAGCATATTTGCAGATGGAGATGTATCCGAATCTACGATTAAAAAAGTAGTGTTGCGTTACACAAAAACAGACGGTTCAGCCGGTGTTGTAGAGCTTGAAAAACAAACAAATGAAGGTCAAAACAACGGTGGCGAAGGAAGCGAAATACAAAATTCTGTGGCTGCGATGTCCAGAATCAATGCGAATAAAGTTTCTGCTCACAACATTACAATTGCTGAAGCAGGAAATGGCGGCAACCAAAACCGTTTGGATTTGCATTACCGGTTAGATCCTTGGAGAGCCATCCAAAATAAAGAACGAGCAAAAATCGTAAGCGATTATAAATCTGGAGATGCTGTGATCCAGGTTATCGGTCAAAATGACCAAGTGCTGGCTACAACAACGGTGAAAATTTACAAGATTGAAATGAATGCGCCAGAATGGGTATTCCCTGTGGGGCCAAACATGGTGAAAATCAAACAGCAAGGATGGGATCCAGCGTTTGAACCGCAATTGATTGCACTTCCTGACAATGTATCGGCCTTAACAAAGGTACGTTTTGAATGGAAACCGTCAACGCCTGCAACACCACTTCCGGATGGATTACGCGTAGCCTATGCCGTATTTGTGGGTCTGCAAGTTCATAAAAAAGACTGGAACAACACACTGGGCGATACCTCGTCTTTGGGAACAGAATGGGATTGGCAAGACGATAATGGCAACAAATGGCGCCATATCTGGGATTCATGGCAAAACGGATCTTTAATTTTCAGTAATTATGTAACCTTGCCATCCACCGTATCGTTTAATGCAACAACATCAAGTTCAGAGCAAAACTTCGAAGCATCCTACGAAGTAAGCATCCGCCCAGTTGTAGTAGATAAACGCGGATTTGTTGTATGGGAAGGCGATGAAAGCCGTTCAAACTTTAAAGTGGGCCAAGATATTAATTGGGTAACCACTGTAAAAGGGACGGTTGTATTCCCAAATCAAATCGATAACATCATGCCTCAAATTAAAAATTACCAAGGCACATGGAAAATCGGTTTGTTCTACAACAACAAAATGATCGAAAGAAACGGAAAAACAAAACTGCGCCCTGTCTTCTATGACCAAGATGAAGAAGGCCCACGTGGTGCTGTTCGCACAAGATCCGGCGTGCCATTGATCGCAAGTTTGGGAACAACAGCAGAGATCAAAACCGATCCAAGCCGCGAGTACACGTTACCTGGGTTCTCTAAAACAGATGAAATCCTAAAGCTGAACGAAGATATGATGATCAAAGTATGGTTGGATGTCTCAACAAAACCATCCAATGACTTTAGATGGAATGCCATTACGCCATCTGCAAACGCCATCGACTTCGCAAGCACGGATTTCGGAACGTATCCGGTTGAAGAAAACACGGATATGGAGTTTGGAAATATCAGACGTGGCCAAGAAGGGATTGTACGTTGGAGACAAAGTGGTCCTCAATTCCTATCGGATGGAGGGGAAGTAGAAATCAACGGAAAAGTATTCAATTGGAACCAAGCACAATTTGAAGATGTTCCGGAAGAAACAGTTCCAACCAACAAAGTGAAAAAAGAAAGTGACGCTTCAAATTTTGAAGACGAGAACGTTCAAATTCAAGTTGGTAACTAACAAGACAGCTAGTATGTAATACGGTTCTGCCTTGTTACTCGAAAGCCCGGTGTTATGCCGGGCTTTCGAACAAAGCCCAAACTCCCAGCCCTCGCCTATTCGCTCCGCCTATATTAGAATACCCAGTCCAATGCAAGAAAAAATTCTTCCGCAACATATTGAATCGGAGCAAGCCGTATTAGGCTCTATGATGATGTCGAAAGACGCCATTGCGACGGTATTAGGTCGTCTCAAGCCCGATTATTTTTACAAACAAGCTCACGAAAACATTTATAGTGCGATGGTGGATCTGTACAAAAGAAACGAACCTATCGACTTGGTAACGGTCTCAAACGAATTGTCCAAAATGGGGAAATTGGAAAAAATTGGCGGCCGTGTGTATTTGGCTGAAATTTTAGATGCCGTACCCACAGCAGCCAACGCTGCCCATTACGCAGAAATTGTCTTTGAAAAGGCCGTCTTGCGTCGCCTTATCGATGCGGGTTCCTCCATTATTAAAGACTCCTTCGATGACTCCCAAGACGCAGACGCTGTATTAGAGCTGGCACAAAAACGTGTTTCCGAAATTTCCAGAGAAGGCCTGAAAGAGGATTTTGTACGCTTAAACGAAGTTCTTAAAACGGTATTCGACAACATCCAATCCATGTATGACTGTGAGGACAAAATTTTAGGGATTCCTACAGGTCTTGGGGATCTGGATGCGTTGACATCTGGGTTTCAGCCGGGCGATTTGGTTATTTTAGCCGCTCGCCCTTCTATGGGGAAAACAACGTTGGCCCTAAACTTTGCCGCCCACGCCGCCATTGCAAAAAATGTTCCAGTGGCTATTTTCAGCCTTGAAATGCCAAAAGAACAGCTGGCCATGCGGATGTTATGTTCGGAAGCGCGCCTAGATTCCAAACGCCTTCGTACCGCTAATTTGCAAGATCACGAATACCGCGATTTAAACCAAGCGTTTGGCCGCTTAGCCGATGCCCCTATTTTTATCGATGATTCCCCAGGGATCACCCCGTTGGAACTGCGTGCTAAATGCCGACGTCTACAGGTTGAGCAGAACATTAAATTGATCGTAATCGACTATCTTCAGCTGATGCGTGGGGGACACCGCCGCATGGAAAGCCGGTTACACGAGATTTCCGAAATTGTACGGGAAGTAAAAGCCTTTGCAAAAGAATCCGGAATTCCGATTATAGCCTTATCCCAGCTCAGCCGGGATATTGAAAAGCGAACCGACAAACGCCCGATGTTAAGCGATCTTCGGGAATCGGGAGAGTTGGAACAAACCGCAGATTTGGTTATGTTCATTCACAGAGAAGAAGGCTATGCAGAAGTGAAGCAAAACGTGTCTCCGGTGACCTTGGTTATCGCAAAACAACGAAACGGGCCTACCGGCGATGTCTCGCTTGTGTTCAAACGAGATATTTCCAGATTTGCCTCGGGTACCAAGGAAATGCCTCCGGAGTCGGTTGCGGCAGGGCAAACACATCGATAATGGGCTGTATAAAGAAGTTAATCTGTCTTGGTCTGATTCTGTTTTGTTCCCATACGGTTTTGGCAGAATCTCAGCCGGACACGGCTAAAAAAAAGGGCGATCCCAAAAGCGTTACATTGGCCGGGGATTCGATTGTGTTGGATACAGAAATACAAAGTGTGGAAGCCTCCGGAAACGTAGCCATTACGTATGGCGTTACGGTGACTGCGGATGTGTTTTGTTATAATCCTAACAGTGGAGAACTCAGTTTTCCTCAAACCTTTGCGTATCAAAGTGGAAAAAATAAAATGACCGGAAAACGGTTTTTTTACAACGTCAAAACGTACAAAGGCCAGACGGAAGAATTGAAGGCTAGAATAGATCGGCTTCAAATTACTGGAAGGAAAATTGATTTAATGCCGTTGTATATCAAAATACATGATGCCACGTTCACATCCTGCGACTACCCTACAAAAGATCAACATTACAGAGTAGTCGCTAGGACATTGTACGTGTATCCAGAATTTGGATATTTGGTCGCATTTAATAGCCGTGTTTATGTAAAATATGTTCCATTTTCGGTGCCTGTTCCTACCTTTATTTATGGGTCAAAACGCTACGGTTTAACCAGTGTTACCTCCCTGTTACCAGATATTGGAACAAACCGAACAAAAGGCGGATATATCGAGCAAAAAATCCCCTATTTTAAGTCCAATAACTCCAACGGAGGGATTATCCTTGGGTTTAGTGAAAAATTAGGAACGTATGCCGGGGCCGAGCATATTCAAACGATTAATAAACATAACAGTTTAGAGCTGTATGGCGTTCAGTATTCCAGAGATACATTTTCTGGTTCTGCAACCTACCACTACATTGTAGGAAATAATTTTTTCTTAGATGTTGGTGCCAATATTTTAGAAAAAGTACTTAAAAACTTTAACGCGGGGCAATCGCTGCCGATAAGCCAAGCACTTATTTCCGTAAAATACCGAGACATCATCAATGATCAACGGGTCAGTTATTTGCCGATGACACAATTTGAAATTAATAAAGCGCCGTTGGCTTATTTGGGTCTGTATTGCACATCTGTAACGCGGTTCGGGAAAATAAGAGAAGATCAACCCGGCGGAAAATTTACCTCATTAACAGGAAGTACCACACTAGACTTAGCCCGAGATCACATGGTGGCCAAAGGATTGGAATTACATTCCGGTGTGTTGTATTTCGGGAACTGGTATGAACACGATATATCCTGGCAGCGGTTTTATCTTCAGTTTGGACTTCAAAAGAAAGATATTTTATTCAAACCTCAAATCCTTTATACACAAAATGTGTTTCAGCCTCGGGGCGATTCCCCCTTTTTGCATGAACATAATTTTGCCTTAAACGGAAACGAAATTGGGTTGCGGTTAGAGCATAAATTCGAGAGATGGAAATATTGGGAAATCACCCAAGTTACTGATTACAGCATGGAGACAAACCAGCTAAGAAACTGCGATTTCTCGGTGGGCTACCGCTTCCACTGTTGGCAAATGAGCCTGAGATGGCGTGCTGTGCAGCAGGCGTTTGGGTTAGGGTTTACGATTTATTAAGGGAGAACTGCCAGTTTCGTTTTTCCGATAACGTTGCCATCACCTGAAAGTAAAAACGCAAAATACGTACCTGCGGATAAGGCGTTGGGGCGGATGGAATTTTCATTAAAGTGGATACGGTTGTAGCGTGGAATGCCTTTGCCACCTTCCTGGCCAGAGGCATACTCGTTTTGGAAAATTAAATGACCAAAGGAATTGTAAATTTTAAGTGTGATATCCGAATCGGACGGTAATGAATACCCAATAACCGTACCTTCCGTTTTTCGAAACGGGTTGGGATAGCAGTAAAAATAACTGGTAATGAATGTGTACAGGGTCATATCGGACAGCTGTGTGGGATTTTCAACTTCCGTTTGTATCACACTTTGTATGTTACCCGTTGTCTCATAGGGCGAGAAACTAAACTTTTGAAAACTAAGGCCTTCCTCACTATTTTGAGGGTCTAATTGCGTGACATCTACAATGTTATACCCAAAACGAAATAGGGATAGTTCCGCATAAATCGGAGTCACTAAAAAACAAAATACGAGAAGAACAGCGTAGCGATACACTAGTCGCATAATTCTTATGGTGCCTGTATTATTGTTTTTTTTCAACAACTGCAACTACTTATGGTCGCGTCTTATTTGGTTTGTCTTAGTGTGGGGTATAATAAAAGGGAAAGATGACTGTGAAAAAAATAAAACTTCTTAGCGCGCTTTTATGTTTTATCTGCTTAATAGTTTCTGTTTTAAATGCGCAAGTTCCAGAATCAATAAGCATTGAAGCCGTTATTAACAATGCTGAAACAGGTCCAATTAAAGGCGTAAGAGATGTTACCGTCCGCATCTATAAAGAAAAAAACCCCGACTATGTCTGGCAAGAGCTTTTCCAAGCACATGAATTTTCGAATGGCTTATTATCCTTAAAACTAGGTCAAAAAACGCCGTTTTCCAAAGCCGTTCTTAGTACAGAAAATCCACGTTTAGGCATCATTATTCAAGGTGAAAACGACGAATTACAAATTCCCCTTACCTCTGTTCCCTTTGCGTTAAAGGCAAAATATGTCGAGTTTATTTCTACAGCAAGCACAACGGTTTTAGGCGGAATTAAAGTTGGAAAAGGATTGTTGGTAACCAATGGCGTCGCGTCGGTGACGTTAAACGCGGGTGAGAATATAAGAATCCAGGAAAGCGGCTCCGGCCTGACGATTTCATCCATTGGATTGACTTCAACCACTCAAAACGCCATAAAACTTCAAAACCGCGCAGTCGCTGACACCGCGCCAAGCACAGGCCAAGTATTAAAATGGAACGGGTTGGCCTGGGCCCCAGATACGGATATCGATACGGACACAGACACCAATACAGGTACAACCAATGCCACCTTATTACAACACCGACCGATTGCGGTAACAACACCGCTTTCAGGGCAGGTTTTAAAATGGAATGGATCGTCTTGGACGCCCAGCGCAGACATTGATACGGACACGGACACCGATACCATAACAACCAATGCAACAATGCTGCAGCATTATGCCGTTGCGTCCACCGCGCCAACATCGGGCCAAATTTTAAAATGGAACGGCAGCGCTTGGACACCCAGCGCAGATATCGATACAGATACAGACACAGATACCTCTACGTCCAATGCGACATTGCTTCAACGGTATCCAATCGCAACAACTGCGCCGGTATCAGGGCAAAGTTTAAAATGGAACGGTAGCGCTTGGACCCCCAGCTCAGACATCGATACAGACACAGATACCTCCACATCCAATGCCACATTGCTTCAACAAAAACCTATTTCTACAGCAAGCCCGCTTTCCGGCCAAATTTTAAAATGGAACGGGGATGCTTGGGCACCTGGCACAGACAACACCGAAGGCAGTGCCGATTTTACAATGATTGCCTCCGACGTTGCTCCGGACAGTACAATCAATAACCGAAATGTAGGAAGTAGTAGCAAACAATTTAAAAATGCCTATTTTTCAGGCACGGTAACGGCGAATGCATTTAGCGGAGATGGATCTCGTTTAAGCAATATTGCGGCAACAAGTATCAGCGATAACACGATTACCAGCCAAAAAGTGGTTAACGGAACAGTACTTAATGAGGATATTAACAGTGCGGCTGGCATTGCATTTTCAAAACTCAGTATTTCAAAAAGTGATATCACCGGCTTAGGTATTCCTGGTTCGGATACCGATACCAATACAACGTATAGTGCCGGAACAGGATTAACACTGACTGGAACCACATTCAAATTGGATCAATCAACGGTTGTCACCCCCAATTATCACGGAACAATAATTGCAACCGGATTTAGCGGAAGTGGGGCCTCGTTAACGAATATTGGAACCACGGCTATCACAGACGGTACACTAACCAATGCCGATTTAAGCAGCGGCACTTTTTCCAACATTACCGGTGTGGGTACGCT
>Ga0114968_10002283_pt1 | contig 14726 bp, 18 predicted proteins | sample M_130807_EF_Meta_FD_87020 | JGI IMG/M metagenome (GOLD analysis project Ga0114968, IMG submission 87020) | Freshwater microbial communities from Lake Montjoie, Canada to study carbon cycling - M_130807_EF_MetaG | ecosystem: Environmental > Aquatic > Freshwater > Lake | place: Lake Montjoie... | reverse complement strand
TCATGCGCGGATTATTGGTGTTATTTCACTTAGAGCCATAGTAGAGAGTGTCATTACGCTTAAGTATCTTGCAAGCTTAGATTCGCCAGCAATGTGGCAGTCTTACCGCGTTTACGGCGCAGGCCAAGCAAAGCTGGCATTTTTGAAGATTCAGCAAACCCACGGGGATCTGCCCCTCTTTATGGATGAGGGGGCTCTCCACTCAATAGCCAATGAGGATATGTGGCAAGAGTTTTTGGACATAGATGTTGGTCACTGGGCTAGTAGTAACCTAAGAAAACTGGCGAATGACTGTGGCGCTAAGGATGTTTACGATAAGTACTATGATTGGTCCTCTGGCTTTATTCATGGGAATTGGGCCGCGGTGAGGGATACCAATTTTGTAACTTGCCATAACCCACTTCATCGACTGCATCGCATACCAAGAGTGGCCCATAGAAGTCTAAACTCGGTGGAGCCGGACGCGATAAGCTTAGTTAACGATATGATTTCTATCCTTGAGACACTCTTTCCAGATGACAAGCCGTTACTTCGCGTCTCAAGTAATGGCAGTTAATTCCTTTGGGTATCGGTTGAAATGGCTTGAGAGCCTAACATTTTTACAATCTAGCTTGAGTTGTTAAAGCGTGTCCACACACTCTTTAAAAATTGACGCAATCTCCCTTCGCTTCTGAATTCAGAAAATCCATTCAAAACTTTTCAATTTTTTTTAAAGCGCAAATTGATTTTTGAAGTCCATTTTTTGTTCTGAAATCGCAAAATTCACCCAAATCATTTCTCGATCCTAGGCGTTCTAAAGCAAATTCTCAGAAATTCCACTTTGCCATTTGTCTAATTGGTATATGGCTTAGAAGGCTATTAGGTGCGCTAATGCCATATACAGAGCTTAAATGAGTAGGCTTGCCGTTTTTATTATTTAAATCTTCATCCATCCTGGAGTTTTAAATGTCACCACTCTCTTATATAGCCAGACATAAGAGATGACGAATAGTAAAAAGAATGTCATCAGGATGATTGTAGATTGCCAAAACATAATTGCCGGGATAGCTGCCAGACTGCTGAGAACCCAAAGATAAGGGGATGTTTTGGCGTTGGCGCTAAACCAGTCTGCCTCACTAGTGATATTGGTACGATTGAGAATTCTTCGGAAAATAAGCGAGTGAAAATGAATCCCGTCTGGATGACCCGGATTTTTACCTTGGTGGAACTTTCTGCGATAGATTGTAAAAAGCGTCTCCAGTATTGGGTAAGCATTCAGCATGAGCGCAAACCATGGAGAAATCTCTTCATGACGACAAACAATCATTACGCTTAGCGTGGCTATCCAAAACCCGATGAGGTAAGCTCCGCCATCTCCAAGAAATATCAATCCTCTAGGGTAGTTCCAAATAAAAAATCCCAAGATGCTAGCGGCCATCGTAAAGCTCAAAAAGATGATGAGTGAATCATCGAAATGAATGCCCATGTAACCCAGTGCAAGTAGGCTAATAATTCCGACCATGCTCGAGAGCCCATTGAAGCCATCAATAATGTTGAAAGCGTTAGCCAATCCCGTAATTGCAAAAACTGTAAAAATAGTTGGAATGACTGGAAGGGTAAATAAATAATCAAGCAAGGGAGTATCGAGCGAACGAATCTCTGCCCCCAGCAATTCAACAGCCAATAGTGCGCTTAGGGCGGTGAAAAGCAGTCGCACTCTCACGCTAATATTTTTTGTGAGATCTTCTGTTAGACCGATTAAGAAGGTAGGCAGCGAGCAAAATATCAGAAAAATCTCAGGTTCTAATTGCAGTCTATTGCTAACTTGAAAAGCAATGGCAAGGTAAATCCCTAGGCCAATTGCAAGACCGCCTATCCTGGGAACCGCTTTTGTATGAAATTTTTGAGGGCCATCTAAATTGTGATCTGCGCTCATCGCCCCATGCAATTTTTGGGTGCGAATAATGAGAATGGTTGCAACAAAAGAGGTGAAGAAGGCGATAAGCAGATAAATCATTATTTGATTATAAAATCTAAACCTATTTATGTGGTGACAATTCTTATACTTACCCTCTTAAAATCATTTTTTCATGATTTTAAGAGAATATCTTTTAATTTGATGACTTTCCGGTGCATTCTGATTCAGTAGCATTTCTGCCGAAGTGTCTATTTTTACTTGATTAGTGGTAATTTAGGGTATACCTCTAGCAATCAGATTACCCCACTTTATTTAACGGCGATAAATGAGATTCAATAAAAAATCTTTTACTCTCATTCTCGGCATCCTGCTGATTAGCCTGAGCCTTCAAGCATGTTTGTTTGGAGTTCGTCAAAAGTCGCCTTTTCCTTATAAAGCGCTTGCTATTACTGGAGTGGCTTCTCAAACATTACTAGGTCTACTTCAGGTTGATGTTTTGACCTATATTGATGTGAAAGTGGCAATTGATCCCAAGGATGCAGAATTTATTGTGGAGATCTTATATGATGGCCCCGGCAGCCAAATTGCTTCCTATAGTTCCGTTGGCCAAGTTACTGGCTACAACATCGATGATGTTGTTGTCTTTAGGGCTTTTGATAAAGCGGGTAATGAATTAATACCGCAAACCCAGATTTATGGGGTTCGGGATATGAATTTTTCCCCAGCTACAGTCAATGCGGCAGATATTCAGCAGCAACAGCTGATTGCCGATATTCGTAAAGAATTAGCTATGCAAATTACGATTCGCTTGATGTCGATAGGGCGTAGGGCTAGGTAATAATAATTTTGTAGAATGGATACATGAATATCATTCCTGTCACCCCTATCGCTCTCAGGGTACTTCGACCGATCAGCCTTTTTGTATTGGTCGGTATTTGCTCTTCAGCTTTTGCTCAATCTGCCCAGTTTGAATACGACCTCAAAATAACCGCTGATCCGGCTAAACGCGCGGCTTATCTTAAGCAAACTGGTGAAACACCAAGCCCTTATGAGCAAGTGCTCAGCTTAGTAAAGGGCTCTATGCAGGTGGCTACCGTTGTGGATAAGGTAGATATTCGCAAGGATCAATACCAGATCAATTCAGTAGGTACTCTTGGAGCAGTTTTGGGTACGGTATTAGCTGATCAAAAGTTATTGCGTGGATCCGTTGGCACTATTACCAAAGACGGCATGCTCACGAATACCTATCAAGAGAAGCGTGGCAATACGGATTTGTTGATCGCAAAAGTAGAAAAGAATGTGTTGAACTTTTATAAAGTCTCTTCACGCACACCACCTGTTGGCAGCGCTCCGTTTAGTGGTCGCCTGTTTGACATGCTCACTGTTGGCTATCAATTTATTGGTCGTGACTTGCCTGCTAAATCCATTGTTTTGCCAGTAACTGATGGTCGGTCTCTGAAGACCTACACATTGGTACGTGGCGAGCCATTCGATTTCCCTTTTGATGGTGGTACCGTTCGTGCCATTCGCTACTATAAGACAACCTCCAAAGATGACACCGCAACATTTGAGGTATGGTTCTCTGAAAAAGAGCATGTGCCCCTGCGCTCCATTATTGGTTTAAGCGCACAATATGGCGCAACTATTCAGGTAGATTTGAAGAAAATTCCTAAGCTATGATTAGATTATGACTAAGCAAAATTTAATCGCGATTATTGCTTTTGTAATTCTGATATTTGCAATCGGAAAAATTGCCATGCAGCAGTTGTGCCAACCTACGCCTAATAATCCTGTAGTCAATGCCGTATCAAGTGCTTTTTCATCACCAGAGCCTAAACCAGCAATTCCTCAACCCGATCCCTTATCTTGGGATCTAACATTGCATCGCATAGTGACTTTTTTGTCAAAAGCCTGCTCCCGCTAGATTTGTATTTCTAGCTAGGTCTATCGAGCTTAAGCAGCTTGCCAATTGATATCTTAGGGTACCAAACTTAAAAATAGGTACTCAAAGAAGATGATGAGATGAACGACACCCTGTAGGCGGGTGGTTCTGCCAATAGCTAAAGTCAGCGCACCTATAAAGAAGGTAAGGTACATCAGCGTCATATTGAGGTTGCTAATGCCCAGGCTAATTGGCAGGTTATAGAAAATAGAAATAGCAGCTATTACTGGTATCGAGAGACCAATGCTAGCAAGAGCAGAACCTAGGGCTAAGTTCAAACTACTTTGTAGGCGGTTGGCTCTAGCAGCCCTCACTGCAGCATATCCCTCAGGAAGCAATACCAAGAGTGCAATGGCGATACCCACAATTGTTTTAGGAGCGCCAGCAGCTTTGACACCAGCTTCGATTGCTGGGCTCAGTAATTCAGCAAAACCAACAACAATGATTAAAGAAATAATCAGTAGTACTACACTGATACCGGTCCTGAGATTACTGGGCTTTTGCGCATGAAAGTTGATGTCGGCTTTTTGATCTTCTGCTTTGGGAAGATAGTAATCCCGATGACTAATAGTCTGAAAGAATAAAAAAGCCAGATAGAGTGCAAATGAGGCTATGCCTGCAAAGGCCAATTGGCTTTTAGTGAAGTCAGGACCAGGACTACTAACCGTGACTATGGGCATCACGAGAATAAAAGTCGCCAGTGCCGTGAGTACTGCTAACGCTGAATTAGTGCCTTCATTGCGAAAGCTCATTTCATAATGTTTGAGCCCACCAATAAAGATACACAGTCCAATCACGCCGTTCATTACGATCATAACGGTCGCAAAGACAGCATCACGGGCAATAAATTCAGATCCTTCATGGCCGCTGAGCATCATCGAGATAATGAGTGAGACCTCAATGATCGTGATACAGATTGCCAGCACAAGCGTGCCAAAAGGTTCTCCTGTTTTATGAGCAATGACCTCAGCGTGGTGAACTGCTGAAAGCACGCCACCAAATAGTGCGATCGCCATAAAAGCGATAAACCAGGTTTGACTTGAGAGTTCGTGAAGTAGGGTTGCCATGCTTATTCCTGCGTTAAGGAGTAATTGCTATTAAGATGTCTTAGATTATCCAATTAATGGATGTATTAAAGGAAATTTAATCAAAATGAAGGCGTTAATCTTATTTGGCCACGGTGCACGTGATAGTCGTTGGCGCGAGCCATTTGATCGCTTAGCTAGCCTCTGGCGTGAGCAACATAGCAATACTCCAGTAGAGTTGGCTTTCTTAGAAATGATGCAGCCAAGTTTAGAAGAGGCAGTCAGTTCTTTAAGTGCTCAAGGCGCAACACAAATTACTGTAGTGCCTGTATTTTTTGGTCAAGGTGGCCATCTTAGAAATGACTTTCCAGTACTGCTGGAAGATTGCCAGAAAAAATTTCCTAAGGTTTCTTTAAGTGCTACGCTTGCTGTCGGTGAAGATCTTGCTGTACTACAGGCGATTGTCGATTTTGGAGCAAAAAGTATTTAAGCAATATTAGAGTTGAGATATGAAGAAAATAGTTAAGAGTTTGAGAAATCCTAATCGCAAGCCAACTCATCCAGGAGCGATTCTGCGGGAAGACGTGCTGCCGGCATTAGGTGTTACTCAAGCAGTTTTTGCGAGTCATTTGGGAGTGAGTTGCCCCACTGTTTCTGAAGTCCTGCGTGAGAAAAGAGGCATTGGCGCCGAAATGGCGGTGCGGATTGCACACGTTATCGGCGGCACTCCACAGAGCTGGTTGCATATGCAAGAAGCGGTTGATATTTGGGACGTGGAACAGAAGTTCAAACTGAGCCCCGAAGTTGGGCCTATGGCGATGAGCTCTTGAGCTCTCGAGGCTAATTTAGTCTGCCAAGCCGGTTGGCACCACTTTTATTCATCAGAAGCAACGGTCCACGAGCGCACCTAGGTAAAAGACGACGCCAAAATAGACTTGCCAAAAAGCATTTAGTCCTTTAAAGTATATATCATTGATATATATCATCAAAAAGGAGTCATTATGGATACTGCTCAAGTGTTTAAGACAGGACGTAGCCAGGCGGTAAGGCTTCCTAAGGAGTACCGCTTCGCAGAGTCAGAGGTCACAGTTCAGCATTTTGGAGGTGGAGTTCTTCTTTTGCCAAAAAATAGTATTTTTAGCGCCATTACTGCCGCCTTAGAGGGTTTTGAACCAGGACTGCAACTCACACGAGAGGATCAGGGACAACAAGAACGGGTGGAGATTAATCCTTGATTTTTCTTGATACGAATATTTGTATTTACATCATCAACCAAAGACCGACCAAAGTAATAGAGCATTTTAAAAAATTCAAAACTGGAGAAATCGCTCTCTCAAGTGTCGTGGCTGCTGAATTAGCTTTTGGAGTACAAAAGACTGGATCTGCAAGAAACAAAGAGGCGCTCAAATTATTTTTAGCCCCTTTATTTATTGCGCCTTTTGATGAGAGTTGTGTGTGGGCCTATGGTGAGCTAAGGGCTCAATTAGAAAAGTTGGGTCAACCCATTGGATCGCTCGATACGCTTATTGCAGCTCATGCATTGGCGTTGGACAAGGTATTGGTAACAAATAACCAAAAAGAATTTTCAAGAGTGCCCGGATTGCGCTTAGAGAATTGGGTTATTTAAAAAAGAAATTGTTGCAACATTGGATTGATTTACTTCTAGGCTTTTCTCAAAACATCTGTTGTCTCTATAGCTTCTTCAACCATCTCTCTGTTTAAGGCTTGCCCAACCATAATTAATGCAGGCGAGCTACTATCAAACCATTGATCTGCTTTGCCTTGTGCTAACTCGCCAAGAGTACTGCTCCATAAGCGCTCACGTACCGTGCTAACCGCCTCCAGTATTTGTACTGGTGTTTCTGCGGTTTGGTTAGGGCTTTGCTCAATCAATTGTTGTGCAATTTTGGCGGCATCTTTGCGACCCATGTAATAGACCAAAGTATCAGCACTGGGATTGGATATCGGTTGAGCAGATTCTTGAGTGCTTGTATTTTCAGTGGCTTGCGCCAAAGTAATAAAAGCAACACTTCTGCTAATTCCTCGCAATGTCAAAGACTGCTGTAGGCTTGCTGCCCCAGCTAGTGCTGCCGTAATACCTGGCACTACTTCTACTTCAATGCCCGCAGCTTTTAAAGCTTGGATTTCTTCATCGGCTCTGCCAAAGAGCATTGGATCCCCGCCCTTGAGACGCACGATCACTTGATGTTGCTTGGCAGCGTCTATTAAACGTTTATTGATAAATTGCTGTGCAGAAGAAAGCTTGCCACAGCGTTTGCCTACAGCAATCTTGATTGCTTGTGGACAAAGATCCAACATTTCTGGTTCAACCAAAGCGTCATGAAACACAATGTCTGCTTGCTCGAGCAACTTTGCTCCACGCAAGGTAATGAGATCGGCAGCGCCAGGGCCGGCGCCTACCAAATACACTTTACCGAGGGTGGAGAATGGGTTTGTCATTATTGCTTGCAGCGCCTTATTTTTTTATTAATTCGCTTGCAGCAAAGTTCTTTTGCCGCGCCAACTGTTTTGGGTAGTTACCGAGAACAAATCAAACTGTTTTAGGCCGACATTGACATCCTGATCGTGGCGTAGTGCAAAACTATCAAAGCCAACCCGTGCACCTTGCAAGAGTTGATCAATCAATACATCACCAATCATGCGGATTTCTTTATCCCAAGCTAGACGATCGCGTAGCAGAGCAGCAGTGCTAAAACTTCTGCCATCTCTAAATAAGGGGAAGTAAGCTGCAACGAGTGGCCAGTGCTGTTTTCCAGCTTCAATGAGATCAGCATGTTTTAAAATATCGTCGTCCGTCGCAAACCAAACGCCAATCTGACCATTCTTTGCTTTAGCGATGACATCTGCTTCTTTGTGATGTTCAATCCACCAAGTAAATGGCACTAATACTTTATGAGCTCCATGGTCCAAGTCAGGCAAACCACCTTCATCTTGGCTACCTTCCCATACAAGCCATTCATTAGGGGCGAGACTAGGTTTGCCACCTTTAGGAAAGTGCAGTACTCGGGCATGTGCCTGTATTAAGTTGCTTGAGTTTGGGTTCGCATTGCTCATGAGGCACTCCCTTCGCTAGCTTGCTCATGTGCTTTCTTCTTTGCATTCTCTTGTTTGTTTTTATAGGCAGCCTCTTTAAAAGGCGTAACCCCTAAACGACGATAGGCCTGAATGAAAGATTCATCTTCAGTGCGTTGTTCTACGTAGGTGTTGATGACATTCGTAATGACATCAGGAATTTCATCGGCGTAGAAAGAAGGGCCAATCACCTTGCCAATGGCCGCATCATTGCCTTGCTCTCCACCTAAGGTAATCTGATACCACTCTTCACCATCCTTATCGACGCCGAGCACACCAATATTACCCACGTGATGGTGACCACAAGAATTAATGCACCCAGAAATATTCAAACTGATATCGCCTAGATCAAATAAGTAATCCAAATCATCAAAGCGTTCCTGAATGGCTTTAGCAATAGGCAAAGATTTTGCATTTGCTAATGAGCAGAAATCACCCCCTGGGCAGGCAATGATGTCGGTCAGCAAGCCAACGTTCGGCAGGGCTACTTTTTGTTTCTTGGCTTCTTGCCAGAGTTCATAAAGCTTGGCTTGCTCAACATCAGCTAGCACTAAGTTTTGTTCATGAGTAGCGCGCAGCTCACCAAAGCTATATTGATCAGACAGATCTGCAATGGCATTCATCTGTGCAGTGGTGGCGTCGCCAGGGGCAACAGTGCCGTGTGGCTTGAGTGACAAAATCACACTGGCATAACCAGGTACTTGATGTGGCTTCACATTGCGCTCTATCCAACGTGCAAAGGCTGCTTTATCAGCATCACTTGCATGAGCAAGCACTTGCTCAGTGCTAAGAGCCGGCAAGCTCTTGTAAGCAGGCTTAGTAAAGTGTTTGGCAACCCGATCCCATTCAGCTCTAGTGAAGTTGTCATCCCCATTCTGAATGTGTAGCCATTCACCTTCCACTTGGCGAGCAAATTCTTCTGGGCCCAAGGCCTTCACCAGAATCTTGATGCGGGCTTTATAGAGATTATCTCTTCTGCCAAAGCGGTTATAGACTCGCAACAATGCAGTCAGGTAGCTTGGCAATAATTGCCACGGCAAGCCTTGCTTAATGAGTGAACCTAAGATTGGGGTGCGACCCATGCCGCCGCCAGCATAGATATCTGCAGTTAACTCATTTGTGAGTTCACCATTGTTGGTATTTCTCTTAAGCTCAATACCGACGTCATGGCAAAGTAGTACGGTACGATCTTCTTTAGCACCATTGACTGCAAATTTAAACTTACGTGGCAAATGGGCAAACTCTGGATGCAGAGTTGACCATTGACGGAGCAATTCACAGATGGGACGTGTATCGACATATTCATCGCCAGCAACACCAGCAAATGCATCGCTCGTAATATTGCGAATGCAATTGCCTGAAGTCTGAATCGCATGCATTTCTACTTTAGCTAAGTCAGCCAAAATATCTGGAGTGTCTTCTAGTGTGACCCAGTTGTACTGAATGTTTTGACGAGTCGTAAAGTGCCCATATCCGCGGTCATATTTTTCAGAAATATGAGCAAGCGTCCTGAGCTGTTTGGAACTAAACAAACCATACGGAATAGCAACGCGCAGCATGTATGCATGGCGCTGATGGTACAAACCGTTTTGCAAGCGTAAGGGGCGAAATTCTTCTTCGGCCAAAGTACCATTTAGGCGCCTTGCAACCTGGTCTCGAAATTGGGCAACCCGTTGATCTACCAGGGTTTGGTCAATGTGGTCATATTTGTACATAGCCCACGATTGTCATAGATTTTCAATATTCCTCCAAATACTGAAAAATAGCTTCTATATACCTAAATCGATATAAAGAGGCTGGGAAAACCCGATATTTCCTGAAAGTCTGCTTCAATAGCTATGAAGGGCTGGCTTGATCTTTTAGGCCAATAAAAGCCCCATTTACTACACAGCGGAGACAGATATGAAAAAACTACAGACTGCGGGTCTACTTGCCGGACTTTTCCTGAGTTCCGCCCTTTATGCGGCTGATAACTCAAAAGCGCCTTTGCCCTTGAGTTCAACTCCTGGTCAAGGATTTACAAAAGAAGGGCTGCAAAGAATCGATGCTTTCTTTGCCAACGAAATCGCCAACAATCGGATGCCCGGCGCAGTCTTGGCAGTGGCAAAAAATGGCAAGCTCAGTATTTACAAACCATATGGCTATATGGATAAGGCCAGCAATAAGCCAATGACAACGGATGCTGTTTTTAATTTGGCATCCATGACAAAAGTGATGGCTTCTGTAGGTGCCTTAACTTTTTACGAAGAAGGCAAAATGCCGCTCAATGCACCGATTTCCAATTGGTTGCCACAGTTCAAGGATATGAAAGTGGGGCAGGTAGATGCTGATGGCAAGTTAACTACTGTGCCAGCCAAAAATCCAATTACTGTGCAAGATCTTTTGCGTCACACCAGTGGATTAACATATGGCGCTCGCGGAAATACTCCTATACATAAACTATATCCAGCGGGTTCGGCCCCTGCAGCAATACAGTACAACTCACAGGAATTTATTGATAAGTTAGCAAGCACACCATTGTTGTATGAGCCAGGTACTGTGTGGGACTACGGCTTTGGTATTGATGTCGTTGGCATTATTCAAGAAAAGATTGCTGGCAAGCCACTGGGTGGCGTATTACAAGATCGCGTATGGGGTAAGGTAGGTATGCCCAACACCACTTTTGATATCGCAGAAAAAGACCGTGTACGTTTAGCGCAACCACTGCCAATTGATCCAATGACTGGCAAACCACAGAAAGTGGCCATACTAGAACAAAAGGTTAAGTTTGATTGCGGCGGATCATGCGCCTATTCAACAGCCGGTGATTACATTCGCTTTGGTCAAATGTTGCTCAATGGCGGAAGTCTTGATGGTAAGCGTGTATTGGGTCCGCAAACAGTGGCATTCATGACATCCAATCACTTGAACAAAGACATTAAAAATAACGTTGGCCTTACTGAGCCAGGGCGAGTTGGTTATGGCTTTGGCTTAGGAGTTGCTGTACGTATGGAGCGTGGTCTATCAGCTATTAACGGCAACGTTGGGGACTACACCTGGAATGGTGCAAACGGCACTATCTTTTGGGCTGATCCAAAAGAGCAAATGGTGGTTGTCATGATGGGTGTTGCTCCTGGAGAGATCCGCAAGATTCATCGTGAACAATTGAATGCTGTCATTTATGGTGCGTTAGAGAAGTAAGTCAAAGCACCTTGAGTTTGATAAAGAAAAAGCCCTGATTAGTCAGGGCTTTTTCTTTGGCTCATGAAGAGCCTTCTTTCATCGGAATATCATGTCTGATTGCTTCTGAAGATATTATGAAAATAAAATTATTTGAAGAAATACATCCTGGTGAAATATTGTCAGAAGACTTCATGAAGCCGATGGGAATTTCGGTAGATCGGTTAGCAGTGGATCTTGAGGTCTCTCCAAATTTTATTGGTGAACTCATTGATGGGGCCTGCCCCATTACTGCAGATACTGCCTTGCGTCTCAGCTCATTCTTTTCAGTAGATTTAAACTTTTGGATGAATTTGCAGTCAGAATACGATTCTCGAATAGACGGCCTCATAAGTAAAAAGCCCTGATTAGTAAGGGCTTTTTACTGTGTGCTTCCTGTCGTCTTACAGCCTAAATGATTGGTAGTGTCTGTATAGGTTGGCTATGGATGCAAAGCCAAGAACAACAATCAGAATGGCAAATAGATAATCAATGGTCAGGTAAGTAAATACGCCAAAGTTCAGTAGTATTGCTGCTGCAACAAAAGCGCCGATTGAGCCAAATGCCACGAGTTTGAAGTTGGGAATAAATGCACCCAAAGTAATCGAAATGAAAACAATGTAGAGATCGGAGACCAATTGATCAGCATTAACAAAAACCGTATTGGTAAATACCGGATTAACTACTTTCCCCAAAACTGCGATGAGCAAAATAGCGGCCAAAACAGCAAAGTTGAGCTTTGCTTTAATTAGAATCGTTTTGAGTTGATCGTTCATATTGAAGCTTAGGTGAGTGGAGCGCCATTGCCGTTAAAGACCAAACTAATGCCTAGCCATAAAAGAATAAATGCAACTAGGATCGTAAAGCCAATTTTCTTAAGGAAATATTCCAAGCTATCCATATAGGCTTCATCGTTACGCCCAAACCATTTGTCAAAGCGTTTCCATACCAGGCGCCCAACTACCAATGGCAAAAGCATGGCAACGATGCCCAAAATGATGGTGAGAGAGGTATCCATTTAAAAAGTCTTTCTACTATGTTTGCTAATGTGTTTGCAGACTCGCTAACTATTTGAGTGCTGGAAAGTCATACAGGATACAGGGGTTATCAACTAAGATCGATTTTCTTAAGGCGGGGTCTGTAACCCAGGATCCAAATAGATCGCATAGATCGGCATCATGCGGCATGTGTTTCTTGACCATCACATGGGGCCAATCACTGCCCCAAATGAGTTGTTTGGGGTTTGCAAGCAGAACAGCATCATTAAAGGGGCGCATATCCATGTAAGGCAGATCACCATCACAGATGCGATAAGGCCCCGTCATTTTGACCCAGACCTGCTGATTTTTGAGTAAGTCCAAGAGACCTTGGAAGCCTGCATCTTTGACGCCATGCTTTGCATGACTGTAACCAAAATGGCCGAATACTAAATCGACAGGGAAGTTTTCAAAAACATGGGCAAGATTAGGATATTCATTGACGTGCATGAGTAGCTCTAGATGCCAACCAAACGGTTGAATGCGTTCTGCCAATGCTTTGAGGTTTTGTATTGGTAAGCCGGCTGACTTATCAGCAATATCCACAATATTGCAACGTATGCCGCGCACACCAGCTGCATGAAGTTGCTCTAAGTCTTTGTCATTAATTTGTTTTGGATCATTCGAAAGAACGGCAACGCCCCGAAATTTTTTAGGGTTTGCTTTGAGCGCTGCAAGCATCGCACGATTATCAGTTCCATACACGCTAGGTTGCACTAGCACTGCTCGCTCTACACCAAGCATATGTAGCAAGGATTCATAGCTTGCTAGGCTGGCATCCGGTGGAGTGTAGATACGTTCTTGCGCATACGGAAATAAATCTTCTGGACCACAAATGTGTGCATGGCAGTCAACCGCCCCAAACGGAAATTCAATTCGTGGTGACCGAATCTCTGGGTCTGGGGCCTGACACAGTGGTGCCGATGTATGTGCGCTCAAGACTTGTTAATAATGAAGTTTATTGAGGCTCAATGTTCGCATCTTTGGCAATCTTGATGTATTTCGCCATTTCTTCACGAACAAATTTGCTAAATTCTGCTGGACTCATAGGCGTTGCCTTGATACCTTTGGCTTCATAAGCTGTTTTGACTTCAGGATCTTGCATTGCTTGGTTGATGTCGGTATTGATTTTCTTTACCACTGCTGCTGGGGTACCTGCCGGTGCCCAAACGCCAAACCAAAGCCCGATCTCAAAATTGGGATAACCCTGCTCTGCAATACTAGGGATATCCGGAACAGCCGCATTGCGAGTCTTGCTGGTGACGCCTAGAGCGCGTACTTTTCCACCCTTTAGTTGTCCGATAGCGGTATCGAGTGGCGCCATATAGAAAGCAGTGCGACCAGACATTGTGTCAGAAATAGCTTCCGGTGATCCTTTGTAAGGAACGTGAATGAGTTTGATGCCCATGATTTGGTTAAAGTACTCTGCCGCCAAGTGAGTGGAGCTACCAACGCCAGCAGATGCAAATGTGATTTCACCGGGCTTGGATTTTGCTGCAATCACTAAATCACGAATAGATTGATAGGGGCCATCAGCGGCGGTGATCATGACATAGGGAGTTTGTCCAAGAATAGCAACATCAACCAAACTCTTTAATGGGTCATAAGGCAATTTTTTATAAATGGCTGGATTAGCTGCGTACGACGCTGATTGGACGAGCAGGGTGTAACCATCTGGTTCAGAGTTCACCACTACTCCCGTGCCAATCAATCCACCAGCTCCAGGACGATTTTCAATAATGACGGGTTGCTTCCAGGTTTCGGTAAGGCTTTTGGCTACTATACGACCGGCAATGTCAGCGCCAGAGCCAGTGGTTAAAGGAACAATCATTTTGACAGTGCGATTGGGATAGCTTTGGGCATTGACTAGGCAAGCGCTTAATGAGAGCCCCAGCATGAGGGCCATTTTGCCCAGCTTGAGGATGTGCTTGCCCCGAATCATTGATGTGAACATGGTGTCTCCTATGAATTTTTATAGTTTCATTTTTATCGCTTTTATAGCGTTTCATTGGATAATCTAACATGGTCTTATAAATAGATAAATAAGAGCTGCTAGAAGCTTAAAAAAACTGATAGGCAAGAACAAATGACCCAATTGCAAGACACTAAATCCGTAAACGTCAATGGCGTTGATATCGCTTATCGATTTGACGGGCCAGAGAACGGGCGTGTACTTTTAGTAGCTAACAGTTTGATGGCAAATGGGAGTATGTGGGACTGGAATGTGCCTGCATTTGCTGATCGCTATCGCATCTTGCGTTACGACAAAAGAGGGCATGGTCGTTCTAGCGTAGTGCCAGGTCCTTATAGCATTGCACAGTTAGCTGATGATGCCGCTGGTTTGCTGGACGCACTGCAAATTGAGAAGGCCCATTTTATGGGCTTGTCTATTGGTGGAATGATTGGACAACAATTAGGCGCCCGTTATCCTGAGCGTGTGTACTCGCTTGCACTCTGCAATACCGCCAGTGAAATGCCTCCACGTAGTCTGTGGGAGGATCGTTTTCAAACTGCTCGCACTCAAGGTCTTGCAG
>Ga0114968_10002279_pt1 | contig 14738 bp, 15 predicted proteins | sample M_130807_EF_Meta_FD_87020 | JGI IMG/M metagenome (GOLD analysis project Ga0114968, IMG submission 87020) | Freshwater microbial communities from Lake Montjoie, Canada to study carbon cycling - M_130807_EF_MetaG | ecosystem: Environmental > Aquatic > Freshwater > Lake | place: Lake Montjoie... | reverse complement strand
GGACTGTTCCACGCCATCCAGCACGCCAGCGCGCGCCTGGTCCGCCACCCACTGGTGTTTTTCAGCGATGGCCTCTGCCATGAGGGGCGCAAAACCAACTTCTCGTACGGTCTGGGCGCATTCACGCATTTCTTCGGCGCGGCGCTTCCCGTGCTGTGCCACCCGGCTGAAAAAATAGCCGCCAGTTTTTTCCCAGTCAATGGACGGAAAAGTCTCCGCCAAGGTCGGGAGCACATGGGCCTCAACACCATAGGCCCGGGCCGTGGTGTAGCTCTCGATCACCAGGGCCTCCAGACCTTTGATCATCACACTGCGGCACATCTTGATTGCCGAGGCGGTGCCAATCGTGGCTGCCACCACACGGGTGTCCATGCCCATGGCGTTGCAGCGCACGGACAGGGCCTGCGCTTGAGGTCCACCCAGCAGCATGGGCACCTTGATCCCGAAGGGCGGCACCGACGTCATCACACCGGCCTCGACATAGTGGGCACCCGCCGCCTCCACCCCCTGGGACGCCTGCAGTTTGGTGCCGGGCGAGGCGGAATTCAGGTCGAGGAACACCGTGCCGGGACGCAGGTGCGGCGCTGCCTCCTGGGCCACGGCGAGTGTGTTCGCGGCGGTCACGGCGGAGATCACCAGATCGCAGTTCTGCGCCAGCGCGTGCAGTGATGCACACGCCTGCAGGCCAGGGGGCACCGCGCGAAAGTCAATGTCCCAAACGCGAACGGAGGCGAAGTGCGCTCCCAAGCCCGCCGCAAAGATGCGGCCGACCTCGCCAAACCCGATCAGCCCCAAGTGTTGCATTTGCATAGCGGCGGGCTCAGGCAGCGCTTAATTGCTGCTCCAAGGCGTGCAGCACCTCGTAGCACGGCAGCACCTGGGCCACGCTCGCATTGGGCTCGCGCCCCTCGCGGATCGCGCCGAAGAACTCCCGGTCCTGCAACTCAATGCCATTCATTGACACCGCGACCTGGGACACATCGATCTTTTCTTCTTTGCCAGTGAACAAATCGTCATAGCGCGCCAGGTAGGTGCCGGTGTCGCCGATGTAGCGGAAGTAGGTCCCCAACGGTCCGTCGTTGTTAAAGCTCAGGCTCAGGGTGCAAATAGCGCCATTGGCCGCTTGCAACTGGATGCTCATGTCCATGGCAATGCCCAAGGTCGGGTGAATCGGCCCTTGCAAGGCGTTGGCTTTGACGATGGGGCTGCCCGCCTTATAAGCAAACAGGTCGACCGTGTGCGCGGCGTGGTGCCACAGCAGGTGGTCAGTCCAGCTGCGGGGCTGGCCCAGGGCATTCATGTTGCTGCGGCGAAAGAAATAGGTTTGTACGTCCATTTGTTGAATCTGGAACGCACCCGCCCCGATTTTCTGGTGGACCCATTGGTGGCTGGGGTTAAAGCGCCGGGTGTGGCCACACATGGCGACCAAGCCCTTTTGTTGCGCCACCTGCACCACTTCAGCGGCGTCAGTCCAGCGGTCCGCCAGCGGAATCTCCACCTGAACGTGCTTGCCCGCGCGCAGGCAGGCCAGCGTTTGAGAAGCATGCATTTGGGTCGGCGTACACAAAATGACGGCATCCACTTCAGGCAGGGCCAGGCTGTCGGCCAAATCGGTGCTGACATGGCCGATGCCGTATTTGCGGGCCACTTCCTGGGTTTTCCCCAGCTCGCGACCGACCAGCGAGACGACTTGCACGCCCTCGATCTGCTGAATACCGTCCAGATGTTTGATGCCAAAGGCACCGGCGCCCGCCAGGGCGACTTTGATGGGTTGTGTCATTCAGGAGTTCTCCAGTATCAAATGGCCCACCGCCGTGTTGCTGGCGGGCACGTGGTAGAAGCGGTGCGCTACGCGCGGTGGTTTGCCGCCCGCCACGTCCGCCATGGCGCCGCGGGCGATCAGCCACATCACGAGCTCAATGCCTTCGCTGCCCGCCTCGCGCACGTAGTCGATATGCGGGATGCGTGCGGCGGCTGCGGGGTCGGCAATCAGCTGGTCCAAAAAGGCGTTGTCAAAGGCCTTATTGATGAGGCCTGCGCGCGGCCCCTGCAATTGGTGGCTCATGCCGCCGGTGCCCCAGATATGGACGTTCAGGTCTTCGTCAAAACTCTCGACCGCGCGGCGAATCGCCTGCCCCAACGCAAAGCAGCGCTGGCCGCTGGGCACCGGGTACTGCACCACGTTCACCGCAAACGGAATCACCGGGCACGGCCAAGCAAAGTGGTCTGCCGGCGGCTGGCCGCACATCAATGACAGGGGCACCGTCAGCCCATGGTCAACCGGCATTTTGTTGACGATGGTGAGGTCAAAGTCCTGCTGAATCACCGAATGCGCAATGTGGGCGGCCAGCTCGGGGTGACCCTGTACCGTCGGCACTGGACGCGGGCCCCAACCTTCATCGGCGGGGGCGTAGGACGCGGCCGTCCCGATGGCGAAGGTGGGAATGAAATCCAGATCAAAGGCCGTGGCATGGTCGTTGTAAACCAAAAAGATGACATCGGGCTTGTGTTGCTGCATCCAGGTCTTGGAGGCCTCGTAGCCTTTAAAGACCGGTTGCCAATAGGGTTCGTGGGTCTTGCCCAGGTCCAGCGCCGCGCCAATGGCGGGGATGTGCGAGGTGTAAACGGAGGCGGTAATGCGTGCCATGCTCATTGTCCCGCTGTCGGGTGTGCGTGTGCCGAACCCTGGGGTTGTCGGTGGGCTTGCGCGGTGCCGTCTTCGCCCACGTAACGGTTGCCCTCCACCGAGCGTCCCCCTGCAATCATCATGTTGCGGTATTCCTCTTCGGTCATGCCGGTCATGGAGCCGGCCATCTGCTGAAAGCTTTTTCCGTCGGTAGCGCCGATCTTGGCCAGAAAATAAATATTGCCGCCGCTGGCCATGCACCGGTTAAGGTCGCGGGACAGGACGGCCAGCTTTTGCTCTTCCGTCATGGGCCATTCATCGAGATAAGCACGCTCGTCGGCCTTAAAACGCTCGCGATTTGCAGCCTTCATGAGCGACATGCAAAACTGGTTCAGGTGGTAGCCCTTGCGGGATTGTTCGGCGTCAAAAATGATGGTGCCGGGCACATCGAGATAGGGTTTATCCAAAGCCATGGCTACTCCTGGTTCCAGTACAAGCGCATCGGGTTGTCCACCAGCAACTTACGCTGGAGCGCGGGCGTGGCAGCGATGTGGGGAATAAAGTCGACCAAGAGTCCGTCGTCGGGCATATGGTCTTTCAGGTTGGGGTGCGGCCAATCGGTGCCCCACAGCACGCGGTCGGAAAATTCCTCAACAATCGCGCGGGCAAAGGGAATGACGTCGCGGTAGGCGTTTTGCTCTCCATTCAGCGCCTGCGGCCCGGTCACACTGAGACGCTCCGGGCAACTCACTTTGCTCCAGACATTGGGATGCTCCCGCATGAACCGTTGAAACAGCGCAAACTGCGGCCCCTTCACCGCCAGGGAGACATCGGGCCGCCCCATGTGGTCCACCACCACGGTGGTGGGTAGCGCGGTGAAGAAGTCCCACAACTCGGGCAAGTCCACCGCCTCAAAATAAATCACCACATGCCAGCCCCAGGCCTGGATGCGATGCGCAATTTCCAGCAACTCATCCTTGGGCGTGAAGTCCACCAACCGCTTGACAAAATTGAATCGCACGCCCCGCACACCGGCATCGTGCATGGCCTGCAGCTCCGCGTCACTCACGCTGCGTTTGACCGTGGCCACGCCACGCGCCATGCCCTTGGAGTGCAGCAAAGCGTCCACCAGTGCCCGGTTGTCCGCGCCGTGGCAGGTGGCCTGCACGATCACATTGCGGGCAAAGCCCAAGTGGTCGCGCAGCGCAAACAGCTGGTCCTTGGAGGCGTCGCACGGCGTGTACTTGCGCTCGGGCGCGTACGGAAACTCCGCGCCAGGCCCGAAGACATGGCAATGGGCGTCCACGCTGCCCGCGGGCAGCTTAAAGCGCGGTTGGCTGGGGCCGCTGTACCAATCCAGCCAGCCGGCGGTTTTGGCGAATGCGCCAGAAGTGGGTTTCGTCATGCCTGCAGTACGTCAATCGATGTATTTCAATCCCGCCGCCGCCAGGGGTTCGCGCATTTTGTACATATCCAGCCCCAGCACACCCGAGGCGAGTTTGGCGCGCTTTTCACCTTCAAAACTCTCGCGCTTTTCGGCGGCATCGGCCACCGCTTGCGCTTGCGCGGCAGGAACCACCACGACACCATCCACATCCGCCACCACCACGTCGCCGGGGTGAACGATGGCGCCAGCGCAGACCACCGTTACATTGACCGAGCCCAAGGTAGCCTTGATGGTGCCCTTGGCATGAATGGCCTTGCTGAACACCGGAAAACCCATGCGCTCGAGCTCGTCCACGTCCCGCACGCCACCGTCGATGACCAGGCCGCGGGCGCCACGCGCCTGAAAGCTGGTCGCCAGCAAGTCACCAAAAAAACCATCCTCGTTCTCCGTAGTGCAGGCCGCCACGACCACGTCGCCGGGCTGAATTTGCTCAGCAGCCACGTGCATCATCCAGTTGTCGCCGGGCTGCAACAACACCGTTACCGCCGTTCCGCACAGGCGGGCGCCCCGGTAGACCGGACGCAGGTACGGCTTCATAAGGCCCAGACGGCCCATCGCCTCGTGGAGGGTGGCCACACCAAAGCGGCCCAGCTTCTCGACCGCTACTGGGTCCGCGCGAGTGATGTTGCGTTTGACAATGCCCAAGGTGCTCATGCTTATCGTCCTTTCGCTCTGAGGGCGGCATCCAGGCGCGGGAAAACCCGACGCGCATTTCCCTCATAAATCTGATGGCGCTGTTCGGCACTGAGTTGGGTCGAGTTTTCGATGTAGCGCTTGGTGTCATCGAAATAGTGACCAGTCTCGGGGTCAATGCCACGCACCGCCCCAATCATCTCGCTGGCGAACAAGATGTTGTCGGTCGGGATCACTTTGGTAAGCAGGTCGATACCGGGTTGGTGGTAGACACAGGTGTCAAAGAAGATGTTGTTGAGCAGATGGTCTTGCAGCAAGGGCTTTTTGAGCTCTTGCGCCAGTCCCCGAAAGCGACCCCAGTGGTAGGGCACCGCGCCGCCGCCGTGGGGAATCAAGAATTTCAGGGTCGGAAAGTCCTTGAACAAATCACTGGTCAGGCACTGCATGAAGGCCGTGGTGTCGGCGTTCAGATAGTGCGCGCCCGTGGTGTGAAAGCAGGCGTTGCAACTGGTACTCACATGAATCATCGCAGGGATGTCGTACTCCACCATCTTTTCAAAAATCGGGTACCAATGGCGGTCACTCAAGGGGGGCGAAGTCCAATGACCGCCCGAGGGATCGGGATTGAGATTGATACCGACATTGCCATACTGCTCCACGCACTTCACCAGCTCGGGGATAGACGTCGCGGGGTCCACGCCCGGCGACTGCGGCAGCATGGCCGCTGGAATAAAGGAGTCCGGGAATAGTTGAGCGACCCTAAAGCACAGCTCGTTGCAAATCGCCGCCCAGGTCGAAGACACCTGAAAGTCGCCAATATGGTGGGCCATGAAGCTAGCGCGCGGACTAAAGATGGTGAGGTCGCTGCCCCGCTCGCGCATTTTGGCGAGCTGGTTGAGCTCAATGGACTCGCGCAATTCGTCGTCGCTAATGTTGAGGTCGGACACCTTGGGCATCCGTACGGCGTCCTGAATGCCGGCGATTTGTTGCTTGCGCCAATTTTCCAGCGCCTGCGGAGCGGTGGTGTAGTGACCGTGCACGTCGATGATCATGGGCAGGGATCTTTCAGATAAGTGGGGGGGTCAGACTGCAGTGCTACCGAAATTGAGCGGCAAGCCGACGTAGTTCTCGGCGATCGAGCGCAGACCGGACTGCGAGTGCATCAGGTAGTCCAACTCGGCCTCTTTGAGCCGGGCGTCGATGGCAGCGTCCGACGGGAACTGGTGCATCAACGTGGTGAACCACCACGAAAAACGCTCAGCCCGCCAAATCCGTCGAAGGCATCGGGCCGAATAAGCCACTATGCCGGCATCGGATCGCTCGACGTAGAAATCTTGCAGGGCCTGGGACAAATACTTCACATCGCTGGCGGCCAGGTTCAAGCCCTTGGCGCCCGTTGGGGGCACGATATGCGCCGCGTCGCCGGCCAGGAAAAGACGTCCAAACCGCATGGGCTCGGTCACAAAGCTGCGCAAGGGCGCAATGCTTTTCTCAATCGAGGCCCCGGTCACCAGTTCGGCACGCGCCTGCTCGTCGAGGCGCAAGCGCAACTCCGCCCAAAACGCATCGTCCGACCACTGGTCCAACGAATCGGTCAGCGGCACTTGCAGGTAATAACGACTGCGCGTGGCGCTGCGCTGTGAACACAGGGCGAAGCCTCGGGGGCTGTTCGCATAAATCAACTCATGGTGCACAGGCGGCGTGTCCGACAAGAGCCCCAGCCAGCCAAAGGGATACACCTTTTCAAACTCCTTGATGGCTGCGCGCGGTACGCTGGCGCGGCACACACCGTGAAAGCCGTCGCAGCCCGCAATGAAGTCGCATTGGATCTCGTAGGATTCACCGTCCTTGTTGAACCACACTCGGGGCTGCTCGGTGTCAAAGTCCAGCACCTGCACCTCGCTTGCGTCGTAAAAAGTGGGCAATCCGGCTTGCATGCGGGCATCCATCAGGTCGCGTGTGACTTCGGTCTGGCCGTAGACCATCACGTTTTGGCCCCCCGTGAGCGCCGCTAAATCCACACGGTGGCGCTGCCCTGCAAACAACATGTCAAAGCCGCTGTGGACCAGTCCATCGCGGTGCATGCGGGCACCGACACCTGCCTCGTCCAGCAAGTCCATGGTGACTTGTTCCAGCACCCCGGCGCGGATCCGGCCCAGCACGTAGTCCGGGCTCTGGCGTTCCACAATTACCGCGTCGATGCCAGCCTTAAACAGCAACTGCCCCAGCAGCAAGCCCGACGGGCCGGCACCAATGATGGCAACCTGGGTACGAATAGAACGGGTCATTGGGTCAAGCCTTGAAAGTGTGCACCAGCACCAGAGAAATCGAGGGGAATGCCAGCAGCAGTGCGATGCGCATGAAATCGGACAGCAAAAACGGCACCACGCCCTTGAAGGTTTCCACCAGCGGGACGTCTTTGGCCAAGCGGTTGATGATGAACACGTTCATGCCGACCGGTGGATGGACCAGTCCGATTTCGACCACCATCAGCGCGAGGATGCCAAACCAAACGCTCTTGTCGGTGGAGGTCAGCCCATAAAAGTCCAAGCCCATGACTACGGGATAAAAGATGGGAATAGTCAACAAAATCATGGCCAGGCTGTCCATCACGCAACCTAAGAAGATATAAATCACCAGAATCGCCACCATCACTACCATTGGACTCAGGGCGCTGGCCTGCACCCATGCGGCCAATTCGACGGGCATTTGGGACAGTGCCAGTGCGGTATTCAGCATGTCTGCCCCCAGCAACACCAAGTAAATCATGGCGGTGGCCTGCGCAGTCCCCAAGATGCTGTCCACCACTCCGCGCCCGCGCATGCCGCCGCTGACCACTGCCAACACGCCACACGCTGCCGCGCCAATGGCCGCGGCCTCGGTGGGGTTGGCCCAGCCGCCGTAAATACCCACAATTACCACCAAGAACACCAGCAGCACCGGCGCCACATGCAGCGTGGCGTTGAGGCGCTCGGCCCATGGCACGCGTGGGCCGGCCGGGCCAGCCTGCGGTCGCAAGGTGACGATAATCTTGACCACCAGCATGTAACCTGCGGTAGCAATCAGGCCGGGCAACACCGCGGCCATGAACAACTTGCCAATCGACTCTTGGGTCAGGATGGCGTAGATCACCAAGGGCACCGAGGGAGGGATCATGATGCCGAGCGTGCCACCCGCTGCCAGCGCGCCGGTCGAAAGAGCGCCCGAATATCCAAAGCGACGCAGCTGCGGCAAAGCCACCTGTCCCATGGTAGCCGCCGTGGCCAGAGACGACCCGCAAATGGCACCAAAACCGGCACAGGCACCAATGGCCGCCATCGCAATACCGCCCTTGAAGTGGCCCATAAAGGCCTCAACGAATCGGAACAGCGCGGCACTCAGACCACCGTGGGTGGCAAACTGACCCATCAACAAAAACAGCGGAATCACCACTATGTCGTAGTTCGACAAGCGGGCATACGCCAGGTTTTTTAGAAAGTTCAGCAACGGCAGGGCCTGACCGTCTGTCAGATAAAAGTAGCCCGTTGCTCCGGCGGTAAACATCGCTATACCAATCGGTACGCGCAGCACCAGCAACGACATCAGGCCGCAAAAAATCAACCCGCCAATGGCAATACCGCTCATGCTGCAGCCCCCGACCCGGTTCCTACGCTGTGACGCACGTGCAAGGCTGCCATGTAGAAACCGGCCAGCGCCAGCAGCACGAAGCCGGGCACCATCAGGATCTGCGCAATCCACAGCGGCCAGCCCAAAATCATGCTGGTTTCACCCGCCTCACGGATGGACAGTGCGCCCGCGAAGGAACGCCAGGTCACCACGCTGCCAAACACGCCGACCAGCGCCGAGCCCATGGCCTCCAACCAGTGCACCACTTTTGCACTCGCGCGTGCAGTAAAAAAGTCGACCTTGACGTCACCGCCGTTCAGGTGGCAATAGGCAAAAAAGCTGGCTGAAGCAAAGGCCGCGGCCATCTGCAGAACCTCCACGTCACCCGGAACCGGGGCCGAGAAGAGCTTGCGGCCCACGATACTCACGATGCTCATGGCCACCAAAGCCAAAAAAACCGCCCCCCCGAGCAGCGACAGCCATCGGCAGGAGGAGAACAGGCCTCGGCCCAGGGGACCAAAATCCTGCGGGGACAATGTCGCTCCGGGATTGGAATGGGTTTCTTGCATGGAAGTTCCTTGGTCTACAACACCATCGCGCTGGCAGGGTCGGTACGAACCGAAAAAAGACGAGTGACCGGGTTCAGGCCCGCAAGTGCGTGAACACCTGCAGCCCGTTACCGACGATCAGATTACTTGTCGGTGTTTTTGGCAATCAGCGCCCGGGCGCTATCTAACAGTTGCTTGCCGTTCGCGCCTTTGGCAGTCACGTCAGCGACCCAAGCGTCGGTCACGGTCTGGCCTACTTTTTTCCAGGCTTCCAGTTCCGATTTCGGGATCACGTTGGTGGTATTTTTGGTCGTGAGCTTTTTGCCCTCGACGTCAGCCGCCAAGAACGCTTTACCAGCAAACCCCGACAGCGATTTACCGCTGTTGGCGTCGATGACCTTTTTCAGATCCGCCGGCAAGCTCTCATACTTGGCCTTGTTCATTGCCAGAACAAACACCGAGGTGTAAATCGCAGGCTCCACCGGATCCGTCTCAGAGTGAAATTTCACCAGTTCTTGAATCTTGACGGCGGGCACCACTTCATACGGCACCAGCGCGCCGTCAATCACCGACTTGGACAGCGCCTCACTTACCTGTGGCACCGGCATCGCCACCGGCGTTGCGCCCAGCGCGGCAAGCATCTTGTTGGTCTGGCGCGTGGGCGCACGAACTTTTTGGTCTTTCAAATCCGCCATCACCTTGATGGGCTTGTTGACCATGTGGAAAACACCATCGCCATGCACATGGAACGCCAGCGGATGGATGTCCTTGAACTCCGCCATATCGTTGAGTTGCACAAAATCCCATACCGCTTTGCTGGTGGCCTCGGGACTTTGCATCATGAAGGGAAGCTCAAACACTTCCACGATGGGAAAGCGCCCCGCCGAGTAGCCCAAAAGCGTCCAAGTCACATCCACCACACCATCCTTGACCTGGTCGAACAGCTGCGGGGGCGTGCCGCCCAACTGCATGGAGGGATAAATCTGGCACTTCATCTTGTCGCCCGATTCCTGGGCGATGCGGTCGCACCAAGGCTTGAGGAACATGGTTTGCGCCGCCGAGCCAGCGGGCAAGAAGTGGTGCAGCTTGAGCGTCACAGTTTGCGCGGAGGCGGCCATGGCGCAGGCCAGCACGGGCAGTGCCAACCAATATTTCAAACGGTTCATTTCGGGGTCTCCTGTTGTAAAAAAAGTCGTACTCGTTTCTTAATGGGCGCCGTCCCACACCGAGACGGGCACCATCACTTCACCGCGCATCAGCAGTCGGGCGGTACGAAGCAAAGCTGCGCGGGCCACATTTTGGGGCCGGATCGGGTCCAGGCCCAGGGCCACACTGAATTCGCCAGTGGGATGCTCTACTGACAAGATGGGCTCCAGGCCGCGGTCCGGCATCAGTGCCACTCCATCGCAGACCGAGCCCGGCATCACGCAAGCCGTAGCCACAGTGACAGCGGCCAACACGCCAATCGCATCGTGGCAGACATGGGGAATAAAGCTGCGCGTGCTCAAACTCCCACCCGCGCGAGGCGGCGCGATAAGGGTCATCTTGGGATAGTTCTTTTTCGACACATCCCCCAAGCCCATCATTACAGCTACCTGCAAACGCAGTGCCTCAATCCGCGCCTTTAGCGGCCCGTTGGCGTTGAGCTCGGCCACGCTTTCGTAACCGGTGCACCCCAGGTCACGGGCGTTGAAAATCACCAAGGGCATGCCGTTGTCGATGCAAGTGACATCCAGGGCGAAGGGCTCGTGTCCTGCGAGCTTGACCGTAACCCGATCCTTGACCTGTCCGGTCGGCAACAATCCGGCGCACACCGAGCCCGCCGTGTCTAGGAAGTTGATGGTCACGGGTGACGACGTGCCCGGCGCGCCATCGATGCGCGCGCTGCCCGTGTATTGAACCGCACCACCGCGCGTATCCACGGTAATGTCGCACTGCATGCCCGTGTTGAGGGTCAGTACACGCAAGGTGGTAGTGTCACCCTGTGCCGGCGCCATGCCGGTTTCCAGGGCAAAGGGCACGACGGCGGCCAACATGTTCCCGCAATTGGGGGTGGTGTCGACCGTGTCCTTCTCAGGCTGTAACTGCGCAAACAAAAAGTCTAGGTCCACGCCCGCGACTGAGCTTGGGCTCACGATACCGACCTTGCTGGTCAGCGGGTGGGCGCCGCCCACACCATCAATCTGCCGAGCATCCGGAGACCCCAAGGCAGCAAGCAGCACACGGTCGCGCAGCGCTAGATCTTGCGGCAAATCTGTCGAACGAAAAAATGGTCCTTTGGACGTACCGCCCCGCATCAACAAGCAGGGAATCGCAGTTTGAGAACCTGAGGGCATGAGGACGGCAGCGCTTGGAAAGAAGATGCGCGCATTGTGATTGCGAAATACCCAGATCGTTTCCCTGAAGTTGCATCTATCAGATAGTCGAAAAATGCATAACACACCCTATGTCATGTAAAAATCGCAAAAAGGAGGGGCGATGGACCTCAAACAACTGGAATACTTTGTCCGGGTCGCTGAACTTGGCAGCTTTACCCGTGCCGCCGCCGCACTGAACACGACCCAGCCCATGCTCAGCCGCCAGGTGCGCCTGCTCGAAGTGGAGTTACACCAAACCCTCCTCACCCGCAACGGCCGCGGCGCCGCGCCGACCGAAGCCGGGCAACTGTTGTTGGAACACGGACGTGGCATCCTGCACCAGGTGGCCCGTGCTCGTGAAGACCTGGCCCGGGTGCGCGGTGGCTTGGCGGGACGCGTAGCGCTGGGCTTGCCGCCCAGTGTGGCCCGGGTACTCGCGGTGCCATTGACTCGTGTCTTCCGGCTTGAATTACCGCAGGCGCAATTGTCCATCAGCGAGGGCCTGTCCACCGCCATGCAAGATGGCTTGACCACCGGGCGTCTGGACATTGCCGTGCTTTACAACACCGCGTCCGTGGTGGGACTGGAAGTCAGCCCGCTGGTTCGCGAAGAATTACTGTTGGTTCAAGCCAGACCACCGGGTCTGCAAGAGGATCCGCCACCGGGCCCGATCGCCTTGCAAGCCATCGCTCCGCTGCCCCTGGTGATTCCCAGCCGGCCGAATGCGATAAGGATGTTTGTGGAGTCGGAAATGGCCGCGCTCGGCTGCCGGCCCAGCGTGGCCCTGGAAATAGACGGCATCTCTGCCATCTTGGATCTGGTGGATGATGGTGCGGGCTGCGCCGTTCTCTCGCGCAATGCCGTGGCCCGGTCGACCCGTCCAAGCGCCTTCAGCATGCGGTCCATTCTGGCCAACGGTGAGCCGCTGCGCATCGGACTGAGCGTTGCGCTGAGTGCATCGCGGCCCACCACGCTCACCCAACAGGCGACCCTGGCCTTGCTCAAAGATACGGTGCGGGCCTTGCTGTGACCGTACCCGCCCGCTCACACCTTAACGGGCGGCGGTCACCGCCGGGTTAAGCGGCGTCTTGGCCTTGGCGTGGACCAGGTAGCCCACCAGGTTGTCCACGGCAAGATCGGCCATAGCCCGCCGCGTGCCTTCCGTGGCGCTGGCGATGTGCGGCGTCAGGACCACATTGGGCACTTTAAGTAAGTCGGGGTGAACGCTAGGTTCGCCCTCAAATACGTCCAGGCCCGCTGCCGCAATCACCCGGTTTTTGAGTGCCTGCGCCAGTGCGGCGTCGTCGACGATGCCGCCACGCGCAATATTGACTAAGGTCGCGGTCGGCTTCATCAAAGCAATTTCGGCCGCGCCAATGCTGTGGTGGGAGGCAGCACTGTAAGGCACCACCAATACCAAGTGGTCCGCCGTCTGGAGTAGTTCCTGCTTGCTCACATAGCGAGCCTTGCAATCTTGTTCCAGCGCCGCGCCCAGGGGTGAGCGGTTGTGATAGATCACCTGCATACCAAAGCCATGGGCGCCCCGGCGTGCAATCGCTTGCCCAATACGCCCCATGCCCAAGATCCCCAAGGTGGTGCCGTGCACCTCAGCGCCGGAGAACATGTCGTAACTCCAACGCGTCCAATGCCCAGCGCGCAAAAAATGTTCACTTTCAGTGACTCGTCGCGCGGTAGCCATCAGCAGCGCAAAGCCAAAGTCCGCCGTGGTCTCGGTTAAAACGTCTGGCGCATTGGTGCCCAACACGCCTGCCGCGGTCATGGCATCCAGATCAAAATTGTTGTAGCCGACCGTCATGTTGGCGCAAATTTTCAATTCCGGGCATTGACTCAAAAGCGCCGCGTCGATGCGCTCCACGCCGGTGGTAAAGACCCCGACCTTGCCTTGCAATCGCCGCAGCAGTTCTGCCCGATCCCAGAGATCGTCCGCCGGGTTGGTCTCCACTTCAAAGTGGGCTGAAAGTCGCTCAATGACCTGAGGGAATATCGCCCGGGTCACCAGAATGTGGGGTTTAGAGGAAGTAGATGTCATGAGATGCTCTATACGGTGTCGGTAGCCAAACCGTCATTCCAACCAAGTAGTGAAGTCTTGCACGGGAACCCGCGGCGTATGAAAACGGTTGACCGGCGCCGCCTCGTCGGCGTAACCCAGCGCCATACCGCACACCAGCATTTCGTCGGGTCCGGCACCGATGTGCGGAAGGATGATCTTTGAAAAGCCGTTCCAGGCCGCTTGCGGGCAGGTGGACAGACCCTGACCGCGGGCGGCCACCATGATGCTTTGCATGAACATGCCGTAGTCCACCAGAGACCCTCGCCCCAGGACCCGATCCATCGTAAACATCAGACCCACGGGCGCATCGAAAAACCGGTAGTTGCGCTGATGCTGGGCATGCATCTGGTCTTTGTCGCCCTTGCCAATCCCCAAGAGTCCGTACAAGCCCCAGCCATTTTCACGGCGACGGTCAATATAGGGGCTCACCCATTTTTCAGGGTAGTAGTCGTATTCTTCGACATACTGCGCGCCCAGAGCGGGGTCCGAACGCACGGCGTCGTGGGCGGCGCACACCTTTGCCACCAGGCTGTCGCGGCTGCCGCCCTGCAACACATAGACCTTCCAGGGTTGGGTATTGGTACCTGACGGGGCTCGACTTGCCACCTCAAGCAGTTTCGCCAACACCGACCGCTCCACCGCTTGGCCAGTAAAAGCCCGCACCGACATGCGGGAGGTGATGGCAGCATCAACCGGGTTGGTGTCTGTAAATACAGCATTCATAGCAAAGCATCCAGTACTGATAGGAGGGTGAGTGACAGTGGTGCGGGCCTTCGTGTCTGTGGGTCGACGTAAACGTGGACAAAGTGGCCCTGCGCCGCGGCAGTATCGCCGCTGCCAAAAATGCCAATTTCATAGCGCACGCTGGACGTGCCACGGTGCGCCACGCGCAATCCGACCTCCACGTTTTGGGGGAAGGACAAGGGAGCGAAAAAATTGCAGTGGGTCTCCGCGACCAAGCCGATGCTCTCGCCCTGGGTTCCGTCCAAGGCGCCACGCTCGATCAAGTAGGCATTGACTGCTGTATCGAACCAGCTGTAATACACCACGTTGTTCACGTGGCCATAGGCGTCGTTGTCCATCCACCGGGTAGAAATGGTGCGCCAGGCACGGTAGTCGGTGCGGCTTGACGGAATGGGCTTGGACATGCGTGCTGGGAGTTGAGAGCGCTGGTCAAGGAATCGATTCTGCTTGCGGCAGGTCGGGGAGGCGGAATTTTGCCACCCGAGAGCCTCAATAACGCCCCGCCCTGGTCCCAGTGGCGACCGTACAACAGGGCTCAACCGCCTACTTTCCCCTCTCAAAACGCCTTTTCAATGGTTCGTTGAAAAAATTTTTGTAGGAAAACACAAAAATATGTTGCATTGCAACAAAAATGTCTTGCAATGCCGATTTTGCTCCCTATAATTCCAACCATGCTGCACTGCAACATAAACAACCGGGGGTTGAG
>Ga0114968_10002278_pt1 | contig 14745 bp, 10 predicted proteins | sample M_130807_EF_Meta_FD_87020 | JGI IMG/M metagenome (GOLD analysis project Ga0114968, IMG submission 87020) | Freshwater microbial communities from Lake Montjoie, Canada to study carbon cycling - M_130807_EF_MetaG | ecosystem: Environmental > Aquatic > Freshwater > Lake | place: Lake Montjoie... | reverse complement strand
TTTGGTGGAGTAGTACCAGAGATCGCCAGCCGCGCTCATTTAGAAGCCATGGTTCCGACTATTGAGCGCGCCTGTAAAACAGCGAACATAAAACTTGCCGAAGTTGATGCAATTGCGGTGACATCTGGCCCAGGTTTAGCGGGAGCACTACTAGTTGGCGTTGCCGCTGCAAAGTCGTTAGCAGTGGCATTAGGAAAACCTATTTACGGCGTGAATCACTTAGCGGCGCACGTTTGTGTTGATCAACTTGAGCATGGGCCATTAGATGAACCAAGCGTTGCTATGTTGATTTCGGGTGGACACTCGTCGTTGCTCTTGGTTCCAGACATTACCGAAAATGTAATTCAATTGGGTCAAACCATTGATGACGCTGCTGGTGAAGCTTTCGACAAGATCGCCCGGGTATTAGGGTTACCATTTCCGGGCGGACCGTACATAGATCAAGCTGCGCAAACTGGAAATCCAAATGCGATTGATTTTCCACGCGGATTAACTTCACCAAAAGAAATGGCCAAGCACCGTTTTGATGTGTCGTTTTCTGGACTAAAGACTGCTGTGGCTCGTTGGATTGAAACCGAACAGCGCGCTGGAAACTCCATAATGGTTAACGATGTCGCCGCATCTTTCCAAGAGGCAATCGTGGACGTACTACTTCGTAAAGCAATTGATGCTTGCTTAAGTAATGATGTTGGAACTTTAGTTATTGGCGGGGGAGTCGCTGCAAATAGCCGATTGCGTGCCGAAGCCGCTGCTCGCTGTCAGGAAAATAACATTTCGCTTCGAATTCCTCGCCCCGGACTTTGTACCGACAATGGTGCAATGGTCGCAGCGCTAGGTGCGGAATTGGTCAAACGAGGACGCAATGCATCACAATTGAGTTTCGCAACAGATTCTTCGATGAACATAACAAACGTGGTGGCATAGTGACGAGTTTTGCAAGTTGGTTAGCCAAAGGACCTTGGCCAATTGATGGCGGACTATCTGGCGAACTGGAAAAGCGCGGCCACAATTTAGCGGACAAACTTTGGTCAGCCCGATTACTCCGCGATGCTCCCAAAGCAATTGCGCAGGTTCATCAAGATTACGTTGATGCTGGTGGCAGAGTGATTATTACTGCTTCTTATCAAGCCAGTCGAACTGGCTTTGTGGCAACTGGCATGACTGAAGAACAAGCTGATGACTTAATGCGGCTATCAATATCTCTTGCTAAAGAAGTTGCGGCAAAGGCAACAGAAAAAGTATGGGTAGCCGCAAGTGTTGGTCCTTATGGCGCAGTACTTGGCGGCGGTCAAGAATATGTAGGTAACTACGGAGTTGCTCATGAAGAACTAGTTAAGTTTCATCGCGAGCGAATTGAAGTTTTAGCAAGTGCAGACCCAGATTTATTTGCCTGCGAAACCATTCCAGATTTGGATGAAGTGCGGGCATTGGTTGAAGTATTGAATGACCACCCAGACATTCCAGCTTGGATCACTATGAGTGCTCAAGATGGTGCTTCGACTTGTGCGGGACAAGGAATTGGCCACTTGGCTGAAATCGTTAAGGAATGTAAATCAGTCGTGGCCATTGGCATCAACTGCACAATGCCAGAACACGTAACTTCGCTATTGCGCAAACTTTCTGCTAAAACTTCACTGCCACTGGTTGTTTACCCCAATGCTGGCCGAGTTTGGGATGGAGTAAATATGTGCTGGATGGGCGAAGGTCATGACACGCTGCCATCACCCATCATCGCGGAATGGGTTAAAGCGGGTGCGCAGTTAATTGGTGGTTGCTGTGGACTTGGGCCAGATGCAATTACGCAGCTAGCAAAAGATTTAGCTCAACTCAAGTAACGCCGACAAAGCAAGGCTTGTGGTCCTGCATCATCGCGATAGATTGCAATCACTAATTCCTGGTTTCCAGAACTCGAGGCTTTTACCGCCAACTTTCGAATCACTTCAACATCGAGCTGCATGCCTCGGGTCATTACGGTGACTCCGGATAGTTCAAAGTCTTTCAAATTGGCGGCGAGTTGTTTCTCGGAAAATTTAAAATGAGATTCAATCCGCAAAATACTGGCAAGACTTGGTGAATGATTAGAAAGATTAGAAACCGCGTCCGCATCATTGGATGTCAACCACGCAATGTGTTCATTGACAAGACCCCCATTACAAAGTTTTGCAACGGCGTCAAGTGCGCTGGCGCGAATCAATGCCGGATCTGGAATCACCAAGTAATTACCAAGCGTTGCTGTTGCAGTTTTTGCGTCGCCCATTACTTCAAAGCGCAGATCATTTTTAGAATCAAGTAAGACAGCTGCCCTAATTCCAGTTCCAGAACTGCTCAAAAAGCATTCAACTAAGTCGCCATCAGAACTTATCCAGCGCGCATCCCAGTCCAGGAGCTCGGTCTTATCAATTCCTGGTGCAACCTTTGCAATCACTGGATGAGATTTAGCAATTTCATTAATGGTCTCCCAACTAGGTGACCATTGGGAAGGATTATAGATCCGCTTGGTATTTCCTAAGGAGTCTTTTGCAGCATTTGGATCCCGTCTTGCTGGATCAACAAATACCACATCGACATCGTTTGGAATTTCAAAGTTAGTGGCATCTGCGCAATGCACGCGAACATCAAATGGATTCAGATTATGGCTTGCGTACTCAGCAATCTCTGAATCTATTTCAACAGCTGTTACTCGTAATCCATAACGAGCAAATTCTCGAGAATCAAAACCCAGCCCACAGGTTAGATCTAAAACGTGTGCGTTTCCGCCAAATTTCTGGGCAATAAACTCAGCTCGAAATCGGGCAACTTCAGGTCGGGTGGCTTGACTAATCCCATCATCGGTTAGCAGCAGGTCAGCTGCCGAAGTTCCCCACCTAGATTCCAGACGATGTTGCAGTTGAGCCTGGCTGAAGGCCTGTGAAATCAAATCCGGGGAGATTTCGCTGAACTGCTTACGTAATGCGGGGATAGCCAGCAGCGGATCAGAGAACTCCCAAGCAACCAGGATGACCCTTTGGCCCTCGGGACTTCGTAGCCAAGAAATGCTCACACCCAAACTATGTCAGACCTTGAATTGGTAGGGTTATGAGGTGTTCACGCTTCGAGTGTGACCCCAGGAGGCTTTTCAAAGTGTCGATAACTTCGCGTGGATCGCGTCGCTTGGAAGCGGCTCGTGATGAGTTAATTTCACGAGTTGGAAAGTCCATTTCCAAAGACTTAACGAGTGTCGTCTCCCGTTACTTTGATTTGGTAGCACCTGAGGATCTGGTTGGCACTGAAGTTCGTGACCTAGAAGGTTTGATTAAATCTCACGTAGCATTAGGCCAAAGTCGAACTCCCGGAAAATCAAGAGTTCAGGCGCTTTCCCCAAGTCTTGATTCATCTGGTTGGGAATCACTTCATAGCGTTGTTCAAATTGTCACCGATGATATGCCGTTTTTGGTCGATTCAGTTTCAGCCGAGATTTCACAACAAGGTCGATCCATTCGCGTTGTAATTCATCCACGTTTTTGGGTTAAGCGTGACCAACAGGGTGAACTTGTCGAAATCTTGGATCGCGATGTTTTGCCAGGAGAGCAAACACTAGATGGTGCGATTCAAGAATCTTGGATCAGTGTAGAAATTGACCGCGAATCCGATGCCAGTGATTTAGCAAAAATAGAATCAAGAATTCAGCGAGTACTTGCAGATGTCCGAGCAACTGTTGAAGACTGGCCTGCCATGCAAGCCAAACTGGTTAGCGTTATTTCTGAAATTGAATCGGCAGCTGGAGTTAGCGACAGAGAGCGTCGCGAAGCCATTGAATTCTTGAACTGGTTAACCGAAAATCACTTCACTTTTGTGGGCTATGCCGATTATGACTTATCTAAAAACGTTTTATCTAGAGTGAGCGGTTCTGAACTTGGGGCCTTGCGGAACCCAGATGATGGAAACCCAATAAGTAAGAACGAACAGGATCACTCGTCAATTTCATCCTTGATGGTCGTGACAAAAGCTCGAATGCGATCTACGGTTCATCGTCCGGTTTTCTTGGATTATGTCGGAATCCGTCGAGTAGATTCATCGGGTAATCAAATTGGCGAGCACCGATTCTTAGGCCTTTTCTCTTCATCGGCTTATAACCAGTCAGTCACCAACATCCCAGTGCTTTCCAGCAAAGTCGCAGATGTCACCTCATCCATGGCTCTTGGCCGAGATTCCCACAGCGGCAAAGACTTAATGCAGTTCCTTGAAACCTACCCACGCGATGAAATGTTCCAAATCTCACCCAGTGAATTAGAAGATGTAGCCCGTCGAGTTTTGCAATTGCAAGAGCGTAGGCAAGTGCGCGTGTTTACTCGCACAGAAGTTTTTGGTCGCTACGTCTCGGCCTTGGTTTACTTACCAAGGGATCGCTATACGACAGAAGTGCGACTTCGCATGGAAGCAATTTTATTGCAGGCATACGGCGCAACTTCGATTGATCACACCGCCCGAGTTTCTGAATCCGTTTTAGCAAGACTTCACTTTGTAGTTTTGAAACCAGTGGGTAAGATCCTGCCAGAAATTGATTTAGAGCAACTCGAAACAGATCTTGCAGATGCAACTCGATTCTGGGAAGACGATTTTGCTGAATCTTTGGTTGAGCAAGTTGGTGAAGAAGATGCCGTGAGATTACTTCGGACCTGGGGTGATTCATTTCCAGAGTCATTCAAAGAAGACGTTCCAGCTGGTGACGCGGTTTCACATCTAAAGGTGCTTGAGATACTTGAATCTCAAGCACCGGGCGCGATTAAGGTCTCGATGTACACACCTAAATCGCCCGAAGATGGAACCAGGCGCTTTACGATTTACCGAATTGATCGTTCCATCACACTTTCAACCGTTCTGCCGATACTTCATGATCTTGGTGTCGAGGTAATTGATGAGCGAGCCTATGACTTACGTCGCAAGGGAAAGCCAGTTGCTTGGGTTTATGACTTTGGTTTGAATTTTGATGACTCTAAAGTGCCAGAGCAGGATTCGCTGTCCGAAAGATTCTGCAGCACATTTGTGGCAACTTGGCATGGCGAAGTTGATAGCGATCCATTTAATGGACTCGTAATTAAAGCGGGACTTTCGGCACGAAATGTTGGAATTATTCGCGCGTACGCGGCTTATTTACGCCAAGCCGGATCTCCATTTAGCCAGGGTTACTTGCAGCAAGTCCTTTTGGCGAATATAAATATCGTCCAGTATCTGGTTCAACTGTTTGCAGTTCGATTCAGCCCTGAGCTGGATCAAGATCGCGAGGCTATGCAAGCGAAATTGGTTAGCAAGATCGACGAAGCCCTAGATGCCGTAGCGAGCCTTGATCACGACCGAATTATGCGCGCGAGTATCGCCTTAGTTTCAGCAACTTTGCGCACGAATGTCTACCAACACGATGCCGATGGTAATTACCCGCAAGTCATGGCCTTCAAATTAGATCCAAGCAAAGTCCCAGATCTGCCGTTACCGCTTCCTAAGTTTGAGATTTGGGTTTTCTCACCTCGTGTTGAAGGTGTGCATTTACGGTTTGCATCAGTTGCGCGAGGTGGACTGCGTTGGTCTGATCGCCAAGAAGATTTCCGAACTGAGGTTCTAGGTCTGGTCAAGGCTCAGATGGTCAAGAACACTGTGATTGTTCCGAGTGGTGCCAAGGGTGGATTCGTTTTAAAGCGCGGACCAGAACCAAGTGATCGTGATGCCTGGTTGGCTGAAGGCATTGCTTGCTATCAAATGTTTATCGGCGCACTTCTTGATGTGACTGACAATCTTGTTAACTCTAAAGTTGTGCCACCGCAAAGAGTCGTGCGTCATGATGTGGATGACCCTTACTTAGTTGTTGCTGCCGATAAGGGCACCGCCACCTTCTCAGATATTGCAAACCAGATCTCAATCGATCGCGGTTTCTGGCTGGGCGATGCCTTCGCTTCCGGTGGATCTGTTGGCTACGACCACAAGGCCATGGGAATTACAGCCAAGGGTGCTTGGGAATCGGTAAAGCGTCACTTCCTGGAGTTCGGGGTTAACACTCAAACTCAAGACTTTACCGCTGTGGGCATTGGCGACATGAGTGGTGATGTGTTTGGAAACGGCATGCTGCTCTCAGAACACATTCGGTTAATTGCTGCTTTCGATCATCGTCATATCTTTATTGACCCAAATCCTGAGGCGTCAAAATCATTTGTCGAGCGTCAGCGATTGTTTAACCTACCAAGATCATCTTGGGAAGACTACAACGTGAAATTGATTAGCAAGGGCGGTGGAATTTATCCACGATCTGTTAAGTCGATTGATTTAACAGCTGAAGCAAAACTTGCCCTTGGAATTGACCCAGAGATTATGAGCCTTACTCCGAATGAATTGCTTACCAAGATTCTCTTGGCTCCGGTAGATCTGCTTTGGAATGGTGGCATTGGTACTTATATCAAGTCTGCGACCGAGACCCATGCGCAAGTTGGCGACAAAGCAAATGATGCAATTCGAGTCAATGGCGGCGAGTTACGAGCGCGAGTGGTTGGCGAAGGTGGCAACTTGGGCGCAACGCAACTCGGACGAATTGAAGCTGCACGTGCTGGCGTGAAGTTAAACACGGATGCAATTGATAACTCAGCAGGTGTTGATACTTCTGATCACGAAGTGAACATCAAGATTTTGTTGGACCAGGCTGTGACTGCGGGAATCTTAAGTGTTGATGACCGGAATGCTCAGCTTGCAGTTATGACAGACGAAGTTGGAGAGCTAGTACTTCGCGATAACTACGAACAGAATCTAATTCTGGAACAGGCTAGATATCAAGATGCAGAAATGCTGCGAGTACATAAGCGCCTGATTGGTCACCTTGAGTCAGACGGGCTGCTAAACCGAGCCATTGAATACTTGCCTACAGATGCTCAACTGGATTCGTTGCACGCCCAGGGTATGGGCTTAACGTCACCTGAGCTTGCTGTCCTTATGGCTTACGTAAAAATTGATCTCAGCAAAGACCTTGCTGCAGATGAAATTGTGAACGAAAAATGGTGTCGGGAAGTTTTACAAAACTACTTCCCAAGTGATCTGCGAATAAAGTACGCAGACTTGATGGATACGCATCCGCTGCGCAAGGAGATCATCTCAACAGTGCTAACAAATGATGTCGTCAATCGTGGCGGCATCACATTCACTTGGCGCGCAGCTGAAGAAAGTGGTGCCGGAACTTCTGAAATCTTGCGGGCATCTGTAGTTTCACGCGAAGTATTTGGGCTAGCAAAACTTTGGGAAAACATTGAGTCCCTGGATGGGCTGATTTCAACAGATTGCCAGACTCAACTTATTCTGGAATCTCGACGTCTACTAGATCGTGCTACCCGATGGTTCTTGCAGTCTCGCGGTGGCCGACTAAATGTCGAAGTAGAAATTGAAAAGTTTGCTGCAACAGTTGGGAAGCTCACTGAACTGGTTCCCGGGATGTTGCGTGGTGTTGAGCGCGAACGTGCCTCGGCGATTGCCAAGAACTTCCAGTCCCAAGGTGTTCCTGCTGATTTGGCTCTTCGAACTGGGTGTTTCTTGGATGAGTTCTCACTTCTCGATGTAATTGAAATTGCGAATCGTGAGAAAGCCAGTCCAGAAAATGTTGCCCAACTTTATTTTGCGTTGAGTGAGCGATATGACATCGATCGCATGCTATTCCACATAACCGCTTTGGCCAGAGATGACCGATGGACTGCGTACGCAAGATCTGCTCTTCGTAGCGATCTTTATGTTGCTTTGGCCGCCCTAACCTCTCGAGTTGTGCAAGCGACCAAAGATTCAGATTCCATCGATTCTCGAATTAGCCAATGGGAAGCCAAGTTTGCAGAAGGTGTCGCTCGCACCAAAGCAACTCTTAATGAGATTGCTCACAGTGAACAAAATGACTTAGCAACACTTTCAGTGGCATTGCGCGCAATTCGCACACTTGCTGGACAAGGTGCGAGTTAGATAACTCGATCTGCATTCGTGCGTTTGAACGACTCAAAGTAGGGTTTAGGAGTGGAAACCGTACTTCTCTCTGCTGCCTTGACTTCACAGGTTACTGATTGGCTAAATGCCTACGGTCCGATCCTTTTTTACTTAATTGTCTTTGGCTTAGTATTCGCCGGAACTGGGTTTTTCATTGGTGCATTTATTCCATTCATCACTGGTGACTCGCTGATTTTCGCTGCTGGAGTATTAGCCGCAACCAATCAGTCAATAAATATTTGGATCCTAACAATCGGAATTGGATTAGCAGCCTTTGTGGGTGACCAAACTGGATTTGTTCTCGGCAGGCATTTTGGCCGCCCATATTTGGATAAGCGCGAAGGTCCAAAACTTAAGTCCGCAATTGTTAAATCTGAAAAGTTTTATGCCGACTTGGGTTGGTGGGCAGTTGTAGTTGCGCGCTTTATGCCGTGGGCTCGGGTACTCGTTCCAGCCATTGCAGGTATTGCCCGGATGAACTACTTCAAGTTCTTGGGCGCAAACCTTGTTGGCGCATTAGCTTGGGGAGTGGGACTGACCCTCGCTGGTTACTACGCAGCAACAATCCCGGCAGTTAAAACCGGCTCTTACGCAATCGCCACATTCTTTATTGTCGGCTCGATTGTTGCTGGCATTCGCAGCTGGCTAAGCAATAGAAAAGCCGCGTAGCAAATTAGGTTCTCAAGCAAGATTGTTTTTTAGTGCTGCCAAGGCAATTAATAAAGTTAGGTAACTTCAAGGTAACCTTATGAACTATGGCTACCGGAGACTTTGCTGTTGATTTAGCAACCATCAACTCCACGCTATCCAGCATTGAAAAAGTGCTTCGAATTGATGAAATGCAGGCCCAGGTAGCAGAACTTGAGATCTTGGCTTCGGCTCCAGATCTTTGGGATGACCAAGCCAATGCGCAGCGAGTCACTGGAAAGTTATCAGTACTTCAAGCTGATATCGGCCGGATCAAAAACCTGCGATCTCGGGTTGATGACGTTCAAGTTTTGTGGGAAATGGGTGAAGCGGAAAGTGATCAAGGAATCCTTGATGAAGCTGGCGCCGAACTTATTGCACTTGAAAAATCAATTGGGGAACTTGAAGTTAGAACTTTACTTTCTGGAGAGTATGACCACCGCGAGGCTTTAGTTTCAATTCGCTCAGGCGCAGGTGGAGTTGACGCGGCGGACTGGGCAGAAATGCTGCAGCGCATGTATTTGCGGTACTGCGAGCGCCATGGTTGGGCTGCCGAAGTTTATGAAACTTCATACGCCGAAGAGGCTGGAATTAAGTCGACGACATTTGCTGTTAAAGCTCCATTTGCTTATGGAACATTGTCAGTAGAGCAGGGAACGCATCGACTGGTTCGAATTTCACCTTTCGATAATCAAAGTCGTCGTCAGACTTCATTTGCTGAAGTAGAAGTTATTCCCGTTGTTGAACAAACCGATTCGGTAGAAATTCCTGATGATGATTTAAGAGTCGATGTGTTTCGATCATCTGGCCCTGGTGGACAAGGTGTGAACACAACTGACTCAGCAGTTCGCCTTACTCACATCCCAACTGGAATTGTTGTCTCGTGCCAAAATGAGCGCTCACAATTACAAAACAAAGCAACCGCCATGGCGGTTCTGCAAGCGAAAATCTTGGAGCGCACTCGCCAAGAAGAACAAGCCAAGATCAACGCGCTTAAGGGCGACACCAGTGGTTCTTGGGGAAATCAAATGCGTTCCTATGTCTTACATCCTTACCAAATGGTCAAGGACATTCGGACTGAAGTTGAAACCGGTAATACCTCTGCGGTGCTTGATGGTGACATTGACCAATTTGTTGAAGCTGGAATTCGCTGGCGCCGCGAACAAGCAAACTAATTGCAATTAATTGTTTGGATTAAGTCAAGATCGGCGCGCCCTGCACCTGCATAGCCCGCGCAGTATTTATTCTGAATACATAACAGTTTTCGACAAAGTTTGCGTGCCCATTTAAGGAGACTTCACTGTGATCAACTTTGACAACGTCTCCAAGCAATACAAAAACTCAAATACTCCAGCTTTAGACGAAATTAATCTCAACATTGCGCAAGGTGAATTTGTATTCCTAGTTGGTCAATCAGGCTCTGGAAAATCATCCCTACTTCGCCTTTTACTAAAAGAGGAAAAGCCAACTTCTGGAACTGTAACCGTCGATGGCATTAACGTTGCGAAATTACCAAACCGTAAAGTCCCAGCGTTTCGACGGACTATGGGCATAGTGTTCCAGGACTTTCGATTACTTCCTGGAAAAACCGTTTTTGACAATGTTGCATTCGGTATGGAAGTAATTGGTAAGTCAAAGAAAGAAATTCAGCAAAGAATTCCGGCAATTCTTGACTTGGTTGGTCTTGACGAAAAGGCACACCGCTTACCATCAGAACTTTCGGGCGGAGAGCAGCAGCGCGTTGCGCTAGCAAGAGCGTTTGTGAACAAACCAAAATTACTTCTGGCAGATGAGCCAACTGGAAACTTAGACCCGTCTACCAGCGTTGGAATCATGAAATTACTAGATCGCATTAATCGCACCGGCACCACGATTGTTATGGCAACTCACGATGTAGCCATAGTCGATCAGATGCGTAAACGACTTGTGCAAATGGAAAATGGCAAAATTATTCGCGATCAAGAGCGCGGAATGTATGGACATACGGGGCATTAGCAGTGAGATTGTCATTTGTAAGTAAAGAAGTTGGAAACGGATTACGCCGAAATTTCACCATGACGGTTGCGTTAATTGTCTCTGTTGCCGTTTCACTTTCATTGGTTGGTGCAGCGTTACTTTTGAGCGCTCAAGTGGATCGCATGAAAGGCTACTGGTACGACAAAATTGAAGTATCGATATTTTTATGTGGAAATTCCTCTGCAACCTTTACGTGCACCGGTGCGGTAACAGAAGAGCAACTTAAAAATATTGAGACAATTCTTGGTGGCTTAGAATCTGTGCAAGACATATTCTTTGAGTCATCAGCTGATGCCTATGAACAGTTCAAAGAGCAGTTCGCGGGCTCAGCCATTCTGGCAAACATAAGTCCAGATGCGCTGCCGGCATCATTTCGAGTCAAGTTAGACAATCCAGAGAATTTTGAAAAAGTTGCAGGAGCTTTGCAAGCTGTTCAAGGTGTTGAGTCGATCCAAGATCAGCGCAAATTGCTTGATAGGTTCTTCCAGATACTCAAAGGATTGCAATCTTTTGCATTAGCAATTGCATCTGCCATGCTTTTTGTAACAGTTTTGCTGGTGATGAATACGGTGCGAGTTGCTGCCTTTGCTAGGCGCCGGGAAACTTCTATTATGCGCTCCGTGGGTGCCAGCAACATGTCGATTCGGCTGCCGTTCATCCTGGAGGCGGCAGTTGCTGCCACGCTTGGCTCGACCTTGGCGACAGCTGGAATTTTGGCCTCGAAGTACTGGTTAATCGATGCCAAGTTGGCACCAAACCTTACTTTCATCCCATTCGTGACTTGGAATGAGGTATTGGCGATAGTGCCAGTGCTTTACCTAGTTGGAGTAGGAACCACTGTTTTGGCGGCCTCAGTAACCCTAAGGCGCTATCTCAGGGGCTAAATCTCCTAAATTTGGGACAATTTTGGTCCGACACGGGCCGAGTCACATCAGTAACTTTAGGCACTTCCGTTACGCTGAATTAACTTCCCTTATGAACGGAGCAATATGCGCGCCTTCCTCTCGCGTCTGAACTCCTCGCGGTTTACCCGAGGATTACTTGCCGTTCCATTGGTTCTCTCACTTGTAATTACGCCAGCTATCGCCGGCGGCACAGACATTGACAAGCAAGTTTCCGAGGCTTCGGAGGCTTTAACCGAGGCTTCGGAAGCAGTTGTTGCGGCGGCCGAATCGCTTAAGGATGCGCAAGCAAAACTACCGGCGGCACGTGAAGCAATGTCAATTGCCACAACTAGAGAAACCGAAGCAACTGCGGTTTACAACACAGCAGCATCAGATCTTGCAGCCTCTAAAGCCGCATACACCGCGGCACTTTCAAAAGTGACAAGCAAAGAAGCTGAGATCAGTCAACTGCAAAAAAAGGTAGACCAGTTTGCACGCTCGGTTTATCAACAAGGCCAAACTTCACAATGGGAAATTATTCTTGAATCAACTTCACCGTCTGACTTAACCACTAGATTGCAGAACATCAAGGCCGTTTCTAATTCAACGGCGAAGAGTCTTGATGAATTACTCGGAGCAAAAGTGCAGTTAGCATCTGATGCAGCGGCTGCTGAAGAAGTGCGAATTGACATGCAGCGGATTGCAAACATTGCATCGCAAGCACTTATTGACGCCCAAAATGCAGCAGACAAAGCAGCAGCAGCAAAAGTCGAAGTCGACAAACTTGTAAAGCAAGAATCTGCTGCACTAAAAATTGCTGAAGATGACAAGGCAGAAGTTCAAGCTCAATACAACGAACTTCGTGCTGAACAAATTCGAATTGCAGCAATTTCAAGTTCTGCTGGAAACCAAGGTCCGGTAGATCCCCAAGCTACTGGACCATTGTCTTGGCCACTTCCTGGCTATGCTGCCGGTGGCGGTGTTGGTTCGCGCGTTCATCCGGTCTATGGATATAGGTCATGCCACACCGGTGTTGATAGTGGAGCGCCGAAGGGAACCCCAATTCATGCTGCAGCAACAGGCATTGTGCTTTCAACTACGGTGAGTCGTGCATACGGAAATATGACGCTTATTGATCACGGTGGTGGCATGGTGACAATGTATGCTCATCAGTCACGATTCGCCGTTTCTCCTGGTCAAGCAGTGGGTAATCAAGAGGTCATTGGATACGTAGGTTCTACTGGCTTTTCAACTGGACCGCATTTGCACTTTGAAGTTCACCTTAATGGCGTACCGTACAATCCAATGGGTTGGTTTGGTGCATCTCGTACCGTTGTGCCTTGCTGGGGATGAGTTGAGTTAAGTGGCTAAAGAGCGCGGTCGAAAGGTCATCGCCCAGAACCGGAAAGCGCGCCACGACTTCACCATCGAAGATGTCTATGAAGCTGGCATGGTTCTTGTAGGTACTGAAGTTAAATCATTGCGCGCCGGTAGGGCCAGCTTGGTTGATGGTTATGCCTTGTTTGAAAATGGCGAAATCTGGCTGCGTGGTGTCAACATTCCGGAATACAACGAAGGCTCTTGGACCAATCATGCACCGACACGGGCCCGCAAACTTCTGCTTAATCGGCAAGAAATTAGCAAGATCGAAAACAAGCTTAAGGAAAGTGGGCTGACTTTGATCCCGCTGAGCCTTTACTTCAATGATGGCAAAGCCAAAGTTGAGATTGCTATTGCCAGAGGGCGTAAAAACTACGATAAGCGTCAAGCGATTGCCGAAAAGGATGCCAAGCGCGAAACCCAACGTGCAACCGGGCGACGCGATAAGGGCATGGAGTAAGCCCGTTAACTGGGTTTTATTCAGCGAGTATCGGGCATACTAAAATTCATGAGCGCTTTTAATGAATCTGGTCACTCAGATTTGGCGATCTATTTTGGGGATTTCTTAACAACCATTGCAAGTTGGACTATGCCAGCAATGGCTGACTCAGTTCTATTGGCAAGGCAACACGTTACAGATCTTTTGAGCGCGGAAAGTTCAATCGACATTGAACATGCCATAGCTGTAACCAGTGAACTTGTTGCCAATTCGGTAGTACATGCGGCGACTGAACTTCAAGTTGTGCTGGAGCGTTGGCAGTACATGGTCAAAGTTGTTGTTGAAGACTCGAATAATCAGATACCTGTAATGAAATCCCTTGATGTGGCATTGGATTGCGGTCGAGGTATGCACATAGTTGATGAATTTGCAGACCTTTGGGGTTATGAACTGACTGAAAGTGGCAAACGAATTTGGGCTGGCTTTAATATTGCCTAACAGGTCTTGTTAAAGCCCAAGCCAAAGTTGTTTAATAGCGTTCGAACCCGCGGATAAGTTCAAAGTCTGTTACTGCTTTATTGAACTGCGCCAGGTCGGTATCAACCATATGCGTGTAATGCTTGTGAACCCGCTCACCAAATGTTTCTTTAGCCCAAGTGCTGTTGACCCATAATTCACGAGCCATTTGCAGGGTATTTGGAACCCTATCGGTTTCTAATGCGTAGGCATTTCCATCAAAGCGCGGTTCGAGCGTCATCTTCTTTTCAATGCCATCAATTCCCGCAGCAATCATTCCGGCGACTGCAAGGTATGGATTTACATCTCCACCGGGCACTCGGTTTTCTACGCGCAAACTTTGCCCATGTCCAACGAGACGGTAAGAGCAGGTGCGGTTATCACGACCCCACTTGATTGCAGTTGGTGCAAAACTGCCTGGTGAATAACGCTTATAGCTGTTGACTGTTGGTGCGTACATAATGCTTAGTTCGCGCATGTGTGCAAGTTGTCCCGCAAGGTATTGCTTGCCAATCTCGCTAAGTCCGTCTGGGTCAGAGTCATCAGCAAGCACCATTGAGCCGTCGATTCCACGGAATGACAAATGGATGTGACAAGAGTTGCCTTCGCGTTCATTGAACTTGGCCATGAAAGTTAAGGCGTAACCATCCTGGGCGGCAATTTCTTTTGCACCAGTTTTGTAAACAACGTGGTGATCACACGTGGCTAGGGCATCGGTGTACTTAAATGCAATTTCGTGTTGCCCAAGATTGCACTCACCTTTAACAGACTCAACTGTCATTCCCGCAGTCACCATAGAAAGGCGAATTCGACGAAGGATTGGTTCAACTCGTGAAGTTCCGATAATGC
>Ga0114968_10002275_pt1 | contig 14748 bp, 15 predicted proteins | sample M_130807_EF_Meta_FD_87020 | JGI IMG/M metagenome (GOLD analysis project Ga0114968, IMG submission 87020) | Freshwater microbial communities from Lake Montjoie, Canada to study carbon cycling - M_130807_EF_MetaG | ecosystem: Environmental > Aquatic > Freshwater > Lake | place: Lake Montjoie... | reverse complement strand
GTGCTAAGATAAAAAAAAAGCTCCCAACTTGGAAGCTTTAAAAGGGAATGCACAACGATTTAACCTTTGGTAAACCACTCTTTAACTTTGTCGTTGTGTACGATTTCTTCTTTGAAGGTGTATGAGCCAGACTTTTCAGACTTGACCATTTTGATCACCTTTGTATGTTCTTTACCTCCACCTTTTTGGAGCGATGCAACTACTTTCTTTGCCATGACTTACTTATTTAATTTCTTTATGGACAGTCATACGCTTGAGAATGGGATTAAATTTCTTAATCTCCATACGGTCTGGCGTATTTTTACGGTTCTTTGTGGTGATGTAGCGTGATGTTCCAGCCATACCAGATTCTTTGTGCTCGGTGCACTCTAGAATTACTTGGATGCGGTTGCCTTTACTCTTCTTAGCCATTTTCTAAATGTTTATTCTGTTTCCCAACAGGTTATTTCAAAAATCCTTTTTGGCGTGCTTCTTTTAAGCAAGCGGAGATTCCTTTTTTATTGATGGTGCGCAATGCAGCAGCAGAAATCTTTAAAGTGATAAAATTATCTTCTTCAGGAATGAAAAACTTCTTCGTGATCAAGTTCGGATAAAAACGACGCTTGGTCTTGCGATTTGAGTGCGATACGTTGTTTCCAACCATCACTGACTTTCCTGTTAACTGACAAACTCGTGACATGTCTAAATTATTACGTGTAATTACAAAAGCGGATGCAAAGATAACAACTTTTTACAATACTACAAATCCATTATCCACAAAAAAGCAGCCTTTTTCAACAATCACTGTTATTTCACCTGATTTCTCGGGTGATGATTCAGGATAGCCTTCCGCAAAAAGCGTTGGTCTAGGTGCGTGTAAATCTCTGTGGTGGTGATAGATTCGTGTCCGAGCATTTCTTGAACCGCCCTTAAATTAGCTCCGCCTTCCACTAAATGTGTCGCAAAACTATGTCGAAAAGTGTGGGGAGAAATTTGTTTGTTGAGCCCCATTTTTTGGGCAAGTTGCTTAATGATGGTGAAAATCATAACGCGTGTGAGCTGATGACCTCGCCGGTTTAAAAAAATAAAGTGTTCTTGACCGGCCTTAATGGGCACCTCCAAACGACTTTGTTGGGTGTAGTTCGTGATTTCAATGATCACTTGTTCAGACACTGGCACCAAGCGCTCCTTGTTACCTTTGCCAATGACGCGTATAAACCCTTCGTCAAAATACAAATCTGAAAAACGCAAACCAATGAGTTCCGATACCCGCAAGCCGCAACTGTAGAGCGTTTCTAACATGGCATGATTGCGTTCGCCTTCTGCACTGCTCGGGTCTATGGTGGCAAGTAGCGCGTCAATTTCTTCTATTTCAAGTACCTCTGGAAGTTTGCGTCCTAGTTTGGGCTGCTCGAGTAACTCAGAGGGGTCTGTTTGGATATAGCGCTCCAAAATGAGGAACTTGAAAAAGTGCTTGATCCCGGAGATGATCCGTGCCTGACTTCGAGCCGCCAAACCAAGGTCATAGAGATGCGCCACAAAGGTTTTGAGTTGGTCGTATGCAACTTGTTCAGGCTTGCAATTTTCTTCTTCAAAAAATGCGGCTAATAGGGCAACATCGCGCTGATAGGCCAATATAGAATTGTTAGCCAAACCCTTTTCAATTTTCAGGTATGAAACAAAATCCTTAATATAGCGCTCCCAATGCATGTTTTATGAAGTTGCTTATTGTCAATGGTCCTAATTTGAATTTACTCGGCACCCGTGAAACACAAATATATGGCAATGTCACCTTTGAAGCGTTTTTCGATGAACTTAAAAAAGGCTATTTACACGAATTGACTTATTTTCAGTCAAACATAGAAGGAGAACTCATTGACCAACTTCAAAATTCCACTGCCGACGGTATCATTTTGAATGCAGGTGGCTATACCCATACGAGCGTTGCAATCCGCGATTGCATTGCGGCTATTTCAACCCCAGTTGTAGAAGTCCATATTTCGAATATCGCGGCGCGCGAATCTTTTAGACATGCATCCTTACTGACCCCGGTTTGCAAAGGTTGTGTTTTTGGCTTCGGCTTGGATAGCTACAAACTTGCCTTGCAATACTTTGATTTATAGGTTACAATTATTGGTATTTTTGTACCATGATGCAACAACTCGAACATTTCTTTACCCATATTGATCCTGTTTTTGCCGCGTTTTTAGCCACCACCTTCACCTGGTTGGTGACGGCAGCGGGAGCTAGTCTTGTTTTCTTTTTCAAAAACATGCATCGGGGCCTACTTGATGGCATGCTCGGCTTTACCGGTGGGGTCATGGTGGCAGCTAGTTTTTGGTCACTTTTAATGCCTTCGATCGAATTATCGGAAAGACTTTATCCCAGTGCCCCTTGGATGCCTGCTGCAATTGGTTTTTTAGTTGGTGCGCTTTTTCTTTTCTTTCTAGATAAGAAATTACCACACCTCCACATTAATTTCAATGAGAACGAAACCGAAGGTGTCAAGACCCAATTACACAAAACTACCCTGTTGGTATTGGCCATTACACTCCATAACATTCCAGAAGGTTTGGCGGTAGGTGTCTTGTTTGGTGCTGCAGCCAATGGCATGGAAGGCGCTACCATAGCAGGCGCCATTGCCTTAGCCATCGGTATCGGTATTCAAAACTTTCCGGAAGGATTTGCAGTAGCCATGCCCCTCAGACGTGCCGGCGCGAGCCGTACGAAGAGTTTTATGTACGGCCAACTTTCTGCTATTGTAGAGCCAATTGCGGGTGTCATAGGCGCTATGGCTGTCATTTACATGGAACCTATTTTACCTTTCGCTCTTTCATTTGCCGCAGGCGCCATGATTTTTGTGGTGGTAGAGGAAGTCATACCAGAAACCCAACGAGATAAATACACCGACGTAGCGGTCTTGGGTTTCATTGGGGGCTTTTTGGTGATGATGATCTTGGATGTAGCGTTGGGTTAATAAGTTAGGATTTCTTGTAGCGAATTTCTCAACTCCTTTAATTTTTTAGAGTCTATTCTCCCTATTCTGTCAATAAAGCGCTCTTTTGAAATGGAGCGAATATGAAACGTAAATACTTCGGATTTTTCTTTGAGGCCATTTTCTGGGTCTGGTTCAAGAATGATATTGCCTTTATAGTTTTTGATTTTAGTAGAAAGCGGAAGCCCAATAATAAGAGGTGTATGGGTATTGAATAAATCTCCGCTGAAAACTAATATAGGCCGGTAGCCTGCTTGTTCACTACCCCGAACAGGGTCTAGGTTGGCCATCCAAATTTCACCTTGTTTCATCTTGATCAAGACCGTTTAATTGGGCAAAGTATACCTGCATCCCTTCCTCAGCTAATTGTAAAACATCAGTATCTTCCGACATTTGGCGATACGATTTGATATATGCCGCCTTGCTAAGTTGCTCTAAATAAAGTGCGAGTGCCTTCTCAATGATTTTGTTTTTAGGAACCTTGAGTTCTGCCGCTTTGTTAGAGAGGGCCTCGAACAAAGTATCGGGAAGTGAGCTAGTAAAGACTTGCATATGTATGATTTATAAATATAAATTTAGCGCTTTTGATTTGAAGGCACAAATAAAAGCCCTCCAATTTGAAGGGCTTGTCCGTATATCATGCAGTCTTTTAGTTACAAATGGTATCAGCGGTCACTTTCAAAATTGTTCTGACTTCTTCTAAAGTTGGCGCTTCGGCGTAGGTTCTAAGAACAGGTTCTGTGCCTGATGGGCGGATCATGACCCAGCGTTCGTCGTCAAAGAAGTACTTGAAGCCGTCCAGTGTTTGTACTTCGCGTACCTGGTAGTTGCCAAAAGCACTATAGGCATTGGCCTTGCAGTTGGCAATGATTTTTTGCTTGAGGGGTTCTGTGATGTGGAGGTCGTTGCGCTCGAATTGGAAAGGACCAACAATGGCGTAGACTTCGTCGATGAGTTCGTCGAGGGTTTTGCCTGATTTGGCCATGAATTCCCAAATGATGAGGCCCATCCAAATACCGTCGCGCTCTGGGATGTGTCCTTTGACGGCAATGCCGCCCGATTCTTCTCCGCCCAACAATACATCTTCTTTGATCATGATGCTAGCGATTTCTTTAAAGCCAATTTTGGTGACTTCAAGTTCAAGGCCGTAGTGCTGGCAGAGTTTTTCGACGCGAGGGGTAACAGAGAATGCAATGACTACCTTGCCCGTCATATGCTTGTATTTGACCATATAATGGATCAAAAGCAAAATAATGTGGTGAGAGTCGACAAACTCGCCGTGGCCGTTGTACAGGCCAATTCTGTCGGCATCGCCGTCGGTTGCCAAAGCGCAAGCGATGTCGCCGCGGGATTGGATGGTTTGCGCTAGTTCTTGTAAGTTTTTGGCAATTGGCTCAGGCGCCGTACCCATAAAGGAAGGGTTGTGGTCGCAATGCAGCAATTCGACTTCTGGCAAAACCAAAGGTAATGCGCGCTGACCAGCACCGTACATGGCGTCGTACATGAGTTTGAGGCCAGAGTTGCGTATGGCAGCGAGGTCAAAGTTCGCTTTGACGTGGTCGATGTAGCGGGTTTCGATGTCAATGATTTCAAGCTGGCCATTTTTTAGCGCTGCTTCGAGGTCAATTGCGTCAAACTCGATGCGGCAAATATCTGGTATAAGGGCTTCGACTTCATTGACTTTTTCGGGCTCTAATGGGCCTCCAAATTTGGCTTTGAGTTTGAATCCGTTATAAGACGGTGGGTTATGGCTGGCAGTCAGGATAATGCCGATTTCACAGCCCAATTGGTTGGCGGCTAAGGAAATCATGGGTGTAGAGACAAACCCGCGGGCCATTTTGATCTGAATGCCTTGCGCGAGCAAAACTTTGGCAGCTGTTTCCATGAAAAGTTCGCCTGCAAAACGGCAGTCGTGGCCAATAACAACAGTAGGGTTTTCAAAGCGTTCCTTGAGCCAAATACCGGTTGCTTCGGTAACGCGCGCTACGTTAGCGACCGTGAAGTCTGCAGCAATGATAGCTCTCCAGCCATCGGTTCCAAATTTGATAGGTTGTGCCAAAGTATGATTATTTAGTGAAATGTTGAATTGTTTTTTCGATGATAGCGACGCACTCTAGGAGTTGCACTTCTGAGATGACCAACGGTGGCGCAAAGCGGATGATGTTGCCGTGGGTAGGCTTGGCCAAAAGGCCGTTTTCTTTGAGGGCCACGCACAAACGCCAAGCGGTATCTGAATCTGGGCTGTCATTGACCACCACCGCATTGAGCAAGCCTTTGCCACGAACTTTTACCAATAAAGGGTTTTGATCGATGACGCGCTGCATTTCTTTGCGGAAGAGTGATCCTAATCGACGTGCATTTTGGATGAGGTTTTCTTCGTCGACAGCCGTAAGTGCGGCAATGGCTACTTTAGCCGCAATAGGGTTGCCACCGAAAGTGGAACCGTGCTGACCTGGCTTGATCACCATCATGATGTGGTCATCGGCGAGCACAGCAGAGACCGGATAAACTCCTCCAGAAAGGGCTTTGCCCAAAATTAATATGTCGGGTCTAGCATAGGTGGCGCTTTGCTGTTCGCATTTGGCTTCGCAGGTACAGTTGCCGCATACTGCTAATAGGCTACCGGTGCGCGCAATGCCCGTTTGAACTTCGTCTGCGATAAACAAAGCGTTGTGCGCGGTGCAAAGCGCTCTTGCCTGTCGCATGTAGTCGTCGTCGGGGGTGTAGACACCTGCTTCACCTTGAATGGGTTCTACCAAGAAACCTGCAACATTTGGTTGTGCCAAAGCGGCTTCTAAGGCAGAAATATCATTATAGGGGATGGAGATGAACCCTGCCGGATACGGACCAAAATTTTTGTTGGAGTCTGGATCAGAGGAGAAGGAAACAATAGTGGTGGTGCGGCCATGGAAATTGCCTTCACAAACCACGATTTGGGCTTGATTTTCGGCAATACCTTTCTTTTCATAGGCCCATTTGCGACACAATTTGATAGCGGTCTCGACTGCCTCTGCTCCGGTATTCATAGGGAGTACTTTGTCAAATCCGAAATAGTTGGTGACGTATTTTTCGTAGTCGCCTAGACAGTTATTGTAAAAAGCACGTGAAGTAAGTGCTAGTGTTTGAGCTTGATCGATGAGCGCTTGGGTGATTTTTGGGTGCGCATGCCCTTGGTTGACGGCAGAATAGGCCGAAAGAAAATCAAAATAACGCTTACCCTCTACATCCCAAACATAGACCCCTTCGCCCTTTTCCAGGACAACCGGTAGCGGATGGTAATTATGGGCGCCATGCTGATCTTCTAAATCGATGTAGGCTTGCGATTTGCTAGATTGAGTTGTTGTTTGCATAAGAGGCAAAGATAAGGCAAACTTGTTTTTTTAGGAATATTTTAACAAGACTTTACAACTAAGCAACTAAATTTGTTCCATGCATTGGTCAAAGAGAGCCGTTTTCTTCGTCACCTTAGTTGCTTTTTTGAGCAATATCACTTTTGGTATGTCCTTGCCGGTATTTCCAAAAATGAATCAAAAAACAACCGCGCAACAACTCAGCCAAGCTAAATACAAGCATCCATCCAACGATTATCTTTCTTTTTCTGCTTGTGCGTATCTCGAAGAAATCGAAGAGGCTGAACAAGAGGCTGAACAAGAGCCTTTTCTTGACTTCTACACAGCGTCAAAAAATCCGTTAGGTATTTTTGAAGAGAGCCTAACCTTTGTTTTTCCCTTCATTCAACATGAATGCAAACATCCAGAATTTGACGGAAACAGCTTTCGTAATTGGCTGTATATAAGAAGTATAAGTATTTATTTTCAGGTATTTAGGATTTAGGAGATTTGAAAAACCCCTCGTTTTTTACACTTTTTATACCTATTTTATGCATGAAAAACACCAACTTCAAGACATCTTACATGTACTTGAACATTACCTGCCAAGTCAGGCTCCATTAAAGGATTTTATCCACCACAATACACTGCACGCTTTTCAAGATTTACCATTTCACAAAGGTTTACATGCAGCGCAGCAATTATTTGGTTTCCAAACCTATTTGTCTTTAGACGCTTATCGCGAATTATATTCAAAGGGCGTTATTTCAGCCGATTGTTTAGGTCGTGCATTAGCTGATCAAAAAGAACTGATTAAAGACCAGCTATTTCATTTTGAAACCGAAACTGAAAACCGTACAGTTGTTGGTTCCTACAGATTGCAATGGAAGAAAAAACTCGGATTTGATTTAGATGCACGCGTGCATCCGCTCCTGTTTCGTATAGCCAATTCATTTCTCGATCAAGGAATTGCGATTTGGCGCTTTCCGACGAATGGCTTGCCTTTTCTTGCGGCATTGAGACGAATGGAGTCGGAGAATTCGGCCTCTATTTTTTCAGGTGAACGCGCTAGAAGTTGTTTTTTAAATCCGGCTTTCACCCTTGAAGATGCGCTCGATTTATTAGTCGGCGACAAGCGTGCCTTTGAGAATTATCTCTACGACCAACAATTTGCCCATCCTGGCTATTCGGGCATGATTGCTCAAATTGCAAATAGACCCAATTTATTGGTTCTAAAGCGTGAAATCTCTTTTGAAGATTTTGTGCTTTTGGAATGTCTATTGGAAATAGACGCCTTGGATCAACATCATGGTAACTGGATTCCAGCCGCAAAATCAGGTCTTGAAACATATCAATTTGATCCCAAACAAATTCTATCTACCACTGAGCAAAAGCTAAAGGCTATTTGGCAAGACGCTTATGAATGGACATACTACGATCAAGTTTTGGCCTCGCTTCAACAAAAGGTGAACCACGAGCAGCCAAAAGCGAGTAGCATTGGTATCTTTTGTATCGATGACCGCGAATGTTCTATCCGTAGACACATTGAGCAGCTCAATCCGTCATTTCTATCATTTGGAACACCTGGTCATTTCAACATAGAAACCTACTTTCAAGCGCATGGTTCCTTACAACGCACCAAAATATGTCCCGCGCCATTGCAGCCCACACATTTGATTGTGGAGCGCTCTGTTACCCAAAAGAAACAAAAAGAATTGCATTTTGACGCCCGTGCTTATGGACTTATAATCGGTTGGGTACTTACACATACCTACGGTTTTTGGTCGGCCTTGAAACTGGCACTGAGCATTTTGTGGCCTGCTAAAAACACGATGGCCGTTTCGTCTCAACAGCACATGGATCCGGCTGCAACTCTGAGTATAGAGCACATTGACGGCCAATATACACCAGATGGCCTGCAAATTGGTTTTACAGTGGAAGAAATGACCGCAATTGTGGGTGGCATGTTCAAAAGTATAGGTTTTCAAGACCATTTTTCGCCCCTTGTTTACCTGATAGCACACGGCTCAAGCAGTGCCAACAATACGCATTATGCAGGATATGATTGCGGCGCTTGTTCCGGAAGGCCAGGTTCAGTTAATGCCCGGGTTTTTGCCCATATGGCCAATCATCCAATGGTTCGTCAAGCCCTGCGAAATAGGCAAATAGACATCCCAGACCAAACACATTTTGTTCCGATCTTGCAAGATACTGCCAGGGATGAATTTATTTATTATGATCTCAATCAAATTCCACCGCATTTGGTAGATGTATTTGAAGCAGATCGAGCTGTTTTTGCGAAAGCCTGTGAAATGAACGCAGTAGAGCGTTCGCGTAGGTTCATTACGGTCAATTCGCATGCGCAACCTAAGAAAGTATACCAAAAAGTACAGCTTCGTACGGTTTCATTATTTGAACCAAGGCCAGAATTGAATCATGCTACCAATGCCTTGTGCATTGTAGGTCGCCGACAATTTTCACGCGACATTTTCCTCGATCGCAGGGCATTTTTGAATTCCTACGATTACCGCATCGATCCTGCTGGTGAATCATTGAGTGGTATTCTCAATGCAGTTGCACCGGTCTGTGGTGGTATTAACTTGGAATATTATTTTTCAAGAGTGGACAACGAACAATTAGGTGCCGGATCCAAACTGCCGCACAATGTGATGGGCTTGTTAGGTGTCGCAAATGGCGTCGACGGTGACCTCAGAACAGGATTGCCAAGTCAGATGATTGAAATTCACGATCCTTATCGCTTAATGGTGATTGTGGAGCAGAAAGCACCAGTTGTTTTCGCTGCAATTTCTCGCAATCCGAATACATTTGAATGGTTTGCTAATGAGTGGGTTAGATTGGTGAGTTACGATCCAGATTCCAATTCATTTGCCGTCTTTAAAAATGGGCAGTTTCAAGCTTATCAGCCTCAAGCAACCACTGAGAAACTTTCTGATAATTTACTGGAGAAACTGATACAAACCCATGAAAATTATCCTGTTGTTGAACTTTCAAACATTGCCTCATGAATAGTACTTATTTTGTTCATGGGTTTTTAGGATTACCCATTTTCGGTTTTTTAATCAGTTTATTTCTATCGTCTAAAAAAGAGGGTGCGCTCTCTGTTTTGAGTTACAGCACTGCATTTTTACAATTGCTTTTAGTGCTGGTTTTTGCTAGTTCTTGGCTACTCAATGGAGCAGTGCCTTTTCAGTTCAAAGAGATCTCGGTGTATCGCTCAGAAAACTATGACTTTTTCATTGATTTTTTAGTGGATAAACTCACCTTGACTTTTGCTTTTTTGGGTGCCTCACTCACTTTTTTAATTACGATTTACTCTCGTTATTATTTGCACAGAGAGAGCGGTTACAAACGATTTTTCAACACTATTCTTTTTTTCAATATAGGGTATTCAATCATTATTTTTTCAGGTAATATGGAAACCCTCTTCATTGGTTGGGAAATTTTAGGTGTTTCTTCGTTTTTGTTAATTGCTTTTTATCGCGAGCGCTTATTACCTGTCAAAAATGCATTGAAGGTATTTTCAGTCTATCGAATTGGTGATATCGGAATTATTCTTGCTATGTGGTTATTGCACCATTTTTGGCACGAGAATGTCACCTTTTTGGAAATGAATCGGACTGTTCCACTGCACGAGCACTTAGCCCAAAATTCTGGTGTTGGTTTGCTTATCGCGACACTATTTTACCTTTCAGCTGCAGCAAAATCAGCGCAACTTCCTTTTTCGTCTTGGCTGCCTCGCGCTATGGAAGGTCCAACGCCATCAAGTGCCATCTTCTATGGCTCAATGTCGGTACACATTGGAGCATTTTTACTCTTGCGGACCTTGCATTTTTGGGAGAACCAGTTGTATTTTAAATTCGGTCTGGTTTTCGCTGGCCTCCTTACAGCTGTAATAGCTACGGTTATTAGCAGGGTTCAGAGCACGGTTAAAAGTCAGATTGCGTACGCATCGGTTGCTCAGATTGGCTTGATTTTTATTGAAATTGCATTTGGTTGGGAGAACATCGCTCTGTTACACATCCTCGGCAATGCCTTCTTGAGAACTTATCAATTACTCATTTCTCCCTCGATTGTAAGCTATAAAATCCGCGAGCAATTATTTGAAACACCAACTCAGGAAACTAAAAACAATTGGTTGAAAGGTTTAATGGATCGTTATTACATATTGAGTCTAAAAGAGTGGAATTTAGATAACGGACTTTACAGCGTTATCTGGAATCCCTTGAAAAAAATAGGAAGGGGATGGAAGGTCCTGAACTTTCGCTATGTTTTTTGGCTCATGTCGCTCATCTTAGGTATTGGGTTGCTATTGCGCTTCAATGAAGCAATCCTTGCACCGGTGGTCAAAGAACGCCTGCCATTTTTCTTTGCGTTTTGGGGCTTTTTAATGGTCGTAAAAGCTTTTACAGAACGAGATTCGGTACGCAAAAGCTTGACATTAATTATGTTCAATCACGTATCCATTTCTTTGGCGCTCTCATTCAATGCCCATTTTGACAATACCCATCATATTTGGTACCTCAGTGGGATCGTTTTGGCTTGGGCCATCGGTTATCTCCTTCTGACCCGCATGAGAAAAACAGAATGGATCAGCTTGGATAATTTTTACGGACATATTTATGAATATCCCAAAACAGGATTTGTATTTCTATTGGTTTGTTTAGGTTTGTCCGGATTTCCCATTACTCCTTCCTTTGTGGGAGAAGATTTGATTTTTTCTCACATCGAATTGAATCAAATTGGCCTAGCTTTTTTTACTGCAATAAGCCTTGTCATTAATGGATTGGCAACCATGCGAATTTATGCCCGTGTATTTCTTGGTCCGCACGTTAAAAACTACCATCAAATCGCTAAACGTTCATCTTAATTTAATTACAAATGAAAAATTCAATTTATAACCGACTCGAATTCGATCAATTGAAGAAACATTGGAAGGCTGATATGCTTTCTGGTTTTCTGGTTTTCCTACTTGCTTTGCCCTTAAGTTTAGGTATTGCCAAAGCCAGTGATTTCCCACCTATTTACGGCCTTATCACGGCCATGTTTGGAGGCGTTGTGGTGTCTTTCATTATGGGCGCTCCACTCACCATCAAGGGCCCAGCCGCAGGTCTCATTGTTATAGTTGCAGGCTCTGTTGCAGAGTTGGGTCAAGGCAATAACGAGCTTGGTTGGCACCTAGCTTTAGGAGCAATTGTTGTGGCCGGTGCGCTACAGGTGCTCATGGGTTGGCTCAAATGGGGCAAATACACGGATCTTTTTCCGCTGTCGGCTGTCCATGGAATGTTAGCTGCAATTGGGATCATTATCATCAGTAAACAAGTACATATTCTGGCCGGATTTTCTCCTACAACCCTGGAAGGAAAACCGATGACTGAACCACTTGAACTTCTTGCCGAATTCAAAACGACGCTTCCTAATTTCTTCATGCATTGGCAAGTTACCCTGATTGGATTGGTATCTTTAGCCATAGTATTTATTTGGCCACTATTGAAGCAACCTTTATTCAAGAAAATCCCATCTGCTTTAGTGGTAATTCTTGTTTCGATTGTCTTGGTTCAGGTATTAGGGGTGCAAAATTCTGATACATTTAAGCCACTCTTATCTTTTGATAAAGCACTTTTCGAAGTACTCCGCGTCAATGTGAGTTTTGACGGTTTCAATCAAATCGGTACCTTCATTAAGTTTGTGATCATGTTTACTTTAGTTGGTTCTTTGGAATCTTTACTTACCGTAAAAGCCGTCGATTTGCTAGATGCCCAGAAACGAAAATCTAATTACAACAAGGATCTAATGGCTGTTGGTTTAGGTAATGTATTTGCTGGCGTATTCGGTGGCCTACCAATGATTTCTGAGGTTGCGCGTTCATCTGCTAACGTGGCAAATGGTGCACAATCACGTTGGGCCAATTTCTTTCATGGGGTTTTTATTCTCGCTTTCCTAATTGTAGATGTTGCATTTAGCGATTTAATTCCAATGTCTGCTCTAGCCGCATTGTTAATTGGAGTGGGATGGAAACTTGCACACCCTAGAGAGTTTGGTTCAGCTTTGAAAATTGGTGCTGATCAATTGTTGATTTTTTGTACAACTGTAGTCGTTACTTTAGCAACCGACTTGCTCATCGGAATTGGAGCAGGTATTTTACTTAAGCTACTTTTACACGTAATTCGCGGTGTTAGTTTTGGTAGCTTATTCCGCTTGCGTTTAGCTACGGAGCGCGATGTCATCCGCATTGAGTCGCCACTTGTCTTTACCAACTTCTTGCAACTTCAGAAAATCCTTGAAAAACACCGACCAACTGAAGAACTACACTTAGACCTCTCCAATTCGCGTTTTATCGATCACTCATCGATAGAATCTTTGCACTTATTGCAAGATGAATATAAAGCAGCTGGTGGGCATCTGAATCTGATCGGAATCAACGATTTTAAACTTTTACACAATTCCAAGCATCACGCAGCCGCTAGGCGTAAATAAGTAATTATGAAAAAAGTAATATTAATCGCAACATTACTTTTGAGCGTCTCAATGAGCGCTCAGAAGTTAATTGACGACCAACTGCATGGGTGGGTAGTCTACCAAGGAAATCACAAGCTCAATAGTAAATTCGACTTGCACACCGAATACCAGTGGCGCAGAGCAGATGGTTTCAACGATTGGCAGCAATCCTTAACACGGGTAGGTCTTGATTATAAATTGAATCCGAACTGTACTATTTCAGGTGGTTATGGCTGGATCATTACCTATCCTTACGGTTCGCAACCAATTGCCGCAAAGACCCACGAAAACAGACTGTGGCAACAAGTCAATCTCAAGGCGCAATACGGCCCAATTCAAATTCAACACCGTTATCGTCTAGAGCAACGATTTATTGATACAATTTATCGCCAACGGATACGCTACAGAGCGCAGTGTATTATTCCGCTCCAAAAGACCTATTTGGATCAAGGGAAAGGGCTTTTTATGAATGTAAATGATGAGGTTTTTCTTGGTTTTGGAAAGGGAATTGGCAAAAACATCCTTGACCAAAACCGTTTCATTGCGGCAGTCGGATACAAGTTCAGTCCAAAAATGAATATTCAGATGGGATATCTGAATCAATTTGTTATCAAATCTAACGGCGTACAAATGGAGCGAAATCATACGCTTTGGACGAGCGTTGTATATAACCTTGATTTTTCCAAATAGTCTTTCACTCAAATTTTGTAAATACGAAGCCGCTGTAAAAGGCGGCTTTTTTTTATCTTTCAAGAAAAAAAACTTGAAAAGAAGAGATTTTGTTCAAAAAACAAGTGTGGTTGGTGCTGGCGCTTTGTTGCTCCCTCAGCTAGCACTTTCTTTTGAATCAGGAACCAAAACCCGCGTTCGTTTGGGCTTCATCGCAACGGGCTTTCGGGGCCAGACACACATCGAAGAGATGCTCAAGCGCACAGATGTAGATATTGTCGCACTTGCAGATCCCAATCCACGCATGATCAAAGATGCGTTGGCTTTGATTGAAAAAGCCGGACGTCCGGTACCAGCAATTTATCAAAATGGCCCGGAGGATTACCTCAATTTACTTGCCCGAACAGATATCGACGCCGTATACGTTTCTTCTCCATGGGAATGGCATTTGCCACACGGCATTGCCGCAATGAAAGCGGGTAAAATTGTCGGGATGGAAGTAGGGGGCGCCATGAAATTAGCCGATTGCTGGGCTTATGTCAAGACTTCCGAACAAACTAAAGTGCCCATCATGCCATTAGAAAATGTGTGCTATCGCCGCGACGTGATGGCCATTCTAAATATGGTGCGCAAGGGCTTCTTTGGTGAAATCGTACACGCACAAGGAGGCTACGAACACGACCTGCGCGGTGTGCTCTTCAACGACGGCAAAAGTGCCTACAACTCAGGTGTGGAATTCGGTGAAAAAGGGTTCAGTGAGGCCGCTTGGCGCACCAAACATTACCTCAACCGCAACGGCGAACTTTACCCCACACATGGCTTAGGGCCCGTTGCCACCATGCTCGACCTCAACCGCGGTAACCGCTTGGTGCGCCTCAGTTCCTTCTCAAGCAAAGCGCGCGGTCTACACGAATATATTGTCAAGCATCCGAAGGGCGGTGAGGCGCACCCCAACGCACAAATTACTTTCAAGCAAGGCGACGTCGTGACTACCCATTTGCAATGTGCCAACGGTGAAACCATCATTCTGACGCACGACACCAGTTTGCAGCGCCCTTATAATTTAGGATTCAGGGTGCAAGGAACCAAAGGCATTTGGCAAGATTTCGGCTGGGGCGACCCCGAGCAAGGCCATATCTATTTTGAAGACGCCATGAAGCATTCACACCGCTGGGACAACACCAAATCTTGGCTAGAGACACATGACCACCCATTGTGGAAGCAAAATGCCGCAGCAGCCGAAACTTCTGGCCACGGAGG
>Ga0114968_10002272_pt1 | contig 14752 bp, 16 predicted proteins | sample M_130807_EF_Meta_FD_87020 | JGI IMG/M metagenome (GOLD analysis project Ga0114968, IMG submission 87020) | Freshwater microbial communities from Lake Montjoie, Canada to study carbon cycling - M_130807_EF_MetaG | ecosystem: Environmental > Aquatic > Freshwater > Lake | place: Lake Montjoie... | reverse complement strand
GCACCGACGCGCCTGAGAACCATGCCTTGGCGCAACAGATTTACCGCGACCTGCGTGACCTTCCCGAGACCCAAGGCGGCACGCTGATCGAGCGCAAAACCATCGAGCAGTTTTTCGACCCCGAGAAAAACATGTTCTTGCCCGACCGCTTCATCAAGGGCGAATGCCCCAAATGCGGCGCGAAAGACCAGTACGGCGACAACTGCGAAAACTGCGGCGCGGTGTATGCGCCCACCGATTTGAAAAACCCGTTTTCCGCCTTGTCGGGCGCCACACCGGTCTTGAAGCACGCCGAACATTTCTTCTTCAAATTGTCCGACCCGCGCTGCGTTGAATTTTTGCAAGACTGGACGCAAAACGGCCAACACCTGCAGCCCGAAGTGGCCAACAAGGTGAAAGAGTGGTTCAGCGTGCGCACCAACCCCGATGGCAGCACCAGCGAGGGCTTGGGCGACTGGGACATTTCACGCGACGCCCCCTACTTTGGCATCGAGATTCCTGATGCCCCCGGCAAGTACTTTTACGTGTGGCTGGACGCGCCCATTGGCTATTTGGCATCCCTGAAAAACCTGCTGGACCAACGCGGCGAAAGTTACGACGACTACATCACCGCGCCCGATGTCGAGCAATACCATTTCATCGGCAAAGACATCGTCACGTTTCACACTTTGTTTTGGCCCGCCATCTTGAAGTTCAGCGGTCGCAAAGTGCCCCACAAAGTGTTTGTGCATGGCTTCCTGACCGTGAACAACGGCGAAAAAATGAGCAAGAGCCGTGGCACCGGCTTGAACCCCCTGAAGTACCTTGAACTGGGCATGAACCCCGAGTGGCTGCGCTACTACTTGGCCGCCAAGCTCAACGGCCGCAACGAAGACATCGACTTCAACGCCGACGATTTTCTGGCGCGGGTGAATTCGGATTTGGTGGGCAAGTACATCAACATCGCGTCACGCGCGGCAGGTTTCATTGCCAAGCGGTTCGGTGGCAAGCTGGGTGAGGTGAGCGCCGATGGTGACGCCCTGCTGAAGTTGTTGCACGCTGGTCTGCCCGCCATCGAAGCGCTCTACGACCAACGCGACTACGCCAAAGCCCTGCGCGACACGATGGCATTGGCCGACCGCGTGAACGAATACGTGGACGCCAACAAGCCTTGGGAACTGGCCAAACAAGAAGACCAAGATGCCCGTTTGCAAGATGTGTGCAGCACCTGCATCGAAGCATTTCGCTTGCTGAGCTTGGCCTTGAAGCCGGTGTTGCCCGCCTTGGTCGCCAATGTCGAAACCTTTTTGAACATCGCCCCCATGCAATTCAGCCAAGGCCAGACGCGCATGGGCGCAGGCCACAGCATCGGCGTCTACCAACACCTGATGCAGCGTGTCGATCCCAAAATGCTGGAAGCCTTGTTTGAACCGCCACCCGACGTGGTCGACACCGTTATCCCCGGCGGCGAAGCCATCGCTGACACCATCAGCATCGACGACTTCGCCAAGATCGATTTGCGCATTGCGCTCATCGTCAACTGCGAACCGGTCGAAGGCAGCACCAAGCTGCTGCGCTTGACCTTGGATGTGGGCGAAGGCCGCATGCGCAATGTGTTCAGTGGCATTGCCAGCATGTACAAGCCTGAAGACTTGGTGGGCAAGCTCACCGTCATGGTGGCCAACTTGGCCCCACGCAAAATGAAATTTGGCGTCTCCGAGGGCATGGTGCTGGCCGCCAGCCATGCAGATGAAAAAGCCCATCCCGGCATCCATGTGCTGCAACCTTGGCCAGGTGCCACGCCCGGCATGCGGATCCACTGATGAACTGGGCTGCGGTCTTGCTCGCAGCCGGTGCGGGTTCGCGCATGGGGCATCGTCCCAAGTCCTTGTTGTTGCTGGATGGCGAACCCCTCATTCGCCGCCAAGTGCGCGCCTTGCAAGCCGCCGGTGCCGCGCAGTTGGTCGTGGTGCTGGGGCATTACGCCGCCGACATTGGTGCGCAACTGCATGGCTTGAACCTTCAAGTGATTCACAACCCGCAACCCGAAGACGGCTTGGTGTCGTCACAGCGTTTGGGCCTGCAGGCCTTGCCCGAGGATTTGGATGGCATCGTCATGGCCTTGGCCGATCAACCCTTGATTGAAGCCGCCGATGTGCAACAACTCACCCACGCATTTGCACAGCGCCCAACCGGCATCGAGATGGTGTTTCCCAAAGTGAACGGCGCGCCTGGCAACCCCGTGATGCTGAGCGCGGCCGCGCGCACAGCCATCATGGCGCAAGGCCCCGACTTTGGTTGCAAAGAATGGCGACAAGGGCACAAGCCGCAAGTGCAGCCCTTTGATACATCCAACCTGCACTTCACCACCGACCTCGACCACTTGGAAGATGTGGCGGCCTTCACCGCACGCACGGGGCGCAGCCTGACTTGGCCCACGACTTGGGCACCCGGTTGAAGACGCGGGCGTTTTCTGCATCCTGAGGCCTGTCTGGGTAGAATGCGGCTCCCTTTGAAGGACACCTTTCATGTCTTTGTTTGCCCGCCCCGAATACGTCTCTGAAACCCAAGCGTTCATCCAGCAACTCAAGGCACACAAGCCTTCACTGGAAGCCGAGCAACGCGCTGGTCGTGGCCTGCTGTGGGACAAGACCATCGACCGCCAAAACCAGGCCGAATTCCAAGCCGCCCGGGTTGCGCAAAAGCCCTACGTCTACCTCAGCACAGGCAACAAGTGAGCACCACCCCCGAGGCACATTGGCAAGGCCCCAACGCCGATTTGCCCCACATGCCCACGGTCATCGACCACGTGGCCGTGGCACGTCTGTATGGCGAGCCGCTGTTCGCCATGCCCCAAGACTTGTACATCCCACCGGATGCGCTGCAAATTTTTTTAGAAGCCTTTGAAGGTCCACTCGACCTGTTGCTCTACCTGATCCGCAAGCAAAACTTCAACATCCTCGACATCCCGATGGCGGGCCTCACCCGCCAGTACCTGAGTTATGTCGAGGAAATCCGCAAAACCAATTTAGAACTGGCCGCCGAGTATTTGCTCATGGCTGCGATGCTGATTGAAATCAAATCGCGCATGCTGTTGCCGCCGAAAAAAGTGCCCGAAGGCGTGGAAGCCGAAGACCCGCGTGCCGAGCTGGTGCGCCGTTTGTTGGAGTACGAACAACTGAAATTGGCCGCAGCCCGTTTGAACGAAGCACCGCAACAAGGTCGCGACTTTTTACGCGCGCAGGTCTACATCGAGCAGTCCATCCAGCCGCGTTTTCCCCATGTGGACGTGCCCGATTTGCAGCAAGCCTGGGCCGACATCTTGCGCCGCGCCAAGCTGGTGGAGCACCACAAAATCAGCCGGCAAGAACTGTCGGTGCGCGAGCACATGAGCATCGTGCTGAAGAAATTGCAAAGCCAACGCTTTGTGGAGTTCCAAGACTTGTTCGATGCCTCGTTGGGTGTGCCGGTCATGTTGGTCACCTTCATCGCCTTGCTTGAACTCGCCAAAGAAACCCTGGTGGACATCACCCAAGCCGAAGCCTACGCGCCGATTTATGTGCGTTTGGCATATGCACCCACCAATTGATAGTGAGGGGAGAACCCGCATGACCAACGCTGCCAGTCCTTACGGCACCTTGCCGCCCGCGTCCGACATGGCGACGCGCAAACCCATCAGTCTGCCGCGTTTGAACGACATGCGCGCGCGCGGCGACAAAATCGCCATGATCACCGCCTATGACGCCACCTTTGCCGCCGTGGCTGACGCAGCAGGCGTGGAATGCATTTTGGTAGGCGATTCACTCGGCATGGTTTGCCAAGGTTTACACAGCACCGCGGGCGTGAGCCTAGAGACCATGCGCTACCACACCGAGAGCGTGGTGCGCGGTTTGCGCCGGGTGCAAGGCACGGCTTGGGTGATTGGTGACCTGCCCTTTGGCACCTACCACGAGTCGCCAGAACAAGCGCTGCGCAGCGCCATGGTGCTGATGCAAGCTGGGGCCCACATGGTCAAACTTGAAGGCGGGGATTGGACGCCCGACACCGTGCATTTCTTGGTGCAACGCGGCATCCCGGTGTGCGCGCATCTGGGCCTCACGCCGCAAACCGTGCACGCCTTGGGCGGCTACCGGGTGCAAGGCCGCGAGCCTGCCGCTGCCGCGCAGTTGCACAAAGACGCCTTGGCCTTGCAACAAGCCGGGGCCAGCATGGTGGTGCTGGAAATGGTGCCCGCCGCTTTGTCCACCGAGCTCACCCAGGCCCTGAGCACTTGCCACACCATTGGCATTGGCGCGGGCAATGGCACGGCCGGTCAAGTGCTGGTGCTGCACGACATGCTGGGCATCAATCTGGGCAAGAACCCCAAGTTTGTGCGCAACTTCATGACTGGCACCGACAGCGTGTTGGACGCGCTGAGCCGCTACGTGGCGGCGGTCAAAGACGGCAGTTTTCCCGACAACACCCTTCACGCCTGGTAATCCATGTTCATTGCCCGCACTGTGGCCGAGTTGCGCCAACATTTGGCTCCGTTTTCCAAGCCTGCTTTCGTGCCCACCATGGGCAATTTGCACGAGGGCCATTTGTCCTTGCTGCGCCACGCCAAACCGATGGGCGATGTGCTGGTCTCCAGCATCTTCGTCAACCGCTTGCAGTTTTTGCCGCACGAAGACTTTGACAGCTACCCGCGCACCTTCGAGAACGACTGCGCCCGGCTGCAAGCGGTGGGCTGCGATGTGTTGTTTGCCCCCACCGAGGCCGAGCTGTACCCGCAGCCGCAAACCTTCAAAGTGCTGCCCGACCCGGCCTTGGCCAACATCTTGGAAGGCGAATTCCGCCCCGGCTTTTTCACCGGCGTGTGCACCGTGGTGATGAAGCTGTTCAGCTGCGTGTTTGCGGGCGGCGCGGGTGTGGCGGTGTTTGGCCAGAAAGACTACCAGCAGCAACTCGTCTTGCGCGAGATGGTGCGCCAGTTTGCCCTGCCCCTTCAAATCATCACCCTGCCCACCACCCGCACGCCCGAGGGCTTGGCACTGAGCTCGCGCAACATGTATTTGTCTGCGCCTGAGCGCGCGCAAGCCGTGCAGTTGTCGGCGGCGCTGCAAGCCTTGGCGGCGCAGGTGCGCGCTGCTGGGTCGATGCAGGGCGCGGCCACAACAGCGTCTAGCGCTTCATTTGACGTGGCAGCGGTAGAAGCCGCCGCCATGCAAGACCTGCGCAACAAAGGCTGGCAACCGGACTACCTGACCGTGCGTCGCCAATCGGATTTGTCGCCCATTACCCAAGTGACCACCGAGCCTTTGGTGGTCTTGGGCGCGGCCAAGCTGGGTCAAACCCGCTTGATTGACAACCTGGAAGTTTGAAGAAGCCCGGGCTCAAGCGCCCTGTTCGCCTTTGGCGCCACGCCCCATGAGGGCGGCCACCGCTTGTTGCGGCGAGGTTTGGCCTTGCAACACCGACACCACGGCTTGCGCGATCGGCATGTCCACACCCAGGTGCTGAGCGCGTTGCGCCACGGTATGGGCGCTGTACACACCTTCGGCCACATGACCCAAAGACAGCAACACTTGGTCCAGGGATTTGCCTTGTGCCAGCGCCAAACCCACTTGCCGATTGCGGCTCAAGTCGCCGGTGGCGGTGAGCACCAAATCGCCCAAACCACTCAGGCCCATGAAGGTGTCGGCACGCGCGCCCATGGCCACACCCAAGCGGGTCATTTCAGCCAAACCACGCGTGATGAGCGCCGCGCGGGCATTCAAGCCGAGTTGCAAGCCATCGCACAAACCGGTGGCGATGGCCATGACGTTTTTCACCGCGCCACCCACCTCGACACCGACGATGTCTTCATTGGCATACACGCGCAGGTTGGCGCCGTGAAAGGCCTGCACCAACGCATCCCGCACCGCCGCATGCGCACTGGCGGCCACCAAGGCTGCAGGCTGACCTGCGGCCACTTCTTGCGCAAAACTGGGGCCACTCAAGATGCCGGCTTGCATCGTGGGCGCCACTTGCATTTGCACCTCGTGCGCCAGCAGGCCGTGTTTGGCTTTGGGGTTGGCAATCGACGGCAACACGGCTTCAAAGCCTTTGCACAACCAGGCCAGCGGACGCTCACCCAGCATGGGCGCGGCAGCCAACAACATGTCGCGCAAGGCCGCCATGGGGGAGGCCAACACCACCAGGTCGGTGTGCGGCAGCAAATCCGCCAAAGGCGCATGGCTCAAATGCAAAGAGGGGGGCAGCGTTTGACCAGGCAAGTAGCGTTGGTTCACACCACGCGCGCGCATGTCTTCAATGATGGCGGGGTTGCGTGCCCACAAAGTGACTTCATGGCGGGCACTGGCTTGTGCGGCCAGCGCCGTTCCCCAGGCACCAGCACCAAGGACGAGCAGCTTCACTGGAGTTGCTGCTCGGCTTTCATTTGCTGTTGCTGGTCGTACATGGCTTGGAAGTTGATTTCAGCCATGTGCACTGGCGGGAAGCCAGCACGTTGGATCACGTCGGCCACGTTGCTGCGCAAATAGGGGTACACAATTTGCGGGCAGGCAATGCCTTGGATGGGTTCGAGCTGGCCATCGGGCATGTTGCGGATTTCAAAAATACCGGCTTGCTTGGCTTCCACCAAGAACATGGTTTGTTCTTTGATTTTGGTGGTGACGGTGGCGGTGACCACCACTTCATAAAGATGCTCACCAATTTGCTCCGAGCCGATGCCGATTTGAATGTCCACACTGGGCGTTTCTTGTGACAACAAAATACCAGGTGAGTTGGGCTGCTCCAAGGACATGTCTTTGAGGTAAACGCGCTGAATTTGGAACACGGGTTCGAGGTTGTCGGCCATGGGGCTTCCTGCAAGAAAAAACCCGCCAAGCCTGAATGCCGTTAGCGGGTGAGGTTGAGAATGTGGGAATTATGTCAGGTTGCTTGCAGCAAGGGCAGCAGCCCGCCTTGGCTGTCCAGGGCCATCAAATCATCGCAACCGCCCACGTGTTTGTCGCCAATGAAGATTTGCGGCACGGTGCGCCGGCCTGTCAGCGCCATCATGCGGTCGCGCTCTTGCGGCAGTTGATCGATGCGAACCTCTTCGATGTGCTCGACGCCCCGGGCCTTCAAGAGTTGTTTGGCCCGAACGCAATAAGGGCAAACTGCGGTGGTGAACATCTTGACTGGGGACATGGTGTGAACGCGGTTGGGGTTTGAATGAATCAGGCTTTTTCAAGTGGCAGGTTGGCATCTTGCCAAATTCTCAATCCCCCGCCCAAGCTGTGGGCTTGTTCAAAGCCTTGCGCCTTGGCCACCCCCAAGGCTTTTTGCGAACGCATGCCACTGGCACAGACCAGAATGAGCGGGCGTTTTTTGTCAGAAATGCGTTTGCCCAGGTCCTCTTGCAACCGTTCCATGGGGATGTTTTTGGCGCCAATCAAATGGCCAGAGGCGAATTCGTCAGGACTGCGCACATCCACGATGTGGGCTTTTTCGCGGTTGATCAGCAACACCGCTTGCGTGGGTGACAAGCTGGGGCCGCCCAAAGAACCCAAATTGGGCAACAGCAAAGCCACGCCCGAGGAGAAAGCCACCAAGACCAGCAGCCAGTTTTCAAGTAAGAAATTCACAAAGATATCCAGTTTCGCGCAAGACGACCATTCTAGAATCCTTTTTCTTTATTGAATTCATGCAAGGTTTTTGGTCATGTACACGCTTGTTTTGATTCGCCACGGCGAGTCCACCTGGAATTTGCAAAACCGCTTCACCGGCTGGGCCGATGTCGACCTGACCCCCACGGGCGTGGCGCAAGCCCGCCAAGCTGGCGAATTGCTCAAGGCACATGGCTTTGAATTTGACCTGGGTTACACCAGCGTTTTGAAGCGCGCCATCCACACAATGTGGCACTTGTTGGATGGACTCGACCGCTCTTGGCTGCCGGTGGCCCACCACTGGCGCTTGAACGAGCGCCACTACGGTGCCCTGCAAGGCTTGGACAAGGCTGAAACCGCCCAAAAATATGGCGACGCCCAGGTGCTGGCTTGGCGGCGCAGCTACGACGTGCCGCCGCCCGCTTTGACCGCAGACGACCCCCGCAGCGAGCGCAACGACCCGCGCTACGCCAAATTGCAGCCCGATCAAATCCCGCTGACAGAATGTCTGAAAGACACCATCGAACGGGTCATGCCTTTTTGGAATGACGCCTTGGCCCCAGCCATGCGCAGTGGCAAACGCGTGCTCATCAGCGCCCACGGCAACTCCATTCGCGCCATGGTCAAGTACCTCGACGGCATTTCCGATCAGGACATCGTGGGTTTGAACATTCCGAATGGTCAACCTTTGATTTACGAATTGGATACCAACTTGAAACCGATTCGCCATTACTACCTACACGAGAAGACCCCAAACGCTTGACCCTGTGGCTTGCCGACTTTGAAAAAAGCGCCCCCCGCCGCCAGCGCATCCACAGTAGACTATCTTCCTAAATCGTCGGCAGGTGTTGGCGAAGCAGCTATCGAACAAGGTACCCATGAGCCAGAAACTCAAAATCGCAGGTTGGTTGACCATTGGCGCTATCACCGGCGCTCTCACCACGTTCTCCTTGCAAACTGTGGCGCGGGCCAACATCACGCCTTTGCCACTGGAAGAACTGCAACAGTTGGCCGCCGTGTTCAGCATGGTCAAAAGCGATTACGTGGAACCTGTGGATGAGAAAAAACTCATCAATGACGCCATCGCCGGCATGGTTGCCAGCCTCGATCCACATTCACAGTACTTCGACAAAAAATCCTACAAAGAATTTCGCGAAGGCACCACCGGCAAGTTTGTCGGTGTCGGCATTGAAATCTCCCAAGAGGAAGGTTTGGTCAAGGTGGTCTCGCCCATCGAAGGCTCACCCGCCGACCGCGCTGGTTTGAAGCCAGGCGACTTGATCACCAAGGTGGACGACACCTCGGTCAAAGGCCTGTCCCTGAACGAAGCCGTCAAGCGCATGCGCGGCGAGCCCAAAACCAAGGTGGTCTTGACCATCTTCCGCAAGGATGAAAACCGCACCTTCCCCGTCACCATCGTGCGCGAAGAAATCAAAACCGTCAGCGTGAAAAGCAAGATGATCGAAAACGGCTACGGCTGGATTCGCGTGAGTCAATTCCAAGAACGCACCGTGGATGACCTGACCCGCAAGCTGGAAGAGCTGTACAAACAAGACCCGAAGATGAAGGGTTTGGTGCTGGACCTGCGCAACGACCCCGGTGGTCTGCTGGACGCTGCGGTTGCCATCTCGGCCGTGTTTTTGCCCGACAACGTGACCGTGGTGTCCACCAACGGGCAGTTGGACGAAAGCAAATTCACCTTCAAAGCCTCCCCCGAGTACTACCAACGCCGTGGTGGCGCTGACACCGTTGCCGGCTTGGACAAGGCCACCAAAGGTTTCTTCAAGAAAGTACCCGTGGTGGTATTGGTCAACGAGGGTTCGGCCTCAGCCAGTGAGATCGTGGCTGGTGCTTTGCAAGACCACAAACGCGCCGTGATCATGGGCAGCCAAACCTTTGGCAAAGGGTCGGTGCAAACCGTGCGTCAACTCGGTGCAGACACCGCTTTGAAAATCACCACTGCGCGTTACTACACCCCCAGCGGCCGCTCCATCCAAGCCAAAGGCATCGTGCCCGAGTTGCTGGTCGATGACACGGCCGAAGGCAGTCCATACGCGGCATTGCGCACCCGCGAAGCCGATTTGGAAAAACACCTCAACAGTGGCCAAGGCGCTGAAGTCAAAGACACGGCGCGTGAAAAAGCCCGTGAAGAAGCTTTGAAGCGTTTGGAAGAAGAATCCAAGAAACCTGTGGCTGACCGCAAGTCGCCCGAGTTTGGCAGCGCCGAAGACTTCCAATTGCAACAAGCCCTGAACCACTTGAAAAATCAGCCGGTGAAGGTCAGCAAAACACTGTCAGAGCGCCCTGCTGCCACCAAGGAAGACTAAGGCGTGGATGACGCCCAGCTGCTGCGCTATTCGCGCCATATTCTGTTGAATGAGCTGGGCGACGAAGGACAGACCCAACTCCTGAAAAGCCACGCCCTGGTGTTGGGCGCTGGCGGCTTGGGCAGTGCGGCGGCTTTGTATTTGGCCGCCTCGGGTGTGGGCACCATCACCTTGGTGGACCACGACACCGTGGACCTGACCAATCTGCAACGGCAAATCGCCCATACCACCGACCGCATTGGTCTGCCCAAGGTGGACTCCGCACGCACCGCCATGTTGGCCTTGAACCCGGGTTGCCAAGTCAACACCGTGGCCCTTCGCGCCGATGCCGCCTTGTTGGACACCCTCGTGCACCAAGCCAACGTGGTCCTCGATTGCAGCGACAACTTTCAAACCCGCCAAGTGTTGAATGCAGCGTGTGTGAAGCACGGCGTACCCTTGGTCAGCGGCGCGGTCATCCGCCTGGATGGTCAACTCACGACGTATGACGTGCGGGACGACAACTCGCCTTGTTATGCCTGCGTGTTTCCCGCCGATGAAGCGCCTGAAGAGGTGAGTTGCGCCACCATGGGGGTGTTGGCGCCGCTGGTGGGTGTGATTGGCAGCTTGCAAGCTGCAGAAGCGCTGAAGCTATTGGCCGGCTTGGGCACGTCCTTGGCTGGCCGTTTGCAAATGATGGATGGGCGCGATTTGAGCTGGACTGAAATGCGCTTGCAGCGTCAACCCGATTGCCCGGTCTGCAAGTTGCGCGGCCAGGCGTAATGCCACACCACCTGCGCTGCACCAGCGTCTGAGCTCACGGTCTCTTCTTTCACCATCTTGTAACCTGCAGTGAGCACCACCTTGGCACTGGCCTGGTTGCGGCTGTCAATGCGACAAACCAATTGCGCATTTGGTGCCACTTGCAAGGCGGCTTGCGTCAAGACCTGCACCGCTTCGGTCATGCGGCCTTGTCCTTGAAAACGCAAACGACACCAATAGCCCAACTCCCACTGCTGCGTTTGGGCGTTGATTTGGTGAAAACCAATGCTGCCCACAAACGCGTTGCTGGCTTTGTCGATCATCAACATCGGCCAACTGATGCGCATGGCCCAAGCCGCATAACAAGTTTGGCAATAGTCCTCGGAGGCTTCTGCCGATTGCGGTTTTTGCGCCCAAGGCAAGGAATCCGGCCAGGCCCTCAACTGCTGCAAAGTCTCTGCCACGCCTTGGTAGACCGCTTCACCGTCACCCGGATAAGGGCAGCGCAACCACATGCGAGGCGTTTCCAGTTTGTCTGAAAAGTTGAAGTCGCTCATGCGTTGACGATCCAGCCTTCCAACGGGTCCATGGCCGCAGGCAAACCATACAAGCCATCCCCCTGGCGGTGCTGCTGATCCGCCCAGGCCGCTTGCAACATGCACAGCAGCGCGTCCAAGCTGTCGCCCGTGGCGTCGGCCACCAGCTTGTCTTGCTGGGCGTCAGTGAGTTTGATCCGCACAGGCAAATCAGTGTGCCCCCACACCAGCGCATGTAGCAAGTCTTTGCGGGCAATCAGCCGCTCTGGGGTTTGTTTGGCCGTTGCATCGTTTTTATAACTGCGGTTGCCCAGAACGCGTTTGGCCCACATGCCGGGGTAGGCCTCGAGGGCCACGCGCGCGGTGTCGCCGTGGTGCAAGCCCGGAAAATGAAGGCCTGCTTGCAGCATCAAGGGCACACCCGCGTGCAGCATGAAGGCCACGGGTGGATTGACCCATTTCATAGAGGGGCTGGAGCCTGCGGGAATGTCGGTGGCACGGTGCGCGAATTTGCCCCCCACAGGTCGGGCGTTGCAAAAACCTGCAAACGCATCTCGAATCTGTTCGCGGCTCAGGCCAGCGTAATGCTGCATGCAGGCCAACCAGTCGGTGGGCCATCCCAGCTGGGACACAAGCTCGCGTGGCAAGCCAAAGGGCAAATCAAAGCCGCCCACCCAAGGTCCGGGGGCATGCAAAGCTTGGCTGAAACTGTCAAGCGAGTCGCAATGCACCAACTCGTTCAAGCACACGCGGTCTTGTCGCCATTGACCCCAGGCCAACACGATGGCCTTGCGTTTGGACGGGCTGCTGCTGAAATCGCAGCCAAGCAAACGGCTCATGCAGACTTAGTTTTTTTGCGGAATCAACGAGAGAAATTCGCGCCGCAAATTGGGGTCTTTCAAGAACGCGCCGCGCATGACCGAGTTGATCATGCGGCTGTCCATGTCTTTCACGCCGCGCCAGGCCATACAGTAATGGGTGGCTTCCATCACGAGCGCCAGGCCATCTGGACGGGTTTTGGATTGAATCAAGTCGGCCAGTTGGACCACCGCCTCTTCTTGAATTTGCGGACGACCCATGACCCATTCGGCCAATCGAGCGTATTTGGACAGACCGATGACATTGGTGTTTTTGTTGGGCAAAACACCAATCCAAATCTTGCCAATGACGGGGCAGAAGTGATGGCTGCATGCGCTGCGCACGGTGATGGGGCCGACGATCATCAATTCGTTCAAATGCTCGGCGTTGGGGAACTCGGTGATGTCTGGGGCCGTCACATATCGGCCGCGAAACACCTCCTGCACATAAAGCTTGGCGACACGTCTGGCGGTGTCTGTGGTGTTGTGGTCATGCTCGGTGTCAATCACCAAGCTCTCCAACACGCCGCGCATCTTGACCTCGACTTCATCCAGCAAAGCCTCTAATTCGCCAGGCTGCAAAAACTCGGCGATGTTGTCATTGGCATGAAAGCGCTGGCCGGAGGCCAACACGCGCTCTCGGATTTTGACGGAGATTGGCACGCCTTGATCTGCCTTGGGTGTGGACATGGTGGTTTCAGGTCAAATGAAAAAGGACATGCTAACAGCCCCACCCCTTGATCCGGCCTGACTGCGCCCTTGCCCCCGCAGGGGCATGGTTTCTCATGCCGGCGCTTGCATCGGGTCCGTCATCGCTGCACGTATTTGGCCAAAAAGTCCGGGCTGGTGAGCAACAACTGCTCGATGCGTTGGGTCAGTTTGTCGCGGTCAAAGGGCTTGAGGACGATGTCATTCATGCCCGCTTTCAAGCAGCGCAAATGGTCGTCTGTGCTGATGTTGGCGGTCAAGCCCAAGACTGGGATGTTCTGGTTCGGTGAAGTGACTGTTTGTCGCAGCATGCTGGTCGCCACAATGCCGTCCATTTCAGGCATCAGCATGTCCATCAACACCAAGTCGAACTGTTGCTGACCCAACTGGGTCAACGCTTGCTTGCCATTGTGGGCTTGCACCACTTGCGCCCGGGGCCAATGCAAGCGAATGACTTGATCCACCAGCAAGCGATTGACAGGGTTGTCGTCCACCACCAGCACCTGCAACGGCCACGCTGGGATGATTCGATGCATGGGTTTGTCCTGGGCCTGCTTGGATGCACCGTTGGCCTCTTCTTGCTCAAGGCGGTGGGGTAGGCACAAGCGAATGGCCACACCTTGCGACAGATTGTGTTGCAGCTGCACAGTGCCCCCCATCAAATGGGTCAGGGCATTGGCCATGTAGAGCATCAGATTGGCACGGCCCACGGCCTTCAAATCTTCATGCTGATTGATGGGGCCTGGTTGTGTCAATTGTTGCTCCGCTTCAAAGGACAACGCGCCGCCGGAGTCCTCCACGGTGAATTGCAATTGCTGCTGTTCGAGCTTGGCACGCAAACTGACTTTCCCATGAGGTGTGCGTTGCAATGCATGTTCAAGCAAATTCATCAAGACTTGGCGTGTTCTGGCGCCATCCACTTCTATCCAAACCGGAAATTGGGGGTCGATGTCACAGCTGTATGCCAAGCGCATGTCTTTCGCGCGTTGAGCAAACATGTCGAAGGTGTTGCGAATCAAGGGTTCCGATTGGACCCGTTCGCGGTTGACTTTGAGCTTGCCATCGATCAACTGCGTGTAATCCATGATGCCGTTGATGATGCCCAGCAATAGCTGTGCCGTTTTTTCAATCTGCTCGATCACCGCTGTGGCTTCCGGATGTTTGTCTGCGCCCATGCGCAACAAATGAGCAAATCCAACCACGGCATTCATGGGGGTTCGCATCTCATGGCTCAGTCGTGAAATGAATTTCTTCTTGTTTTCTTGCGCTCTCAACAGTTCTGCTTTTTTCTGATGAATCACTTTGTTGTGCTGGCGCATGACTGCAATCGAATGCCGGTAGGACTTGGCATAAAACCACGGCAAGGCCAACATCGCCATGCACAGCATCATCCTTTGCAACACGGTCCACGTTTGAAAGTCTTCTGAAGGCTGTGGCATGGCGGCCACCCAATGGCTTTCATCCACCCATCCCATGCCCACATAAATAGACAAGCAAATCAACATCCAGGCCATGCCCGCTTTGGTGGAGATCAGTCGCAAGGGCATCATGGGCGCAAACAACAGCCATGCCAATTGCGCCGACATCACCCCACCTGTTTGACTGGCGATATAGATGGCGCAGACACTGCAAACGGTCAGTGTGAGGTGAATGATGAGTTTGATGGAAACCCGCATGAGGTAGAGAAACGGGGCCAGTACCAACATCGCACTGGCTGCGATGCTGGCGCGCCAAATGTCTGGGGTGGGCGAATAGGCGGCCATGCCAAACAACACCAGGCCAACCATCCATGGGAACGCGGAGATCAAATTGCGCTCGATGCGCGAGAGCGTTTTGAGTTTCTGATCGGTTTTCCAGACGGAGACCTTTTGCAAGCCGTCCACATCCGCCATGTGTATTTGAACCATGTGCTGCATCCTTCAAGCGGCTGCGCTTTTCACAGCGGCCTGGCTTGTCTTGACCAATTTGCGCAT
>Ga0114968_10002271_pt1 | contig 14754 bp, 4 predicted proteins | sample M_130807_EF_Meta_FD_87020 | JGI IMG/M metagenome (GOLD analysis project Ga0114968, IMG submission 87020) | Freshwater microbial communities from Lake Montjoie, Canada to study carbon cycling - M_130807_EF_MetaG | ecosystem: Environmental > Aquatic > Freshwater > Lake | place: Lake Montjoie... | reverse complement strand
CTCGCCGGTCTTATTCTCGTCCTGATCTTCAGCGCCTCCGCACTTCCCATCAGTGTCAGTGGCCACGGCGTCCGGGAAGGTGTCATGGTCTTTCTCTTTCTCCATTTGGGTCTGGGGGCCGATCCTGAATCCGCAATTGCATACTCCGTTCTCATCTACGGGCTCGGACTCTTCTGGAGTCTGTGGGGTGGCCTCGCCTATCTTACTCTCCGTTCCCCCGACCCAGAAAAATGATTCGTCACCCTGCGGCAGAAAAAATTGTGCAACAGCTTGTTCAAGCTGGCCACGTGGCCGTCTATGCAGGCGGGTGCGTTCGCGACGCTCTCCTTCAACGCCCCTACCCCGACGTCGACATCGCCACCTCGGCCACGCCCGACCAAGTCCAATCTCTCTTCCCCAAAGCTTCCGATCCCCAAGGGAAAGCCTTCGGTGTCATTCGACTTCGCCTGGATGAACATGTTTTCGAAATCGCAACCTTCCGGGTCGACGGCCCCTACCACGATGGTCGTCGCCCTTCCTCCATCACATTCACCACCGCCGAAGAGGACGCAAAACGTCGCGACTTCACCGTCAACGGAATGTTCTTTGATCCTCTCAAAAATCAGCTTCTCGACTACGTCAAGGGGCAGGCCGATCTCTCCGCAAAACTCATCCGCGCCATCGGCGACCCGGTTGCCCGTTTTACGGAGGATCGCCTTCGACTTTTCCGTGCCATCCGTTTTGCCGTCCAACTTGGATTCCATATCGAATCTGAAACTTGGAAGGGTTTGATCCAACTCGCACCCTCCTCCAAGGTCATCTCGCCCGAGCGTGTCCGCGACGAATTAACCAAGATCCTCACCAGCCCCGATCCCGCTCGGGGGTTAGATCTGCTGCACGAATCCGGACTGATCGCTATCTGGATTCCCGAACTGCTGGAGATGCGCGGTTGCGAACAGTCGCCTGAACATCACCCCGAAGGCGACGTCTGGGTCCACACGCGGTTACTTCTGACTCACATGAAAAACCCCTCCCCCGTACTGGCCCTCTCCGCTCTCCTTCACGACATCGGAAAACCCCGAACCTCAAAAACAGAGCCCAGCGGCAGAATTCGCTTCTTTGGACACGAGGGAGTCGGAGCCCGCATGGCCGAGGAAATCTTGCGTCGCCTCCGCTACTCCAATGACGAAGTCTCTGCCATCACTGCGTGTATCGCCAACCATATGGCCTTTAAAGATGCTCCGAATATGCGTGTCAGCACTCTTAAGCGCCTTCTCGCACGCCCCACGTTCGTCGAAGAGCTGGAACTACACCGGATTGATTGCTCCTCTTGCCATGGCCAACTCGATATTCACTCATTCCTCAAGGCGAAGTTGAACGAGTTTTCGCAAGAGGAAATTAAACCCAAACCTTTCGTCACAGGCCACGACCTGCAGCAACTCGGAGCTAAACCAGGTCCCTCAATGGGCAAACTCCTCCATCAACTGATGGACGAGCAACTGGAAGGAAAATTCTCCGACCGCACCAGCGCCCTCGCCCGGGCCCAAGAAATTTTGCGATAGCTTTCACACTCATGCCTTCCGTGACAGAGCCGCAGTCTCAAACTTAAAGGGTTTAAGAAGGGGTGGCCGAAAAATGCACGAAGAAAATTACGACCGACGGAATCGGCGAACACTCGCCAACCCTAGCGCACCAAGCAACAGGAGAGATCCCGTCGTGGGCTCTGGAATTGCCGCGAAAGTAAGATTATTGATAGAAGTCATAGCGTTGCCATTATTTGAGAACGCGGAAAGGTCTGGTGTAATCGATATGGCCAGCTCCGTAATTTTCATGGTCGGTGCATTGAAGAGTCTGCTCAGGTCTTCCACTAGTGCAGATCCTTGGATAGCCCCTTGCCACGTCCCCGACCAGATGCCTTGGCCATTGTCTACGATTTCCGTTCCTTCCACAGAGACAGTCACGGAGGATGGATTAATTGGAATCGAATACCCGTTGATCATATCCGTTGAAGAAAAAGGAATACCATTTATCCCCATGACTTGCATCGTGAGAGGCATGCTCATCATCACAGAGGCAAAAGAACTCAGACCAGCCGAACTCACCGAATAGGTTCCAGCGGCCGTGATTTTTAATTTATCAATCGCCTTTCCTGGGTTCGCCACAATTCGAAAGGAAAGTTGCGTCGTATCAAAGTCCGACTGAAATCCTGGACCTGTTGCTACCGATCCATATGGATTAGGAAGAAAAACCAAGCTATCTCCCACCTGGCTAGGCCTGCCCAAAACAGAACCTGTAAGGGATGATTCCTTAATATTTACAAAAGAATAATTAAAACCAAACAAATCCCCATAACTCGTCCCCAATGTCACAGCAAACGATTGCGAACCTAAGACTAAAAGTAGCGCCAGCGCCACTCTGCAATGCTTTAAAATAACTTTCATTTGTTAAATAAGATTCTGTTTTTGAGTCCCTATAAATGTAGTCGAAACTTTAAATTTGTCAATATCCCTAAAGTGCTATTTTTCAAAGATATATTCTTACTTGTTGATGGCCAGTACCTTGCCTCGCAATATCGTATGCTCAACAAGGCTAAAAGCCCCGCCATCACAAGGCTACCAGTCGATGGCTCAGGAATGGCTTGAGCTTGAAATGTAAGATTAGTGATTTGCGACCTGGCATTTCCGAATACCGCGGTCGCCGTCACGCTTGGACTCACCAGCACCATAAGTTCTGTGATTTGCATGCTGGGTGGATTGAAGTATGAGTTTAATTCCGCACGGGTAACCATCATTTCACCCGACCATGTCTTATCAACCGAATTTTTCACGATATTTAAATTCAACGATTTGCTCGCCCCTCCATAAGTTAACTGAATCGGGAGCAGCGCAGCAACTTCCACCAAAGTCCCCGCCACGGGCATGTTGACCCCAGCAAATGTCCCCGCCAAAGCAATTTTAAAATTCTCGATGCCAAAGAGAGATCTCGAGGCAATCGTGAATTGCAGATTCGATTCCAACGTACTGCTTTCCCGTGTTCCCAAATTACTCTCCACAGCGACGAAAGTCGTAGGATGAAAAGTAATCGAATCGTATGGAGCGTTGCCGATCAGGGTCGGCAGATCGAGAACGGATGGAGGAATGTTTGGCCCAAACTCCGATATATTTTTGAAATTAAAATAACTCCCCGTTTGATCACTAAAAGTAACTGTGCCCGCCTCTAACTTGGTAAGCGATCCTGCAAGAAACGCAGAAAAAGCTACAAACAAAAGCCATGGAAACTCCAAGGATTTATGAGTCGAGATCAACACTCCCATAACTAACCACTTAATTGCCGTTTTTCAAGGTGTTTTTTTTCGTAGCAGCAAATTACTGGTCTACTGCCTTGTTGGCTAATTCTATAATCTAATAAAACTTCAGCATGTTGACTGGCAACATTTTAGAACCCGGAATACCGCCTTCTACCCAACCCTTGCCCCATCCGCACTTCGCCTGACCTTAAGCCAACTTCAATCATCAAATTTACTTCGAACAGTTTGATTAGAACAATGAACCTCGCACCCCGCACTTTAATCTATTTATCTATGAGTTTAGACGACTCCTCCAAATGACTGGAATGGCCACTTTAAGGAGTCGGAATGCCCACTCGATAAAAAGCCCTTACTCCATCTGCCATCACTTGATAACTCGTACTGCTCGCTCCTGCCGCGCCCTCTACCGTATCCAGCACAGGCCAACTGATAAGGTCGGTACTCCTTTCAATGGTATAAATCTTTCCAGGGACGCTCGGCCACGTCAGGGTCATCACGCGACTGGTGCTCGCTCCATTTCCCGTTGCCAGAGTATGGATTGCTGGCCCTACTCCTCCCGAACTCATCATTAAGGTAAATCGGGAGTTCGCACTACTCGGATCCGTACCCGCAGCCAACTCCGTGGCATCCGTCTGCCCGTCACCGTCAGAGTCGAGAGAAGACGAGTAGCCACTAGCGGAAGAAGAGCTTTGCGTCAGTCTCGTAGAGTTTATCGCAGCTTGGCTTGTTTCAGGAATCAACCCGTCGTAATCCAATTTCACTTCAAAGATTCGCTGACTGTTGGCCGAGCTTCCCCTGCCAAACTGGGCGGTGGTATAGGAACTGTTAGGGGCTTCAGTCACCCGCAGGCGGACCTGAATCCAAAGATCGGTTCCACCTAGCAGTGCCCCGGGTAGCTGTTGGTCATACGCCATGCCACGCCCCACGTTGTCAGTGGGCCTCGGATTATCGAGAAGCAGGACCCAGTCAGATCCGTTTTTCGAACCCCAAATGGAAGACCAGCCCTTGCCGGAACCGAAATAACCGGGCCAGGGGAAATTATAGGATTCAATGGACGCCTTCAGACGAGCCACCCGGATGGGCTGGGATGCCGGGAACCGATAAGTCAGCGCACCGTCCACCTCATTGGCCGTCGGCCCCCAGTAGGTCAGCGGAGGGCTTTGCCATTCGGAATACTTCCGCACGTTGGAGGTGGATACGAGGTAGCTCTCGGCCCCCGCCTCATTGATATGCTGGAAACCAAACTCAAAATCCCATCCGGGATTCACGGGCAGACTTGCCGTGTCGGCGCAGATCACGATGTCGTCCAAGAAGGTACGCACCCTGGCGCCCGATGTGGAAAACGTCACCGTTGTGTTGGCGGTGCCCCCGGTGAACCGCAAAACCTTCGCCTCGAAAGGATCCGCCATCGCCTGCCGAATGGTCACGTTCTGGGCCGGTTGGCCGGGGATGCTCACGTTCAAGCTTCCCTCCACCGTCGTCCAGCCCCGCACCTTGAACTTCACCAGAAACGCTCCGCCCGCCCCGCTCAGATCCAGCGGCTGGGTGGTGATCGAACCCACCGCCGAGGACGTGCCCAGTTTGGCCACCCCGCCCGCGCTGTAGACGCGGGACACCGTCAGGAAGTTGCTGTTACCTGCCCATAAGTTGGGGGAGCCGGAGTTCAGCACACTGGTGCCAGAGGTGCAGGAAGCAAAGTTTTCCTGGAATAGCGGGTATTGTCTTACGTCGTTCGGATCGGTTCCCGCCAGCGTTTCGGCCAAGTCGTCAAAGCCGTCGCTGTCGGTGTCCGCGCGGGTTCCGTCGGTCGGGTAGCCGTGCTCCAGCAGGTAGTAACTGATTTCCCCCAGGTTGATGTCCACCCACTCCCCGAAAGAAAATCGTTCGTAAGGCAGACAAACGTAATTCTCCGTTGTTCCGCCGTTCGGTTCCCCGGTTAGGCCGCGCCAACGGGCATCCCCCACCCTCTCCCCCGTCACCCAACGCCACGTTCCCTCCTCCTCCGCGTCGGAAAGCCCAATCAGGATGCTTCGATCATACAAGCGATCCGCCCCCACCCGGTTCACGATCGTTTGCCACTCCGCCGGGGTCGTCACCGTGGCCAAATGCCCGCCCCGCGCCTCCGCATCGGCCTTGGCCGTCAACCAGGTGAAGTTTCCGGGATCGCCCCAATGCACCCCTCCGGAAGCGGGCACACTGCTCGGCCCCACCAGCGCATACCTTCCGTGCCCGCTTTCCCAATCATCGCTCAGCCCATCCCCGTCAGCATCAGGCTCGGCCACTTGGGTGATCGCATAGACCAAGGTGCGGGTATCGAAGCTAACTTTCCACCAACCCGGCGTCGTGATTTCCAACGGAATGTTGGAAATTCCAATCGTCTGGGCGACTCCGGCCGTACTGGAGGCTCCCCAGTGCACTTTGGACCAGTCCCCACGGGTAAACTTAAACTGGTAAATCCCGGCGGCCGGGAAAAACAGCTCCAGCTGCTTGGCATTCGGACTGCCGGGAACCACCTGCATCGTGTTGAAAGCATCCGGCACCGGCGACCAGTTCTGGAAGTTGCCCGCCACCGTGATCAAAGGTGGCCCGAAACGGGCATCGTTCCGGTCCGTGCCCTCGGCCAATTCTAGGCCGTTGGAATATCCGTCCCCGTCCGCGTCCGCCGCCAGATCGACTGTCGCACGTCCGACCCACAACGGTCTATCACAGCCAGAGGCCTCTAGGGATGTCGGATCTAGAAACGTGCCGTTCCCGGTCGCATCCCAAACATAGGCATAGGCTAATCTCCAGATTCCGTTTTCAGCATATCGGGGAATGGTGACTTCCACCTCGTAGATTCCGTCTTGGGAAGTTCCGGTTAGGGGAGTGGCTGACATGAAAGATCCCACCGCATACTGGTTCTGCACAGGACTCTTCAGGAAGAAATTCCCGGTCTGCAGGCCAGAAAGATTGTCGGTGATTCGCAGACGAATTTTGGTTGTGGCGGCACCTTGGGAAACATCCACCGCCGGCGGCAGGAGCTCCACCTCAGCCAACTGCGGACCCACGCTGTCAACCTGCGGATTGGTTACCTGGACCGGACGCTGCAGCCCAAGCAGCCCTATCTCCGTGGATCCCAGATTGGCTGTGTTCCCGGCGAGGTCCGTCAGCCTGATCGTCGTGAGATTCCACGGACCGGCCGCAGCGTAGGCCGGCAGGGTTACCGTTGTCTCATACACACCATCCTGCTCATTGCCAGAAATACGGTTCCAGCTCCCGCCAAAAGCCGAAAGCCGACCACTCCCACTCAACGGCTCCCAAACCAGATCCCAGTGGTTCACTCCTGCCTGGGCATCGGTCACCCGAACCCGTACCACCAGATCAGCAGATTGGCCGTTGACATTTGCCGCCGCCGGGGAGACCTCCAGCAGACTAATTTGCGGCGGGGTGGAGTCCACGTCGGTATTGACCACCGCGAAGTTTGCACTCAGTCCGCGGGCGGTCAGATCCGCCACCTCGAGAAACAAGCTGTTGTTGGCCTCATCAGTTAGGTGGAGACGTTGCAGGTACCATGCACCTGCCAGCGCATACCTCGGCACCACCAAGTCGGCCACGTGGGTTCCATCCCATTTTGAACCTTGGATCTGTGCGGCGGGCCATGTGCCCACGCTCAGGGTCTGTCCGTTGACCGAGTTGGCAAACGTGGCGGACCACCAACTCACCCCCGAAATGGCATCCCTGAACCGGGCGGAGAATTTTGCGGTCACCGGTCCGTTGGAAACTTCCACCGTAGCGGGCTGGACCCCCAAGGAGGCAATGGTTGGCGGGACAATGTCCTCAAAGCCGGGCGTGGCCGCCGGGTTGTTGGGATCGGTCTGGGCCGCCGTCTCCTGCCCGTCCTCAAACCCGTCCCCGTCCGTATCCGGCTTGAATGGATCGGTAGGGTAGCCAAACTCTAGAACGTAACCATACTCACCCCATGATTTATGATAATCGTGCCAAAGATTGGATCTTGTAGCATATAGCGCAACTGAATCTTCCCCACTGTTTGTCCTGTCGGGTTGACCGCTTCCCGTATCCCAAGCGTTAAAGTCACTAACTTCTCGAGTGACCCACTTCCAACTATTACCAACACCATCGGCTTCAAGCCCAATCCGGAGATTTGCAGTCAGGGATGAGTTATAATTCGACAAAAACCAATTCCACTCACTCGCGTTCGTAAAGGTCGCCAAATGCCCGCCCTTGGCCTCTGCATCCGCCTTCGCCTGTTCCCAAGTGAAGGTGCCCGGAACAATCTGGTACCGGCCGAATCCTCTCTCCCAAGCATCCGTCAACCCATCCAAATCGGAATCGATGTTAACAGCGTCATTTGCATACAAACTCGCCACTGCCGCTTGGCTTAAAGCGCGTGAGTAAAAACGAACTCCATCAATTTTTCCTTTAAAGGGATAGTTGTGGATATTGTTGCCCGAATGGTTTCCGATCCCCCAACCGGGATCATAGCTGGCAGATAAATTTTTTATCATCGGCAAGGAAATGCTCGTTTGGGACACCAGGGTTCCGTTGACGTAAAGGGAGAACCTTCCACTGGTGGAATCCAAGGTCGCCATTGCATGATTCCAGCAATTGGGCTGCATATCGGCGGTCGACTCCAAGATGGAGGCGGTACCATTTTCATGATCTAGTTGTAATTTCAAATGGTTGCTCCACGGATTGATCACCAGGCTAAAAGGATCGTTGCCTGGGTCGCTTCCCCCTCGGAAAATAATCTGATGCACCTGTCCATTCTGACCCTCCCAATAAAACCACGCTCCAATCGAAAAGCTGGAGAATTTCAACTGCTCAACATCCGGAAGAATGAAACCATCGTTTAGACCGTCCAAAGTGAAGGCCCGACCGGCGATCCCGTTCAAACTACTGGAAATTGCCGCCCCACCTTTCGTTGAGAGATCCAATATGTTGCCTGTTTTATCCTTAAGGCTTTCCCCATCGTAATACGCCACCAATCCCTGGCTAAGGCCGCTGTAGGAAGTGGCATCTTTCGGATCCGTCCTATCGGCAATCTCCACCGGATCGTTCACCCCGTCCCCGTCGGAATCTTTCTGGTAAGGATTCGTGCCTAACGTCAATTCCTGCCCGTTCGTCAGTCCGTCCCCGTCTTCATCGCCGTTGGGGTCCAAAGGCCCGTGCCCGGGATATACATTACGGTCGTTGGGATCCGTTCCGGCCAAGCTCTCCACTTTGTCATTAAACCCGTCCCCATCCGTATCCGCCTTCGTCGGATCGGTCGGATAGCCGAATTCGAGAATGTATCGGGAAAAATACCATGAGCCCTCCACATCATCCCAGTAAGGGAAGCCGCCATTAATATTCCCAATAAGATATCCGTAGTCCTGATTGCCTTGGTTATTATCCGGCGCGCCGTTCCAATTGGCATAGCTCCAAGTCTCTCCCGTCACCCACGCCCAGTTTCCACTTGGCTCGTTTAGCTTGCTTGTTTGGTATGCTCCGATGGCATTCAGCGTTACACCCTCGCTGAGCTTTCCTCCATACAAGTTGACCACAAAGTCTTGCTCAGCCTGAGAGGTGATTGTGACCAAGTGCCCGCCCCTCGCCTCAGCATCTGCCTTAGCCTGCCCCCAAGTGACGTCTCCTGGGACGACTTGATATCTCCCGTATCCCCTCTCCCAAGTATCGGTCAGGCCGTCCCCGTCTGAATCGAGGTTACCGGATTCAATTTGATAAAGTTGCCCAACCTCCGTGAAGGAGAGTGCTCGATTATAGATACGAATATTATCAAGTTTCATTCCTGGATTTGTCCATTGAACCCCTTCTTGCCGACTCCCCAAACGCAAGGCCGTATCGATCGTGTTCAAGACGTCCGTAGCGGCTACCCAACCTCCAGTTGAGCTCAGGGGTACAGACTTTCCATTGAGATAGAATTTTGCACCCTTGACAGAGCCCGAGTAAACATAGGTAACTAAGTTATATTGATTATAAAATGGATCTCCTAATCCAGGTGCGCTGACATCGCCATAGTGGCTCCATATTACTACTTCTCCTCCGTTGCGATTGATTGCCGCAATTTGGAATCCCGTGCCAGCCACCAGTCCCTGCCCATTGGGACCCCAACCCAAAATGTCGCCTTGTCCATAAGTTAAGGGTTGCGCCATTTTCATCCAGAAAGAGACGGTGCGGTACGTGTCCCCAGCAATCCCGATATTTTCAGAAGTTATGGCGTGACTGTCATCATTGGGGAAATTAAGCGCACCCCCGCTCATGGAATCTTGGGTGATATCCGCCCCAACCAAGGTCAGATGCTTGCCATTCCCACTCCCATCCTTCGCATTTCCATTGAAGGGATAGTACGCCGCCAAACCCTTGTTGAGACTATTGAACGAATTGGGATCCAAGGGATTCGTCCCATCGGCAATTTCAACAGGATCATTCACTCCGTCCGAGTCTGTATCCTTCTTCCGCGGATCGGTTCCTAACGTCAGCTCCTGCCCGTTGCTCAACCCATCCCCATCCTCATCGCCGTTGGGATCCAAAGGCCCGTGCCCAGGATATACATCCCGATCATTCGGATCCGTTCCGGACAAGCTCTCCACCTTGTCATCAAACCCGTCCCCATCGGTATCCGCCTTGGTTGGATCAGTCGGGTAGCCACGCTCTAGGATATATCCCACCGTATATCCCATTCCGGCACTTCCCGGCGCGTCATTCCATCCGTAGGGATCCCAATATTGAATGTGGGCATAATTTTCCGTTAAGCCGCCGTTGGGCTCTTGGGGGCTCCAAGGTGAATATGACCATCTTTCCCCTGTCACCCATTTCCATGCACCCTCCTCTTCCCAATCCGTTGCACCAATCCACCAAGCCTCTTGATTGCCGAAATTTGGCCCCAGCGCAGAAGCAATCTGGCCGTATTCTGCGGCCGAGGTGATGGAGAGAAGATGACCGCCTCGCAAAAGTGCGTCCTCTTTGGCATTATCCCAAGCGATTAGACCACGAATTTTTTCATACCTCCCATATCCCCTCTCCCAAGCATCGGTCAGGCCGTCCCCGTCGGTGTCGAGGTTGCCTGCTTCTTGCTGGTAAAGTTGCGCTACATCGGTTGCCGACAAATCTCGGTTGTAAAATCTGAAGTCATCAAGCTGTCCCTTCCAAAATTGGTCGGCATGGATTGCGCCAATCTGCGAAATCATATCTCGGTCGTACCGGATAGTAAGCTTGGGAGACATATTCGTTGTCGTAACCAGGCATCCGTCCAAATAAACGAGCAACTGCGAGGCGGAAGAATCCTGCTCCTTTAAAACCATAACAATATGCCGCCAAACCCCATCCCGATAATCCAACGATCCGTTCGCCTTGATTGTTCGATAGGCGGACGTGTCAGCCACGCTCAAATCTTCGAACCCACCAGGTCCGATTCGCATGGTGTATGGGTCATAGCCGGGCCGAGTGTCACCGCTGGCAAAAATCTGCCCGCTCTGGTTCCCTTGAAATCGATACCAAGCGGAAATGGTCACCTTGACGCTGTTGTCGAGGAACCGGTTTCCGGGCAACTGAATGTAATTCCCCCCTCCATTGAAAGAGTAGGCTGCGTTCGCCGCTCCTCCGCGATCCGTGGTTAGAGAGGCTCCCACCACTGAAGCGTCATTCCCATTCCCACTCGCATCCTTGGCATTTCCATTAAACGGATAGTACGCCGCCAAACCCTTGTTGAGACTATTGAACGAATTGGGATCCAAGGGGTTGGTCCCATCCGCAATCTCCAACGGATCGTTCACCCCATCCCCGTCGGTGTCTTTTTTCAGGTCGCTCGTGCCATAGATATCTTCTTCTTCTGCTTGCGTTAGACCATCCCCGTCCGCGTCCTCGTTCCGATCATCACTCATCACCACAATCGCACTAAGTGTCGTTGCCGAACTCCCATCCTTACTCAAGCTCACCTGCACGCTCAGAAATAGGTTCCCCTCATAGTTGCAACCGCCACTCGTCCATACCTCAAACTTCGTGGGATCACTCGTCGGCCTTACCTCAAACCCTTCATTCGCCACCGCACTCATCCCCGCTGGGTCCGATGCAACAACCAGATCCGCTACCGGCACCGGAAAAGTCGACTCCGTCACCTGACGCGGCCGTAGTACAGCCAGAATTGGATTACTCGGCGTCGCTTTCCCCATCCGAATCGTACTGTTCCCCGAATCCGCCACATAGAGATTGCCTTGCCCATCCAAGGCCAACCCTGCGGGCTGGTAAAACTTCACCTCCGCATACGCCCCATCCACCGCTCCAGGAGAATTAGGTACTCCCGCCCAAGTGCTCACCAGCCCCCCCACAGTGCACTTGCGGATATACTGCGAACTCAACTCCGAAAAATAAACACTCCCATCCCCGTCTGTCGTCAACCCAATCGGCCCCTGCAAACGCGCCACCGATCCCTGCCCATTGACCAAATCCGCTTCTCCCGCCACCCCAGCAATCGTGCTTAGGATCCCAGCACTCAACTTGCGCAAAACAAAATTATTTGAATCGGCCACCCAAACCGCGCCATCCGCCGCGAGCGCCAACCCCATCGGGGAACTCAGCATCGACTGCGAAACTCCTCCATCGACATAGCCAGCAAAGCGGGCCCTACCCGCAACAACGGTCACCTCTCCCGACGAGGTGATTTTACGAATTGTGTGGTTCCCCGTGTCCGATACATAAACTGTCCCACTCGCATCCACCGCAATCCCCATCGGGCGGTAAAAACGCGCGCCTGTACCCGTCCCGTCTTGGCTTCCTCCTACTCCAGGCGAACCCGCCAAGATCGTTACCTCCCCAGAGGTGGATATTTTTCGGATCGCATGATTCTCCGTATCGGCCACATAGACCACCCCATCCGTACCCACCGCTAAGGCCCACGGCCCGCGGAATCGCGCTACCGCCCCCTGCCCGTCTGCGGTCCCTGCCTGCCCCGCCGCTCCTGCAATTGTGGTCACCTGTCCGCTCGTGGAAATTTTGCGAATCGTGTGGTTACCTGTGTCCGCCACATAAACATTTCCTTCAGCGTCTGTAGCCACCGCGCGCGGCCCCATAAACTTCGCCGCTGCGCCAACCCCATCCGCACTCCCTGGACTCCCCGCCAATCCCGATATCGTCCCATAGAGCACATCTTCTTGGATTGGAATAGCCGGGACGGTTATCGAAGCCTCTGCTGAGCTGGTCCCAAATTCATTGGTTGCCCTGATCACTAGGGGAAAGCTTCCGCTCAAAGTGGGCGAGCCGACGATCGCTCGAAGTGAACTATCGTAGATCAGGCCAGGAGGAAGCCCACTCACAGAAAAGCTTGTTGGGTTTTCGGTGGCGGTAATAGCTAGGGAGGTTGCCACTCCCCTACGTGCCACCCAACTCCCTGTGGTTATAAGGGGCACCACCCCAATTCGAATACTCACCGTCGATGTCGACACTCCGTAAATGTTGGCGGCAATCAGAGAAACCAGATTTGTTCCTCGACCCTCTGGTACTCCAGAAATATAAAGGCGTGAAGCCCAGCGCGCGGTTAGCCCTAAAGGCAGATTGGATGCAACGCAACTCGTGGGACTTCCCGAGAAGTATATTGAGGAGGAAAAATATTGACCGACTGCTTTGGCAATATTGGTTGAACTATTGGTAGGACTAATCGCTGGGCTCGATCCAAAAGCAAAGGCAACAGGAAGACTGGTGCTGCCGAAAAGATTCGAAGCCAACAAGAAGGCCTGGTTGGTACGAGCATTGGTGATGGTGCCGGATATCAGCCCGTTGCTGGTGACCGTCAATCCGGGCGGCAGGTTGCTGGCCCCGAAGGAAATCGGTTGATTGCTGGCCGTGATTTGGAACTGGAAAGGGACTCCTAGCTGCCCAAGGAGGACGTTGGAGGTGTAGATTCCGATCGGAAAGCCCGAACGCATCTGGTTGGTTAAAATCAAAGGAAGCGGTCCTTGGGCGGAGGTGAAAATGCCGTTAGCGGTGGCCACTACGACGGAATTGGAGCCCGGCCAAAAAGTGGAATTCGTGTCCCCCGAAACGCGGATGACAGCATTGGAGTTCCACGGACCGACCACGGGTTGCCAGGAAGATCCTAAATCCGTGGACCGGTACATGGCGGATCCAAGAGAGTTGCTCGTGTTGGTGACGGTTCCCGCCACCAAAAGGTGAACCAACCCGGTATTGCTGTAGGCACCCACTAGGCGGAAGGGGCCGGAGTTGGCACTGATAGAACTGGTCCGGTAGGAAAACTGCTGGCCCGTCGTGGAGTACGCCGTCACCAAAGTGTGCTGGGATCCGCGGTTTGTGACCTCCCCGGCGAAGAGAAACCCCCAATTATCGATACCTGTAATTCCAACACGATAAGGATTCAGCGTTGAGGCTAGTGCATTCGAAGCAACTGGTAGGTATATGTTAGTCCAGTTGTTCGCCACCACAGATAGACGCAATAGATCCACATAGGAACTATTCGAGCCACCTAAATAATTCGTGAGCACTCTCCCCGCTGGATAAAGAAAATAGCCCTTAGCGCCTGCGACAGGACTGTAAGGTATTTCTAAATTACTGCCGCTCGTGGAGTTTGAGAAGGATCCGTAACCTCCAGACCGCTGAATTGCTCCCCCCACCCGATAGGATTTGTTCACGAGAATTTCAGAACTGGACTGTCGTATCGCAATCGATTCGAGATCTTCGTAATCAGGGGTAACTTGATTCGTCCAATTCTGAAGGTTCCCGGACAGGGAAAGTTGGCCTTGGGGCCCAGATATTACCCAGAATTTTTCGGCTGATGAATAGCCAGCTCCGCCAGCACGAATGCCATTGTACCAAGGAAAGCCAGGGCGGGTAAAGTTGGTCCAGTCGTAGCCATTGCTGCTTTTGTGGCTTAAAGTGTAAAAAGTTCCCCAGTGATACTTCAACTCGCTTGAACCTTCCGTAGATGGCAAGACCTGATACCAGTTTGTCGGCCACGTTTGCTGGCCTTGGGCAGAACCCAGGAGACCAAGGGAAGAAACTCCCCAAAAGATGACCCGAGAAACAAATCCAAAATTAATTCTTGATGAAAACATTAGACTTTTTTCTATAAATAATTAATTAGTACGCAATCGGCATAAAATCAAGACATCAAATTCTCTTGCCATGAAATTGTAACAATTAGTATATCCCTAAGGGGATAGAAATTGTTTCGTCGGGGCTTTGTAAAAAAATCCCTACGCGTAAGCCACAAACGCCTCGTATACCTCATCAGGAATATCCAGTAACTTGTAGGCTCCCGAGGACACAAAGATGAGCTGCTGCTTGCCTTTGCCTAGCTGATTTCCTGCAGAATCGAAAATCTGATGCTCGAGGGTGACGAACTTGCGATTGTATTCACCCACTTTGATTTTCACGCTGACCCGCTCAAACTCCCGCGTTTCCCTTGTGAACTTATGCTCAAAGGAACGCGTCAAAATATAGTACGGGGTGGTTTTTAAATT
>Ga0114968_10002269_pt1 | contig 14761 bp, 11 predicted proteins | sample M_130807_EF_Meta_FD_87020 | JGI IMG/M metagenome (GOLD analysis project Ga0114968, IMG submission 87020) | Freshwater microbial communities from Lake Montjoie, Canada to study carbon cycling - M_130807_EF_MetaG | ecosystem: Environmental > Aquatic > Freshwater > Lake | place: Lake Montjoie... | reverse complement strand
ATTCACATTCTTAGGTGAAGCAGTGCCATTTTTATTATTCATAGGTGAAGGTGAAGGAGCATTGGCATTAACCTTGGAACTTGTCGCGCCCATTTCTAATAAAGCTATAGATTTAGACGCGACTTTCCCCAAGAATAAGTATCTTGAATTAATTGCTCAGATACTGAGCCTTGGTACATACGGAAGTCAAACATACTTCCCTTGAACAATTCATCACGATTTTCGTATTGACTTGTTGCATTCATCCAATTACTCTTTCCCAAATAACAATTTGTCATGGAGCCTGTAGACGGCAAGAACCCCCCTTCTTTTTCTATAATCTTTACACCATTGATATAGACTCCCAAGTTCGGCCGGAATGCATCGTCATTTGTTGCGGCAATGGCAATATGCACCCACTTTCCTAAGGGCACTGCACCATTCGCCTTAATTCTCATCTTTCTCGCTTGTTTATCCCAAACCTCATAAATTAGTGTTGCCGTAGTGGCATTCTTCGTATCTCCTGTCATTCCCGTAGGTGGGAAACTCGGAGATAGACGACGCGGGCTCAATTCAGGATCGAGACAGACATACTCATTAATATTCGCTGAACTCGTTTCCATCAAACGTTGCGGCGACATCTCAGTAACAAGCTGTGCCCCTGAACCTGCAGGAGGAACTGTAGACTCATCGCCACATATTAGAGGTCTCAGTGCCCCTCCTGACACCTTCGGGTCACCCTTCCCAAGAATTCCGAGAAATACATTATCCTGTGCTTTCCCATTGCCAAAGTCAAAGAGTTTTGCATTGTTCGTAAAAGCGTCGAACTTCGCCCAGACCATAAACACTCTTACCGAGCGCAAAGGAACATGAAATCCTAGAGATAAGTCTGGCATATCCGAGATACGCAAGAATTGATTGATTCCATTAAACTGTAGACCATCACTTGTATCACGACGAGGTCTCTCATCAATCGCGATACCCCCTGCAGTTTGTACTGTAATGTTTCCAATCGTATCTTTCAAGTCACTCATCATTCGTAACCATACCACACATGCTTGATAAAATGTTAAAAGAGTTTGTATATCGGGGGGCGGGGCAGAATCCACAATCTCCTTGGAATCAAATCCGGTATCTGTACTTACTACACATGTAGGTTGCCAAGAAGAATCGCCACTTTTGATAATACGACAGTAGTCATCTCGTCCATCCCCATTCGCATCACGCATATAATCATCATAACTCACTTGAAACCCATCTTTTACACTGGGAGTTAGGAACTTTGCCGAGTCGAGATTGTCTGTCCCCGCTAAGGCACATGCAAAGAAGAGATTCGTAGGGTCGTTTACAGGGGCAATCATGCGACAGAAGTCGTAAGCCGTGCCTATACGAGTCACATCAGCATAGTCATTAAAGAATCTCGGGTCGCGAGTATATGTCTGGTCTTCTTGTGAAGGTCCAATATCACTACGGGGAGATACAAAGAATGTCCAATACGAGGTTTCGTTCTGCGACTGGAATCCTTCTTTAATAAGTCCAGGAGCTATCAATTCTGTTGAGACAACGATTCCAAGAATTATTATTGTTATAAGGAGTAAAAGAGGAAATACGGACATTCTAGTCTCGCTCTATTCTCTTCTCCTGATTAGATATGAAGAGGCAGAAGCCGCACATGTTGGATAAAGGCGGATATGGTTGTGTATTTACACCGCCACTTCCTTGCAAGAAGTCAAAAGCCATAGGGAAAAGGTCAAGAATTGTAGGGAAAGTATTGAAAAAGGCCGATGCTGATGTAGAGCTGCAAATCGCCACAATTATTGAAGGGATTCCTGGATGGCAAAAATATTACATTCTTCAAGAGAAAGATAACTGCTCTCGTTACAACTTTCACGAATTTCGGAAAACATATCAAAAATCCTGCCCTCTTATCTTTGACGATTCAGTACAACTCTTGTCTCCCTATGGAGGACAGACGCTATATGATACTGCTATCGATAGTACGTTTGACTTTGTAGGAAGCCTACGCCATGTGTTAGAGGGGGTTGCTTTGCTTCAGAAAGCTGGGGTATGCCACTATGATATAAAATCATTGAATATTGTTGTCGATGGGGAAGGAGTTCTTCGTCTCATAGACTTTGGCTCTGCATTTGTTGGTGATACCATGACGGAGAAGATTATGTTCAGACATCAGTATCCATTTATACCGGAATACTTGTCGCACCCGCCCGAGTTTTGTGTAGAAGGGGGGCTGAATATGAAGTTGCCTTTGAAGTACAGTATTGAACAAACGATTGCTAAAAAGAGTATCTTTCCTCTTATTGAAAACATTCTTGGCATTTCGATTGAGAAAAACAAGGAGATTATGAAAGAATTCTGGGCGAATCAGGAAGTCTGGAAAGAAGATAGTTGGCTACCTTTTTACCATATTTTTTGGCCTGTCTATGATTCTTGGGGAGTTGGGGTCGTGTTTATCATAGCTTTGCGTTCTTGTTTACTGCGCCATGACTTTGTGCAAAATATGTGGAAACCTCATGGAGAATCTATACGAAATGTGTTAAAGGGGTTGTTGGCGGTGAATCCGTATGAGCGCATTACTTGCGCCGACGCCTTGTTACTCTTGGGCGCTTAGACCCGCCTACTTTTACGAATAGTTGGCGGTCTCTCGGAATACAGAAATAGCCACAGAATCTGTCATAATTCAAAGAATGTTTCTTGAAATTATGGTTGGCGAGTTGAACGTCGTATATGCGATGACCTTTGGCGTCCTTGTCAGTTACAGGAAGAGCTCCAGACTTTTGCGAAAAATAGCCGATAGTCTCGCCTTCTTTGGGCTGATTCTGGACGAGGAAGTGGTAGTCTTGGTCTTCGTCACCGATGAGGGCGATTTTTGAAGTTCCTTTGGGGCACTTCTCTTCAAAGGTGGTTGGAAGGATGGAAGGATTGTCGCCTTGCAAACGGACAATGATATTCGGGCAGGTCTTGGGGTCAGCGTCCGTGAATTTGGGATATCCGCTAACGGAGCCAGGTTGATGGAAGGGTACGTCACAAGAAGGTTTGCTTAGACACGCTTTTACTTGTTCGATATCTAAGATATTGAAAGCATAACTGAAACAATTATGGGTAAGACGGATTTCCTTCTTATTGTTCCAGCGCCAGGGTTCATACTTTGGTTCCCAACCACTGAGAGGGGCGATTCTCGGACAGCCTTCTTTCATATGTTTTTCGCAAAATGCTTCGCCTTTTAGGGGAATGTTCTCACAAGTTTCAACACACTGGCAACGAGCTTTAGGGTAATTCATAAACCCTGCTTTCTTCAAAAGGGATTGTTGCTGCTGTTGCAGCAGAGGCAGCAGAGGCTTTTGCCGATGCAGATGCAGAGGCAGAGGCAGGCGTCGTGTTTTGTTTCCGTACCGTTGTTGACGGGGCTTCTCCCTCTCCTCCATTTACTGATAGTTCTGATTTTTCTATAGCGTCTGTGAAAGGCAGAGGTTTCAAAGGAGTTGGAGGAGCTAGAGGATCGATTTTTGTTCCATGTGAATGGTCTTCTACCTTGTAAAATTCGTCTTGAACATTACGTATCCTTATCTTTTCAAGAATATTACAGAAATGGATAAACTGATTCTCATATGTTGGTATTTCTGAAGGAGTATAAAATCCACTGTACTTGCCTGAAAGTTCAATATACTGCCATCCCTCACTTAATAAATGCTGGTACGTTGTATTTAATGTATAATACTTTTTGTCGACTTTCAATAGAGAAATAACCGCATTACTAATGGTAACCATTAAGGAAAGTGTCCAAACAACCCAGTACATTTCTACATTTGCCTGCCCCCCTCCTGACTCTGTGTTAGCAGGAGTATACTGTACAGAAAGAAGTGCTGGGACAATTAAAGACCCAACGCTTATAATAATACGCAAAGTATTGAAATAATAAGAGTAATAAATGGAACGATTACGATATTCATAAAGTAGCGAAAGGAATCTGAGTTGCAGAATTGATTTTTGTGTTTGTGTTAAAGGGGTTGTTTCTATCGCTTCTTCTATTGAACGGAGAGCACCAAGACGTACTTGACACCATACGGCTTTCTTTTTTGGTGGGCTGTTTATGAGTGGGACTGAGATTTGGCTGTTCATCTTCTAATAACGAAAATAAAAAATTGAGCTTGGGAGGGGGTGTATGATTATAGCCAAAGGCAAAGCGAAGCCAATATGTCCTTTATGGTGCGGGTGTATTCAAAGATATATATGAATGATGAAGATACGAGTTGGTCAGCACGGCCAAATCAACGTCTTCTGCAACTTCTTCATGATCTGAATGACAGCGAGGGCTCAGCGCGATGGATTGCCCTCGTTGGTGATATTCGTATTGCTTTGGGTGACCCTGTGCAGATTGAAGATTCTCGGCAGTGTACTATGTTTCTGCCGCAGTGGATTATTGATTCTTCAGGATTCGAAGGGGATGGTCAGGAAGTCGAAATTGAGTTTGAGCGTTCTGAGAGTCTGCCGAAAGCGACTCGTCTTGGATTCAAAATTATTGGAGATATTCCGCGGGATATGGATATTAAGGAACTTCTGGAAGAACCTCTTTCTCAACTTGGAGTTCTGCAAGAGGGTCAGATGATTCCAGCTCCTGTGTTAGAGGGTGTTTGTTTGCTCGTGCAGACATATCAGGATGGACCGGTGTTCTTGGATGGTGCTGAAATTGCCTTGGAAATTGAAGAGGATGAGCCTCCTGTTATGCCTTCTGCTGCAGAATCAAAAGAAGATGAAGCAGAAGCAAAAGAAGACGACTTTAGTATGATTGCTTCCTCTCCTGTTTCTGTTGCACCAATCTCAAACGGGAAGACGGCGTTTGTTCCCTTTCAAGGTGTTGGTCGGCGTCTTTGTGACTGATGGACGTGTATAAAAAATTTCTTTCCTATGTTTTATCTCACGACTAATTGCATAGGGTGTTAAAGGGTCAATTGCTGCTCCACGTGTTAAAAGGGAAATGAATATCAATATTACAATCTGGAAAACACCCACATTTACACAAAACTGGAAGATATCATTATAAGATTCCTGCTCATAGTAAGCAATATATGCAAAAATCGAGTTAAATATATGATGAAATATGATATTGTATATATAGAAGTTCATAGTTTTTTCAGTGTGGATTATGAGAGGTAGGAGGCCAATACTTAGACTTTGCCAAGGTAGAATATAAGCAATAGGATAGGGAGTACACACAACAAACTCTATGGCAACGCTTGTTGCTATGAACCATAAAAATCTCTGGTCGTTTCCTGAGTAAAATGAAAAGCAATAATTGGTAGTAAGTGGTGCAGGTCTTCTGCATGTAGGACATAGATAGGGCAAGTCTTCAAAAGAAGAAACCCATTTTATTTCACAAGAATTGTGAAACCATCCTGCATTACATCCACAGTCCAAGAGTTTTATAGATTCTTTTTTCTTCGCTTTTTCTAAACAAATACAGCAATGTTCTTGGACCATGGCCACGTCCATGGCTCTAAAGGTTTTGAGATTTTTCATAATAGATGCTCAAGAATCTTTTGGCAGATACCTTGCAAAATAAATCTTCTCTCTTAATTGGAAAAATAGGCACGATTGAATGTAATATCCTCTACATGTTAAATCTACAAACTGGAATCCAACCCCATCTAGAATTTCGAGATGTCTTGGAAATAAATGCAGGTGTGTTTCCTAATGATTATAGCTCAGTAGAGCATTGGGCAAAGGAATTTGGTACTGCTATAATGTCAGCTAACTGTTTAGCGACGGGGTGGTATGAACACACAAAACAACAGGAAGAGTCTTTGTTTCGTTTATGGGGATGGAAAGGTCATCAAGTGCCCTTACGAGCCTTGGAGCCATATTATGCTGATGAAGAAGAACGTTGGACTTCTTTACTAGAGGGGCAGCGTGTATGTGTAGTGACTTCTTTTTCAGAATCTGCTCGTAAACAAGTAGAAAAGGGGGAAGAACGTGTGTGGCCTATGAAAAAGGGGAGTGTATGGCCTTCATCTGTTGAGTGGAGCTGGGTGCAGACAGGATATTCGCCCAGGCTAGCTTTAGGGCGCGCAGGATGGGAAGAGTCTCCTGAAGACTGGTCTGAAGCAGTATCTTGGGTAGTTGCAGAAGTCTTGAAGACTGAGGCGCGGATTGTTTTAATTGGTTGTGGAGCTCTAGGAATGCTTATTGGTGCGAGATTGAAACAAAAAGGAAAAATCTGTATTGTTCTTGGCGGAGCTCTGCAAGTTTTATTTGGAATTAAGGGACGACGATGGGAAAATCATTCTATAATTTCCAAATTCTGGAATTCAGAATGGGTCTGGCCTTCTACTGAAGAAACACCTCGTGGCTCTGAAGGAGTAGAAAAGAGTTGTTACTGGAATTAGGCTGTAGGTGTAGTTGTAGGAACCTCTCTCGTCTTTGGTTGCACCTTGTTAAAGGCAACCCAGCGCCAAGTTGCATCAATTTGCGGCACCGAGCAATTCTTCATTCTTGATACGCCCATCAGACTCTCGTTCACATACGTCCGCAGATTTTCATAAGCTACGAGAATAGGAAGAGCATCTTCTTCCTTTGTCGAACCTGCATTGACAAAGTCATTTAGCATAATGGTACTCGTATTCACAAACATTTCCAAGATGGCGCGGATAGCCAGATGCTTGTTGCGTTTCAGCTCTCTCTTTGCCAACTCTTTCTTCATAGCTTCTTTGTCAATACTTTTAATCAGATACTGTACACCTAGATCACCATTGTCATTCACGTTGAAATGACCCTGGTATAGCTGAATGCGCTGGTCGGCGATTTCACTAGTAATTCTGTGAATACCCTCTATAGCCTTACGCTTCTCGGCCGAGTAATCACGAAGTAGGGTGTAGACGTGTCTGTAATAAGGAATACCTCCACACGGTACATCTCCAGCATTACGAGGAGCTGCGCCATTCCCTTGCTTACGAAGGAATTCGTAGTAGTGCGGATTGTGTACAATACCATTCACAATTGCACCCGTTGTCCAGCTGAAGGCTGTGTGACAGTCTACACACCACATCTGGTCACACCCATCAATCTTGGAGATGCGCTCGCCACACTTAGGACATGCCTTGGACTCTTTGATAATTAGAGCCACACTCTCCTTTTGCTCAGGATCACAAGTATGCGGCGTATCTTTGTCAAGACCTTTCACAATCATGCAATCAGAACAAGACCACTTTTGACACGTCCCGCATTTGTAAGCTGTGCTTAGAAATCCGCGACACTCGCCATCAGGACACTTCATAATGAATTTCGCCTTTTCTTGCGCCAAAGGCTTTTCACCTTCAGCCAGAGTCCACGCTGGAGGGGCGCGACCTTCAGACTCCGCGGTATAACGAGCCAGTTTACGACTTAGTGCACCATTACGCCGAAGAATTTCTGAGCGTACCTTCTCTAAGGCCATCAATTCTTTCTGCACTCCCTCAATGTCCTTGTTCACTTCTTCCTTCTTCAACGTAGCTTCAACACGAGGTTGGCGTGTAGGAAGAAGCGCAATTTCTCTATCGAGAAGGACATTTTCACGATGTTTCTTATAAGAACCCGTGCGAAAAGCCTTTGTGAAGTTCATGTCAAGAAACTCGTCGTTCCAAGCACGACGGCAGCTCATGCAATGAGCATCAAGAAGTCCTTCGGTTAGATACTTCTTTATACAGACTGTGCATGCGGAAAATTCACAGTAAGGACATTTCACAGGTTTACGCAGTTGAGCAGTAAAGCGGTCACAACATATTTGACAGTCAGACATTTGTTGCGTGGGTGGGACAGTTTGGTAAAAAGTCCCAGCGATTCAATTTTTGGGCTTTTGTCCTTTTTGGGCTTTTGTCCTTTTTGGGCTTTTGTCCTTTTTGGGCTTTTGTCCTTTTTGGACTTTTTACGAATTGGATTCAATTAAGCGTTTTGTCAATGCAAAAGAACCAGCACAAGATGCCGTATCGTGCCACCACTTCTTACAAGCTTCAGACATCAAAGTCCATTTCTCTTCACTCATTGATTCTGCAACTATACGCGCTTCCTCAGGACTTGTTACGCGAATATAGTGTACACCTTCTATCGGCGGAGAGGCATACGAATCCATGTCCACCTCAGGAGAGCATAGAGGCACACATCCCATAGACATACATTCCACTTCTCTATGACACTTGAAACCATACCCAGCCAAACAAAGACCGAACCGAGCTTGAGACAATTTCTCCAAGTACTGACGTTGTGTAAAAGGGTATTGTTCGTCAGCTCCTTTGACCATGACCCATTCTGAACAAGCTGTTTGCCAATCGGCCGTAGTGCGCCGTTTCTCCTGCACCTTGTTTTCAGTCTTTCCGTAAAAAACCGCGCCAGAGTTTCTGGCCGCCCAGGATGTATTCGGTGCGCCAGCGGCGGCCAACTCTTCGACAAACTCAGGTCTTCTCGGCCAGAAAAACCATGGAGAAGATGTCGGCTTTGGCAAGTTGCTGGCGCTGCCGGTAGGAGGTTTCGGATTTCCAAACAAGGCAAACTTCCAATCTTTTTCAATGAGTGGAGCCGCTAAACGCCAATCATGGTTCGGGCGGTCATAGAGCAAAACCCCTTTTGCACCTACCTCTCCCCACCACACCATAGTTGCCAAAGCATGTTCTCTCAAACGACAGAGTCCAGACTTTGCCCAGAGTCTTGCCATTTCACGGAAAGAGTCGCCAGGATGGGCGAAGTACCCTTCCATGTCTCGGCGAGGTATCCAGATTGTAGGTAGGTTTGTATCGGCTGTTGTTGCTGCGGCACTCAACTTCCAAGATTCTTCTTCTTTCCAGATTTCATCGAATATCTTGTCTTTGTTATTCAGACAAAAGCGATGTTCAAGACCAGAAGCAGCGGAGATTTCTAGGCCAGATTTGATTGCATTTGCATTTGCATTCGCAGATGATTCGATAACTTCAAAGACATAGGCGTTCTTAGGTAGTAGCCAGTTCCATCCACAAGATTCCATACCTGGCGCACATACTACACCCCATGCTCCACACAGAACATTCACCAAACGATACGAAGAAGTCGTTTTAGGATATACTACCTTGACTTCAAACGCCTTCTTCAAAACTTCTTCAATCTCGTTTACAAATTCTTCAGTAAGAACCTTGCCATCTTCAACAATCACAAGACGCGGACGACTAGGAGCACTTTCTATATTTGGAAGCCATCCACGTACTGACTTGCGCAAAGCTTCAATATCTTCCGCGAGAATGCAGGTATTTTCACTAGCCACAAACGCCCTCGCTTCCTTGCACCAAATCACAATATCTTCCTCGTATTTTATGACCGGGAGTTTCCCAGTGCGCCACTGGAAAGATTCCAAAGCTTCCACAATATGTTTGTCCTCTGGGCAAAAGAATTCCCATCCTTTAACGGCACAGATGGTGGCTGCTGCGGCTGTCGCAGCAGAATCCATAGGCACAAGTTGCAGAATCTTGCTCAAGTACTTCAATACATAAAGTTCACGACTTTTCTCAGCTCCTTCAGGCCATGGCGCAATCAATCCACGTTCGCATTCTAGAGACGGTGTCATTGTACTCATTTGTGTCGATGACCAGAGTTTCTGAGCACGTGCCGACTTGCCAATCAATAAACGATCCTTATCAAATACTAGACCAGTCGGAGTCTGGAAACAGTTTTTGACTTCAATACATTGTTCCTCAGAAGGTGTAAAAGGGTTGGTGTTTTCCATTTTGAGGATGGCTTCAGTGTCCTTATTTGCCGCCATAATCCACGTGGTTGCTCCTCCACCACGAACCGGTCGGAGTAGAGTTGCCGGTTTTACGGTATGGGAGACTTCGTCTTTGGGGATTGCGAAAACCGGATTCAGGTCATGAAAACCTGAGGGATGGATGTAGTGGAATACGGGTTTATCGAGTACATCATTCTTATCGTAATTACGTACACCGCTGATATGGTAGTGCCATGTTTTTAGAGAAAAGGCGGGATTCACTACCAAGAACTTTTGTTTCAGCATTTCTAGGGCGATGGCATTGTCACAGCCCATACGACCGAAGTTGAAGTCTAGGACTTTGGTGTTCACTTGGGCGAGATCGGCTACACGAACAATCCAAGTATCTTGACTATCGGCACGAGGACCAAAGAGTTCTGCCTTGCGGATGTCTCCAGATTCTGGGACATCGTAGCGCAGCAGAGCTAGGAACTTCTTGTCCATGTTCACATCCCAGAGTTGGCGCCAAGTATTGTCATCAATACAGATATCTGCATTCGCGAATGCAAGAATCACATCGTTTGGAAATGACTTGGCCTTTTCAATGACATCGGCGTAAGTGAGACGTTTATTAATAACGTGTTCTTCAATAGGAACGCGCGTATTCGTAGGAAGTTGTTCAGGCTTCTCATTGAGGAGAATGATACGGTCAATGAGTTTACTCTGTGAATTGACTTCCAAACACTTTTGAATTTCTTGTTGGCGTTTCTTAGTGGATGGAGTATAATATTGAGTGAGCCACCAGAGTCTTGGAGGGGGTTCTTGGCTTTGTATGAGACCAATGGCTTCAGCTCTTTTGTTCCAGGCTCCTTGAATTCTGCGGTATCTCAGAAGTCCTGCAATCATAATGGCTGCGTCTTCAGCAGTACCATCCCACTTGGCTCCAAGATGGGGGAACATGTTGTGCATTTCTTCGAGAGCCATGACATTCTGGATTTTGAGTTTTTTGAATTCGTCGACAGTGAGACGTCCTAGAGATTGTTTGCATACGAAAAACAGTTTGGAAGATGCGGCGAAATCCACGAGAGCCTTGGGTGGCGCGGCTTCTAACTGAATCTTGTAATCAGGAGAACCTGTTGAACATACGGTATCGTAGACTTGGCGGTTAGGAGATACGACAAGAGTCTTGAACTCTTTCCAAATACTCGCATCCGTTTGAATGACGCGAATTTCTTTTCCAGTGATGGGGTGATGGGCTAACATTCTTTAAGGAATCCCTCTTCTATGTGTAAGAGGGTTGTGTTTAGGCATTTGGCCCTTTGGTCCTTTAGCTTTTGGCCATTTGGCTCTTTACCCTTTTGTCCCTTAGCAAAGGCTAAAAGATTCTTGCAAGGTTTTATGCAATGGACAGAAAAGATGTTGCATATATGATTAATACAACCCCTAAATACTTTTATTTACTAGAACTTCATTTGACTTTGCTCTATCGGTATGCACCAGAGCTTCAGTGGCCAGTGTTCTTAGTGACGGAGGAAGCTGAGAATCCTGTAGTTATCAAATTACGGTCGGCATTTCCGCAGATTCATGTGATTGGGATACCTATGGAAAAAGAAGCATTTTTTGAGAGTCGTGCTGAAGGCGTAAGGGCGCTACCTGCAGAAATTGAGTACGTGTTTCCAATCCAAGAAGACTTTTTGTTAGAGGGGAGACCTATGGAAAATGTGTTAAAGGGGTGTGTGGAGATTTTGGATGCGAGTCCTTCTGTTTCTTCAATGCGCTTGATGCCGTGTCCTGGACCACGGGGGTCGGCGAAGTTTGGCGAGACTTCTTGGAATATTCTAGAGTATGAGGTTGATGAGTATATGTTTACCTATCAGGCGACAATGTGGCGTCGTGAAGCGTACCAGAGATTTATGGATTCTTTGGTCTTAGGTGTGGAGAAAAGATGGGGCTCAGGGTTAAGTTGTAAACAAAAAGTGGAAATCCAGATTCAAATGAATGTAGCAGAGCGAGAGTTTGGGAAGGAAATTTTACTATTTTCTGGGGGCTTACACTTAGCATGGCCAAGGGATGGGAAGCAGCCGAATGCAGTGTACTTGAGTCCGTGGCCGTATCGTCCTACTGCAGTAGTTCACGGGAAGTTGGAGGAATGGGCAATAGACCTTGCGCGTAGAGAAGGGCTGGGGCTATGACGATAGAGTGGCATGTCTATAGGTTTTTCATTGATATTTATAATTTGCACATCATTTCCAAGATAAGAAGGCTGATGGTATTTAGGAGGAGTTTCCTGATAATTCATGTAACGAGTAATCATGGAATTCATGAAAATACGAAGGCATCTTAGAATTTCGGCCATAGTATGGGTAATTTAGCTCACCGTGTTGAATAAATATCAATTTTTAGAATATGCTTTAGAATGTGCATAAACTTACATACAAGGCATTTGAATGATTTCCTTGTATAGTAGTTCCACCTGTAGTGCTTACTTGTACTTGTAAATAATTTGGAACAGCTGGATCATATGTAGATGAGAAATTTCGAAGATTGCATGGGCCAAATTGACTATTTGACAAAGTTGCTGTAGCAATAATAGTTCCTTCTGTATTTCGTGAAGTTGTATTACGTATATTTACAAACAATTGCGCACCAGTATCAAAGTTCGCACCTTCATAATTAATATTTGCAGAAAACACAACGGCTTTTTGTGCAAAAGGTATGCTAAAGAAACCAGATGTTGGGTTTTTTACTAATGCATTAGCACCAGTAGTGCCTGGAAATATATAATAAGAACCAGCAGTAACTTGGTTTCCGTTATCTCCTTGAATAATATAAATTTGTTGATTCGGCTCTGTATTTACTTCAAAGCCATTAAAACCTGTGTCTGCATTCACTAAGTTCACAGCATTTAAATATATTACAGAGGTTGCATTTGTTGCTAAAGAGGGCTGTTTTATATCATGAACAGTATTTGGGTTGCTTATAGGCCTTGCACATACTGTAGAAGTTTGAATAGATATATAGGCTCCAGCATGTGTGCATTCTACTCCTATAACATCTATTGCAGAACCAGTTCCAGTAGCAAAGATAGTAGCATCGCGTATAATAAATTGCAGAGCCCCTGTAAAATAACATCCACGAATGTGGCCAATTGTAGATGAAGTAACATTGATTGTTGTTCTTTGGATAGCATTCGATGATAATTGTATGGTTGGATTTGTAGTAGTTCCGTCGGCGAAGACACCATAGACCGTGGAAGAATCTGTGGCAGTGGAGGATACTGTTATTGTGCATCCGCGAACTTTACAATTTGTTGTTGTTCCATCAGGGAAATGAACACCTACTAGATTTGTTGATGCGGTTGCAGAAGAAAGAATCAGACTTACATCTTCAATACGTGTTTGCGTACTCATTGTAATGAGTGTGGTAGATGATACAACACCTGTCATTTGAATGATGGTTGTCTGTGTGGATTTACCTCTTATAGAGCATCCTGTGGGAATTGTTATACCTGCACTGAGGTTATATGTTCCAGGCAGGATAAATATTGTATATGCGCCCCCTCCTAAGGCAGCAGCAGTGACAGCAGCATTGACAGTTAAGTACGGCAAGCCTCCTATGGATGCAGTAGAATCATTACCATAGACTTGGTCAACAGTGAGAACATTGCCAAGGCGAGGAGCGGTTAACCCTACAGGAGGAATATCAGACCATCGCACTCCAGAATTTGCACCCCCAATATTGGTTAAAACTTGTCCTGTATTGCCAGGATTTCCATCATAATCTATAACATTAACAGTATTATATAAATCTAGTGTATCATTTATCATTAAGTTTGCAGATGCCATATAACCAGTATAGGATACACCATTGTAATTTTGTGTTCCTGTAGGATTAATATAATAATTCGTCGCACTTGTTACTAAAGGATGAATACCCTCTGAAGATTGAAAAGGAATACCACCACCTGTATCAGTAATGCCAGCAGGAAGAATAATTGTAGGAGGATATGCAGTTAAAAACACTCCATCGTTTGCATTTATATTTCCATATGACCCTGAAAATACAATATTTTTATATGTATCACCTTGATTAAAATAGCGAAACCCTGCACTATATAAAGGATTTACAGTAGTGATTGTATAAGAAGTATCAAGAATAGAACCATTCCGATAAAATGTTACCGTTTGTGTGGATCCTTGATTGGTTAAAGAAATAGCTAGAATATCATTGGAATTCCAAGATCCTACCGTATAAAGATTGCTATTAATATAATAAGTTAAAATTCCGTATGAATTCATGAAATTACACACAAAATTACCTCCACTATCTACGAGGCCAAACTTTGTATTAGCATTTATATCACTTATATTTGCTACACAGCTAAAAAATACATTATTGTAGGATTCTAGAGATAAAATATTACTAGTATTTGCATACGCAGAAGCTGCATATAGAGTATTTGTTGCAGAATTAAATAAAAGTGTTCCATAAGCATTATTAGGAAGTATAAGTGTAAAAAGGGCATTATTAGCTAAACTAGCTGTAGCAGATGAGAGATATCCTATAGTTCCTAGACCTTCGATAGTTGAAAAAAGATCAAAGGAACTTACATATCCTGAACTTCCTAAACCTTCCAGAGTTGATTGTAAGCCTGAGGAACTGATATACAATTCTGAACCAAGTCCTTGGATTGTTGAACTTATGTCATTGAGTAAAAAAGATGTTGAAACATATCCTGCGCTTCCTAGGCCTATAATAGTAGACTTAGCATTCGATGTTACACCAACTAAAGAAGACTGTAAAGTTTGTGAGCTGATATATCCATCTGTACCTAAACCTTCTAGAGTTGATTGTAAGCCTGAGGAACTGATATACAAATCTGAACCAAGTCCTTGAATTGTAGAAGTTATATCATTGAGTAAAAAAGATGTTGAAACATATCCTGCGCTTCCCAACCCTATAATAGTGGACTCAGCATTCGATGTTAGACCAACTAAAGAAGACTGCAAAGTTTGTGAGCTGATATATCCATCTGTACCTAAACCTTCCAGTGTTGATTGTAAACCT
>Ga0114968_10002268_pt1 | contig 14762 bp, 10 predicted proteins | sample M_130807_EF_Meta_FD_87020 | JGI IMG/M metagenome (GOLD analysis project Ga0114968, IMG submission 87020) | Freshwater microbial communities from Lake Montjoie, Canada to study carbon cycling - M_130807_EF_MetaG | ecosystem: Environmental > Aquatic > Freshwater > Lake | place: Lake Montjoie... | reverse complement strand
TGTGCTTTTTTTTGAGGGGCAAGTAACGCTTCTTGAGAGGCTGTTTCTATTTTTGCCGCGACGTCTTCAATCGTGCTTCGCACTAAATAATTAGGATCTAAAACACGGTTTTGTTCACCAGGCTGAACTGTACGATAGGTTTCTCCAATAGGGTGATGGTAACGAGAGCGGAAACCCGAGCACCCTACGCCAAAGAAGCCTGCATAACCTGCGTTCTGTGCAGCTTCTAAGAATTGCCAATTTAAGTAAGCGGATAAAAATGGCGCCATCCGTTTTTGGTTATCGCTGCCTGCACACATCCATACAAGGCGGTCTTTTGGAAATTCTTCGCGTTGAATAACAGTGATGGCATTTTCCATGCTGTCTTTTGTTTCGCATAAAATGGCCACTTTTCCACGATGTTCTACTAATTTAGAAACGGCTAATAGTGTGAGGGCACTAAGCTCGATATCGCCCTTTGTATTGCCGCCGGAATCACTTTGGATCAGCATTGACCATGGAGAAATTTCCATAGCGGATTTGTAGTTTTGAAATAAGGATCGGCTTTCTTCGGAGAGATGGCGGACGGTATCTAAGGGTAGGTTGGGGAACATGTCATCGGCTAGTACGCGCCGTAACACCTCTTTTTGTTGCCTGGCAGGAAGGGATTCAAAGGGTGTGGACGATGAAAATTCATGGGGGAATATAACAGTGAAGATGTCGGATAAAAGCTTCGTATGAAATTCTTCACCTTTTCGAATGTGTGTATCCCCAAGGTTTATACCTCGTGTTGAGGCTAATTCAAATTGTTTGGACCAGAACCCTGTGATTCCAACTTGTTTTTCAGCTTCGGTAAGCAGGCTGATAACCCCTAAAAATTCTCTGTCATGACGAAATCCTTCACGAAGTAAGGAAAAGGGGGCCGTTTCCGGGGATCTGGCGAATTCTTCGGCCCCATGGAGGGCTTCATGCATACGATGATAAACAAGGCCGCTGTAAATTTTTGCAATGCCCCAGCCTAAGGCTATTTTATTTTGAATGTAGGTTTGCCAATATGGGATATGCTCTACTTCTTTTAGACGATCTTCCATTTTTTTAAGTAGATCCGGAGATAATGCGGCATCTTCGAAACGAACAATGGCGTCTTCACTTTTAATGCCTGAAAATACACGGCTTCTTCCGTCGGCGGTTGCTGCCCCAGCTGTTTGTGCTGTGACTGCTTTGTGGCCATCGCCATCTTGGCGCCAGATTTCGGTTTTGATTTGAACAAATAGTTGTTGTACTTGTTCAAAATCTGGATGGGTTTGGATAAGAGGGTGCGCCATTAATTGCTCAAGTTTATCTTGGTTTTTAGGGAGGGAGAGGGTATCTAATAACGACTTTGAGTTGGCAATAGGTTTATCGATGAAGTCCTCGGCAAGGCGTGAAAGAAAGGCCAATTGGATAAGGCGGTTGATTCGTTTTTTTGCAGAGATTAAGGCTTCTTCATTGCCTTGGATCAACCGGTTGATTTTTACTTGTTCTTCAACCGGTGTGATTTTTACTTTGGGTTGATATTCAGAGGTGCATAATAATGTGATTTTACTGCGGATGTTTGTAGATATCGCATCTATTTTTTCACTGATATTTGAGCGTTCTTCATCAGACGCTGATCTAAAGCTTTTTAAGGCTTGTTTCAGCTCGCCATGCGCCAGCATAAGTTCCCGTTTGGTTGTTCCCTTGTCGCTTGGGTCAGGGTTTACCGGATGGGGCGTTAGGGCATAGACCACAAGGTCTGGAATTAATGTGGCCGCCTCTTTAATAGAGTGCTCTTTTAATAGCTTATTTAATATAGCTGTAAGCGGGGCGGTATATGTGAAACGGGATTGGAAGCTGTTTCGGTTTTCTAAATCATCTAAGAAAGAGTAGACGTATGTGCATTTAATTAAGTCTTGAAGGTCGGATGTGGAAATGTGTTTTAGGACCGAGTGAATCTCTTCAATTTTTGATGGATCCGGGACGCTTTCTTGTGAGAGGGTGTGCAAGGCTAGGGTTGCAGTCACTAGATGTTCTGGAAAATGTTTTCTCATTACATCTGTGCCAATCTGGGTAAGTGTTGCATTTAAATCTTGTGGGATAATAAAGCCATTCGTATTTGTTTCGGACATATCCGTATTATAAGCTGTTCCTGGAGTTACTTGATAGTAGCGAATCGTTGTATCTCCTCTATGAATGTCTGATGGCATAACCCATTTTGAGGCAAGTGTGGTGCTGGTATGGCGGCGCGTTTGTACCCAGTGGGGATGGTTTGAAACGGGTGGTAAATATAGTTTCTCTTCTCGTTTGGTTTCAGGGGATGGTTTTGTGAGGCTAATTAAGCGTGCTCTTCTAGCTTGCCCAAAAATTAGTTTCCCTTCATTTTTTGCGGTAATAAATAAAGCAGTTGCTAACAGACTCACGATAAGACCCTTTTTTGAAAAATTTCCGCCAGTGTAGCTTTTTTGAACGAGGTTGAAAAGTTGGGGGTGAGTGTGAGGTTGTTTTCCCGGCCCTTTTTTTGAAAGGAAGGGGCCGGGAAAAACAGAGCGTTTTAAATCTTAAATGGAAGAAGTTTATCTAGGTTAAACCGTACACCCACAGAGTAGGATTCTGTAAATGTGCTCTTAGTTTGATACACACGTTTAATGTGAACAATGTAATCCCATGAACGGCCTGTGATATACAAAATATCCGCTTGTCCTATCGCCTGGCCTTGGCCTTGGAAAGGAACCGTATAGTTGATAACACCCACTGTGTTACCAATGCGTTGCCAGCCCAATGCCGCTGTTCCTAACTCGATGTCTTGATAGTGCTCATACATCGCGCCGGCTTTAAAATGACCGCTAAGAAAATCAACCGATGTTGCTGCTAAAAAGCCCGTTAGCTTTTTTTGTGGCGCATCCGTTGCAAAATCAAACGAGGTTGCTTGGTAGGTTTGGTTGTAATAGCCCGGTACAAAATCTTCACCTAAATGCCGTACTTCTGCACGGTATTTTAATTGGCCAAAAACCGAGCCTTTAGCCCCGAAGGAAATTCCGTCGCCGTGGTCTACTAACTTGGCATATTCTGTGTACAGCGTGAACAGTTGCCCTCCGATAGGTAGGGCAACGTCTGCGGCGTAACCGTCTTGTTTGGCACGCACAATGGCATCCCCGCCTTGAGATGTGTCATTTACACCGTCTTGGTCTGTTACGTATGTTGTTCCAATTATTAAGGGGCTTCCGAAAATAGGGGTTTTTTCAAATAACGTGTAGGATACTCGTCCTGCTTTTACGTCTTCTCCGGTCCAAACGGCATCAAACCGTGTTCGGAAAAGTGTTGTGTAGCCATGAAATCCAGCTTTTTTTGTAACGAACTCTGAAGAGCCGCCGCTGCCGGTGTCGAAGTCATCCATCAAAAGGCCATAGCCTAATGTTAAGTCGCGAAGTCGTCCCCATTTGAACCCATGACGGTCTTTGTAGTTGTATCCGACATGGCGAAGGCTGACCCATTGCAGATTATGATCGGATGCTTTATCCGAAGGCGAGTAGAAATTAATGTCGAGTCCGAGGTCAATCGGGCCAAGTTTAAGGTCTGGGCTAAGTCCAACTTTTACTAAGGTGTCTCCGTCAACGTTTACGAGAGATATCCCTCCTTGAAGGTTGGGTTTATCAAAGTCTTCGAGTTCATAATGTATACCTGCTGTTGCTTGTGTTGTGAAAGCAATAGCAAATAGACATAAAAGTAGGCCTTTTATTCGCACAGAGTGATCTCCTTTTTTTAGAAAAATTTCTTTCATACTAACATTCAATTATTCAGATGTCTGTTTATTAAATCGTATGCCTGCGATGTCGTCCATGAATTTCGAATCTTCTTTATCCATGATTTTTCGCCATTTTTCTCGTGTTTTTTCTTTGTCTTTTTCTATGATTTTTCGCTCTTTGATGGCTTTATGAAGGGCTTCTCGGGCATTGTCTCGCTCTTTTTCTGCCTCTTTTCGCTTTTCTGTTTGCTCTTTTACTTGTTCGTCCATGCGCTCTAAATGGACTTTTCGGATTTTGATAATGTTCATATCGGGGAGTTGGTAGCTGGACATGAGTTTGTGCAGTTCGGTGTACGCTTCCTGCTGCACTTTTTTCATTTCTTCTTCTTTTTCAATTTCTGCTTTTAATTTTTCTTCTGCTTTTTTAAATTTTTCCTGCTCTTGCTGTACACGGATTTCTCGTACTTTTAGTACGGTGTCCAGCTGATAACGGAACACTTTGCTTTTTTTTGCTTTACTCATGGTATTTGGGGGTTATCGGAATGTACTGGACAGCTTTTGGACGGTTTTTTCAAAGGGTTCGTTTTCCATGGTGCCTTGTCTTAACAAGGTATTTACCGCATCGATTTTTTCGATGGCTTTGTCGATTTTGGGGTTGCTGCCTTTTACATAAGCGCCGATATTAATAAGGTCTTCCGCTTCGGTATAACGCGCCAAGGTTTCTCGGAGTTTTCCGGCCGCTTCCTTATGTTCTTTGGAGGCGATAGCGGAGAAAAGCCGGCTGACACTATGCCCGACATCGATACAGGGATAATGGTTTTTTGCGGCTAAATCTCGGGATAAGACAATGTGGCCATCCAAGATACCCCGTGTGGCGTCTGCGATAGGTTCGTCCATGTCGCCTGCGTCTACGAGGACGGTATAGATTGCGGTTATGGTTCCTTTTTCGGAGGTTCCAGCACGTTCCATTAAGCGGGGAAGCATGGCAAATACAGAGGGTGTGTAGCCTTTTGTTGTAGGGGGCTCGCCAGTTGCAAGGCCGATTTCGCGTTGGGCCATGGCAAACCGCGTAACCGAGTCCATCATGAATAAAACGTTTTTCCCTTTGTCTCTAAAATATTCGGCGATAGCGGTTCCAACTAAGGCCCCTTTAAGGCGGATAACCGGGGGTTGATCCGAGGTGGCGCAGATAACAACAGAGCGTTTTAAGCCTTCTACGCCCAAGGATTCTTCAATAAAGTCTTTCACTTCGCGGCCTCGTTCTCCAACAAGGCTGATAACGTTGATGTCGGCTTCACAGTTTCGCGCTAACATTCCCATTAATGTGCTTTTTCCCACACCCGATCCTGCAAAAATTCCTACCCGTTGTCCTTTTCCCAATGTCAGAAGGCCGTCTAGGGCTTTTACCCCGGTTTTTAAGACTTCGGTGATACGAGGGCGCTTTACGGGATCTGGTGGGTCTTTATCGATAGGATACACTTCAGACGTGGTGATTTCACCCTTGCCGTCCATTGGGTTTCCGAGGCCGTCCAATACCCGGCCTAAGAGGCCCGGGCCAACGTGAACTTGAATAGGGTGTCCGGTTGCGTAAATGCGGCTTCCGGGGCGAATGCCGCCTAACGGGCCCAAGGGCATTAACAATACTTTTTCTTCTTTAAAACCCACAACTTCCGCAAGAATTTCGGTGTTTTTGTCGATTACGATACGACATAGCTCGCCAATAAAAACGCCTTGGACACGGGCTTCTACTACCAGTCCGATTACCTGGATAACTTTCCCAACTACTTGAAGTAGGTCGAGTTTCTCAACGGTTTTGATGTAACCGCTAAGGTCGGCTTTCATCGTCTTCCTTGGTTGTTTTTTAAAGCGGCTTCAATAATGTTAAATTTTGTTGAAATGCTGGAATCAATATAGCCAAGATTGGTTTCGATTACACAGCCGCCTTGATCGATATCTTCATCCGCAATAATTTCCAGAGATTTAAAATCTTTTAATTCTTGTTGCAGTGCGGCGCTGTAATGCTGTGCGACTTTTAAATCAACAGGATTTACGCGGACTACTACTTTTCCTTTGTCGGTTACTTTGTTTAACGCTTCCATAAAAATATTCTGAAAAACTTCCGGGTTATCTTTTACAACAGACTGGGTAACGCGGCGTGCGATTGTGGTTGCAAGCTCTAAAATTGGGATTTCAGATTGTTGTAAAATGCGAGTTCTTTCGGAAACTATGGAGTTGATGGTATCTAAGGTTTGTTTGGCTAATGTTGCAAATTGCGCTTTCCCTTCTTCATAGCCTCTTTCATAGCCTTCTCTGTGGGCTTTTTGGCGCAGCATGTCTTGTTCTTGTTTAAGTGTCGCTTCCATCTGTCGGCGTTGCTTGTTTAGTTCTTCCTGCATATTAAATTGCGGGACCGGAGGCGTGTTATCTGTTGACGGAGTTGCCGATTGCGTAGGGGCTGTTTTTACTTCAGCTTTTTGCAAAACAATACGTTGCCCTTCTTTTACATCCGTATTTCGAATGATTTTTTCGGGGTTGAGAGGTGGTTTGTTTTTGGACTGTTTATCCCTAAAAGGTTCAGTGCGTTTAATTACTGGCATAGCTAAGAATATTGTATACTATCAATCTAGATGATTACATACCCTCACATTGATCCTGTTGCCTTTTCTGTCGGCCCTCTTGCGGTTCGGTGGTATGGGTTGGCCTATTTGGCCGGTATTACTTGTGGTTATTTCTTTTTACAGCGGGATCTTTTTGAACGGTATAAATGGTCCAGAGATACGGTGTTGGATTTGTTTAGCTGGCTTGTTTTTGGCGTGATGCTGGGCGGGCGCTTGGGCTATGTGTTGATCTATGATTTTGTGTATTTTTCTCATCACCCAACACATGTTTTTGCGGTGTGGGAAGGTGGGATGTCCTATCACGGGGGCGCTCTTGGCGCCATGGTTGCGTTTAGTCTTTTTGCCCGGAAAATGAAGGTGCCGGTATTGGAATTATTAGGTTTTTTGGGGATAGGAAGGTGTTTCGGGTTGTTTTTTGGGCGGGTGGCTAACTTTATCAATGGGGAATTATGCGGACGTGTTACGGAGGCTCCTATTGGGATGGTCTTTCCAGAGGGAGGGCCGTTTCCTCGACATCCCTCACAGTTGTATGAAGCTTTTTTTGAGGGCATTGTGTTGTTTTTGGTGCTGTTTTTTCTGAGAAAACGATTGCGGTTAAAGCCTGGGCAGTTATTTGGTGCGTATTTGATTGGTTATGGCATCTTTCGATTTGGGATTGAGTTTTTTAGGGAGCCGGATGCCCAACTGGGGACGGTGGCCGGCTTTTTGTCGATGGGACAACTTTTATGTATGGCTATGATGCTGTTAGGTGTCTTATTCGTGCAGGTATTTTTCCGCTTCCAACGCCGCCATACAGCCTGAACCTGCTGCGGTAATGGCTTGGCGGTACTTTTTGTCTTGAACATCGCCGGCTGCAAATACGCCAGGAACACTGGTTTCGGTTGAGCCTGGTGTTGTGACGATATAGCCGCTTTCATCCAGTTTCAGCTGATTGCCTAAGAAGGCGGTGTTGGGTTGATGCCCTACTGCGTAAAATAGGCCTTTGGCATCCAGAACGGATTCTTGGTTGGTTTTGTGATTAATCACTTTGACTTGTTTAAGCGTGTTGTCACCGAATGCTTCAAGGGCTTCGGTATTCCAGAGAATCTCGATTTTCGGATTGGCTTGGACACGTTCTTGCATTACTTTTGAGGCTCTTAAGCTGTCTCTTCGGACTAATAGGTACACTTTGCTTGCGTATTTTGTTAAGAACGAGGCTTCCTCGCAGGCAGAGTCACCACCGCCGATAACAATTAGGGGTGCGTTACGGAAAATAGGAAGGGCTCCGTCACAGACTGCGCAGGCGGAAATGCCTTTTTGCCAATAGACGTCTTCACCTTTTATGTTAAGCCGCTTTGCTGTGGCTCCGGTGGCGATAATGATGGTGTCAGCGGTGTACGTTGTTTCACCCACTACGACATTGAATGGTTTTTTGGAGAGGTCTACGCTGTCGACCGTTTTTGTTTCGATGTGCGTGCCGCAATTGGCGGCTTGTTCTCGCATATTCATCATCAAAGCTGGGCCCATAATGCCGGTAGGGAAACCTGGAAAATTTTCTACTTCGGTGGTTGTGGTTAATTGGCCGCCAGCTGCTACACCGCCTGCATATTCGCCTTCAAACATGAGTGGGGATAATAGGGCGCGTCCGGCATAAATGGCGGCCGTGTGTCCAGCTGGCCCTGAGCCGATAATGATGACTTTTTTATGTGTCATAAAACTCTCCTTAATGTGCTTCGAAGAAATTGATAATTTCATCAGCGGCCCGTTTTGTTGGGGACGCTTTTGGTTTTTCAGTGTTTGTTTTAATGGGATTCGCTAAGGTTGGCTTTGCAGCGGCTTGATCGTTTTGCGCAGGTTGAGCGCTTTGATCTGCTGGTGCTGAAGCGTCTGTTTGCGGCTGATTGTTTTGATCCGCTGTGTCCCAATATTGCTCTACGTCCTGACCGTTTGTTGACGACATGCCTGGATTTAGCTCGATGGTGGTATCTGGGCCTTTATTACCCCAGTCCGGAGCATTAAAGTTTTGTGCAGGAACGCCACGTAGGGCTTCTTTCATAAAGTCGCGCCACATGGATGCCGGTACCCAGCCTCCTGTTATTTTGTACATGGGGGTGTTGTTGTCGTTACCAACCCAGGTTCCGCATACTAATTGTGGTACAAATCCAAAGAACCATGCGTCTTTGTACGAAGATGTTGTTCCTGTTTTTCCTGCAATGGGGCGTGGTAAGTTTGCGTTTCGGCCTGTTCCGTTGGTAACAACGCCGCGCATCATATCTACAAGTAAGCTGACGGCATTGCCATCTACCACGCGTTTTGGGCGTACGGTGTGTTCGTATAATGTGGTGCCGTCTCTGTCTTCAATGCGAAGGATACTAGCGGGTTCTGCCCGGACGCCGCCGTTAGCCAGTACGGCATATGCGGACGTTAATTCGATCATGGTTGTTTCATTTGAACCTAGTGGGAGTGAAATAACCGGATGAATGACGGATTCGATACCTACTTGATGTGCCACTTCAGCAACATATTTTGGGCCTAACATATAGTTAAGACGGATAGCGACGATGTTTACAGACTCTTCAAGCGCTTTTCGGAGTGTGATAGGGCCTAAATATTTTTTAGTGTAATTTTGCGGAGCATACGGGCCTTGTGCTGTATTAAAGACAACAGGGCTGTCATCCACAATGGAGCCTGGCGTGTAGCCTTTCAAAAGGGCAGCAAGGTAGACAAATGGTTTAAAGGACGAGCCTGGCTGACGGTGTGCTTGTGTCACGTGGTTGAATTGGTTAGTTAAAAAGTCAGCGCCGCCGACAAGGGCTTTGATGTAGCCGTTGCGAGGATCCATTGCAACCAGTGCCGCTTGGGAATAGTTGAGGTTTTGAACTTGAACGCCTTGTACTACGGCGGGTTGTTTTCCAAATGCAATCCAGTCGTCTACTACTTTTTCAGCTTGGCGTTGTAGGCGATAGTTAAGCGTCGTATAGACACGAAGTCCGGAGGTATAAACGGCTTCTTCGCCATACATGTTAATGAGTCGTTGAATAATGCTTTGTGTAAAGAATGGGGCTTTATAACGGAATGGCTTTCTTTCCATTAAGATGATTTCGCGGTTATACGCTTGGACCATTTCATCGTGGGTGATGATTTTCTTTTCTTCCATTTTTTTAAGAACGATAAGCTGGCGTTTTTTGGCACGAGCGAAGTTTTTAAGCGGGCTGTAGTATTCGGGACCGGTTAACAACCCTACTAACATAGCGGCTTCAGACAGGTTTACATTGGAGGCTTGTTTGCCGAAATACAATAAACTGGCAGATTCGATACCGTAGGCATTGTGGCCCCAATACACTTGGTTTAGGTACATCTCTAGAATTTCGGGTTTGCTGTAACGTCTTTCAATTTGGATGGCTAAGATGGCTTCGGATACTTTACGAGAGATTTGGCGTTTGCGGGTTAGGAATAGGTTTCTAGCTAACTGTTGAGTAAGTGTACTTCCGCCTTCTACGAACGAACCGGCTAAAACGTCTCGGAAAAGGGCTCGGGCAATGCCTTTAAAATCAAGGCCGTGATGGCTGTAAAAGTTTTCATCTTCCATCGCAACAACGGCGCGTCGGATGTATGGGGAAATATGCTCAAGTGGAATCGTAACCCTGTTTTCTTCGAGGTGAAGCTCGGCTAGAACAACGTTGTCTTCCGAGTAGATTTTTGTGGTTTCTGCTGGGATGTAGGTGCTGATTTGACCCACGTCCGGTAGGTTTCTTGCGATTTGAAATAGGATGATAACGGCGCCGATTCCGCCGATAAATGCAGCAAGCACTAAATATTTAGACGAGCGTCGAAAATATTGGGAAACTTGCTTGTAAATATTGCGCCGGGATTGATGTAATGCACCGGGTGTACGTCGGGAAGATACTTTTCCAATGGAATAACGGGAACGAAAAATCACGGTAAATTTAGTCCTTTTTTTTGCCTCGAAATAATGTTGCGAAGTATAACAAAGAAAGACCTAAACTGGAATGCCCGTGTTTTCCGTTGTAAACTTCACCGAATGTCATCATTGTTTGAACTTTTTAAGCGTGGCCTGGAGCAAGTTGTTCCCGAAACTATTTTAGAGCGTGTAGCCTCGGCATCGAAGCCCTTGAACGTGAAATGGGGGGCAGATCCCTCTGCGGCGGACTTGCATTTGGGACATTATGTGGCCTTGCACAAGTTGCGTTTGCTTCAGGAAATGGGGCATCGGGTGCAGTTTGTTGTGGGGGATTTTACTGCGAGGATTGGGGATCCAACTGGGAAGTCCGAGACTAGAAAAGCTCTGACGGAAGAGGCTGTGAAAGGGTTTGCTAAGACCTATCAGGAACAGGTGTTTCGGGTATTGGATAGAGATAAAACAACGGTTGTTTATAACTCGGAGTGGCTGGGGAGACTGAGTAGCTCGGAGATGATTCAGCTTTCTGCGAGGTATACCGTGGCTCGGATGTTGGAACGTGATGATTTTCATAAGCGATTCCATGGTAATCAGCCGATTAGCATTCATGAATTTATGTATCCGCTTTTGCAAGGTTACGATTCTGTGGTGTTAAAAAGTGATGTGGAATTTGGCGGGACGGATCAAACGTTTAATTTGCTGATGGGACGTCATTTGCAACGGGAATATGCCTGTGGGGTGGAACAAGCCATTATGACGGTTCCAATTTTGGAAGGGTTGGATGGCGTTCAGAAAATGAGTAAATCCTTGGGGAATTATATTGGGCTTACGGAAGATCCCAAGACGATGTTCGGTAAAACGATGTCAATTCCGGATTCGTGTTTGATTCGGTATTTTACATTGTTAACAAATGTGTCGGATGCTGAGATTGCGGCAATGAAAGCGGATTTGGCGGCAGATCGTGTGAATCCAAGAGATCTAAAAATGATATTGGGCCGCACTATTGTAGGGATTTTTTACGGCGATGCAGCGGGGCAAGCGGCTCAGCAAGAATTTATTGATGTGTTTTCGAAAAAAGAATTGCCGACGGATATTCCGGAAGAGACTGTTTTGGGAGCAGCGTTTAGCGTGGCTGCGTTTTTAGTGGAGAGGCAGTTGGCTCCTTCTAAAAAAGAGGCGCAGCGGCTTATGGCGCAGGGTGCGGTGACGATTGACGGAGAGAAAGTAGATGATTTTCGCTCAGAATTTACCCCAACCGGCGAACATGTTGTAAAAGTCGGCAAACACAAATATTTGAAATTGATTGTAAAAGGATAAGGATATGACACGGAAACTATTGGTTACGAGCGCGCTTCCGTATGCAAACGGCAGCATTCATTTGGGGCATTTGGTCGAGTATATCCAAACTGATATTTGGGTGCGATTTCAGAAGCATATTGGGAATGAATGCCGGTATATGTGTGCGTCGGATACACATGGGACGCCGATTATGGTGAATGCACAGAAGCAGGGGATTACACCTGAGGCGTTGATTGAGAAATTTCGGCAGGAGCATCAACAAGATTTTAAAGCGTTTCATATTGAGTTTGATTATTATGGATCGACAAACGCCGAATCGAATCGCGTGTTATCGGAAGCTTTTTTTGAAGCTGCAAAAACAGCCGGTGCAATTGAAACCCGATCTATCGAACAATTGTATTCGGAAAAAGACGGGATGTTTTTACCGGATCGGTTTGTAAAGGGAACGTGTCCAAAATGTTCGGCAAAAGACCAGTACGGCGATTCATGCGAAGTGTGCGGTACTACGTATTCTCCGATGGAATTGATTGATCCTCGGTCGGCATTGTCTGGTGATGTGCCTGTGGTGAAATCTTCAGTGCATTATTTCTTTAAATTGAGTGTGTTTCAGGACATTGTTGGACTGTGGATTCAGTCTGGCGTGGTTCGGCCGGAAGTTCAGAAAAAATTGGATGAATGGTTTAAAGAAGGATTAAAAGATTGGGATGTGTCGCGGGATGCCCCCTATTTTGGGTTTAAGATTCCCGGTGAAGAGAGTAAGTATTTTTATGTGTGGCTGGATGCGCCAGTCGGCTATGTATCGGCGACGCAGGATTGGTGCGGAGATGTGGCTAAAACTCAGGCGATTTGGACAAGTGGCGAGTGGGAGATTCATCATTTTATTGGAAAGGATATTTTGTATTTTCATACCTTATTTTGGCCAGCGATGTTGTCTGCAGCGCATTATAAATTGCCAACAAAAGTAAATATTCATGGGTTTTTAACGGTGAATGGCGAGAAGATGTCCAAAAGTCGGGGGACGTTTGTTTTGGCGTCGGCGTATTTGCAGCATTGTGATCCGGAATTTTTGCGGTATTACTATGCGTCAAAGTTATCGGGAACAACAGAAGATTTGGATTTGAATTTGGATGATTTTGTACTTAAAAATAATTCGGACGTGATTGGGAAGCTGATTAATATCGGAAGCCGGTTAGGCTCTATCGTTCATAAAAAATTAACAGGATCTCTAACAACGGTTGATGCAGAAGGCATGGCGGTTTTAGACTCGGTGCGCTCTGTAAAAGACGAGATTTTTACGTGTTATGAAACGCTGCAATACGCAAAAGCGATGCGGATTGTGATGGACTGTGCGGACCAATTAAATAAATATATTGATAGCCAAGCCCCCTGGTCAGTTGTAAAAGATGATGCAGAGAAAGCCGCGCGGATTTGTACCGCTGGATTAAATGGCTTACGGCTTTTGGCGATTTATTTGCTGCCGGTTTTGCCGCGTATTACATCCGATATTGCCACTTATTTATCGTGTTCGTTGCTGTGGAAGGATGTGGACTCTGTACTTGAAAATCACTCCATCCAACCCTATACGCATATTGCGCAGAGGTTGGAGTTAGATAATGTTAAGAAGATTTTAGAACTTGTAGCCTAGATTCATATCGAGAAGAGCCGTAATGCCGTCTTGTGGGACATCCAGGTTGTCGCCACGGATGGATCCGAAGCCGTATCCCACTCCAAGTCCTACATTAAAGACGGTTTTTTTAACGTTGTAGCTGTAGCCGATAAGGATGTATGGGATAAGTAAGTCTGCGCGGACGCTTTCGTCGTTTTTACCCACTTTGATGCTTGCGAAACGGACGCCTTGTCTGTCGAAAAAGCCTTTGTACATATGGCTTCTGTAGGTTGTGTACGAGATATCGGCCCCGACCCCCGATATACGTAGTCCAGAGTTCGAAAGAGCTGGTGTACTGATAAACCCGCCCCATGTAGCACGTTCTGCAACCTGGCGCTCGTAACGGACTCCCAATCCATTGCCGAGGCTTAGCATGATGAGGTTTTTGTAGAGATAAGGGCTTGGAGATGTTGGCTGTTGCGGATGTATTACGGTGGGTGGGGCAGATTGTCTGGATTCGGAAGGAATGGGTACTGTCGGGAAATCTTGTGAAGGGGGAGAGTTGGTCTGCTGTTGCATAGTGCTGGGATCGGGGGGGGGTCTTGTGCCAGCCCAATTATGGGGGTTAGCAGAAAGAACGGCAGCAGGAAACATAAAAATAGCGGTGTGCTTTTTTTCATTTTAAACTCCTGGTTTGTTTTGAATTGGGGAAGCAGAACGTTATTCTACGATGATCTGTAGCGTTTTTCTAATGGTATTAATGGGCATATCAGGTAGGCGATATTAAAGAAGAGTAAACACTCTGGGATATACCATTCTTGTGGAAATATTTTAAAGAAAAAGAGGATGGTTAAGATCCAAAACGCTAGGGTTGGCTTTCGAATATGTTTAAATCCTATTTTTTGACTGGAGACGGAATTATGGGGATATGGCCACTTACTGACCATGGCAATCATGGCAATAACAGCGACAACAATAATTAAGGGAATAGAGAGGCTAAGCCGCGGTGAGCCCATTATCAGTATTACTAAGCTTGCGCCCCCTGGTGACGGGTAGCCTTCAAAATAATCGCTGTGGCCGCCTTTGTTGAAGCGGTTGAGGCGGTAATGAACGGACGCATAAAATGCGATGCCTAAGACAGCACCGACAAGTGTTCCGTAAGGCAGTGCAGAAAATCGAATGGCATTAAATAAAATAAAACCTGGCGCAACACCAAATGTCACAAAATCTGCATTGGAATCTAATTTGGCGCCTAGCGGAGAATAAACACCCAGTTTTCTAGCCAGCTTTCCATCTAAGGCATCCAGTAACGCACCCAATAAAACAAGGCCGCATGCAAGTTGAATATTGCCCATAAAACTGAGAATCCCTGCGCCGATTCCTGAAAATAAATTAACGGTCGTGATGGAATTGGGTAGAAACGCCATCATCATTTTTTTTGCGTCTTCTTCATTGTTGTTGTGTTTTTTTAGAGCGGATTGCCATAGGAATTTGTAAAGATAATCCAAGAAGGAAAAGACTGTGATAGCCACTGTGATCCATATTAATGTTTCGAAGCACCAATTTGGCCAGGAATATACCCATTCACGTAGGAAGGAAAGG
>Ga0114968_10002266_pt1 | contig 14767 bp, 14 predicted proteins | sample M_130807_EF_Meta_FD_87020 | JGI IMG/M metagenome (GOLD analysis project Ga0114968, IMG submission 87020) | Freshwater microbial communities from Lake Montjoie, Canada to study carbon cycling - M_130807_EF_MetaG | ecosystem: Environmental > Aquatic > Freshwater > Lake | place: Lake Montjoie... | reverse complement strand
GCTCCCTGAAGACCGGCAAACTGCACATATCCGGCTCCTCCGTAGTACGTTTCGTTAAGTGTATTTAATAGTGCGTTCTCTTTAAGCCACTGTTGTACTTGCCATTGCTTATACCAAGGACGACTTTGTAATAGACATGCAACTACACCAGTGACCTGCGGGCATGACTGACTTGTTCCGCTAATCTTGTTTAGATAGAATGTTGCAGTAGTACTGGTTGATATGTTTCCGCTTCTCTCATCAACTACAGGAGAATCTGTATACGCGGCATTAATAAATGCTCCCATGATGCCTGCACCGGGAGCAAATATATCCACTCGGGGGCCAGTATTTGAAAAACTAATTTTATGTTCAGGGAGTGAGTAACTGGTAGCGCCTACACATACGACTCCGTCAGCGGCACCAGGAGTAGTTCCTCTATGATAATAGTATTTTGATCCGCCAGCAGTAACCCAATAGTTGTCATAGTCTGTTCCACCGCTGACATCACACTTCATAGCTTGATTGCCTGCGGCCGCTGTGAAAATAATACCAGCTGATATGCAACTGGCTATCTCTGCTTCAATTGATGGTACACGTAGCCCAAATGTAGTTGTTGATGTATTTGCGGCTGGAACACTTCCGTCTGAGCTAACTTGCCCGTATATGGATTTTGGACCAGTCTCTGGATAAAGCGTACCTTGCCAGAATGTACCAGTCATGTTAGCGTATTGTATATCGTACCCCCAACTGTTGTTACATACTGTTGGACGTCTGTAGCCGGTTTCAGTTGTCGGTTTGGCATTGTGCCATGCACGTAGAGTCTGTAGTGCGCTGACTGGATCTGTGTAATTGTTTAAATTAGGATCAATGATGTTGAAACTGTATATGTTAGAGGCTCTTGCCCAACCTTGTGTATTGCCCGCGGCAATACTGGCACAGTTACTTCCGTGGCCATCAACGTCTCCTACCCAAGATGTAATTCCTGTTCCAGGTATTATACCGTAGGTTGACCAATTGACTTCTACTACTCTGGTACCGCCGGTACCGTCTGGATTAACTGCAAACTCAGGATGGTATTTGATAATACCCGAATCCATCATAACAATGTCAACGCCTGCGCCATCTAGGTTAAAACCAAATGACGCAACTGTTGAAGTATTGACACCAAAAGGTTCTGTCGGACTTATGCTTCTCAGCAAGCCCCAATTCTTGTCAGTTGCTGTGTTTGTGTATCCTGGCTTGGCAAATGTAGCAGTAGTTAGGGTAAATGTTGTAGGGCGAAATCCCAAATCTACAGGATCTCTATGTACTTCTGATATCCTTGAGTCATTGACTAATAATTTTGCTTCTGCTTCCGTTAGATAATATACGCTGTTGTACTCGCTGTGTCGCATGGGATTTTGACACACGATAGAACGAGCAGGAACACAATCAGTTCCTGTAGGTGCAACAAGATCTTGATGGATACTTGGCTTATGTTCAGGATCTTCTGCGACAACATAATATCTATACTGCATTTTATAGTCCACGTAAGAATGTTGCTTGGAAATATGTAGCTGTTGAGCTAACTGGCAAAGTCATCGCGGCACCAGTTGTTTGGAATCCAAACGCTTCTATAAAGTCCGTAGAGCCATTGACCTGCACTATCGCACTTGCTTTTACAATAACACCTGCCGCGTTATTAGCATATTTTCCTCCTGCCTTGTGTGCCGCGCCATTTTTATATATGCTCACCCCAACTAGGCCTGTACCACTGGGCGCAGGTTGCATTGATACGTTAACCTGATAGTAACCAGCAACTAAAGGTGTATATCTAAAGTTTGAAGTGTTATCGAAGTAGCCACCGGTGTCGTATTCCTTGGTCTGGAATGTGATCTTAGTTGGAACCCCTGAAGCTACTGAAGCCTGTATAGTACTTAAGGTTGCGCTAACTATTGGTCCGTACCCGACCGGATATGTTGCTCCACCACTTGTTGGTTGAATATAAAATTCTTTGGCAACTACTCGCCCACCGACACCTAGGCCGCCTGTGCCGCCTGTGCCAGTAATCGTAATCGCACCAGTTGCGGTAGTAGTTGCGGCAGTGGCGTTATTAACAACCAGAGAGTTGGTAATTGCACCACCGTTAAAGATAGTAGCTGTTGATAACTGTAATCCGTTAATAAAGATCTTACCGGCTACGTTTACGTCTTGCGCAACTGATATACCACCTGCAACTGATATAGCACCGTTACCACTTGTACCAATGCTTGTACTGGTTGAACCTGTGACATTGTTGACAAACAACGGTGCAGTAATCGTACCGCCGTTAAACACAGTACCAGTACTTAGGGTGGCGCCGTTTAATATTAGACTTCCGTTGATATTAACAGGACCAGTAATACCCATGCCACCTAGTACAACTAGACCGCCTGAGCTTGTACCAGTTGATACTGTACTTGTTTGTAAAATTCTAACAGGTACACCAGCATCACCACCACGACGTGTTACAGTATCTAAATTACTTGTAACGTTGACAGTAACAGTACCAGTACCGATGAAACTTGCTGTTCCGTTTGTTAACAACGAAATATCGTTTCCTGGAACAACTGATGTTACGCCAGTATTTTTAATGTCGTAGGCAATCACTGTAGCAGTATTGCTCGATGTAGTAATATCAATTCCAAGATTTGGTATTAATATTGCATTGGTCATTACACGACGACCACGATCAAATAAACCTACGTTAGTTCCTGTAGAAGTTGCTGTGCTGTCTGCACCTGCAAATATTCTACCACCAACGTAGACATCCCCATAAACTCCGATGCTACCATCAACTACCAACGCACCTGTTGAAGTACCTGTTGAACCTGCCAATGATGTAATACGTATTGGTGTTGTAGACGTTGCACCTCGACTTACAATACTTTGCAAAGTTGAAGTATTCCAGATAGCGTAAACACCGCTCGAAACTAACGCTACTCGTGTATCTGTGCCGGCTTGCAACCCAGTCAACGGAGTACCCAGGTTTGCCGATGTAACTACCGGAGATCCGTCTACGTATATGTTTGTTCCAACCCATAGACTCTTAGCAACTCCCATACCACCTGCAACAATCACAGCTCCTGAGCTGGTTGAATCTATCGCATCTTGCGTTGCATAGAAAGTAGATGTGTTGAAGAATGTTCCTCGTCCCTGTGTATCCCACTGAGCACGTAGGTTACCTGCGCCATCACTCAAGCTAACATAATTTGTTAATGTTGCGATAGCAGATCCATTGTAGCCGCCAATGATAACTTGATAGCTGGCTGTTGTTAAGTTAGAACCAGCACCATATCCAATAACAGTATTGTAAGAACCAGTAGTTGCCTGTAGTGTATTGTTACCAATAACAGTATTATATGAGCCAGGACGTATTGTACCGTTTTGTATATTATAACCAAGGTACACGTTGTTTGACTGTGCTACAGCACTTTGATTATTTGCATAACCGCCAATAATTGTATTATAAGCACTTGCACCAATACCTACATAAGTTTGATGACCAAATGCAGAGTTGTATGTGCCTGATACTACACCAAGACCGCTCCCGATACCAACTAGGGTGTTATTGCTTCCACTTACTAGGTTTGTACCTGCATTAAATCCATAAGCTGTGTTTTGATCTGCATTAACATTGATTAGAGCGTTAAAGCCAACTGCTGTAATATATTTTGCACCACTGTTATTTTGTAGAGCGCCTGCACCAATGGCAATGTTGTACGGCTGTGCAGATCCACCAGCACCAATCAACACACCGTTGATCGTACTAGGCTCACCTGTGATAATGTTTTTACCAATACCTATTCCACCCCATACTTGTAGGGCACCTGTTGAGGTTGATGTTGCAATGGTTGATGAGTTAACAAACAATGTTGTGTTTGTAATAACCTGTCCAACCGCACGTAATTGTAAATCGTTGGCACTACTAATGATAGTAACCGCGGTGCCAGTTGTAAAGATGTTGGTCGCTGATATTACACCATTGACTGATAAGTTTCCGGTGATAGTAAAGTTACCGTTAACACCTAGACTTAATGCACCGTCTGGAGTTATGCTTAGACCGTAGCCTGGACGAACAACACCGTTGGACGATGTAGTAGCCGCAGGAATATTGGCCGCGTTAACGTCAATCGTTCCATCCACAGCGGCCGCGATTGAGTTACCAATCTTAACACCACCGACTAAGAATTTTGTGGCAGTTGTTAACACCTGACTAGGAACACTGACACTACCAAATTTGTCAATCTGTAGACCGTATCCGATACTGATACCACCAAGTGTCGCTGTGGTTGCTGTGTTAAGTGTAAATGCCGCGGCCGAACTTAGTGTGCCGTCTCCTGCGATAGCCAATCCAGCACCAATCTTAACACCACCAATAGTGCTTGTAGTTGCAGTTGTTAGTGCAGTTGCTTGACTACTTAGGATACCGTTCTGATCGATTTGTAAACCAGTGCCAACAATAACACCACCAATACTTGATGTACTGGCTGGTAGCAATTGGAATGACAGCGTATTGTTAACTGCGATAGTAACTGACTTAGTACCAGGATTCGTTGACAACGTTACGTTGTTACCTGCAACAAAGTTCAAACTGTCTGTACCGCTGGTCGCTGATATAATACCCTGACCAGGAATTGTAATTTTACCAAATGCCTTGGCACTTGCATTATCAACGTACCCTTTAGTGGCCGCGTCACCTGATCCAACTGGTGCTGCCAAGTTAGTAATACGCTTGCCTGTTAGACTCATGTTGCCCGATGGTGCAACAATTAAATCTCCGGCTAAGGTAATAAGGTTTGTAAGAGTAACATATCCTGTGACTAGGCCTGCCGCTGATATTGAACCAGACATGGTAAGATTACTACCATCGCTGGTAATGCTGGTAGCAGTAACAGTTGTAGTGTTGTAGTAAACAGCAAGTGTTCCAGTTGTACCTTTGCCTACGTTACCACTGCCACCTCCTCCACCTCCTCCACTAGAGTTAAATGTGATAGTATTTGTTACGGGGTCAGCAACTAATGTTATGTTATTACCAGCTAAGAAGTTAAGGGAGCTAACGTTTGTTGTCGCTAATACTTGATCGTTACCTACGTTAATAGTATTAAACGCAGGACCCATATCTAAGGTGCCGTCTTGCGTGATTGTTAAATGCGGACCAACCTTAATACCACCAAGTTGATTAATAGTAGCAATAGCTACCGGAAATGTTGATGGCAGTCCTTGAATATCTCCATATGACGCTGAATATGCAAGGCCGCTTAAACCTGCTGTAGCATAAGATTTAATGTCGCCTATTTGTACTTTCTTTGTTCCTAATGTTAATGAATCAACAATAGGTAGCGTGTCATTTGCTCTTATGTTGCCTACGGCTAAGGCCGGCAGTTGTGAAATTTTAATTCCCATGTCTTTATCCTAAAATTCTATTACCATGTACCTGGAGCATTGCCAGCCGCAATAGGTATTCTCACCCATTGGTTGACTGCTACACACAGGTAAAAATATGATCCGTCGTATGTTACTTCTCCGGGGTTGCCAGCATCCGTACTTGATCCAAGTGTTGATGGACCTCTGTTGGTTATCTGGCCACCTGTTGTTCCCGCTGTTGCACTCAACACACCGCTGCCGTCAATTGCCAATCCGTTGCCGACAATGATACCACCGACTGTTGCATTTGAAGCAGTACTAATAACTGCGGCAGTTGTTTGTACAGTAGAGTCAGGGAATATAATTCCACCAACGCCGTTAATTTGTAAACTTCCGGCTAATGTCATGTTGCCGTTTTTACGTAACAATAATTTACTTGCCCAACCAGTAGTTGCAATTGGACTGTTATATATACCAGCATCAAACAAGTTTGCACCCGAGTTGCTATCTCCTACGATACGTAGACTAAAGTTGGTTGCATCAGTCGCAAGACCTGCGTTCAAGAATTGGTTAGTTCTTAACAACAACGAGTTGTTACCGGAACTGTGAATAATTGTATTAGTTACTCGTATATTGCCGCTGGTTGGCGCTAGGATTAGATCTTCGTTTGGATTTAATGTACCAATAGTGCTTACATTGAATGTGATATCCTGAATGCCGTTGGCTGTATCTGTACTAACAATACCATCACCTGTAATTTGCAACCCAACACCAATTCTAATTAATCCTAATGAGCTGGTTGTAGCAGTTGATACCGAACGAGTATCGATACTAATGGTACCATCTTCGCTTGCAAGTATACCTGCTCCAACTTTAACAACACCTAATGCAATGTTAGTTGCGGTAACTGTTGAACTGAATACTGATCGTTGTGTTATCTGTCCCTGGATATCTGAATAACTTAAAACAACATCTCCAGTGCGACCTGCAACACTGGTAACTTCTGTTACGGTACCGTCAATCTTATCCCAGTTGGTACCGTTGAACAATGCTAGGTCGCCAACGTTCCAAATTGCACTACCATCTAAGCTGGTTGTTCCTGCAAAACTTACTTTATAATAAGTTCCTTTTGTTCCTACACCGGAAGTCAACACTGGCTGGTTTGTATTTGCGTTCCATGTACCAGCATAGTTAAGGGCACCTAGAACATTATCTGAAAGTTGACTTAATGGAATATGTCCTTGCGCATCTAACGTAGCGATTCCGTTTGGTAGTCCCAATGTAAATGCATTAGCAGGGGTAAATCCCAGTGCGTTTGATACGTCAGTAGTAGATAAAGTAATCTGACCACTGCGATTATTGAATAGTGTTACACCGGCATTTGATAGTACACCGAATTGATTGATTGATAATCCTGTTCCTACACGAACTCCGCCAATTACCGCGCTACTTGCGGTGGGTAGTAGGTATGCACTGGCCGCAGAAATAGTGCCGTCTTGAGTTATATTGATTCCGGAACCAATCTTAACTCCGCCGATAATGCTATTGGTAGCAGACGTTAGGCTAGAGCTGATAATATGAGTTGCTGTGTTGTATGAATACTGTATTCCGTAATCGCCTATGTTGGCGGTGAACGCAGGCGCCACTGCGTCGATGATAGCATTAGTGTTAAGACCGGATGTTGCTCCTAAGATTTCAAAGTTTTTGTTAACCTTATAAAAGGCTGTGCGTAGACTATCTCCGTCCCCTTTGTTAGCAGATGTTCCAGTATTGATTACGAGTATTGTTGCTGTTGTCATTTATTTTAATCCTGCTAATCGTTTCATTGTTTCTAAATCCTGTTGTTCAATAACAGTATTGGTATCTTCTATCACCTGTTCTTGTAAAGTATCTACATGCCCACCTGTTTGCATGGGCAAATCCAAAACAAAACTGCGTAAAAAACTCATACTGCGGTCTACAGTAGGTTGAGGAATTGGATCCGAGCGAGCTTCTTTGATCGCTTTTGCGCTGGTGGCTATTTCTTGTAAAATGGTCTTTTGGCGGTTCATACAAGGTATTTATTGGTTTGAGCTCTTGATTAAACCATTGTGATGTGTTATAATTAAACATTGTTTTAACCCCTATAAATAGACATATTATGTCAGACTGTTTAATTTTGAATACGGACGGAAGCCCAGTTTCACTGCTTCCATTAAGCACGATCACATGGCAAGATGCTATCAAATATATGGTTTTGGAAAAAGCCCACGTACTTGAATGGCACGATGACTGGATCGTAAGATCGGCACGATGGGAAACTCGTGTCCCTGCTATTATTATGGTTAAAGAATACATGAAAAAGAAAACAAGTATTCGTTATTCCAAGCAGAATGTGTTCCTACGTGATGGGTATAAATGTCAATACTGCGGTGTTGATGTTAACCGCCGTACGGCCACATTGGATCATCTAGTTCCAGTATCTAAAGGCGGAAAATCAGTTTGGGAAAATGCTGTTTGTGCTTGTTCTAGGTGTAACAGCCATAAGGGTAATAAATCGGGCTTTAAACCAAAGAAAGCCCCTCACAGACCTAACTACTATGAATTAGTAGAAAAGCGCAGGCTTTTTGAATTTCATATCAGCCATCCTGCTTGGAAGGCGTATTTAGGTCTAGAGTCTTAATCCAATCTGGAAGTAATCTAGTAGCAGACCAGCCAAGTAATTCAGTTGCTTGGTTGGTGTTTGCACGGGTGTCTTTTGCATAACCCAGTAATTCCTGCTCAGTAATGATAGGGCAGTTGAATAAAGGTGCAATTTCTTCTAGGCTCCAGTTTTGTCCCGTACCTAGATCTAAGGTAACATTTTTTGGTTTATATCCTGCCGCCTTTATTAGTGCATCAGCAACATCATCCACGTGAACAAAGTCTCTACGCTGTTGTCCGCCACCACGAAGTAGGATAGGTTTACCATTTAGTGCAGAGTGTAGCCAGTTGCCGATTACCAGTCCCTTATCTCCATAAGGAGCATCTTCTCCATAGCAGGTAAAGATTCTGCAGATAGTATAGCCGAGATCCATTGATCGGCTATAGGCTTCTATGATCTGCTCACCTGACTGCTTGGTCCAACTGTAGGGATTGAGTGGTCCGGCTCCGTCACCGTAGACTGAGCTCGAACTGGCAAACACTAGGTGTACTCCAAATGTTGCACACATCTGAGCAACGTATTCAGTTAGCTCGATATTGTCTTTAATGTATGCAGATGTTGATCCCCAACTTAGAGGAATCCTAGGGCGAGCCGCAAGATGGATGACTACATCTACATCTGTGAGGGCAAATTGGAACTCCCGTCTGCCTTCGGGGCTGTTGAGGTCGTAATTTGTTTTACGGTCAAACCCGTAATATCCGATATCTAATTGATCTAGCTGTTGGCAAACATGCTTGCCAATCCAGCCATCGCTTCCTGTTACTATTATATTCATTGTCTGTATACAATCCTGCCTTTGGTTAGGTCATATGCACTCATTTCTATTTTAACATTGTCACCTAACAATATCTGAATGCGATTTTGTCTAATCTTACCCGATACATGGGCCAGTATTTTAATACCGTTATCTAACAATACTCTAAACATTGCGTTGGGTAATACTTCTTCTACTTTACCTATTACGGTAATAACATCATCTTTTGCCACGGGGCCTCTTTCTCCTTTATAAAATAGTCTTCGTAGGTACGACAAGATCAATATTGATTACTGATCTTATATCATGATCAACTGGATTTGAACTGGCGTGAAAGTACTTACCAGGAAAACATATTGCACGACCCTTCTTGGGCGGAATGCGCTGTTTTTCGGTCAATTTTGTAAAATTTGAACCGTAAACCTCGTTGAAAACGACAGTATCTCCGTCTGACTCATTTATATAGTATACTACCACAATATGACTAAATCCAGCATCAACGTGTGCTGGATTATATTTTCCGGGCTGGAAGCGACGATTGTTTGTCAGCATGTTGGCTTTGACTCTATGTAAATCCGGAGACTTAATAGAAAATTTATCTATAGCCGTGTATATCAACGGTCTAATAAAATCAAAGTGTTTGTCAGCGGTCTGAACTTGACCGTGGTAAAATAGATGTGTGTATTGGTAAGAATCGATCGTATTGGCATCTACGAATAATTCGGGTTTTGTAGTTTCGACAGTATAGATATTTGAAGGACCAAAATGCCAGTCAAAGGAATAGTCAATAGACATTTCTTCTATGGCATTTTGATATGTTGGCGATACTAGATCGTCAATTACTATGATGTCTGTCAAATCTTTTCGCCTGCTGTGAAGCCACGGAATCGAAGGAATCGTGGAAAGCGCAAACTGTATGTTCCGTCTTGGTTTTGGGTGATAGCATCAGCACGGACTTCAACTACTTGTCCGTCTACTTTGCATGACCAAAACTCATCACGGTCTTCATCTGTAAAGCCAGAGCCAACATTGACCTTGATCAATTTGCCGTCCTCTTTACCTTCACAAACTAATGCGCCCATTTTTCCCACATTGCGTCCTGTGCCTTCTTCTGTTTCTTTGACAGTAAGGCTGACTTCAATGAATGGCTTTTGTTTGAGCCAACTGACACTACGTTTGCACTCGTAAGGAGCATTTGGATCTTTGATCATAATGCCTTCAAAGCCTTTCTCAATTGCTTCTTTATTGAATTCTTTAAACTGCATCTCGCCTACGTAGCCGTCGAGATCTACTTCAGTTTGTGAAATAATATCAATGTGTCCGCATTTGTCAAATACTGTTTTAAATGTTTTTAGCAATGAGCTACGACGGCGTTGTCCCATTACGCTTTTGCCTTTTTGGAATTCTGAAAGCGGAACAATGTCAAACAACATGAGACGAGCATCTTGTGCCTGCACATCATCTTTGCGATGAACTTGCTTCATCAAGTCTTGGAAGCTCTTGCTAACTACTTCTCCGTCGAGAACATAGCTTCTACCCAAGTCGTCGATATTAGCCAAAAGGCTATCTGCAATGTGGCTAAAGTTTTCCAGCACTTTACCATTTCTTGTGTATTGTACAACGGTTCGAGCTTCAAAGTTGACAACGGTGATACATCGTACTCCGTCCAGCTTTGGTTCGAGCAGTTTAACACCCGTAATTTTCTTCTCATGATTCGCTCCATCATGTGCCAGCATACATTCAAAAACCGGAACTGGTTCAATGCTTGTACCTTTTACTGCTTTATTTACAGTCTTCTCGCTTACACCGCAACGTAAGTCTTTGATAAGGATACGGCGGTACCAGTAGTTCCACTGGTCTTGAGTACTTGCACTTAGGGCAAGTTCGATAGCTGACTTTGCATCGTTACCTGTAAGTTGTCGAGTGTACAGCAAGTGAGCAAGTTCTTTAAATGCATCATATGGCAAGCCTTGTCCGTCTGGGCCTGCGTGTGTTGGAACTTTCTTTACACCATAGGTGATGTAGTTATTCAACGCAAGATGCACGCCTGCAAAGAATTCAATGTTGCCTGCATGGGCTTCACGTTCAATGATGGCTTCTTTAGCCAGTCGGCTGTTGTCTGCTTCGAGCTCTTTAATGATATTATGCATAGTAACCTTTCTAAGTGTATAGCTAAATTATAACACTCTTTTACCAGTTTGTCAAGACTTGAATGCCCAAATCTGAGTCTAAACCGTTGGTTAAACGCACTTTTCCACACACTTTGGTTGCATAAGTCATTGTAAATGTTGAACGAATAGCGCCTTTTTCGGTTAACCAATGCAGGAAAACTTTGCAATTTGGGCTAGGAACTAAGATGGCTTCTTCACCAAAATCGTAGTCTAAAACACTTCTAGCACCCAATTGGATGTTTTTTGTTTGTAGTTGTTTGTACAGCATTACAGTAATGGAATCCAATGATTTTCCCATGCACGATTGTCAATAAACTCGCCGGGGACAATATCAAACGCAATAGTGATCCGTGGACGGTTTTTAATTTTCCAAGGTATGTTTCTATGCAGATCGTTGCTACTGAGCCCCATGACCAACATGTTGTTACGGCCAACAACGTCAACAAGTTCGTATTCGTCATTGTGATCCAGCACACCTTTATATTGGTCAGCTACATCTCTACTTTGCTTGTAGTATTTTGGTTGTAGTGCATAGGTAGTTTTGCTCACATCAACATCTAGGCAAAAATAGCCGTGCCATGCCTGCATGTGTTCTGGCCAATGATGATGCCATCCTATGCTTTCTGCACCTTCTTCGTAGATATTGATCCATGCCTGCATATAATGTATCTTGTCAGACGTTCTTGTACTTTGCCAGAACGTGCTGATCTCTTTAAACAGTTCCCATAATGGCTGTGCAGAAAACATAAAGATATTATATTTTTCAAATGTTTTAGTTGTGCCTTTAAACCCATTAGAATCCACAGAGTCCTCGGGATAGCGCATCTTAACGGTATTGGCGGCCATTAACGTAGTGGCCATTAGATTGTTGAGATCTAGATCTAGTTGCTTTATCTTAAAATAGCCTGCTGTCCACTCATTCTGGACTGAAGCTGGAGCCGCAACCACAGGTTGTTTGAGCGTTGGGGTTTTTAATATTAAATTGGGATCCATTTATGTCTTCTTTGTAATCGATTTCAGCACCAGTTAGATACTGTAGACTCATAGAATCTACTACAACATTATCAAAAGCAAAATCGTCTTCGTTTAGTGTATCTTCAATGGTAAAACCGTATGACATACCACTACAGCCGCCGCCTTGGACAAATGCACGAACGTATTTGCTTCCATCTTCTAATAGGATGTCAGCGATTTTAATCTTTGCAGATTCTGAAATAGTAATCATAGTATAATTCTTCCACCAGTATTTAAGTTGGCATCGATAGCCTCGAGTGTTTTCTTGTTCTTTATAGGATCAGTAAAATAGTTGTATCCAAACTTTTTATCTATTAGATGCAGATGATAGCCGCTGAACACCCATCCTTCTGCAAAGTGCGGAAGTCCGTCTTGGCCTTTCTTAAAGCAGTCAATTAACGATCTACGGAAATGCGGACTGTTCATTATAACATTAGTCGAACGTTCTTTTGCCATTTGCCAAAATGGTGTGTCGTATGTACTTCCACCGTGATAGAAAAAACAAATTAAGTGTTCTAATTGCACAGCATAATCTGTAAATTTCAGATTAAGTTCCTCTTTGCTTATATTGCCTTTTAAGTACTCTATAAAAATATAATTTACATATATATAGAAATAGATTCCGGTGGCCGTAATAGGTTCAAAGAAGATTGCACGATTTCCATTTTTAAGAACATTGCCTTCAAAGACTGTTTTTGCATAGTAGCTCTTAAAGTGATAGTCAACTGGTGCATTTTTTCTACCTAGCTTGTCCGGAGTAGTATTGAAATATGTAGCCATGTCCTCTAGAGCTTCTTCTCTAGTGGTTATGGTGTCGTTGTACATGTATCCGTGTGTGTTTCTTGTAGTTAGGGGAACACCAAACATCCAACCATTTTTAGTAGCTACATGTTTGGTATATTGCCAATCTCCTGGCTCTTCGATCGTATGTATGATGCCACTGTTGATACTAATTCCTTCTGCAATGGTGTATTGATCCCAGTCTGTTGGGGATCCTCTAGTATCAACTACATAGTCAAAATATTCTACTCGCCCGTCTATTATAATATTGACGCCGCGGTCTAGACTTTGTAACTCAGTAACTGTGCCCTGCATAAGACTAAATTTATCTGGCCATCTTTCTAGACACTTTTTAAACACATATTCTTTTAATTTAAAGTTATTAATGTGAATAGCCACTCCGCCATCTAGCAAAGGGTTGAACCAATCTTTGTCCCGCCAATTGATAAACTTATTACCAAATTTTAATGTGCTGTCCATTTCGTGCAGGTCTTCCATGAACTGAAAGCCGCAGGCCTGTTCTAATACCGTGATGAATCCTGAATTGGTACTTTCACCTATTTGAAACATGGGAATGTTAGGATCGTGTATGTTTACTACTTTAATCCTATTTGGAACATTTGCACATAACTGTGCCGATGTGATAACTCCTGCCGAGCCTGCACCTAAAACTGCAATTTTCATTTGTGTTTTTCTCTGTAGTCCGCTATTGCGGCTTTGATAGCATCTTCTGCCAATATTGAGCAATGTATCTTTACTGGAGGTAAGGCTAATTCTTCGGCGATTTCGGAGTTTTTAAGGTTAACAGCATCATCAATATGCATACCCTTAACCCACTCTGTAACCAGACTCGAACTGGCGATTGCTGAACCGCATCCATATGTCTTGAAACGAGCATCTCTAATAATACCATCTTCGTCTACCTTTATCTGTAGTTTCATAACATCACCGCAGGCAGGTGCCCCAACCATGCCGGTACCTACGTCTGCGTCTTCTTTTGGAAAACTGCCAACGTTTCGAGGATTTTCGTAGTGATCGATCACTTTATCTGAGTATGCCATAGGTGTAAGTTTGCCTGCTAAATATGTTATAGGTATTTATCGCAACATATTATGATCATTTTAACATCTGAAGCAGTCAAACGAGTATCACAAACCCTGGCTAAAAGAGGCAAGGGCGTTGGTATTAGGATAGGTGTTAAAACTACCGGATGTAGCGGATTAGCGTATGTGCTAGAATACGTGGACAAATACGAGTCCGAAGTAGGAGTTACTAATTATGCTCAACAGGACTTTGTGGTCTTGGTTGGTGCAAAAGATGAACCTTACTTACAAGGCTTGACAATGGATTGGGTACGCAACGGCTTAAACGAAGGATTTGACTTTATCAATCCAAATGAACGAGATCGTTGCGGATGTGGAGAAAGTTTTAGGGTTTAAAATATGGCAACCGGTAAGGTAATAGCACTTAATTATAACAATATTCAAGGAAAGATAGGAGCAGTCTTAGGACCACCTAGTCCCTCTGTTCTTGACCTAGGATATAACCTTGCAGTTAGTTCTGTAGCAGTTCAACAAGGCAATCGAGTGTATGGACGAGATGTCAACTTGATGATTGCTGATCTAAGTACTGTTTACACACACCAGACTGGTTTAGAGCTAGGCCTGTCTACCTTCAGCGAGGGACAGATTATTTCAACCGAAGATCTAACTCCTCTTTCAACTAGAACAGATACTGCCTATGCCAACCGTAATATAGTAGGTATTCAGAATCTTTCACAATTAAATTCCGATTCTTACAGCGACGGCACAACCTGGTCAGCTTATAGAATACACTCAGTAACACTAGACTGGGGGAGCAACGCTGAATTTCGCGGGTGGGCCAACTTAGGGGGATTCATCACAGTCGGTGCGTCCTTTTCTGGAGGTAGCGGTACTCCACAAACAAACTCATGGAGTCAATTGTTGCAGTCTGTAGGGACCTTGGTATTTGGTAATC